>MRWG01000427.1_pt1 | contig 51668 bp, 49 predicted proteins | sample 1013341 | NCBI WGS metagenome assembly MRWG01 (sample SAMN06117577, study PRJNA244670) | biofilm metagenome | biome: Water; feature: Cathode Biofilm; material: Biofilm; isolation source: microbial consortium enriched at the cathode of a solar microbial fuel cell | place: USA: District of Columbia ... | reverse complement strand
GCACGAAGAGCGTAGTTTAGCCGGGCTAAATGAGCGATGAGTAACGCCGGAGTGCGCAAAAATGGCCCCGGCCCGAAGGGTTGCACCCTCTATTTTTGAGACCGCTTCCGAATACGTGCTCCAAATTATGCAACACCGACCTTGATGGACCCGGTACCGTTCCCCTCAAATCGAGGGGAAGGGACTTAGGATGGGGTGTAGACAGTGGTTCCGGTCCCGAAGCCACAGTGTCCCGGATTTACGCACACCTATTTAAAGCGGGTGTCAGTCGGCGAGCGCGCGCGCCGCATAGGGAGCGAAGTACGTGAGGATGCCGTCGGCACCCGCGCGCTTGAAACCACCGAGTGATTCCATGACAACCCGACTTTCGTCGAGATAGCCGGCGGCAATCGCAGCCATCAGCATCGAGTATTCGCCGCTTACCTGGTAGACGAACGTCGGCATCGAGAACGTGTCTTTAACCCGGCGAATCACGTCGAGATACGGCATCCCGGGCTTTACCATCACCATGTCCGCGCCCTCGTCGATATCGAGCGCGACTTCGCGCAACGCCTCATCGCTGTTCGCATAATCCATCTGATAGGTCTGTTTGCCGCCCTTGCCGAGATTTGCTCCCGAGCCGACCGCATCGCGGAACGGTCCGTAGAAGGCCGATGAATATTTCGCGGAATACGCGAGGATGCGTACATTACGGTGCCCCTCGGCTTCGAGCGCCGTGCGAATAGCGCCGATCCGGCCATCCATCATGTCGGACGGCGCGATGATGTCGACACCGGCCGCGGCCTGCGACAGCGCCTGTTTCACGAGCACCTCGACAGAGCGATCGTTGTCCACGTAACCGTTCGCATCGAGGACACCGTCATGACCGTGCGTCGTGAACGGGTCGAGCGCCACATCGGTGATAACCCCGAGCTCGGGGACGTTCGACTTGATTGCCGCAATCGCGCGTTGGGCGAGACCGTCCGGATTGAACGCTTCGCGCCCGTCATCCGTTTTCGCGGCCGGCGGGGTCACGGGAAACAATGCCACGGCGGGAATGCCAAGGTCGAAGAGTTCGCGCGCATGGTCGACGAGCAGGTCGATACTCAGACGTTCCACCCCCGGCATGCTGGCGACGGCTTCGCGTTCACCGGTACCTTCCCGGACGAACAACGGGCAGATCAGATCATCGACCGTCAGTGTGGTTTCGCGCATCAGGCGCCGCGTGAATGCGTCGGCGCGCATGCGCCGGGGGCGCACGGCCGGGAACTTACCTCGTGTGTACGACATGCTTTTCTCTCATCGTGTGTGCCTGGGGGGGAATTCGTGCGCTTAACCGAACTTGGAGGCGCGGCAGACCGCGGCGTCCCGTGTCCCGGCGGCGAGTTGTCCGCTCACGTCCGCGCGCGGTCCGTCGGCGTCGACTGGGGCATCTGCGCGCACTGCTGTTCCACCCACGCCGCGGCCGCGGTGGTCAATTCCGCCGCGCTACGCCCGTCCGGGTAGAGCGGTTCCCCGATTTTCAATTCTATCGTGCCGCTGAACTTGTGCATTGCATTACGCGACCAGTACACGCCGGCGTTGTGGGCAACCGGGACGAGCGGGCATTTCGCCCGCAGCGCAAGCGCGGCTGCACTCGGCATGTATGGCCGTTGTTCTCCGGGCCGCGTGCGGGTGCCTTCAGGGAACAGCAGTACGCACCAGCCGTCGGCGATCCGCTCGCAACCCGTACGCAGCACCTGGCGCAGCGCTCTTGCCGGGGCCGCGCGGTCGATCGCGATCGGATTGAGACTCGCGAGACCCCAGCCGAAAAACGGTACGAACAGCAGTTCCCGCTTTACCACCTGTACCTGCGGTGGAAAAACAAACTGCAGCGCCATTGTTTCCCAGGCCGACTGGTGTTTGCAAAAAATCACGCACGGCTCGTCCGGGACGTTTTCACGGCCTTCGATGCGGGCGTCGAGACCGCAACAGATTTTCAGCCACCAAAGCGCGAACGCGGACCAGCGCGTCACGATCGCATACCGCATCCTGCGATTCAGCGGCATGATGAATATGCCGAGCACGGAGAAAAACACCGTGACGGGAAACAGGCCGAGATAGAAAATGACGGAACGCAGCGTCGTCATTCAGGCCGCGCGCTCCAGGCCCGCGACGGCGGCGGCGAGATCATCGTAGACGGCGATGTCGCTCGTGTGACCAAGTTTGCTCAGCGTCTGCTCACCGTGTCCCGTGCGCACGAGTACCGGGGTGGCGCCGACGGCGACGCCGGCCGCGAGATCGGTCTCGCGATCGCCGATCAGGGTTGCGGTGCAGAGATCCGTGTCGAGTCGTTGGGCGAGGTCGGTCAGCATTCCGGGCAGCGGTTTACGACAGCTGCAGGCGTCGTTCGGGCCATGTGGACAGAAGTAGATCGCTTCGATGCGACCGCCGAATCGTGCGACTTCCCGCAGCATCTTTGCATGGATCCGATTCAGGGTGGCGACGTCGAGCAAGCCGCGGGCGAGGCCGGACTGGTTCGAAATGACGACTACCCGGTAGCCCTTCTGATTCGCGGCGGCCACGGCTTCGAGGCTGCCCGCAATCGGGATCCATTCTTCCGGAGACTTGATGAAGGCGTCGGAATCCTCGTTGATGACCCCGTCGCGGTCGAGTATCAGCATGCGCATGCCGATTATCGCCGTTTCAATCGTTCAGTCGCGCGACATCAGCCACGCGGGTAAAGGAATCGTGAATCCGGCGCAGTAAGCTGATCCGGTTCGCGCGCAACTTTGCGTCTTTGCACAGCACCATGACGTCATCGAAAAAGCCGTTGACCGGTTCCTGCAATTCCGCGAGCAGGCTCAGGTAGGCCGTGTAATCGCGTTGCCCGATCAGGCGCGCGCTTTCTTCGGCGATTGCCTCGATGCGATCGACGAGGTTTATTTCCGCCGGTTCCCGCAGTAACGCGGAATCGAGCGCGGTTCCGTTGCCGCCGGCTTTTTTCAGGATATTCGCAATGCGCTTGTTTGCGCCCGCGAGCGATTCCGCGGCAGGCAGTGCCCTGAACGCGGTGACTGCGTCGATCCGTCGTGCGATATCGGCGAGTTCGTCCGGTCGTACGGCGAGTACGGCTTCGACGACGGACCCGGCAACCTTGCGCTCGGCGAAGTAGCCGCGCAGGCGATCGAGCATGAACTTGTGTACCGCGTCGGCGACGCCTTCGGTTGCAACGACGTTTGCGTACCCGTCGCATGCGCGCGTGAGTGCGTCGTCGAAACCGACCGTAGCATCCGATTCGATCGCGATACGGATACAACCGAGCGCCGCGCGGCGCAGCGCGTAGGGATCCTTGTCGCCGGTCGGGGCGCCTCCGATCGCGAAGATGCCAACGAGCGTATCGAGCTTGTCGGCGAACGCAACGCAGCGCGCGGTCGCGGAGCTGCCGATCGCATCACCGGCGAAACGCGGGTAATAGAATTCGCGCAGTGCCACCGTAACCGCATCGACCTCGCCATCGTGGGCCGCGTAATAACTGCCCATGACACCCTGCAATTCGGGGAATTCGCCAACCATGTCCGTAACGAGGTCGCAGCGGGACAACTGTGCCGCGCGAGCGCAGTCGTCCGGGGGCGCGTCGAATCGGGGGGCGAGCGCAACCGCGAGTTGCTGCACACGCATGGTCTTGTCACGCAGGCTGCCGAGACGTTTCTCGAACACGATCCCTTCGAGTCGTTCGAGGCGTTGTTCGAGGCGCAATTTGCGATCCGCGTCCCAGAAGAACGCCGCGTCGCTGAGGCGCGGCCGGATGACCCGCTCATTACCCCGTTGGACGGCGCCCGGGTCCTTGCTGTCGATATTACTGATCGTGATGAAATGATTCACGAGCGCCCCGTCGTCCGTCACGACCGGAAAATATTTCTGGTGATCCTGCATGCTCGCAATGAGCACCTCGGGCGGTAATTGCAGGAAATGTTCGTCGAACGAGCCGGTAACGGCTACCGGCCATTCCACGAGCGCCGTGACCTCATCGAGCAGGTCGTCATTGATGAGGGCCGTGCCGCCGAGTCCGGCCGCCGCGCTCGTGGCGAGTTCGCGAATGCGGTCGCGGCGAGCGCCGAAATCGGGCATCACATGGCCGTCTCGCTCGAGTAGTTCACGATAATCCGCCGCGGTGCCGAGCGTGAGGTCGCCGCGCGCGTGGAAGCGGTGTCCGCGCGTTACCGTGCCGCTCGTAACACCGAGTATTTCCGCCGCGATCGGAACGTCGCCGAGCATCAGGACGACCCAGTGCACGGGCCGGACGAATTCCACGTCGCCGCCGCCCCAGCGCATTGGCCTGGGTACCGGCAATGCGGCAAGCGCGCTCGCGACGATGGCGGGGAGCAGGGAGGTCGTGTCCTGGCCCGGGATTTCGGCGTTGTAGCTGAGCCATTCACCCTTGTCGGTAGCGAGTCGGCCGAGCGCTTCGATACTCGTGCCACACGACGCCGCGAAACCAAGCGCCGCTTTCGTCGGCTTGCCCTCCGCATCGAACGCGGCACTCACCGCGGGGCCACGCCGCTCGACGAGCTGATCCGCCTGTCGGACCGCGAGTTCCTCGACGACGACCGCAAGTCGTCGCGGCGTTGCGAAGGCGATCGCTGCACCGCGTGGCAGCTTCGCGCCGTCGAGGCCGCGTTCGATTTCGCGTCGCAGGACTTCGGACAACAATCGCAGTGATTTCGGCGGCAGCTCTTCGGTGCCGATCTCGACGAGGAATGTCTGCGCGGCGCTCATGACAATGCCTCCGCTGCCACGGCGTCCGTTGCGAGCGGAAAGCCGAGTGCTTCGCGCGCGGCGTAATACGCTTCGGCAATGGCCCGGGCGAGCGTGCGGACGCGCAGGATGTAGCGTTGACGCTCGGTAACGGAAATCGCATGGCGCGCGTCCAGCAGGTTAAACGTATGTGATGCCTGCACCATCATTTCATAGGCGGGCAGGGGCAGGCCGAGCTCGATCAGGCGTCCGGCTTCGACCTCGCAGTCGTTGAAGCGGCGAAACAGGATCTCGGTGTCGGCGTGCTCGAAATTAAACGCGGACATCTCGACTTCGTTCTGCCGGTAGATGTCGCCGTAAGTCACGCGCTCTTCACTGCTGTCGGACCAGACGAGGTCGTATACGGAGTCGACGCCCTGCAGATACATTGCGATGCGTTCGAGCCCATAGGTAATTTCACCGGATACGGGCCGGCAATCGAGTCCGCCGACCTGCTGGAAGTACGTGAACTGTGTGATCTCCATACCATTGAGCCACACTTCCCAGCCAATTCCCCACGCGCCGAGTGTCGGCGACTCCCAGTTGTCTTCGACAAAGCGCACATCGTGCACGAGCGTATCGATTCCGAGCGCGTTGAGCGATTCCAGGTACAGCTCCTGGAGGTCCGGTGGCGAGGGTTTGAGCAGGACCTGAAACTGGAAGTAATGCTGCAGCCGGTTCGGATTCTCGCCGTAGCGGCCGTCCGTCGGCCGCCGCGACGGCTGGACATAAGCGGCACGCCACGGTTCCGGACCGACCGCACGCAGGAACGTGGCCGGGTGAAATGTGCCCGCACCCATTTCCATGTCGTAGGGTTGCACGACGACACAGCCTTTCGCGCTCCAGAACGTCTGTAAGTGAAAAATCAAAGCCTGGAATGACGTGGCCGGCGAGCCCGGGGCGATTTCTGTATGGTCCATGCGTTGTGAGCAGGTTTGAGGAGCGGCGCAGTATATCGCTCAGGCGTGGCCGTGCCTATGCGGCTGCCCGCGGGAAAGCGCCTAAAGATCGTCCGGGGCGCGTCGATAGCGGAAGTATGCAAATGATCGACAATCATCTCGCCGATACAGCGCCCTGGCGGGCGCTGCTGACGAAAGCCCAGTTCGTCGCCCGGGTCGAATTGCATGCGCTCGTCGAGGAGTACCTCGTCGGGGTCCTGTTCCGCACCTCGATGTCGCCGGCGGAAGTGGATGCAGGCACCATCGCGACGGCAGCAGGTCGCGCCGAACAGTCCGAGGACGTCGATACGCTGCGCGCGATTGGTGATCACTGCCTCATTTATGCCGGCCTGTATCCCGAACACGCAATCGGACGCGACGTCCCGCTGGCCTATTTCGTCAGGGTAGGTGCGGCGGCATACCGTGAATTCGGCGAACTGACGGCCGACCCGATGTTCACCCTGCTGGCGGAATGTTACGTGGAAATAATCGGCGTGTTGCACACCCTGCGCGACGTTGAAGACGACGCCGCGTGTCTCGACCCGCTAAGTGCGTTCCAGTTGTGGCAGGACACCGGCAGCATGCACGCGTGGCAGACCCTGCGACGTTTTACCGGGTCGCTACCTGTAGCGAGCCGTAACGGCGCGCGGCACTAGGCGACTACTGCGGATCCGCCGCCGGCGCCGCCGGCTTGTCCTCGATCGGCTTGAGCATGTCGTCGAAGCGCTTTTCGAGCATCCGGTTCTTGTAATCCGGTAACGCATAGACCCATTTCGCCGTCCGCTTATTCAGTCGCTCGGCTTCTTCCGCTACCGAGGGCTCGCTGTCTTCGGCCGCTTCCGGTGGTTCCTCGCCGTCATCCGCCTGCGCGTCCGTCGCTGCCGGCGGCTCGGGTTTCACGACACTCGCGGGGTCGAACCCGAACTCGAAGCGTACGAAGTGCTCATCGCCGAGCGCGTAGCGTGACGCATTCACGACGAGACCGTCGAACGTGCGGATTTCCGCGGTTGATACCGGTTCGGCACCCGCGACCTTCGACGCCGCCGCGACATTTTCGAACTTCACGTCCAGCAACACGGCCCCGAGACTCGAAATGACCGAGCGGGACTTCGCGGTGAAACCGGTTGGCACGTTCTCCAGGCTGAAAAAATTATCCGTGGGCTTTTCTTTCGACACGACGATGGCCGAGCCGTCGGCGGGCGTAATCGTCACTTTGCGCACGCGCTCCGTTGCGACGTTCACGACATCCGGGTCCACCCAGTCCTGCGGTTCGGCGCTGACATTCAGTTCGCCTTCGACGAGCAGGGCGCCGGCCTCGCCGGATTTGCGCACATAGTATTGCCGCGCGTTCAGCTGGCTGGCACTGCGTTCATTGCCGATCAGCAACGACACCAGCGTGCTGTCCGGGCCGCCCTTGATGTCGACCAGCGTGGCCTTGCTGTCCGCATCGTCGAGATCGGCGACGCCGATTTGCGCATAGCGTTCGGGGTTTGCGGTTTTTCGCTCGACGACCGTGGCGTTCGCGATATTCAGCAGGGTATTTTTTACGTTCGCGAACGTGGCGGGATAATTGTCACGGTTCGCCACAACCCACTCGTCGCGCTTGCGCGAGAGTTCCGTCGTCGCCTGTGTCGATCGAATCGTGAGGCCCGTGACGTCATTGATCTGATCGACAAGGCCAGGGTAGAGATTTTCAGTATGAATGCTCGTGGCCGGCGCTTTCTCACGGCTCGTCTGCCACGCCGTGAACACGACGAGTACGGTGGCGAGTGCGATAAGGATGTTCCTGGTGTTCATGGCTCGTTATGCACTGTTGTGACGACGCACCCGGACGATACTGACGCCGATCGCGAAGATCAAAATCAGCAACGGTATGAGACCGATATTGATTAGTTTCAGTTTCGTACCGAGCGTTTCAATATTGCGCTGAAGCTCGTGCTGCACGCTGCGCAATTCCTTGCGCGTCTTCAGCTGCTCTTTCTGGAATAGCTCGATCTCTTTCTTCTGTTCGGGAGACAGCAGGTATTCACCGCTTTCGTCGCGTTGCTGCTGCAGTTCCTGCATTTTTTGTTCGGTTTCCTGCAGCTTCGCCTGCAGGGCTCGCTCGCGGTCGCGGAACTGCGCTTCGGCTTCGCGACGGATATCCTGCACGACGAGGAACGGTCGCGCGTATTCGCCACGGCTGCGCAGGCCGATCAGGTCGTCATTGCCGCCGAGATTGTCGATCGCATTGATCAGGAAATCGGCATTGTTCGCGAATGCCTGCGGCATTTGCATGCCGAGGAAATTCTCGTAACGCACCCAGAAGCGATCGGAGAGGACGTCGGTATCGGCGATCACGATGACGTTGATCGGTTCGGCGGCTTTCGCCACGAAACCCGGATCGTCCGGGGCGCGTGATTCCGTCTCGTCGAGAGGTCGGCCATTCGGATAGGCGGTTTCGACTATCCCGCTGATCCGTGCACCGATCGTGTACGACGTTCCGCTCGGTTCGAAATTCTCGAGCAGCGCGGCCGGATCACGGACGAAAATGATGGCGTCGCGCTCTATCTGACCCGAACGTTCGCCGGTGCCGAACAATCGGGTCATCGTGGTTGTCGCGCCTTCGACGTGCTGCAGCGAACCGGCGGAGCCAACGTTGATGCTGTTCAGTTCGGTAGTGACGAAATCGTCGCGGTTGAGTCGTTCGCCCTGCAACTGCAGCCACGGCAGGTACTCCACTTCCTGCGGTCCCCGTTCGCTGCGGAACGACACGCGAACCGCCGCGTCGATATCGGTGACGACCTTGTCACGTGCCATCGTGATGCCCCATTTCTCGAAAATCGGGTCGAGCGAGGAACTGATCTCGGGCATCTGCATCGGGGCGTTCGGATCGCGGTCCGGGCGGTCTTCCTCGGCAAACGGGTCGACGAACACGATCGCGCGGCCACCCTTCAGCACGAACTGGTCGATCGCGTAGAGCAGCTTTGCGGGGAATTCTTTCGGATGAATCACGATCAGCGTATCGATGTCGGCGTCGATTTCGCGCGTCTCCATATCGAGCCGCTTGACCTCGTAGATCTCGCGCAGCAGCGTAATGACGCCCCATTCGCGACGCGTCGTGCGTCCGGTTTGCGGATCCGGAACATCGGACGAAACCGGCAAACCCGTCACGAGCCCGATCACCCGCTTTTTCGGGTTCGACAGGTTGTAGACCATTTTCGTGAGTTCGTATTCGAGCGCACTTTCCCGCTCCGGGCTCAGTATCGGAATCGGGATTTCATCATCGATCGCGTTCGTCCCGACAAGTCCGATGAACCCGCGTTCACCGCTCGCGTTCATCGGTACGGGCTCGATACCGAACCCGACGGCCTGGTCTTCCGCCTCGGAAAACGGCTCCGGGTCGATCACGAGCAGGCGGATCTTGCCGTCGGCGGCGGCCTCGTATTCCTCGAGCAGATCACGGACGCGTTTGCCGTATGTCGCGAATTCCGGTACCGCGGCGAATTGCTTCGCGGAGAAATAAAACCGCAACGTTATGGGTTCGTCGATACCGCGCAGAATATTTTGCGTGCCCTCGGACAGCGTGTGCAGTTTTGCTTCCGTCACATCGAGCCGCAGCCCCGTGAGGGACTGGTTCGCAATGATGTTGATGCCGAGAAACAGCGCGAGTGCGATGACGAGGCCGGTGCCGGTGAGTAATTTTGTGTTCATGCGCGCCTCAACTGCCTTTCTTTGCTTCGATCGCGAGAATGTTCGCGTATAACCAGAATGCAATCAGCGACCCGAAAAAGATCACGTCCCGGATATCGATGACGCCCTTCAGGATCGAATCGAAATGGGCCAGGAAGCTGAACGAACTGATGACATTAACGATGGCCTGAGGCGCCCACGTATTGAAAAGGTCGAGTACGATCGGAAAACCGGCCAGGGTGAACGCGAAGCAGATGACGAAACTGATCACGAACGCGACGACCTGGTTTTTCGTCAGCGCGGAAATGCACGAACCAATCGCGAGATAGCCCCCGGCGAGCAGCAGGCTGCCGATATAACCCGCGGCAATCACGGTGTTGTCAGGGTTGCCGAGGTAGTTGATCGTGAGCCACATCGGGAACGTCAATGCGAGCGCGATCGCGGTGAAACACCAGGCAGCGAGGAATTTACCGACGACGGCTTCGACGAGCGACACCGGCAGTGTCATCAGCAGTTCCAGCGTCCCGGCCTTGCGTTCCTCGGACCACAGGCGCATCGATATCGCCGGGATCAGCAGCGTGTACAGCCACGGATGGAAGCGAAAAAATGGTTCGAGATCGGCCTGATTACGTTCATACAGACCGCCGATGTAAAACGTGAAGACCCCGGTCAGGAGGAGAAAAATCACGATGAACACGTACGCGACCGGGGTGGCGAAGTACGCGCCGAACTCGCGTTTCATGATCGTAAACGTGCGGCTCATGTGCGTGATTCCTCTGCTGAACTCGCTCCACCCAGCGTGATGGATCTGAAGACCTCGTCGAGACGACCGGGCTCGACAAACAGTTCGTCGACCGCCCAGTCGTGGTCGCGCACGCACTGGTGCACGGCACCGATAATCGAGGCATTGTTGTCGGGAATCGCGGTTAGCCGGATGGTGCCCGTCGGTGATGCCGTCGACTCGACGGTGGCAACCCCGGCAAGCGCGTCGAGATTGCTGCGGATATCTGCTTCGAGATCGGCGGGAATGGTCAGCGTGACTGCATTGTAATACCGCGAGTGGGCCGCGAGTTCCGCCGGCGAACCGGAAAACAGCAGCCGGCCCTGCGCAATAATCACCGCGCGGGAGCACACCGCGTCGACTTCTTCGAGGATATGCGTCGAAATGACGATCGCCTTCTGCGCGGCCATCTGCTTGATCAGCGAGCGAACTTCATGCTTCTGGTTCGGATCGAGGCCGTCGGTCGGTTCATCGAGGATCAGCACCTCGGGGTCGTGGAGGATAGCCTGGGCCAGACCGACCCGTCGCTTGAAACCCTTGGACAGGGTTTCTATCGGTTGATGGAGTACGCCCTGCAAATTAATAAGGTCGACTGCACGGTCTATTGCCGCGGATTTCGCGGCGCCGCTCAGGCCACGGATATCCGCGATAAACCGCAGGAATGTGGCCGGGGTCATCTCGCCGTAGGCGGGCGCGCCCTCCGGGAGATAACCGATGCGGCTTTTCGCCGCGATGGGGTCGGTCAGTACATCGTGACCGCACACGCTAATCGCGCCGTCGGTCGGGGCGAGGAAGCCGGTGATCATCTTCATGCTCGTTGACTTGCCGGCACCGTTCGGACCGAGAAATCCGAGCACTTCACCGCGTTCGACTTCGAGATCGATGCCGTCGACCGCGACGAGCGCACCGAAGTGTTTGCGCAGGTTCTTGACTGTTATCAGCTTATCCATTGTTTGCGCCTTCAAGCGCGAGCGTTCGAACCGTCGGCTCGCGTGAGTGTACTGCGCGTCGTAGCGCACGATTCTTGTTATAGCTCGCGAGTCCTGAGGTGCGCCGGGCATCAACGCCGGCGCTTCGTATCGCGAGCGGCTGACTGGAACCAGAAGACTCTTGTCCCGCGACGGCCTGCGGGAATCGGCCCACGTCAGCGGCGGGCAAATGTTCCACACGGGCGTCGTTTCGTCAACAGGGTGCGAGACAATGACAGTGGAAATAAGTTCATCAATGCCGATTTTCGTGCGTTCGCGTAACATGGGTCGGCACTCAACACTTCGGGTTATCGCATGACCATACGTAAATTTGGCGGAGTCGAACCGCGTATCGCCGACTCGGCTTTCATTGACCCGCTCGGCCTCGTGATAGGCGATGTCGAGCTTGGTGAGAACGTCTTCGTGTTGCCGTACGTCGTTATCCGTGGCGACGTCAACAGCATCACGATCGGGAATGAGACGAATATCCAGGACGGTAGCGTTCTGCATGTGAACAGCGACAGCGTGCTCGCCCCCGGCGGCACGCCGTTATCGATCGGCGCGCAGGTCACTATTGGTCACCAGTGCCTCCTGCACGGCTGCGAAATCGGCGACCACTGCCTCATTGGCATGGGGTCGACGGTGATGGACCGGGTGGTCGTCGAACGCGACGTCATCATCGGTGCAGGATCGCTCGTGACCCCCGGCAAGCGTCTCGAGTCGGGTTTTCTCTACGCCGGGGCGCCGGCGCGCAAGGTTCGGGCGCTGAAAGAAACGGAAGCGGAATACATTGAATACAGCTACAAGCATTACTGCGACCTGAAAGAGCGCCACCGCGCGTCCGTTTAGCGCCCCGTCGAGGCGTCGGCTGCCACTGTCGCAGGGAGTCGTCGAATAAGCGGCGCCACGCTCGTATAATCCGGGCCCGCGGTTGATCGAGTAACGGCCGCGCCAGCAATTACGGTACTGCACTATGCGCCACCCACAGAAATTCGAGGTCATCGTCGTCGGCGGCGGCCATGCCGGCACCGAGGCCGCGCTCGCGAGCGCGAGGATGGGCGCACGGACCCTGCTGCTGACACAAAGCATCGAGGCGCTCGGCCAGATGTCGTGCAACCCCGCCATCGGCGGCATCGGCAAAGGCCATCTCGTGCGGGAAATCGACGCGCTCGGTGGCTTTATGGCGCGCGGGGCAGACCATTGCGGGATCCAGTTTCGTCGCCTCAACGCGAGCAAGGGGCCGGCGGTGCGCGCCACGCGCGCGCAGATCGACCGTGCCTTGTACCGCAATTTCGCGCGCGCGACGCTCGAGCAGGCACCGGGCCTCACCCTGTTTCAGCAGGCCGTTGATGACCTCGTCATCGAAGGCGACGCGGTTGCCGGGGTCGTCACGCAGATGGGACTCGAATTCCGTGCGCCGACGGTCATCCTGACCGTTGGTACGTTCCTCGGCGGTCTCGTCCACGTGGGCGATGCGAATTACGCCGCCGGCCGTGCCGGCGACCCGCCGGCGAATGCGCTCGCGGCGCGCCTGCGCGAACGGCCGTTCCGGATCGGCCGGCTGAAAACCGGCACGCCGCCGAGGATCGACGGCGCGACAGTCGACTTCGGCGTGCTCGAGGCGCAGCCGGGTGATGATCCGGCGCCGGTATTTTCGTTCCTCGGGTCGCGGACGGATCATCCACAGCAGGTGAACTGTCACATCACGTACACGAACGAAATGACGCATGCCGTCATCGCCGGCGCGATCGACCGCTCGCCGATGTTCAACGGCAGCATCGAGGGCGTCGGACCGCGTTATTGTCCCTCGATCGAAGACAAGGTGACCCGCTTTGCCGATCGCAGCGCACATCAGATATTCGTCGAACCCGAGGGGCTGACGACCCGCGAAATCTATCCCAACGGCATTTCGACGAGTCTGCCGTTCGACGTACAGTACGAGCTTGTGCGCACGATCCGCGGGTTTGAGAATGCGCACATTACCCGACCCGGATACGCGATCGAATACGATTATTTCGATCCGCGCGACCTGAATCCCTGGCTCGAGACCCGGCAAGTTCGCGGACTCTATTTCGCCGGACAGATCAACGGCACGACGGGTTATGAGGAAGCCGCGGCCCAGGGCCTGCTCGCCGGGATCAACGCGGCGCTGCGGATCCGGGATCGGGCGCCATGGTACCCGCGACGCGACGAAGCCTACCTCGGTGTGCTCGTCGACGATCTCGTCACGCGCGGAACGAGCGAACCCTACCGCATGTTCACGAGCCGTGCCGAATACCGGCTGTTGTTGCGCGAGGACAACGCGGATCTGCGCCTCACCCCGATCGGCAGAGAGCTCGGGCTGGTCGACGATCGCCGCTGGCAGGCATTCGCGACGAAACGGGAAGCGCTGGAACGCGAACAACAGCGGCTTGCCGCGAGCTGGATGACCCCGCAACGGGTACCCGAGGACATCGCCACACGGGTCCTCGGCAAGCCCCTGCGCAAGGAGCAGAGCCTCGCGGATCTGCTGCGGCGTCCCGAGGTGGATTACGCGGCGCTGATGCAGCTGCCGGGCGCGGGGCCGGGCGTGGGTGACGCGGAGGTTATCGAGCAAATTGAAATCGCCGCGCGCTACAGCGGTTATCTCGAACGCCAGCGGGACGAAATCGAAAAACACGAACGCTACGAGAATGCCCCGATCCCGGCCGACCTCGACTATGCCGACGTCCACGGACTGTCGAACGAGATCCGCCAGAAGCTCGCCGACCACCGGCCGGCGACGCTCGGGCAGGCCGCACGGATTGCCGGGGTGACGCCGGCGGCGATCTCCCTGCTACTCGTAACGTTGAAAAAACGCGAGTTGCTGCTTGCCCGGTCGGCCTGAGCGTGGCGGCCGCGATGTGCCGGCGATAGAACGGCAACTGGCCGGAGCCGCCGAGGCCGCGGGCCTCGCGCTGGCGCCGGCTCAACTCACCCAACTGAGCGCGTACGCGCGTCTGATCGAAAAGTGGAACCGGGTGGTAAACCTCGTCGGCTCCGGCTCGATCGACGCCATCGTGCGTGCGCATCTCGGCGATTGCCTGGCCGCGATTCCCTGGATCGAAGGCCCGCGGATCGCCGATATCGGCTCCGGCGCAGGGCTGCCCGGGCTCGTCATCGCGATCGCACGCCCGGAATATGCGGTTGCGCTGGTCGAAAGCCGGCAGCGGAAATGCCGTTTTTTGCGCCAGGCAGCCATCGAACTCGGGCTGGCCAACGTGACGGTTTTCGCCGCGCGCATCGAACACTGGGAAGCACCCCACGAAGTCGATGCCGTGACGTGCCGCGGCTACAGTTCGCTGGCGAAATTTTTCACCGATACGCGCTCGCTGCACCGCCCGGGGTTGCGCCTGTACGCAATGAAAGGCGCGATCGAGGAGCAGGAGATCGCCGCGGTGGCGGTCCCGCGCGAATCCATCGAGGTGCGCCGACTGCACGTACCGGGATGGGATCACCGCCACCTCGTGACCATCGCGCTCGACGGGTGAGCGCGGCGTCGCAGCAGCGGCCGTCGGATGCGGCCGGTTTGCTGCATGACGGCAGGCGGTCGTGTTGTGCCATAATTGCACGGCTGCGGAAACAGCCGCATTTTGAGATCCCGGGTCCTTCAACAACGACGATATGACCAAAGTCATTGCCATAGCGAATCAGAAGGGCGGGGTCGGCAAAACGACCACGAGCGTCAACCTCGCGGCGTCGCTCGCGGCGACGAAACGCACCGTTTTGTTGATCGACCTCGACCCGCAGGGCAACGCGACGATGGGCAGCGGCGTCAACAAGCGCGATATCGAGCGCTCCAGCTACGACGTGCTCATGAACGAGGCTTCGATCGCCGAGTCGATCGTTCCCGCGGGCAATATCGGCTACGACCTGCTGCCTTCCAACGGGGATCTCACCGCGGCGGAAGTCGGCCTGATCGACGAACTCGGCCGGGAATTGCGTCTGCGCCAGGCGGTAGATACGGTGCGCGGTAATTACGCCTACGTGATTATCGATTGTCCGCCGTCACTGAACATGCTGACGATCAACGCGCTGGTCGCGGCCGACTCCGTGATCATTCCCACGCAATGCGAATACTATGCGCTCGAGGGCCTTTCGGCCCTGCTCGACACGCTGGACAAAATTCGCAAAATCCTCAACCCTAATCTCCATATCGAGGGATTCCTGAGAACGATGTACGACCCGCGCAACAACCTCGCAAATCAGGTTTCGCAGCAGTTACTGCAGCATTTCGGCGACAAGGTCTACAAGACCGTGATTCCCCGTAACGTACGCCTTGCCGAAGCGCCGAGCCACGGTCTGCCAGCGCTGATGTACGACAAAACCTCGACCGGCGCCGTCGCCTATCTCGCGCTCGCCGGCGAAATGCTTCGCCGCGATGAAACCGGCATGGCCGCGGGTTAGGCAGGGGGAGCCTGATGGCAACGAAGAAGCGAGCACTGGGCCGCGGCCTCGATGCCTTGCTCGGCATGGGCGCCGAGCAGGCGGCTGCCGCCGGACGTAACGGCGACGAGCTGAAGTCGATCCCGGTGGATTTGATCCAGCGTGGTCGCTACCAGCCGCGCGTCGACATGAAGTCGGAGACTTTGCAGAACCTCGCGGATTCGATAAAGGCTCAGGGCGTAATCCAGCCGATCGTGATCCGCGCGATCGACGGCCCGAACCGGTTTGAAATTATCGCCGGCGAGCGGCGCTGGCGCGCCGCCCAGCTCGCGGGGCTGCACGAAATTCCCGCGATCGTCCGCGACGCTTCGGACGAAGTAACGGCGAGCGTCGCGCTGATTGAAAATATTCAGCGGGAAAACCTGAATCCGCTTGAAGAGGCGGAAGGCCTGCACCGGCTCGTACACGAATTTTCGTTGACGCACGAGGATGTGGCTGAAGCCGTTGGCCGTTCGCGCGCGTCGGTGACGAATTTGCTGCGCTTGCTCGATCTGCACCCGGAAGCAAAAAAGCTGCTGGAGACGGGCGAACTGGAAATGGGTCACGGCCGCGCGCTGGCGGGATTACCCACCGCGATGCAAGCGCAGGCGGCACGGAAAATCGTTGCTGCGGGCATGTCCGTGCGCCAGGCGGAGCGCCTGGTCAAGGAACTGCGCTCGCCGGAAAAATCGACTGCACCGGCGCCGGCGCCGGTGGATCCCGATGTACGTCAGCTCGAGGAATCGCTCAGCGGTCGCCTCGGTGCGAGCGTGACGATCCGTCACGGGCGTGGCGGCAAGGGGACCGTATCGATCTCGTATAATTCACTCGATGAACTCGACGGTATACTCGAGCACATCAAATAGGCTTGCCGCACTGCGGCAAAAGCGGATACAATTCACGGGTTTTGCGCTTACACAGACTTGGCGTGGACGGCGACAGACCATCCGGAGCGAAAGGCCCCGGGGCGTTACATAATTATTCAAGACGAATAGCGCTTTCGGCAGTGGCCGGTCAGGTTGCTGCCGGGTTGTGTCTGGCCGCGGTGCTGACGGTTTTCGTCGGCAGCCATTCAGGGTATTCGGCCTTGGTCGGTGCGGGTATCGGCATATTGCCGAGCTACTACCTGGCCCTGCGAATGTTTCGTCGTCAGGCGACGACGAGCGCAGAGAAAGCGCTGCGCAGTATCTACCTCGGGGAAGGCATCAAGGTAGTTTTTACGGTTGCGCTGTTCATCATTGCAATGCGCCTGCTCGACGTGGACTTGCTCAGCGTCGGCGGCGGTTATTTTGCTACGGTGGTGGCGAACTGGATCGCCGCTTTGAGAGCGGATTTAAGCGAATCGCCGCGCAACTGATGCGGGCGGCAACATTTAGTATCGACGCGATTCGAGCGAAACGAAGACATCATGGCAGCAGGATCACCGGCTGAGTACATCAGCCACCACATACAGAATTTAACGTTCGGACAGCGTCACGACGGCACGCTTGGATTCGCCCATTCGGCGAAAGAAGCGGCGGAAATGGGCTTCTGGGCGATTCACGTCGACACGATGTTCTGGTCGTTGCTGACTGGCATCGTGTTCTGCTGGCTGTTCCGCAAGGCCGCAGTCAATGCCTCGGTGCAGAGCCCCGGTCGACTGCAGACGTTCGTCGAAATGATTTTCGAAATGGTCAGTTCCAGCGTCCGCGACGCGTTCCAGGGCAACAATGCCCTCATCGCCCCGCTCGCACTCACGATATTCGTCTGGATTTTCCTGATGAACCTGATGGATCTCGTGCCCGTCGACGTCGTGCCGCAAATCGCGAACATGATGGGTATCCACTATATGAAGATGGTACCGACGACCGACGTCAACGCGACGTTCGGTATGTCGCTGTCCATTTTCGGTCTCATGATTTTCTACGGCATCAAGGTGAAAGGTGTCGGTGGTTTTCTCGGCGAACTCGCGTTCCATCCGTTCGGTAAAGCGCTGTTACCGGTAAACCTCGTCCTCGAAACTGTATCTCTCGTCGCCAAGCCGCTGTCGCTGTCGCTGCGACTGTTCGGCAACATGTTCGCCGGCGAGCTCGTATTTGTTCTTATTGCGGCGCTGGTGCCGTTTTATCTCCAGTGGGCGTTTTCCGTCCCCTGGGCGATATTCCACATCCTCGTGATCACGCTGCAAGCTTATATTTTCATGATGTTGACGATTGTCTATCTCAGTCAGTCACATGAAGTCCACGACTCGCATTGACGAATTAAACAACAGGAGAGAAGTTATGGAGTCTGTAGTTGCCTTTTCAGCCATCGCCGCCGGTTTGATGGTCGGGCTCGGCGCCCTTGGTGCCGGCGTTGGCATCGGCATTCTGGGGAGCAAGTTTCTTGAGGGCGCTGCGCGTCAGCCGGAACTCGTTCCGATGCTCCAGGCGCGCATGTTTCTGATGCTTGGTCTGACCGACGCTGTGCCGATTATCGCTATCGCATTCGCAGCCCTGATGATGTTCGCGAACCCGTTCCTCGGACAAATCGGATAAAGCCACCGTAACTAACGGGCCACTGCCATGAATATCAATCTGACATTAATCGGGCAGGCGATATCGTTCGCGATCTTCGTATGGTTCTGCGTGAAATACGTGTGGCCGCCGATTCTCAAGGCGCTCGAAGAACGTGAAACCCGGATCGCTGATGGCCTCGCCGCAGCCGAAAAAGGCCAGCGCGACCTCGAAAATGCCGGGCAGCGGGTTGAGGAAATCCTTCAGGAAGGGCGCGACAAAGCCCAGGAGTTCGTCAACCAGTCGCAGAAGCGAGCCGACGAGATCGTCGACCTCGCGAAGCAGGCTGCGAGTGAGGAAGGCGAGCGGATACTCGCCGCGGCACGCGGGCAGATCGACCAGGAACGCAATGAAGCGCGCGAGTCACTGCGCAGAGAAGTTGCCGCCCTGGCGCTAGCAGGTGCCGAACAGGTGCTCATGCGTGAAGTCGATGCGAACGCGCACCGCGAAGTACTCGACAAGCTAACCGCGGAAATCTAGGCACGATGCAGGAAAAACTCACGATCGCCCGTCCGTACGCCCACGCCGCATACGGGTTCGCCGCCGAACATGGCGACGTACCTGCCTGGTCGGCGATGTTGAACGCTCTGGCACAAGCCGTCGTTCACCCGGATCTGGAACCCTTGATCGCTCACCCGCGCGTGACGAACGAGCAGTTGCAGGAAATTCTTGGTGAGATCCTCGGATCGCTGTTGAACGAGAAACGTGCGAATTTCGTGTCCGCGCTCCTCGATGCCGAGCGGCTCGAGCTTGCGCCCGAAATCGCAGAGCTGTTCGAGCGCCAGAAAGCTGCCTCCGAGGGGGTTGTCGACGTCCGCGTCGAAAGCGCTTTCGAGATGAGTGACGCGGAGCGCGAGCGTTTGGTGAAAGCGATGCGTGAACGGCTGGGCAAGGACTGCGAAATCACGACCACGGTGAACGCCGATTTGATCGGCGGCGCAGTCATTCGGGTGAGGGATTCCGTCATCGATATTTCGCTGAGGGGTCGCTTGTCCGCACTCGAGCAACGCCTGGCATAAGCGCGCTTTCTAAACACGAATCAAACCATTGACACTTTGTCGTAGAGGACAGCCATGAGTATCAGCGCAACCGAAATCAGCGAACTGATCAAAAAGAAAATCGACGGTCTCGACATCCAAACCGAGGCGCGTACGGAAGGCACGGTCGTCAGCCTGATGGACGGGATTGCCCGCATCCATGGTCTGAGCAACGCCATGCAGGGTGAGATGATCGAGTTTCCCGGCGGCGTTTTCGGTCTCGCCCTGAACCTTGAACAGGATTCCGTCGGTGCAGTTATCCTGGGTCAGTACGAACATATTTCCGAAGGGGATACGTGCAAATGTACCGGCCGTATTCTCGAAGTACCCGTAGGCGAAGGCCTGCTCGGCCGGGTCGTCGACTCACTCGGCATGCCGATCGACGGCAAGGGCGAAATAGAATCCAATCAGTCGGAGCCGATCGAAAAGATCGCGCCCGGCGTCATCCAGCGGAAATCAGTTGATCAGCCGGTACAAACCGGCCTGAAATCGATCGACGCGATGGTGCCGGTGGGACGCGGCCAGCGCGAACTGATCATCGGTGACCGCCAGACCGGCAAGACCGCGGTGGCCATCGACGCGATCATCAACCAGAAAGGCACCGGCGTTAAGTGCATTTACGTCGCGATCGGCCAGAAAGCCTCGTCGATCAATGTGGTTGTGAAAAAGCTCGAGGAACACGGAGCGATGGATCACACGATCATCGTCGCTGCGAGCGCATCCGAATCCGCCGCCATGCAGTACATCGCACCGTACTCCGGTTGTGCGATGGGCGAATATTTTCGCGACCGCGGCGAAGACGCGCTGATCGTTTATGACGATCTGACGAAACAGGCCTGGGCCTACCGCCAGGTGTCGCTGTTGTTACGCCGTCCGCCGGGCCGTGAAGCCTACCCGGGTGACGTCTTCTACCTGCATTCGCGTCTGCTCGAGCGTGCCTCGCGCGTTAATGCGGAGTACGTCGAAAAAATCACGAATGGCGAAGTGAAAGGCAAAACGGGTTCACTGACCGCGCTGCCGATCATCGAGACGCAGGCCGGTGACGTGTCCGCTTTCGTACCGACGAACGTTATCTCGATCACCGACGGGCAGATTTACCTTGAATCCGACCTGTTCAATGCCGGCTTCCGCCCTGCGATCAACGCCGGCTTGTCGGTGTCCCGCGTCGGTGGTGCGGCACAGACGAAGATCATCAAAAAGCTCGGCGGTGGTATCCGGCTCGCACTCGCGCAGTACCGCGAACTCGCCGCGTTTGCCCAGTTCGCATCCGACCTCGACGAAGCGACGCGCCGGCAGCTCGAACGCGGGCAGCGCGTTATGGAGTTGATGAAGCAGAAGCAGTACGCACCGTTGTCGGTCGCCGAAATGGCCGTGAGTCTGTTCGCGGTGGAGAACAACTTCATGGATGACGTCGAACTCGAAAAAGTCGGAGATTTTGAAGGCGCACTGCACAGCTACATGCGTTCCTCGCACGGGTCGCTGATGGATCAAATCAACGAGTCCGGCGATTTCAACGACGACATTGCCGCCAGCCTGAAGTCGGCGGTGGAATCGTTCAAAGCGAACAACACCTGGTAAGGCGCGCTAGAGGGTATTCGTAATGGCTGCGGCGAAAGAAATCCGGACGAAGATTGGAAGCGTCAAGAACACGCAGAAGATCACGAAGGCCATGGAGATGGTCGCTGCGAGCAAGATGCGCAAGGCCCAGGAACGTATGCGTTCTGCCCGCCCTTACGCGGACAAGATGCGTAACGTTGTTGCTCACGTCGCGCACGCGAATACCGAGTACAAACATCCGTTTTTGATTGACCGTGACGTCAAACGTATCGGCGTAATTCTCGTAACGACGGACCGCGGGCTGTGCGGCGGCCTGAACGGCAACCTGTTCCGTACCGCGCTGAGGCATTTCAAGGAATGGGAGCAGGACGGCAAAGAGCTCGACCTCTGCGTGATCGGCAACAAGGGCATCGCGTTTTTCAATCGCGTCGGCGGCAACATCGTCGGTCAGGCGAACGCAATCGGTGATACCCCGACGCTCGAGGATTTGATTGGCACCGTACGCATCATGCTGGATGCCTATAACGAAGGCCGGGTCGATCGAATCTACCTGGTTTACAACCAGTTCGTGAACTCGATGACACAATCCGCCGATGTTGAGCAACTCGTACCGCTCGTTCCGGCTGAAGCGGACGATATGGCACATCACTGGGATTACATCTATGAGTCCGGCAGCCAGGATGTGATGGAACAGTTGCTGACACGCTATATCGAATCTCTCGTCTATCAGGGTGTGGTTGAAAACATCGCGTGCGAACAGGCTGCCCGAATGGTTGCGATGAAGGCTGCCTCGGACAACGCCGGCAAACTGATCGAAGAGCTGCAGCTCATTTACAACAAGGCACGACAGGCTGCGATTACGCAGGAACTGTCGGAAATCGTCAGCGGCGCTGCAGCAGTTTAATTTTTGGCAAGACGCAAAACATATTGAGGATCTGAATGATGAGTTCAGGAGACGTGGTACAAGTCATCGGCGCCGTGGTAGACGTCAAATTTCCTACTGACGCTGTGCCCAAAATCTACGATGCACTCGAAATCGACGACAGCGAAATTGTCCTCGAAGTGCAACAGCAGATCGGCGACGGTGTCGTACGCACGATCGCTCTGGGAACCACCGACGGCCTGCGTCGTGGCATGAGCGTGAAGAACACGGGCGACGGCATCAAGGTGCCGGTTGGTCTGGAAACGCTCGGACGCATCATGAACGTGCTTGGCGACCCAATCGATGAGCGCGGTCCGATCGGTGAAAAAGAGCGCATGGTCATCCATCGCGAAGCGCCGAAATTCGTCGAACTCTCGCCAACCCAGGAACTGCTCGAAACCGGGATCAAGGTTATCGACCTGATCTGTCCGTTCGCCAAGGGCGGCAAAATCGGCCTGTTCGGCGGCGCCGGTGTCGGCAAGACCGTGAACATGATGGAACTCATCAATAACATCGCGCGCGAGCACTCGGGTCTGTCGGTGTTCGCCGGGGTTGGTGAGCGTACGCGCGAAGGTAACGACTTCTACCACGAGATGCAGGAAGCGGGCGTCGTCAATATCGAAGAGCCGCAGAATTCGAAAGTCGCCATGGTTTACGGCCAGATGAACGAACCGCCGGGCAACCGCCTGCGCGTTGCTCTGACCGGCCTGACGATCGCGGAGAAGTTCCGCGACGAAGGGCGTGACGTGTTGCTGTTCATCGACAACATCTACCGTTACACACTGGCCGGGGTGGAAGTCTCCGCGTTGCTCGGCCGTATGCCGTCGGCGGTGGGTTACCAGCCGACGCTGGCCGAGGAAATGGGCCGCCTGCAGGAACGTATTACGTCGACGAAAACGGGCTCCATTACGTCGATCCAGGCCGTTTACGTGCCGGCCGACGACTTGACCGACCCGAGTCCCGCAACGACGTTTGCTCACCTCGACGCAACGGTCGTGTTGTCGCGCCAGATTGCCGAGCTGGGCATTTACCCGGCCGTCGACCCGCTCGATTCGACGAGCCGGCAGCTCGATCCGCTCGTCGTCGGGCAGGATCACTACGACACGGCCCGCGCCGTGCAGAACACCCTGCAGCGCTACAAGGAACTGCGCGACATTATCGCGATTCTTGGCATGGACGAGCTGTCGGAAGAAGACAAACTCAGTGTCTCGCGAGCCCGTAAAATCCAGCGTTTCCTGTCGCAGCCGTTCTTCGTCGCCGAAGTGTTCACCGGCAGTCCGGGCAAATACGTTTCGCTGAAAGATACGATTGCCGGGTTCAAGGCGATTGTCGCCGGTGAATACGATCATCTGCCGGAGCAGGCGTTTTATATGGTTGGAACGATCGACGAAGCCGTCGAACAAGCCAAGAAACTCTAGGCAAAGAGGTCGATAGCATGCCGATCCATGTCGATATCGTTAGTGCCGAACGCGAAATATTTTCCGGGACCGCGGAAATGGTATTCGCGCCGGCCGTGCTCGGTGAAGTGGGTATTGCACCTGGACACACGCCGTTACTGACTCAGCTCGGGCCGGGCGAAGTCCGGGTCAAGTTCGAGGACGGAACGGACAAGGCGTTTTACGTTTCGGGTGGCATGCTCGAGGTACAGCCGAAGGTCGTGACGATTCTGTCGGACACGGCGGAGCGTGCCGAGGATCTCGACGAAGCGGCCGTGCTGAAAGCAAAGGAAGCTGCCGAAGCCGCGCTTGCCAATCGCGAAGGCTCGATCGATTACGCGCTCGCGCGCTCGGAACTCGCGGAAGTGGCTGCGCAGCTGCAGACAATCCAGCGGCTTCGACGCCGCGCCGGCGGTGGCCGCGGCTGAGCCGCACACGATCTGATTCCGGCAAGCGTCCGCCGCTTGTCGGTGGTTAAAACAAATCCGTCCGTTCCGGCGTCGGCTTTCGTCCAAAACCAGTGCTGCCGTCCGTCCGGGCGGCGCGCATCCGGAACAATCATTAACGTTGAATCTAGCTGTACGCACACAGATTGCCAGCCGGCTGTTTGTGAGCGTGCCGCCCTCGCCCTATCATAGCCCGCTGATTAACCGGGATCGCGAACGATGAATCTTACTGTCTGCATTCTGGCCGCGGGTCAGGGTAAACGCATGCACTCCGACCGACCGAAAGTGCTGCACGAAATCGGCGGCAAGTCGCTCGTTGGCCATGTCATCGACACCGCGCGCGCATTATCGACCCATGACCCTATCGTTGTGTACGGACACGGGGGTGACCAACTACAGGCCGCGTTTGCCGATTCGTCCGTTATCTGGATCGAGCAGCGCGATCAACTCGGTACCGGTCACGCCGTCGGGCAGGCGCTGGAAGCGATTCCGGCCGACGGCATGACCCTGATCCTTTACGGTGATGTTCCGCTGTTGCGCGCGGAAACGCTCGAACGACTCGTCAAAGAGGCGGCAGACGGCAGCTTCGGCCTGCTGACGGTAAACCTCGATGATCCCGCGGGGTATGGTCGCATCGTGCGCGACGACGCGGGCAATGTCTGCCGGATCGTCGAACACAAGGACGCGAACGCCGAAGAGCTCGCTATCCGCGAAATCAATACCGGCATCATGGCAATCAACAGCGCCGATCTGCACCGGTGGATTCCGGCGCTCGATAATTCGAATGCCCAGGGTGAGTATTATCTGACCGATTGCGTTGCGGCGGCCGTCGCCGACGGGGTCAGAATCGTCAGCGTCCTCGCCGCCAGCGAAACCGAGGTGACCGGGGTAAATAATCGCCTGCAGCTTGCCGCGCTCGAGCGTTGCTACCAGCGCGAGTGTGCGGACCGGTTGATGGAGCGCGGGGTCATGCTGCGGGATCCGGACCGTTTCGATGTGCGCGGATCGCTTAAGTGCGGCCGCGATGTCGAGATCGATATCAACGCCGTGTTCATCGGCGACGTTACGCTCGGCGATCGCGTGCGAGTTGGTCCGAATTGCGTGATCGAGAACGCCGTGGTCGGCAACGATGTCGAATTTCTGCCGAACTGTGTCATCGAGTCGGCCACAATCGGTGATGGTTCGCGAATTGGTCCGTTTGCGCGCGTACGCCCGGAAACGGTACTCGGTCGGTCCGTTCACGTCGGAAATTTCGTCGAAGTGAAAAAATCGCATATCGACGACGGGAGCAAGGTCAATCACCTGAGTTACGTCGGCGACAGCGAAATTGGTATGAACGTCAACGTTGGCGCCGGTACGATTACGTGTAATTACGACGGCGCGTTCAAGCACAAGACCGTTATCGGGGACGACGCTTTCATTGGTTCGGATACGCAACTCGTCGCGCCGGTTACGATTGGTCGCGGTGCGACCGTCGGCGCGGGGACGACCGTCACGGACGACGTCGGGGCCGATGAACTCGTGATCAGCCGGGTAAAGCAGAAAACGATTTCCGGCTGGAAGCGACCGCGAAAGGACAAGTCCGGCTGAACGCAGCCCGGCATTCGACACCGGAATTTTATCCGCCAGTACTGGAGAGCAACGGACGATGGGCAAGGCAACGGCAGATTTGTATGACGAGCACGGCGAGCGTTTGCGGGTGCTGGCGCCGATCTTCAACGATTACGGCGGGGTGACGGATTTCGAAGGCAGCGTCACGACCGTGAAAGTACACGAGGACAATTCGCTCGTGAGGACGGCGCTCGAAGAACCGGGTAACGGCAAAGTGCTCGTGATCGACGGTGGTGGTTCGACGCGTTGCGCACTGGTTGGTGACTTGCTGGCGGCGCTTGGCTCGGAGAACGGCTGGGCCGGGATTGTCGTCTACGGCTGCATCCGTGACTCCGGACCGATCAGCAATATCGCGATAGGTGTGAAAGCAATCGCAACGAACCCGCGAAAGAGTGTTAAGAAAGGTGCGGGCGACCGCGATATCGTCGTGCAGTTCGCCGAGACGACGATCGCACCGGGAGATTACCTTTATGCCGATCGCGACGGTATCCTGATCGCGCCGGCGAAACTGTAAATCATATGACGGACCCGTCGGATCGTTTCCGCGTGAGTCCCCGGGCAGATCGATGACCAGCCGCTTTACCGTTGCGTGTGTACAAAATTCCGCGATCGATGATGTCGGGCACAATCTCGCCGACCTCACCGGGCTCGTAAACGAGGCGGTACTAGCCGGGGCGGAATTTGTCTGTCTGCCCGAGTACTGTACCTGTCTCGAGGCAAAGGACAGCGGCTATATCGAACGTGGCTTCGATGAGGCGACACACCCCGCGCTACCGCATTTTGTCGAGCTGTGTCGGTCGCTGAATATCTGGATGCTGATCGGTTCGCTCGCGATCAGGATCGGTGCGGAAAAAGTAAACAATCGCAGTTACCTGCTCGACCCCGCGGGTAACGTTGTCCAGACCTACAACAAGATCCATCTGTTCGATGTTGCGTTGAAACGCGGCGAGGCCTACCTCGAGTCGCGTACCGTCGCTCCGGGCACGGCGGCAAAGCTCGCGGACCTCCCGTGGGGCCGACTCGGAATGACGGTCTGTTACGATCTTCGATTCCCGCAACTGTACCGCTTGCTCGCGCACGCGGGCGCCGACTTCATCTCGATCCCCGCGGCATTCACCGCCACTACCGGCGAGGCTCACTGGCACGTACTCGTTCGCGCGCGTGCCATCGAAACCGGCTGCTATGTGTTTGCTCCCGATCAGTGCGGTCGTCGGCCGTGGGGACGGCGAACCTATGGTCACTCGCTGATTGTCGATCCCTGGGGTGAAGTCATCGCCGACGCCGGCAGTCAGCGCGGTTTCGTCGTCGCTGAGGTCGACCCGGCGAAAGTTGCCGAAGCCCGCAGCATGATTTCATCGCTGGCCCACGACCGGCGGATTATCGCTCCGGAAATTCAGCCACTGGGATAAGTTTCGTCCAGTTGCTGAGTCGAGGATTCAGGCGGGATTCAGCTATCCGTGCCTATGCTTCGCGCTATTGGCACAAGCTGGCGGACGATCGAAGGCGGACAAGGGTGATACGGACCAGACACATCATGCTGAGGTCGGAAATTTCTTCCCGCGGCGCGTGCGATTGCTGTAAACGACGCGTTATGATTCACGCATGAACCGCGCCCCCGGCCTGATTTTCGTCGCTTTCCTCATGGTATCGGTCCCGGCTGCGTACGCCGATGCACGGCCTGGCGCATCCCTGCTGGCGCAAGCGAGCGGAATTTCGCAGGATGAAGCCGCCGCGAAGGTACGCGAAGCAACCGGTGGCCGGGTTCTCGACGTACGAACGCAGACCCAGGATGGTGTGCCCGTCTATATCGTCAAAGTGCTGCTGCCTGACGGTCGCATTCGGGTCATGACGGTAGGCGGCCCCTGAGCGGCGGATGCGACAATGCGTGTACTCGTAATCGAGGACGAACCACAATTGCGCGAGCAACTCGTGCAACATCTGCACAGCGAGGGGTTCGCGGTCGACGCGACGGGTAGCGGCAGCGAAGGAGCCTACCTCGGCGCGGAATACCCGATCGATGTTGCCATCGTCGATCTGGGCCTGCCCGACATGTCGGGAACGGAAGTGATCGAGCAATGGCGCAAGGCGGACCTGAGCTTCCCGGTCCTGATCCTGACCGCACGCAGCCGTTGGGAAGACAAGGTGTCCGGACTCGAAATCGGCGCCGACGATTACCTCGTGAAGCCGTTCCACACCGAAGAACTCATCGCGCGCCTGCGCGCACTCGTGCGTCGGTCGGCCGGGTGGGCGGAGTCGAAACTGCGGTGCGGGCCCGTTGTTCTCGATACCGCGGCGAAGACGGCGGACGTTCACAACGAACCGGTTGAACTGACGGCGTTTGAATACAAGGTTCTCGAACACCTGATGCTGCATACCGGACGCGTCGTTTCGAAAACGGAGCTTTCCGAGCATCTCTACGAGGATGAAACGGACCGCGACAGCAACGTGCTCGAGGTGATCATCGGGCGATTGCGCAAAAAGCTCGACCCCGATCGCGATTTGAAGCCCATCGACACCGTGCGTGGGCAGGGCTACCGCTTTCGACTCGAACGGTCCGCCGCGCAATCCGCCGAATCGAATGCCTGAATGGCCCAACGGGCGCGCGCATGCCGCGTGAGGTCGAGGCGCGCCGGATCCGGCGGCGCCCCGGCGCGGCGCGATGAGGCCGGTCCGAATGCGCTCGCTGAACACGCGCGTACTCGTTGCGGCCGGCATCGTACTGGCCGCGTTTCTCAGCGCGGCAGGACTGGCGCTCGATCAGGCGTTCAAGGACAGCGCATTGACGTCCGTTCGCGAGCGTCTCGCCAGCCGCATCTATCTTGTTCTCGGCACGATTGATCTGAACGAGCCCGCGCGCGGAATGCCCGAGGCGGCATTGTCGGGCGCGGCGCTGGCGACCCCGGAATCCGGTCATTATGCCCAGCTGCTAGATGGCGCGGGCACGCGTGTCTGGAACAGCCGTTCAATGCTGGGTATTACGTTTCCCGGCCCGCCGACACCACCGGTCGGCGAATTCTCGTTCAAGCGGACAAGCTCCTCGACCGGAGAATCACTGTTGGTGCTGAGCTACACGGTGTTGTGGGAAGGCGAGGGATCACAATCCAGTCCCTACACCGTGCAGGTGGCCGAGAACGAGCAGGCGTTCATGGCCCAGGTCAACCGCTTTCGCAGAAGCCTTCTGCTCGGCTTCTCCGCCATCGGCGTTGTTCTGCTGCTGCTGCAAACGGGAATATTTCGCTGGGGGCTCAAACCCTTGCGCGATGTCGCCCATGAAGTGAACCTGATCGAACGCGGTGAACGAAGCGCAATATCGGGCGAATATCCGCAGGAACTGCGCCCGCTCGCCGAAAACCTCAATGCCTTGATCCGGACGAATGAATCGAGCGTGAAACGCTACCGGAATGCGCTCGGTGACCTCGCGCACAGCCTCAAGACGCCGCTCGCGGTAGTCCGGACTACGCTTGCCGACCGTATCGCGGAACCCGGTCCGAACGCCGTGCGGGAGTCTCTCGACCAGCTCGATGCAACGATCGCCTACCAGTTGCAACGCGCCGCGGCGGCCGGACGCTCGGCAATCGGCGGCGTGTTCGAAATCGCCCCGGTCGCAACCCAGATTGAGAACTCCCTGAAAAAAGTCCACGCCGACCGGCACCTGGAGTTTTCTTCCACGTTTCCGGCAGATGCAAAGTTTCAGGGGGATCGCGGTGACTTCATGGAAATGCTCGGTAATATCGCCGATAACGCCTGTAAGTGGGCGCGTTCGAAAGTGTCCGTGCAGGTTTCATTCTCGCCGAAAGACGCTCAACCGCGCCTGCTCCTGATCGAAGTGCGCGACGACGGCACGGGCATGCCCGAGGCCGACATCGCGAAAGCCCTGCTGCGTGGGTCGCGGCTCGATCAGTCGACCGCCGGTCACGGTATTGGTCTCGCCGTGGTCAAGGAACTCGTTGAGGATGTCTACGGCGGCGCACTGGAGATTCATTCGTCACCTGCCGGAACCCGCGTGGTCATGAAATTTCCGGGTTACTGAACGCGATGTGGCAATCTTTTGCCCGGCGCAATTGTTATAATTCCGCCGAAACAGGGATCCGATCGTATGGCAGCCGTAGAACCATTGAACGCAAACGCACCGATACTCAGCAATGGGCGGCAGCAAAATGCCTATACCTATGAAGAGCTGATCGACTGCGGCAAGGGCAAGCTGTTCGGGCCCGGTAACGCCCAGCTGCCCTTGCCTCCCATGCTCATGTTCGACCGCATCATGAACATCCGGGAAACCGGCGGGGCTTACGATCGCGGACTCATGATTGCCGAACTCGACATCGATCCCTCGCAGTGGTTTTTCCAGTGCCACTTCGAAGGCGACCCGGTTATGCCCGGGTGCCTCGGGCTCGACGCGATGTGGCAACTCGTCGGATTTTTTCTTGCCTGGAAAGGCGGCCTCGGCCACGGCCGTGCGCTCGGCGGTAGCGAAATTCAGTTTACCGGGCAGGTCACGCCGGACAAGAAGCTGATCAGATACACCGTCGACATCAGGCGAGTGATCAACCGATCGCTCGTCATGGGTATCGCGGATGCCAGGATGGAAGTTGACGGCGAAGAGATTTACGTCGGCAAGAATCTTCGGGTCGGTTTATTCACCGACGTCTGACTGCGGTCAGATCGGTCGGGGGCGCGCGTTCAGGCGCGCGCGAATCATCTCCATCTGGGTATGCACGTTGTCCATCCACGGGTTGCGCTCGAGTGCGAGTTCAAACGACTCGAGCGCCATTTCGAGTTCGTCCAGCTGCAGATAAACCTGCCCGCGTCCCGACAGCGCACCGAAGTGGCGTGGTTCGAGTGCGAGGGTCCGTTCGATGTCGCGCAATGCACCGGTGTAATCCTCGGCGAGATACAGCACGATCGCGCGCTGATTCCACGCTTCAGCGAAATCCGGCGCGTAGGTGACGAGTTCATCAAGCCGCTGAATCGCGGTCGCGAAATCGCCGCTGTCGAGTGAACGTCGTGCCGCGCGCATAATTTCAAACGACTTGTCGTCGGGCGTCTCGTGCCAGATGGCCCAGATTTCACGTTCCGTGCGTTTCGCGACGGCCGGGTTCCGGGCGTCGTGCAGGCGGTTAAAAAGTCCGTCGAGGCGCAGGTCTGACTGGTCCGCTGCCGCGGGCGAGAGCGTCACGAGCAAGGCAAAGAACAGCGTAATGACCGGGTTCAGTGCGCTGAGTGCGTTCTTTACGTAGCGTCGATTCACGTTCGTATTCCCCTGTTCAGCGAACTCCGGACATTGCTAGAGCTCCGCCATGACCCTGGCGGCTGCCGCGAGTGTCCTTTCTATCATCGCATCATCGTGACTCGATGAGACAAACCCGGCTTCGTAGGGCGACGGCGCGAGATAGACACCCGCCTGCAGCATGCCATGGAAAAATCGCTTGAAGCGCTCAATGTCGCAGGCGGTTGCCTGGGAAAAATTGCTGATGGTTTCGGCTTCGGTAAAAAACAAGCCGAACATACCGGGGACGTGATTCGTTGCGAGCGGAATATTGTTCGCGCGGGCGATCTCGCGGAATCCTTCGACGAGCGTCGTGGTTGAGTGCGCGAGCCGGGTGTAAAAATCGTCAGGCGCGGTCAACTCGAGTGTGGCGAGGCCGCTTGCCATTGCAACCGGGTTGCCGGACAAGGTTCCTGCCTGATAGATCTCTCCGGCCGGGGCGATGTGCGACATGATGTCGGCTGATCCGCCGAACGCGCCGACCGGCAGTCCGCCGCCAATGATCTTGCCGAGCACGGTGATATCCGGCGCAATCCCGTACAGGCCCTGCGCGCTGTGGCGGTGAACACGAAACCCGGTCATCACTTCATCGAGTATCAGCAGCGCCCCGAACTCGGAGCAAACCTCGCGCAGTGTTTCAAGGAACCCGGGCAGCGGCGGGATGCAGTTCATGTTGCCGGCAACCGGCTCGACAATAATCGCCGCGACTTCGTTCCCGATTTCCGACATCACCTCGCGTACCTGCGTGCTGTTGTTGAAATCGAGCGTGATGGTGAGTTCGGCCAGCGCGGCCGGAACGCCCGGCGAGGTTGGTATGCCGAGCGTGAGTGCGCCCGAGCCTGCCTTCACGAGCAGCGAATCTGCGTGGCCGTGGTAGCAGCCTTCGAATTTCACGATCTTGCTGCGTCCGGTAATCCCGCGCGCGAGTCGGATCGCACTCATGGCGGCTTCCGTACCCGAGTTCACCATGCGCACACGTTCGATTCCGGGCACGAGTTCGCAGACCCGGCTCGCGAGCAGCGTCTCGATTTCAGTCGGTGCACCGTAGCCGAGGCCGTGCTGGATCTGTGCAGTGACGGCGGCGATTACCGCGGGATGTTTGTGGCCCGCGATCATCGGCCCCCAGCTGCCGACGTAGTCCACATACTCGTTACCGTCGACGTCGCGAACGATAGCGCCGTGGGCATCCGCGAAATAAATCGGATTGCCGCCTATGGACTTAAACGAACGAACAGGCGAATTGACCCCGCCGGGTATGACGGATTTCGCTGCTTCGAAGAGCTCGGCGGAACGACTGGGCATAAATTCTTACTCCGGCTGGTGACGGTTATCAGGGTAAACGTCGGTTGCCAGCCTGCCGATCGTGTTCCGTTTGAATGTTGCCGCGCGGCGCGAAGGCCCCAGGCTTTGAGACGAACGTCGATGTTCGATACGCTCCGGGCTCAGGCGCGGCCGAGCGGTGAGCAGCCAGGATCGGATGTTCCGATTGCCGGCTCAACGCGCACGCTATTTTCGACGCTCGGACGGCGGATCGCAAACCGCAGCCGGGTAATTGATTTCCCCTGTCAATGCGCCGGTTGACCGGCACGCGGGCGGTCGTGTGGTTGAGACAAGCGGGAACCGGAGTTTAGTGAGTTCCAGTCATGAAGCGATACATGTGTGTTATTTGCGGCTTTATTTACGATGAGGCGCTCGGCTTGCCGGAGGACGGTATCGCCCCGGGCACGAAATGGGCGGATGTGCCGCCAAACTGGTCATGTCCCGACTGCTCGGCACGAAAAGAAGATTTCGAAATGCTCGAGGTCTAGGCCCGTCCCGGCTCACAATCCCGGTTTCAGCACCGCCAACAACACGATGCCGATCAGTGCGATTACCGGTAACTCATTGATCCACCGATAGTACACATGGGTTCTCCGGTTCGCGTCATGGGCAAATCGACTGACGAGGCAGCCGAGGTACACGTGATAGGCGACCAGCAGGACGATGAGCAATATTTTTATATGAAACCAATGGCTTGCGACAAACCAGTCGATGCCGCGTAGCGCCGCCAGCCACAACCCGAAAATTGCTGTCAGTACCCCGCCCGGAGTCATGATCGCCCAGAACAATTTCCGCTCCATAATCTTGAAACGGTCGATTCCGGCCATATCGTCCGCCGCGGCGTGGTAGACGAACAGGCGGGGCAGGTAAAACAGGCCGGCGAACCAGGTCACCATAAAGATGATGTGGAATGCCTTTACCCAGAGGTACACGCGCGGAAATCCCGGAAATCGAACGAAGAATTCGTGGTCAACTGCCTGACTGTTCGGCCCCCGCGTCGCGCCCGAGCGCCTTCAGGCTGCCCGGCCTCACAGTGGGCTCGGGTGTCGGCGCGCCGGAGAAGAAGGCCCTGAGCGACGCGAACAACTGCCTCACCGCGCGCCAAAGTTTCGGCAGGCACCACACCGTGACGGCGATGATCATGACGAGCAGAACGAGGAATACCGCGGGGTGGTACAGCGCCGCCCACAATCCGCCCACGACGAGTGCGTCTTCAGCGACCGAAGCCGTCCAGTTCGAGACCGGCTCGGGTGAGGTGTTGAGCATGACGCGCGTGCCGGCTTTCGCGGCATGGCTCGACGCCGCCAGTCCGCCGCCGACGATGAACGCCGCAATCTGGATGGCGGGATCCATTTCACCGAGCGCGGCAGCAGCGAGTACCGCGCCGGCGGGAATGCGAATGAACGTGTGAATCGCGTCCCAGGCGGTGTCGACCCCGGGTGTCTTGTCGGCGAAAAACTCGACGCAATACATCAATCCGGCGGCCGCGATCACGAAAGGATTCATGAGTATTTCGAGATCCGCCGGCAAGGTCATATACCCGGTCGTGCCGAGCAGGCCGAGTACGAGTATTACCGCATAGACATTAATCCCGCTGGCCCAGGCGGCACCCGCGGCGAGTGCGAGTCCTGCTGTTACTTCCATGGCGTATCCTCTGCGTAAGTGTGGTAAGTGTCGCTGATTGGCGGTAAAAAAGCTTGCCGTGCCTGCCGGTTCAGACCGCGAAACGGTCCAAACATTCCCTTGGGGAAGCGTAATTGAACAAATGTAAGCTATTGACAAATAATGTTTTTCTGATAGCGTCCGGCGCAGTTGAGCGCGCTGGCAGGGTGCGCCAGGCAAACACGAAGGCGACTTCCGCAGCCGGACCGAATCCTATGTGCCATTTTTCCACCCCGAAAGCGCTGATGTCTGCGTCGCGATCCCCCGCATGAAGCTCGTTATCAAGCCGCACCGTCCACGACAGCGCCTGTTGATTGGCCTGCTGCTGGTTACCGTATTGGTGGGCGCTGTCAGCTTCGCGTTCCACTACGGCCACTGGCAATCGATCGGTCGTTCGATGGGGGCCGCTTCCGGGAAACAGGGGCTCATGGATGAACTCGTTGGGCTCAGGCGCAAGAACAAGATGCTCGTGGAGAAAAACGCGCGCCTGGTACGGTCGGTGGAAATCGACCGCCACGCCCGTGATGATTACCAGAAAACGGTTTCCACGCTGCAAACGGAAATTGCCGACCTGAAGCTCGAACTCGCGTTCTACCGCGACGTCATCGCGTCGACCGAGGCCGACAAGGGGCCGCTCGTGCGGGGCTTCAAACTGCGTGACTACGGCGGCACGGGCCGGTATATGTATCGCCTCGTCTTAACCCATGTGAACAAAGATGATAAGGTCGCGAGCGGTCACGTTGATGTCGAAATTCGGGGGCGTGCGAGCAGCGGTGAGAAACGTCTCGCTCTGGCAGATGTTTCGGAACAAAGCAGCGGCGACCTCGATTTCAAATTCAAGCACTTCCGCCGGATAGAGGGGGTGCTCCAACTCCCGGATGATTTTGCGCCAGAGGAAGTACGCATCGCGGTGTACGAGGAAGGCCGAAAAAAGAGCTCGTTCAACAAAACGTACAACTGGGCAAAGATAATCAATTGAGCGGACGATAGAAATGTTACGCAAAAACAAGAAACGCAAGCCGACCTCCGTGGATTCGCTGATCGGCCAGAATTCCCAGATCGTTGGCGATTTTCGCTTCAGCGGCGGTTTGCACGTGGACGGAACGGTTAAGGGCAACGTGCTCGCGGACGACGACGATCACGCGATGCTGACCCTGAGCGACCGTGGTACGATCGAGGGCGAGGTCAAGGTCCCGTTTATCATCCTGAACGGGGTCGTCAAGGGCGACGTTTACGCACGCGAGCACGTTGAACTTGCCGCGAACGCCCGGGTCGAAGGTAACGTGTTTTACCGCCTGATCGAGATGGCCATGGGTGCGGAGGTGAACGGCAAGCTCGTCCGCCTCGCCGAAGAGGACAATTCGCCGTTGGCGCTGAGCCACGGCTCGCCGGAACCCGCTGAATAAATGTCCCCGAACAGCGACCGGTAACCAACGAGAGACAAACATATGAACGCGATTGAAAACGAGATTGAAGCCCCGCTGGTGTTCACGGATTCCGCCGCTCAGAAAGTGAAGGCGTTGATTGAGGAAGAAGGCGACGACGGACTCAATCTGCGCGTCTTCATTTCCGGTGGCGGCTGTTCCGGCTTCCAGTACGGATTTACGTTCGACGAGAACGCCGGCGAAGGCGACACGGTCGTGGAAAACCAGGGCGTGAAACTCCTCGTCGACCCGATGAGTATCCAGTATCTGATGGGCGCCGAGATCGACTACAGCGAAGGGCTCGAGGGCGCGCAGTTCGTCATTCGAAATCCGAACGCCCAGACTACCTGCGGTTGCGGATCCTCGTTTTCCGTCTGATCGTCGCGGACTTCCTCCTCGCCGGCTGAGCACCGTACCCGCGACCCGTGCATGACGGGTTGCGGCGAGCCGGCACCCCACGTTTTACGTTTGCTTGCACTGCCAGCCGGCGGTTCTGCGCTAAACTGCCGGGCCCGGCCGACGCTCGTCGGCGCCGACGCAGAGGCCCTTCATGCCGCGAAACAGTGACCCCCCGACTTCCGGTCAAAAGCCGTCGCCGGCAGAGTTATCCTGGGGTATCGCCGCGCTGGGCATCGTCGTATTCGGCGGGGCCCTCAACCTCATTTTCCCGTTTGTAAGCGACCAGGCGATGGCGCTGCTCGGCGCGCGCGCGATTGCCGACGGCGGCACGCTGTACGTCGATTACTGGGACAACAAGCTGCCCGGACTCATCTGGTTCTACCTCGTTGCGGGGAAACTGTTCGGCTTCACCGAACAGGGAATACGGGCACTCGAGTTGATTTGGATGACCGGCTTCTCGCTCGTCATGCTGGTGACGCTGCGAAGTTACGTCTGCCTCCGATGTCTCGCGGCGCTGGCGCCGGTTGCGGTTGTCGGCGTTTACTATTTCGCGGCCGAGCCATTTCATCTCACCCAGCTCGAGGCGCTCGTCGCGCTGCCGATTTTTCTGTCGGCCTGGCTCAGCGCGGCAGGCGCGAATAAACCGTCTCTGTCGGCGAAGTACTATTTCGTCGCCGGCCTGTGTGCCGGTGTAACCGTCGTGTTCAAGCTCGTGTTTGCGCCCCTGTTCGTCGCGTTCTGGGGTGTTGTCTCGCTCGATCTGCTTGCGCGTCGTCGTGCATCCCCGATTGAACTGTTGCGCCGATTGTGGCTTCCGGCATCGGCGGGGGTCGTGACCATACTGGCCGGCGTCGCTGCGAAATTTTGGCTCGACGGCGCCCTCGATGAATTGATCTGGACGGCATTCGTTTACCCGCCGCAAGCACTCGCGACGTCACCGCCGGCGCATTACGTGCGCCTGTTCGAATCGCTGATGTTCTTTGGGACGTACTACGCGGTGTGGATCGGATTTATCGCGTTCGCGGGAGTGATGTGGTGGCGTGAAGAACGCGATTTGCTCACGAGTCTGATGTTCGTCTGGCTCGTGATCGGGCTCGGGCTCATCCTTATCCAGCGCTTTTCATGGTGGCAGTACCATTTTCTGAACCTGTTCGCGCCCGCGGGGATTCTCGGGGTACGCGGAATGAGTGATCTCGTCAGACTCATTGCACGCGAGTCGACGTCGAAATACGCAAGCCCGGTGTTTCTCAGCATCATGCTCGCGTTCCCGCTGGTCGGATCCGTCGCGGTTCCTGCGGGCCAGAAGGTCCGCGCCTACATCAAGATATTCGTCACCGAGCATCAGGGCGTCGCGGATTTCAAGCGGACGATCAGCCAGGATTATCCGGGCATCGAGCACAGCATCCGTTTCCTTGCCGACAAAACCGCGTTGCCCGGGCCGATCTATGTTTTCGGAGACCCGCTTTATTACTACCTGTCCGGGCGGGAACTCGCGCTGCCGACCACGGGGTGGGCGTGGCCGTACTACCTGCCAAGCCAGTGGAAGCAATTACCGGCGCAACTCGATGAAACCCGTCCCGCGTACATTTACATCGACAGACTGAACCGAACGCTGATCGACGAGCGCGACGACGAAGTGCGCGAGTTTCTCGAAACGCATTACCTCGCCTTGCTGAAAGATCACAAGGGGGTCTGGCACATATTGCGGCGGGAGTACCGTCGCTAAATACGTGCTCCAAATTATGCAACACTGGCCTTGATGGACTCGGTACCCTTCCCCTCAAATCGAGGGGAAATGACAGGGATGGGGTGTAGACAGTGGTTCCGGTCCCGAAGCCGCAGTGACTCAGGTTTACGCACACGTTTTTAGGCCGGGTTCGCGCTAACCGGCAAGTGCCCGATCCACGACGCGGAGCCCGCCGGTCATATCGGGCTGTGTCGCAATGCCGGCCAGCGGCATGACCTCGAACCATTCGAAATAGCGTTGCAGCAGTCGTTGCAGGAGCTCTATTTTCCCGCCGCTCGTTCGTTTCATCCCCGGCAGAAACGTCGGGCAGGCGCGGTCATCGGAACCGATAAAGTCGGTCGCGTGTAACAACAGCGACGGTGCGGTGCCCGTGGCCCGGCACGCCATCAGCGCGGTCGTGAAATACGCTTCAGCTGCAAGCGGGGATTTGTCGGCAATAAAGTTTATATATGTGAAGTGTATCGGCGTGCGCGCGAGGGGAAACGTCGTCACCGGAACCTCGAGGATTTGGCGGCTGCCGCTCTGCCAGTGATACGGCTTCAGGGGACGAAGTCCGTCGCGCCAGGTTCCGAAGACGCCGTCATGCTTCGTCGTCTGCCCGGGTTGTTTGTTCAGGAAGCGCCGCGCCAGCGGCCCGATAAACGTGGGAAACGTCGATGCGTCGTAAGTATAGTCGCGCTTCGCGAGAACCTCGACGACCGTTGGCGACAGGCGGAACGATGGACCCCGGAAGCCAAGCGGGCGCGGTGCGCCGATAGATTCGATAAGCCGTTCCGTGGTCGCCAGTTCCGCGGTAACGGCTTCGGCGTCCAGCCGATGAAAATCGATGCGGTGCGTATACGAATGATTTCCGATCTCGTGCCCGGCACGGACGAGCGATTCAAGCAGCGCGCCGTGCCCCGTGATCTCGATGTCCTGACCGACGACAAAGATCGTAATCGGCCGTCCCGCGGAGGCGAAGAAATCGCGCAGTCGCGGGACCGCGGGATCGAGGAAAGACGGCATTTCGCTCCAGGATTGATCACCGCGCGTACGCAAGTAAGACCATAAATTGTCGAGATCGAGTGACAGGCTCGCGCGTGGTCGCGCGTTACCGTCGATACTCATGCCAGCACCCGTTCGGCGGCCCGGTTCGCGGCATCGACGGTTTCATTGACGCTGAGCGAGGCATTGATGATCTGCGCCGAGTTGTAAATATACAGGCCGGGAACACGCGTGATGATCGGCGGCAATCCCGAGGAATAATTCAATGTCGCGACCGCGGCGACGTGGCGGGCGCGGGCGACACGGAAATCAATAATGTCGGAAGCGTCGACATCGGGGAACATGCGCAGAAGACCCGGCAGCAGTTGAGCCTTCACATCGTCGTCACTCGCATCGAGTATCGGGTGGGTAGATGGGACGTATTTCGGCAGGTAGGCGAGATGATTTCCGCCAAGCTGCCGGCGGTCGACGAGCGAGGACATTTCGATAACCGTCGTGAACGGGATGCTGTCGTCGGTGATATACGTCAGGTACGCATCTCCGAGCGGGCGTTTGAGCAGCACGGACGGACACACGACACCCTGATACCTGAGTGCGTCGTGGCGCGCGATTTCTTCCGCGGCGAGACCCTCGCAAACCGACGTCGCAACGGGTGAAGGCACCGTGACAACGACGCGATCGAAACGGTAGCTCCCCGCGGATGTCGCTACGGACACGCCGCTGTGATCGCCTGCAATACGGTTTACCGGGCTGCCGGTTTCGATCCGGACGCGCCGGTTTTCCAGTTCGCGAGCCAGTGCGTCGATGACGTGCGCGTAGCCACCGCGCACGTAGCCGAACAGCTCTGTTTTACGGCTTCCCTGTCGGGCGCCGTAGAACCGCTGGATCACCGCCCAAATAAAAGCCGCCGAGGCATACTCGACGTTTTCCCCGAGTTTCGATCGCAACAGGGGGCGCCAAAGCTTTTCGAACGTCCTGCGCCCGGACCAGCGCACGAGCCATTGTTCCGCGGAAATTGCCTCGAGCGCGAGCCCGTCCCTTACCGCCGCGCCGTAGACGATGTTGAGCCCGAGGCGTGCTTTATCCAGCATGTTCAGGACCGGCAGACGCACGTAGTCGATCACGTCGTTCAGCGGGTACAGCGATTCGCCGTCGAAAAAGTTCGTTTTTGTTACCCCCCAGACGAGTTCGTCAGCGAGCCCGAGTTCGCGCAACAGGTCGAGCAGGTGGTCGTCGCCGGCTTCGATGACATGGTAGAACCGATCCCAGGTGATGCCGTTGTACTGATGGCTGGCGGTGAGACCGCCGAGTGACGGCGCAGATTCAAACAGGGTCACGGCGCAGTCGCGTTGCGCGAGCCGCAGCGCGAGCGTGAGTCCGAGCATGCCGCCACCAACGACGGCGATCGAGGCGGGATTACCCGGCATCAACTTCGAGTTGTCGCGGTCCGCGCGGCAATGCGATTTTCAGCCATCGTGCTGCAGCAATACGCGTGATGAGGCGCAGATGATCGCAAACGGTTTTGAGCAAATTGATTTTCGACTGGCCGAGTAACCGCGTTTCGAGTTCGGCGGGGCATTCGACGATCTTGTGCCCCGCGAGGTCTATGCGCGCAAGAATTTCGGCGACACCACAGAATCCCGTGTTGTAAATCGCGAGATTCGACACGGCATCGCGGCGATAGACCCGGAAACAACTCGTATAACTCGTTAATTGATGATGCAGGACCAGGCGGTACAGAAAGGCGGCACCGCGTGACAGCAACAGACGCCAGCCCGGGACATTCGCGATGCGACCACCGGCATGCAAGGGTGAGGCAGCGACGACGGCAATGTCGTCGATGAGCATCGGCACCATTTCGGCCAGCTGGAGCGGATCGAACGTGCAATCGGCGTCGATAACTGCGACCAGATCGCTTGTCGCCGCGTCGAATCCTGTGATGATCGCTGCCGCAATGCCGCGGTTGACCGTATGGCGGCGCAGGACGCAATCGTCGCGCGATCCGAACAGCGTTTGCAGTTTTGTCCAGGTGGTGTCGCTGCTGCCATCGTCGACGAAGACGAAATGCGGCGCGATCGTCGTTTTTGTCACTTCGATGAAGTTCATCAGGGTCCGGTGCAGGTACGGGAGCGCGGCCTCCTCGTTGTAACACGGAACGACAATCGTCAGGCTCGTCACCGACTGCGTCGTTGCGGTCGGTACGTTGGCGTTGAGCACCGGCGGTACCTCGCGCGCCGCCGGACGTGCGTGGGCGGTCGGTTCCAGCTCGAGGTAACGGACGATGGAAGTGAACGGGTAGCGCTCGAGAAAATATTCTATGCGTGCCGGCATGCCCGGAAGGTTGCGGTAGTGACGCATGCGCTGCAGCCAACCCGCGGCGCTGATCGTCGGCTGATTAGCGTCGAGTTCCCAGATATGAAAATACATGACGAGCGGCGCCTTCCGTCGTTCCACCCAACGTGCCGCGGCCTCACGGGTGAGCCATTTCGGCATTTGACGGACGTAGTTGCCGCCCGAAAACGGAATCGCCCAGCCGAACCGTGAACTCGCCGAGGCAGGTACTTCCCACAGCGCGCCGTGATCCGAAGTGTGACGATGAAGGATGAATCGATCGGGTTGGCGGGAAAACTGCCGCCCGATCGGCGACAGGCTCGCGTCATACGCAAACCCCTCATCAATGAGAATGTCCAGCGCCCACATATCATCCGGGCCGAGTCGCCCGCGACCGATGCGAAACCCCCTTACAACCTGCCCCGTGGCATTCTGGATTGCCTCGCGCGACCGCCTCAGATCGTCGCGAAACGCCGGTGGGGCAATGTCGCGAATCGATTGCTGGTAGTACCCCTGGCACGCGACTTCATGGCCGGCATCGACAATGGCGCGCAGGATGTCCGGGTAATTTTCTCCAATCCATCCGCTCGCGAAAAACGTCGCGACGGCACCATGTCGATCGAGCATCGCGAGCGCGAGTTCGGTATTGCGCTTGATTCGGGCATCGAAGCGCTCCCAGTGACTGAACGGAATCAGTTCGCTGAATGCGCCTACCTGGAAGTAGTCCTCGACCGTTAGTGTGATGATGTTATTACGCGCACCACCCGCGTGGAGTCGTTTCACGCGCAATCACCCGAAATGGTCGATACCTGCCCGCGCACGAAATCGCTGATCGCGCGGGCGATGCGCGATCCGCTGTGACCGTCGCCAAACGGGTTGTCATGGGGACTCACCGTTTCAAGCCAGCTCCCGGGGGCGATCGCGGTTTCGAGTTCCGTCGCCAATGCCGGGGCCGTTGCGGCCAGCCGCGCGATTCCGCTTGCGACAGCTTCCGGGCGCTCGGTTTCCGTGCGCAGGATCAACAATGGCGTCCCGAGGGTGACGACCTCTTCCTGGATGCCACCGGAATCTGACAGCACGAGCCACGCATTCCTCAGCAGGCCGATAAAATCCGCATAGGGCAGCGGATCGATCAGCGCCACCCGTGCGACACCCGCGAATCCCGCGATCACCGGATCGTGTGCCATCGGGTTCGGATGCACGGGCACCACGACGGCACAGTCCGGGTGGCGGTCGAGAAACTCGCGCACAACCTCGATATAGGCGCCAAGCCGTGGGCCAAAATTTTCGCGACGGTGAATTGTCAGTACGACAAGCTTTTGACCGTCAAAGCGGGTCAGCAATTCGGTAAGCTGTTCCGAGGATGGCTTCTTCGCCTCGATTGCGACCAGCGCATCGATTACCGGATTGCCGCTCACGATGATGCTGCTGCGCGGAACCCCCTCGGCAATGAGGTTCTCGCGGTTACCGGCTGTCGGGGCGAAATGCAGCGACGCGATACGCGAGATCAGAGTGCGGTTTGATTCTTCGGGAAACGGGCGATCAGGATTGCCCGTGCGCAAGCCGGCTTCGACGTGGGCCACCGGGATGCTGCGAAAACGCGCGGCAAGCGCGCCCGCGAGTGCCGTACTCGTGTCACCCTGTACGACGACGAGATTCGCCGCAGTTCGCGCGAACACGCCATCGAGCGCCGTGATCATCGTCGCCAGGGATTCATTCAGGGAACGTCCGGGAACCATCGTGCCAAGGGATTCGTCAATGCGAATACCGAAGTCGTCGAGAAACACGGGCAACAGGTCGCGCTGCTGTCCGGTGGAAACCAGGTTCGTGCGTATTCGCGCGTCGTCGCCAAGGGCGTGAAATACCGGTGCGAGTTTGATGATTTCGGGCCGCGTTCCGAATACCGCAACGATCGAGACAGGCTGCTGCTCCACGTGTCTTCGGGTTCTCCAATCCGGACGCTTGTACTGTGCGAACGGCGAGGGATCCCGACAGTGTTCGCCGCCGTAGTATACCCGCGCCTGATAATCCATCGCGAAACGGCAAGTCACGATCTCACGGGGCGTCTTGTTTACGACCCGATGGCGGGGAGCACGCGGTTCGCATCATGCCAGCCTCGCGGCCGCTGCCCGTATGCGCACGATCGTATCGTCTTTAACGTCACCCGAAACCCACAACTTAAGTGCTCGCAGTTGCGTCACGGTTGCGTTTACCGCCTGCGCGGCCGGCGGGCATCGGTGACCCGATCATCGGGGCGAAAAAAAACCCCGCTCGAGAGCGGGGTTTCAGGTATCAAGTGATGGCGACCGATCAGACAGTCTTGCGACGGCGCGTGCGGTAGACCGCGGCGACACCGAGCATCGCCAGGGCCAGTGAGCCCGGCTCCGGAATGTCGCCACCGCTCGGCGGGTCGTCGCAGTCTGGACCTGAACCCGAGGTGCAGACACCCGTTACCTTGACGCCATCGATGTTGATGCCTTCGGCCTGGCTCGATGCTCCGCTCGCGAATGCGAATCGCAGCGAGATCGTCGAACCGGCGTAGGTATTAGCGATGTCGAACATTGCGGTACCGGCCATGTCGATCATGTTTCCGGCGCTATCGAAGCCATCGAATCCGCGGATTACCGATCCGCTGCTCGTCGGCTGGCCCGTCAGCGCGTTCAGCGAACTGTCACCGATCGTACCGATGTTTGCGTACTGCATGTCGGAACTGGCGGTCGGGTTCAGCAGCGACCAGCTGCTGCCGCCATTGTCCGAGATCGCCACCGCGAAGCCGTCCGGGGAATCGGAGCGGATCCACGAATCGAATTCGAACATTAGGCTGATGTCGGTCAGCGCGGCGTTCAGGCTGATGTTGTCGATCTGGTAGTAGTTGTCTTCATGGGCATCGTAATTCGCGTAAACATGCCCGAGAACCTGGCCCGACAGATTATTGCCGCCGGCGCCCGGGTTCGTGCTCCGATCGTGCACGTCGAAGTTGCGCACGCTCTGGGTAGTGCCGTAACTGTCGGGACCGGTTCCCCAGGTCTCTGCTTTACCGCACAAAGAAAACGTGCAGCTGACCCAGCGCGTGTCGATGCCGGAGGAGCCTTCGCCCGGGTCAATGGCGATGAATTCGTTTGCGCCGAGCCCGTTCTCGAAATCGTTTTGAAAGATAATTTCCGCGGCACCCGCGCTGAGCGGGGCGCACAGCGCGATCGCGCTCGCGGCTGCCATCAGTTTGATAGTTTTGTTGGACATTCCGGTATCTCTTCTCGGTTATTCGATATTTGCCGTTAACGGAAGCAAGCATTATGCCATCGGATCTGAAACCTATAAAAAACAGACAGTTAGAATTTCCCGCCGAGCGATCGGCGTCGCCTCGAGGCGACATTTGTAAAGGATCTTGACAGATCGCCCGGTTTTCACGGCCCACGTTCCGGCGGGTCGATTAACGCGTAAAGAATTGGTAGAAAATACAGGCAGATAGCGAGCCCCGGGTTGTCAATAATTTTATCACCGGCGGCTCACGTCTCACCTAAGGCTTGTTTCGGCACGTGCCGCTATCCGATTGAATCCCGGCCAGGTTCCGCCGACTGGTTCGCACCACACGACCTGGCTCGCCGCGACCGAGAACGAACGCGGGCCGTGATGGTCTGTCGGGATTAACAAAGTGTTTCCGTTCGCCGCAACAAGGGGTCGGAGCGGTCACTATAATGTGCGCCCCATCCAGCGGATGGACCCACACCTGGTAAGGATATCGTGACATGCGGTCAAGTGTAGTTTTCGCAACGTTTTTTCTGCTCCTCGGCACGTCCGCGATGGCGCCGGCGGCAATTGACCGGGAGCAATCACAGGAGTTTTTCGAGGATGCGGTTGATTACTTCCGCGCCGAAAGTTACACCCAGGCGATTATTCAGCTACGCAATGCACTCCAGCAGGATCCGAACAACCTGCCTGCGCGAATCATGCTCGGCGAAACGCTGCTGCGGGAAAACCAGCCCGAAGCGGCGATCAAGGAACTCGAAAAGGCCCAAAGCATGGGCGGCGATGAAAATCTGATTCTCGTACCGCTGGCGAACGCCTACCTGGAAATCGGCAAATTCGAACACGTCATCACGGGGTTCAATCCGGACGGTCATTTGCCCGAAGTGCAGGGCGAGTTGTTGATGATGCAGGGCGAATCCTACGCCCAGCTGGGCAACCGGAAATTCGCCGAGGAGGCATTTATGAGTGCCTCGACCGCAATGCCGGCTGATCCACGGCCGTTGCTCGGTCTCGCGCGTATGAAACTCGCTCGCGGCAAACATAAAGAAGGTTACAGCCTGCTCGAACAAGCCGTCGGCATCGCACCGGACTCGTTCGAAGTGTGGTCGTTCAAGGCAATCATGCACCGGGACTACGGCCAGTACGAGGCCGCCATCCAGGCTTTTTCGAAGGCGCTGGAAATTCGTCCCGCCTCGGTCCGGGTACTCGCCGCGCGCGCAGCGATGTGGATGGATTTGGGCGACATCGAGAAGGCGCGGGCGGATATCGAGCTCGCAAACGGGCTTGAAGGTGACACGCTCGAGACGATCTATCTGAAAACCCTGCTCCTGTTCCGGGACGGCAAGGCCGACGAAGCGCGTGAAGCCCTGCGCGAGAGCGCCGATGAAATCCGCGAAATCCGTGACGATGTCAGAACGAAGCTGCCGAATACGGTTTTGATGCTTGGCGTCGTGGCGTATTTCGAGGGTAACTACGATGAAGCCATCGCCCATTTGACGAAGTTTCGCGCCTCGTTCCCGAATCACCACGGCGCGAAACGTTATCTGGCGACGGCGTACCTCGCACTGAAAGAATACGACGAAGTGATCAAGGTCTATCGGCCGAGTTCACAATCGAAAATCCCCGGTGACCCAATGGCGCTCGCGCTCATCGCCGAAGCGTACCGGGCATCAGGTAATTTCAAGCAGGCGGAAAAATATTTTGAAACGGCACTGGCGCTGTCTCCTGATACCGCGGGCATCGGAGTAAAACTCGCGATGAGTCAACTCGAGTCCGGGCAGGCGGAAGAAGCGGTCGTCGCGCTCGAAAAACTCGCCGAACGCTTCCCGGATTTCGTCGAAGTCAAAGCGCAACTCGCGCGTGCGTATGTAAAGACCGGAGCCATTGAGAAAGCGGTCGACGTGGCGGCAGAGCTGGCGAGCGAACACGGTGATTCGGCGCAAGTGCAAAATATCGTTGGCACCGTCTATCTCGCCGCCGGTTCCGCGGACGACGCACGCAACCACATCGAACTGGCGGCGAGTATGGATCCCGAACTCATCCTGCCGAAGATCAATCTCGCGCGCCTGGCACGCTTGCAGGGGAACGTTGCGAGCGCGGAAGTGCAGTATCGGGCCGTGCTCGAGCAGTTTCCGTTTAATACGGTCGCGGGCCTGGAGTTGGCGGAGTTGCTGCTCGCATCCGGCGAGGCAGCGGAAGCCGACGAACGAATCCGCAAGGTGCTCGAGTCGGAGCCCGGATTGTTTGCAGCCCATGAGTTACGCATTCGCGCCTTGTTGAACGCAGGTGCCGAACGCGATCGAATCGAGACGACAGTCTACGATCTGCTGGAAAACTTTCCCGAGGAAGCCAAGGCGGACATTGTTGCGGGCCGCGCGTTCCGGATCCTCGGAAGTGACGAAGACGCCCGCGTACATTTCCGGCGCGCGGTCGAGAAAGCGGAATACGACGCGGAGATCCTGTTCTCCGCGGCAAATCAGCAATTCGGTATGGGTGACTACAGCGGCGCGTTGTGGTCGTTGACGAAAGCGCAGCAGGCGAGTCCCGACCGTTCGGATATCGCGGTGCTGCGTACTGCGGTTCTGGTGCAACTGAAGGAGCTCGACAAGGCGGAAGAACTCGCCAACGCGACGCTCGAAAAATACGGTGAAAAGGCATCGATCCTTACTGTTCAGGGCGATCTGTACATGGCCCGCGGCGCCGGTGACAAAGCGGTGAACGTTTATCGACGGGCATACGAACTCGCGCCGAGCTATTCAACGGTGTCCACACTGTTCCGGGCTCTGGGCGTGACGCGTGACTACGACGGCGCCTCGGAGGTCATGGATAAGTGGCTCGCGGACCAGCCGCGCGACGTGGCTGCCCGCCACTTGTACGCGCAAATGCTCGTTGCGCAAAAGGAATGGGAGCGTGCCCGGGTGATCTACGAATCGCTTCAGTCTGACGGTATTGAAGACATTGTCATGATGAACAACCTGGCGGTGATTTATCAGCATCTCGGCGACAAGCGATCGCTGCCAATCGCGGAAGCCGCGTACGCGAAGGCGCCCGAAGACTCGAACGTGATCGATACCTACGGCTGGATACTGACTGAGAACGGCCGCACAGAGGAAGGTCTCGCGCTGTTGCGTGAAGCGTATGCGCGGGCGTCGACGACGCCGTCAATTCGCTACCACGTCGGGCTTGCGCTTGCGCGTCTCGGGCGGACTCGGGAGGCGCAGGAAGAGGTCGAGGCTGCGCTGGCAGCCGGGGTCGGATTCCCTGGCAGGGAAGAAGCGGAAGCGCTGTTGTCGGAAATCAAACAGCAGAACTAACGGCGGAATCTTGTTCGCAAGCGCGCTGTAATTGACGCCGTGACGGTCTACGCCGTCGTCGGCAGGTAGACTGCGCCGAGGATTCGCCGCTTAACGGTATCAACTGTTGTCAGACGCACCGGCGTCTCGTTCATTCGTTGGCGAGCCAGCCACGCGAATGCTACTGCTTCGATACTGTCAGGGTTCGCCCCGACCGCGTCGGTTGAATCGACGGAAACGCCGTTCAAACGGGCGCGCAGGCCGGCCATGATCCGCCCGTTTCTCGCGCCGCCACCGCAAACGAGTACGCGCTCGGGCGCCGTTGCGACCTGCTCGATCCCGAACGCAATCGATTCCACCGTGTAGGCCAGTAACGTCGCCTGAACATCTTCGGGTTGCAGGTCATGCGCCCGGGCTTTTTCGAGTGCAGCCTGCAGCCAGGCAAGATTGAAATACTCGCGTCCCGAACTCTTGGGCGGCATGCGTGAGATATACGGATCGCTCATTAAAGCGTCGAGCAGTCCGGGGGCGATGCTCCCCGTTTGTGCCCAGTCGCCGTTGGTGTCGAACGCTTGTTGCCGGTGCAGTGCGATCCATTCGTCGAGCAGGCAGTTTCCCGGGCCGGTATCGAATCCTCGCAAGGGTAAAGCCCGATCACCCGGTAACAGCGTCAGGTTGGCGATTCCGCCGATGTTCAGTACTACGGTGTTCGAATCCTCGGACCGGAAATAAGCTTCATGAAACGGTGGCACGAGCGGTGCGCCCTGGCCCCCTGCAGCGATGTCCAGCGAGCGGAAGTCGGCGACGGTGGCTATCCCGCAGGCTTGCGTGATCGTTGCCGGGTCACCAAGCTGGATGGTGTAGGGCGGCGTGGAATCGGGGCTATGGCGCAGCGTCTGGCCATGGCTGCCGATGGCGATAATTTCCGCGCGCTTGCCATCGGCAGTATCCATAATTTCGCATGCTGCCTGCGCGAATATCTGCCCAATCGCGACATCAAGCGAACCGAACTCGTGTAACGTCAGGCGTGCGTCCGGCGCAATCGCTTCGATGAGTCGAGCGCGTAGTGCGGCGGGGTATTGTGTAGTTGCCGTGGCGTGAACGACGAACGTGTCCGCCTCGAAGGAAACGAGCGCCGCGTCGACGCCATCCATGCTCGTTCCGGAAATGAGACCGATGTAGGACGACATCGACGATGCTGGAGCGGGGTGATTACGGGCTATTGCGCAGTCCGGGTTACCGTGCCGGAGGCGTCGCGTCTGACGTCCGGATCGACGGTTGCGACCAATTTATCCGACCCCGCCGAATTGTCCAACTCATCGAGTTGGGCGAGCAGCGGCGCGGCCTTGGATTTGAAGTCGGCAATATATTTTTTCTCGATCGGAAGGGCTTGGGGCAGGTCGATTTTCAGCGGGTTTTTGTGCACCCCGTTCACGCGGAATTCGTAATGCAGGTGCGGTCCCGTAGCGAGTCCGGTTTTTCCGACGTAACCGATTGTTTGTCCCTGCCTGACTTTGACACCTCTCTTGATGCCGCGGGCGTAGCGCGACATGTGCGCGAACAGCGTGCTGTATGAATCGCCATGCTTGATCACAACCGTGCGCCCGTAACCCCCCTTGTTGCCGGCAAATTCGATCTTTCCGTTTGCCGTTGCACGTATCGGGGTCCCGTGTGGAGCAGCGTAATCGACACCCTTGTGGGCTCGTATCGTGTTGAGGACCGGATGCCGTCGACTCAGGTTGAACTTGGAACTAATCCGGGTGAAGTTAACCGGTGCGCGCAGGAATGCTTTGCGCATTGCGGAGCCGGAATCGGAATAGTAGCCCGACAGTCCGTCTGAATTTGCGTAATACACGGCACGGTGGCGTCGTCCCTGATTGATGAATTCGGCCGCGAGTATGCGTCCGCTTTTTACTTTTTCCCCGTCTTTGAAGATCTCTTCGTAGACGAGGCTGAACTGGTCGCCTTTTCGAACATCGAGTACGAAATCGATGTCCCAACCAAAAATATCAGTGAGCTCCATGATCGTGTTGTCGGCGAGTCCGGCAGCCTGGCCGTCAAGAAACAACGACTGGTTGATTTTTGCCAACGCAGTGGCATAACGGATTTCGGGTTCCGTCTCTATTATCGTCGCGGTATAGGCATTGTTCTCGATGGTCACCTGCATCGAGCGGCGATAGTCGAGTTCATGTGTCATGCCGAGCACATGACCGTCGTCATCGACGTTAACCATGATGACCTGTCCGGGTTTGATGTGGCGCAGGTTTTTCGCCGCCACGTTGAGCTCGAGAATTCGATGGAGGTCGTTCTTCGAAAAACCGTGCCGGGCAAAAATCAGTGACAGGTTGTCGCCCGGGGCAACAGTGACATGCGTCCAGTCATCAGCAGGTACCTCGCGGGTGGCCGGTTTTGCCGTTGCGGGACGACTGTTTACCTGCGGCTCGAAGGGGATGCGAGTGACGGTGGTTTTAACGCCCGCGGCAGCCACCGTACTTTCCGCCCCGGGTAGTTGCAGTGTGACGGAATCTGTTTGTTCCGTGTCCGAACCGGGTTGCGGGAAACTGAAATTCTCGAGGGCAAGATAGCTGCCGATTCCGAGACCGGCGAGCAGTAAGCAGGCCGTCAGAGCGCGCCGTGGGCGCTGACGACGGCGGTCACCGACCGGTGCCGCGTGGACGTTGTAGTCATACATGACCTGTCTTTTGTAAGACACCGGGAAACCTTGAAATTTTGTGTTGCACAAAATAGCGCTTTGACCGCGAACGGTCAATGTGTGGAGCTGAGGCCTTATGGTAGTCTAGCGGCCCGAAATTCGCACACTAAATTGCCTGTTCATGATGCACGAGCAACTCGAAACGATCGGTCGCGGTACAACTGAAATTCTCGTCGAAAGCGAACTGCTGGAAAAGCTCAAAACCGGTCGACCATTGCGGATCAAGGCAGGCTTCGACCCGACGGCACCGGATCTCCATCTCGGCCATACGGTTCTGATTAACAAAATGCGTCAGTTCCAGGATCTCGGGCACGAGGTGATTTTCCTGATTGGTGATTTCACCGGCATGATCGGGGATCCGACCGGGAAAAATGTGACCCGGCCTCCATTGACAGAGGAGGAGGTGAAGACGAATGCGCAGACCTATACGAACCAGGTGTTCAAGATTCTCGACCCCTCCCGCACCCGGGTCGTGTTTAATTCCGAGTGGATGTCGACGCTCGGAGCCGCCGGGCTGGTAAAAATCGCGGCGAAACACACGGTTGCACGGATGCTGGAACGCGACGACTTCAGCAAGCGCTACACGGGTGGCCAACCAATTGCGATACACGAATTCCTCTACCCGTTGATCCAGGGCTACGACTCGGTTGCGCTCGAGGCCGACGTCGAACTGGGTGGAACCGATCAGAAGTTCAACTTACTCGTCGGCCGGCAACTCCAGGAAGCCTATGGTCAGCGGCCGCAGGTCGTAGTGACGATGCCCTTGCTGGAAGGGCTCAACGGTGGCGACAAGATGTCGAAATCGCTGGACAACTATGTCGGTATAGAAGAGCCCCCCGACTCCATGTTCGGCAAGCTAATGTCCATTTCCGACGATTTGATGTGGCGTTACTACGAATTGCTCAGTTTTCGCACCCTCGACGACATCAACGCCCTGAAACGTGAAATCGACGGCGGGCGTAATCCGAAGGAAGCGAAAATCGAGCTGGCCCGGGAAATCGTGACGCGTTTCCATGACGCAGCCGCCGCGACCCAGGCCGCGGAAGATTTCAGCCGGCGATTCTCGCAGGGGCAATTGCCGGACGAAATCCCCGAGGTGACCGTCAGCGTCACACCCGACGGGCTGCCGTTCGCCAATTTACTGAAAGAATCCGGCCTCGCCGCGAGTACGTCGGAATCGCACCGCCTCGTAAAGCAGGGCGCGGTGCGGCTCGACGGCGAGAAAGTGGGCGACAGTCGCCGAATTCTGCATGCCGGGCGGGAAGTATTGATTCAGGTGGGGAAGCGTCGAATCGCGCGTGTTACGCTGCAGCATTAGCGATTTCCGGGGACCGGATAGCGGTTCCGGACAGGGCTTCGTCGTCGGCATAAAAAATGTTTAGCGAAAGTAGTTGACGACCCGAGCCAGATAGTTATAATTCGCGCCCTCTTGAGCGACACAATTCGTTTCGCCAGTTCTTTAAAAATTTATCTGAACATGTAATTTGTGTGGGCGCTAACGTCTAAGATTTGGTTCCATCAGAGACCCTGATGAGCAAAGTCTGACGTTACGTCAAACAGAGCTTGTCAATTCAAGATTGTCTGGCCTTTCAGCCGGACGTAAAACTTAAACTGAAGAGTTTGATCCTGGCTCAGATTGAACGCTGGCGGCATGCCTAACACATGCAAGTCGAACGGTAACGCTGGAAGCTTGCTTCCAGGCGACGAGTGGCGGACGGGTGAGTAATGCTTGGGAATTTGCCTAGTAGTGGGGGACAACACGGGGAAACTCGTGCTAATACCGCATACGCCCTACGGGGGAAAGCGGGGGATCTTCGGACCTCGCGCTATTAGATGAGCCCAAGTCGGATTAGCTTGTTGGTGAGGTAAAGGCTCACCAAGGCGACGATCCGTAGCTGGTCTGAGAGGACGATCAGCCACACTGGGACTGAGACACGGCCCAGACTCCTACGGGAGGCAGCAGTGGGGAATATTGCACAATGGGGGAAACCCTGATGCAGCAATGCCGCGTGTGTGAAGAAGGCCTGCGGGTTGTAAAGCACTTTCAGTAGAGAAGAAAAGCTTACGGATAATACCTGTGAGTCTTGACATTAACTACAGAAGAAGCACCGGCTAACTCCGTGCCAGCAGCCGCGGTAATACGGAGGGTGCGAGCGTTAATCGGAATTACTGGGCGTAAAGCG
>MRWG01000426.1_pt1 | contig 51884 bp, 59 predicted proteins | sample 1013341 | NCBI WGS metagenome assembly MRWG01 (sample SAMN06117577, study PRJNA244670) | biofilm metagenome | biome: Water; feature: Cathode Biofilm; material: Biofilm; isolation source: microbial consortium enriched at the cathode of a solar microbial fuel cell | place: USA: District of Columbia ... | reverse complement strand
CCCAAGAAATATTCGTACGACGATGAAAATCTGCCATTAAAACAGTTTGTCAGATCTTCGGTTTGTGGGACACCTTATACTGGGTTTATCGTGAAGAAAAAGGGGCTATATTATTACAAGAACAGGCGTAAGGGAAGCAGGGAAAGCAGAAGTGCAAAAAAGCTCCATGAAGAGTTTATAAATGTTTTGAGCAGGTATACCATAGCGGATAAAAAGTATATCGAACCTTTGACCGATATCATACACGATACCTTGTTGGCTAACAATCAAGAAGCACTTAACGACCAAAAACGATTGACCAAAGAACTCACTCAAATCGGAGAGCAGATAAATACGTTGGAAAGAAGATTCGTTTTGCTTAACGAAATCACAAAGTCCCAATATGATCTTTTTATGCCTGAACTAAAAGTCAAACAAAGGGAGTTGGAGATGAAATTGGAGAATAGCGGGATAAATAGTTCAAACCTCAAAAAATCAGTAAAAATGGCACTGGATTATGCTTGTAACTTACCGAATTTATGGAAGTTAGGGGATTTGGAAACAAAAAGGGCCATACAATATATGGTGTTCCCCGACGGGATTGTGTATGACTTCAAAAACAAAGTAGTTCAAACTTTTCGGGTCAACGAAATTTTTGGCGCAATCAGTTCGTTTTCAGGTAATTTGAAGGAAATAAAAAACGGGAATTTCCACTCAATTTGTGAAAAATCCCGTTTAGTGACCGCGGCAGGATTCAAACCTGCAACCTTCTGAGCCGTAATCAGATGCGCTATTCAGTTGCGCCACGCGGCCTTTTAATAGGGCTGCAAATATATTTCTTTTTACCTTTACTACAAAACCGCCCCAGCTAAAAATAAATATGGACTTTGCTGCCTACGTTCGTGATATTGAAGACTTTCCAAAACCTGGGGTGATCTTTAAGGACATTACCCCGCTTTTAAACAACCCGGAAGCACTAAAAAGAGCCTGTGATGCCCTTTCCAGCTTCACCACAAATATGAAGATTGACAAAGTGGTGGGGGTGGACAGCAGGGGCTTTATTTTTGCCCCCATGTTGGCCGATCGTCTCAAAGCAGGTTTTGTGCCAGTGCGGAAAAAAGGAAAACTACCCTATAAAACCGTTTCAGAGGCCTATGAATTGGAGTATGGTTCTGAAATTTTGGAAATCCATACTGACGCTATAAAAAAAGGAGAGAAAGTATTGATTCACGATGATGTGTTGGCCACGGGAGGAACGGCCAGTGCCGTGTGTAAATTGGTAGAAAAATTGGGTGGGGAAGTAGTGCAGTGCAATTTCTTGATTGAACTTTCCTTTTTGAACGGAGCAGAAAAGCTCAACGGCTATCAAATTGAAGCCTTACTGCAATATTGAATCAACTGTCCAACGCCCTTGTGGTGACATAATAGCGCCAGCCTATGATGGCCAGTTGTAATTTGGAAGCTTTAGCCAAATCCAATCCCCTTTTTGTATAGGAGGGAAGGATGGCTTTGTTGATTTTGGCAAGAATTTTATAGAACATGGTCCAAAACGTTGGTTGGTCATTACAAATATAGCCAAGATACAACGAATCGTTGATGTTTGGATCTATACGTAATAATAGGCTGCCTAAAAACATTTAGACGGTCTTTTTCATTTAAAGATCAGATTATTGGTTTATCGACCAATGTATAAAAATAGGTTTGCCGGGCTTATGCCCTTAAAATTGCCTTTTTCCGATTATGCGTCAAGGCAATAAATCCTATTTCGGTCTCTACCTTTTAAAAAGAACCATTTTTGTCCCATACGTCAACTCAAAAGGCCAAATAGTCAATTTAAAATTATCATTCGTTGGTTGGAACCAAAAATGGCTGATACCTACCCCTACATTAGCCATAATAAAATTTTAAAAATGAATGCAACCCAAATTGCGTATTCTCCTGATGAGGAAATGGTTGTTTTAGGAAACGATGCAGGTCTGATTCAAATATATCAACTGAGCCAATCAAAAGGTGAACTTGAAAATTTAATCGCCACGATTGAGTATCACGATAATGCCATTGTACACCTTCGTTTAACAAAAGAAAACCACATCATTTCCGTGGATGTAGACGGTAAGTGGTGTGTACATGAAGACACGGGGGAAATTATTAGAGAGGGGAACACTATGCTGAATGAGGTTTTGGCGGATTCGGATGCAGAAGCCAAGGTGCTTTATGTTGCAAGTACGTCCAAAGGTTCCAAACCAGTGCTTCTACAAATAGATCTAGCTTCTGGAACGGAGGTGAAAGCTCCAATAGAAGCCGTTGAGGATATCGATACAGATTTTGTGGATCGAGGTTGCAAACCTGTTGCAATCAATGAAAGCAAAGCAGCCTTTTATTTCCAGTTGGAAACTCAAAAGTTGATTATTGTCGATTTTGACAAACAAAACTTTCAAACCGTCGATTTAGAATATAGGAAATACACTAAAAGCAAACTTTTTGCCGATCCCATATTTGATGCCAGCGGGCTTCTGGATTTAGGGGTTCGTTTGGATTATCATCCGTATCAAATCAGCGAGGCCAATGAGTACTTACTGGTAGCCGAAGTGTTTAAATTGAGTACAGGGGAGAGGCAATATGGTATTCCGTGCTTTACCATGCCTGAACAAGACATGGGTGAATTTTTGGTTGAGAGCGGTATGGATTCCCAAGAATATAAAAAGGCTAGGGATTCCTTTGCTGAATTAATTACAAATATTAAGGTGCAAGATGATGGTAAAAAGGTATGGATCACCTTACGACCTGACACAACAATGATTCTTCTTTGTTTTAATTTGGAGCAAAAGAGACACGAAACCATTTTCAGAACTCCCAATATAGCCGATCCACAAAAATTTACGTTAGATGATATTTTCACCATAGACCCATCATTTAAAGTTTTGGGAGTAAGTCCAAAGGGCAACTATGCAGGTTTTGGTTACCCGAATAATTGGGTGAAGCATGAATTTGAGGGAGAGTTTAAGGTGGTTGAATTATCTGAAAGCAAAGAACAGCAAATAGAGATTACATGTGCTTTTCTGGTAAGTTATAAATGGGCCTTCATTCAATCCCGGGACAACTGTTTTTTGATGGATATCAACACCGGTGAAACACTAAAACAGTTAAGTGAAGACTATATAGATGTATTCAGTGCAGCGTTATCTCCAGACAAGAAAAGAGTACTACTGGGAAGTAATGGTACTGAAGCTTTTTTGTGGGAATTGGAAGCAAATGAACTAAAAAAGCTTGGAGTCACCACCATTAATGCCAAGGCGTTGGGGTGGGCAAGTAATGATACTGCCATACTTTCCGGGCAGCATGGCGGTGTGATAACCGTGGATATTGAAAAGTTTATTAAGGAATATGGGAATATGGACTACTCCGACCCCAATAGTCCTGGTCATTATGGGTTTAAGCACGATGGAGGGAAGGTATATGAGAACGGAATGTTAATGAATGCGCAAGTAGATCATTATTCAAGTGATTTTTTCTACCAAAAAGAGGATGCCAAAGTTGTGGAGATTTTGGAGGGGCGCCTTTTTAACAAATACCAAATAGATAATGATGTTCAAATCAATCATGAAGTATTTGATTTTAAAGGGGAAGAGGTGAATTTTGATTCAGGTTACCCTAAATTGCTGGTATGCGGTCAAAATGCGGTAGTTGTCATGGATAAAGGGGGAAATTTGGTTATGTTTAATATTCATACTGGAAAGCTGTTGGGCGAAGGGTCTTTGGGTGCAGAAGAGGTACATATATTTACCAATTTGGAAAAAAACAAATTGTATGGGCATGAAGGGAACGATCTTAAAAAGTGGAATTTAAGAAATGGAAATTCCAGTGAAGTGTGGAGCGGGGGAAACGCCATGAGGTTTTCAATCGCTCGTGATCGTCTTTTGATTTTACACAAGGAAGGCAGCATTGAAATAGTGGATATTGGCAATGACACTAGTTTGTTAAAAGTGGCCGTCTTTCAAAAAGGAAAAAGTGTTGAGATAAGAAAACTATAGTATACCCATTGTACATTTTGAAATAGATTTTTGGAAAATTACCTCATGCTGAACGTGTCCGAATGGTACAGACCCGGCAGGATTGGCTTTGCCCTTCCTGAAAAAGCTCCGCTTTGAAAATAGTCTAAACAAAAAAACGCTCAAGCAAGCTTGGCGTTTTTTCTTATTAAACTATTTATTCGTGACCGCGGTAGGATTCAAATCTGTTGCCTTCCAAGCCTAATCAGATGTGTTATTCAGTTGGGCCATGTGGCCCAATATGGTTCCTTCAAGCAACCGATTTCAAGTATTTTCTCTTGCTTTTATTTGTTGGCTTCAATCCAGTTATCAATCTTGTCTTCCAACAATGCCAAGGGCACACATCCGGTTTCCAATACTTGGTTGTGGAATTGGCCAATGTTGAACTTCTCCCCAAGGGCATCTTCCGCTTTTTTGCGCAATTCACGAATCTTCAACTGTCCTATTTTATAGGACAAAGCCTGCCCCGGATTGGCCATATAGCGCTCAATCTCAGAGATGATACTGGCTTCGGACTCAGCTTCATTATCCAAGGAATACTGAATGGCCTGCTCCCGTGTCCAACCTTTGGAATGCAATCCCGTATCGACCACCAACCGAACGGCTCTGTGCATTTCGGCCCCCAGCATGCCAAAATATTGATAGGGGTCCGTATACAATCCCAATTCTTTTCCTAAAGATTCGGCGTAAAGGGCCCAACCCTCACCATAGCCACTGTACCAAAGGGTCTTTCTAAATTGGGGCAATTCCTCATTCTCCTGTGTCAGCGAAGTTTGGTAGTGGTGCCCCGGAATGGCCTCGTGCAAAAACAAAGACTCATCGGAATAGATATTATATTGGCTTGCATCGGGAATGGGCACATAAAAAACGCCGGGACGGGTACCGTCCAAAGAGCCTGGATTGTATTCCGCACTGGCTGATTTTTCCCGGAAAGCCTCAGTCCTTCGGACCACAAAGGGTGTTTTGGGCTTGTTGTCGAACAGTTTTTCCAATTGCGGCTTCATCCGTTCATGAATCGCATTGAAATGATCGATAACTTGTTGAGGTTCGGTAAAGGGCATCAACTCTTCATTGCCACGCACATAGTCAAAGAACGCTTTAAGATCGCCTTCAAAACCAACCTGTTCCTTTATTTTTTCCATTTCGGAACGGATTCGGGCCACTTCGCTCAATCCCAACTCATGGATTTCCGCAGCGGTCATGTTGGTAGTGGTATATTTTTTTATTTGGTGCGCATAATAGGCATCGCCATTGGGCTCTCCTTGAATACCACTGGATTCTCTTCCGGCATCAAGATATTCTGTGCTCATAAAACTGTGCAATTTGGTGTAAGCCGGAACAATCTTGTTGGTGATCATGTCCGAGTACGCCTCTGTGAGCATTGACTTTTCTTCATCCGAAAAATCATCGGGCATATTTTGAATGGGTTGGTAAAACAGATGTTGCTCCACATCTTCCACCATTTGCGACTCCAATTGGGGCAGTACTTTAACGATCAATGATTTTGGGAGTACATATCCTTTTTCAATACCTTCTTTCATTTTGTCCTCGGTACTGGAAAGCCATTCCAGATATTCGTCCACACGTTTCATCCATTCTTGGTAGTCCTCAACGGTCTCAAAAGGTTGTGCGCTGGCACCGCTGGCCAATTGACCCATAAACAGGTTTTGGGACCACATTTGATCAATGGGGGTCAAGTCTGCATTATAATTGAACTCTGCTAAATTGATGTCGCATTCCCAAGCCAAAATGGCCTTGCTCATCTGTTCGCTTTCGGAGAGCTCTTCATCGGGAAATTCAGAAAGCTTGCTTTTGTAGCTTTCGTAATAGGCCTTTTCTTCGGTTTTGTAGGCATCAGAAAGCATGTTGGGAAACGAATCGTCGAATCGGTGATCGCCTGCCAAGGTTGCCATAATTGGATTCAGCTTTAGGCCATCTTCGTAATAATTGTCCAATAATGCTTCAAATTCTACATTATGGTTGGGCACTTCCTCTTTTTTGGATTCTTGTTTGCATGAGCTCATGGCAATCAGGGCCACAAGCAAAATTGTTATTTTTTTCACTTTTTTTGGTTTGATATGTTACAGATGTAAAATAACTAAATCAGAACCACATGTCATAATTGGAGTGCTAAAGTTTTAATAAAATGAAATGATAATTGAACAAAGCAATAAGACCAAGGGCAAAAAAATAGAAATTGCTTTGGATTACATAAGGATAGTTTCTATGAGTTGTATCAACAAAAACACAAGAAACTTTACAATGGAAATCATGGAATGTTTGATTTTAATGGTTACTAATTTAAGCTGTTAACCGGTTATATTTTTTGAAGATAAAATGATAAATTTCATGTTTCCAAGTATTTACAATAAAATCTATGCAATTGCATACAAGATTGTAGCTTTTTAAATGAGATGCTGCTTTATTTTTTCAACACCCTCTAGGATAAAGTTTCAAAATGTAAGTATAAAATTATTTAATGATTAAAATTTGTAATAATTGTAGGGGCTTTTTTTGCCTGTTTTTGAAAACCAAGGGGCGTTTCGTTTAAAAAAGGGCTGATTTTGGCATTTTCGTTTGCTTCTTGTAAGCAGAAAATCCATTTGCTACAAAGCGCATTTGAAATTATTTGAGGCAAATACCATGAGCTTTTCCTTGTTATTTGCGTTAAGGGATCTTCCTCTATATTTGCCATAAATTCTTGCTTTTTGGAAAACGTACTCTTTATTGTTCTTGGATTGCTCCTGCTTATCGCAGGGGGAAATTGGTTGTTGAAATCTGCTGTGGCCTTATCGCTTCGATTGGCCATCCCCAAAATTGTCATTGGAATGACAGTGGTTTCTTTTGCAACTTCAGCACCAGAACTTATTGTAAGTGTCAAAGCTGCTTTGGACGGATTTCCAGACCTTGCCCTGGGAAATGTTGTGGGATCCAACATTGCCAACCTTGGGTTGGTGTTGGCCATCACTGTGATCATGGGAAGTATTGATGTCCGCAAAAGTTTTTATACCACAGATTGGCCGGTGATGATGGTGGCCTCGTTGCTATTTTGTGGTTTCATATACTTTGATGGTGTTTTGCAACAGTATGAGGGGATTATTCTTGTGGCTTTGTTGTTTGTATTCCTTATATATCTGCTCAGGTTTCAAAAAACGGCCGTTGTGGATGAAATGCCAGAGGACGATGTCATTCTTCCCTTATATAAAATTGTTTTGTATCTGGGTATTGGGGGCATTGCACTTTGGGGCGGTTCGGAGCTATTGATCAATGGAGCTGTGGGCATGGCCTCAACACTTGGGGTAAGTGATAGGGTCATAGGCATAACCGTGGTATCGGTAGGGACCAGTATTCCAGAATTGGCCGCTTCGGTGATTGCTGTATTGAAAAAGGAAAAGGCCATCTCATTGGGGAATCTGATCGGTTCCAACATCTTCAACCTTTTGGCCGTACTTGGAATTACTTCCATAATAACCCCTATCACCGTTATGGACCAAGGACTGCTCACCAACGATATTTTTTGGATGCTCGGCATCTCCTTTTTAATACTGCCCTTGGTGTTTTTTCCAAGAGGACTACGTCTGGGATGGCGCGATGGTCTGGTGTTACTGCTTTTTTATGGGAGCTTTGTCTATTTGACCATAACATAAAAACCGCCCCAAAAGGGACGGTTTTCATCTATAATCAACAACTAATTTATATACAGTTTTATACGTTGGCAGACTTAACTGTTGTAATAATTCTGGCCGCAACTTTGTACGGATCGGCATTGGAAGCAGGTCTTCTGTCTTCCAACCATCCTTTCCATCCTTTTTCAACCGTCATAATAGGAATTCTGATGGAAGCGCCCCTATCCGAAACACCATAGCTGAAATCTCTGATGGAAGCCGTTTCGTGCTTACCGGTCAAACGCTCATCGTTAAATTCACCATATACAGCAATGTGCTCTTTGGTTACAGGACGGAAAGCCTCACATACTTTTTCGTAGACTTCTTTAGATCCGCAAGTTCTCAACAAAGTGTTGGAGAAATTGGCGTGCATTCCAGAACCGTTCCAGTCCCCTTTGATGGGTTTTGGGTGGTACTCAATGTAGTATCCATAGCTTTCTGTCAATCTTTGAAGCATATAACGGGCAACCCAAATTTCATCACCTGCTTTTTTGGCACCTTTGGCGAACAATTGGAATTCCCACTGTCCGGCAGCAACCTCTTGGTTGATTCCTTCAAATTGAAGACCAGCTTCCAAACAAAGATCGGCATGCTCTTCAACAAGATCCCTTCCCCATGTATTTCTTCCACCTACTGAACAATAGTAAAGACCTTGAGGTCCAGGATAACCGCCAACAGGGAAACCAAGTGGCAGCAATGTTGCAGTGTCCATGATGAAATATTCTTGTTCAAAACCAAACCAGAAATCATCATTTTCATCATCGATTGTAGCCCTTGAGTTACTTTCGTGAGGAGTTCCATCTGGGTTCATAACCTCGGTCATTACCAAATACCCATTTTTTCGTGCAGGGTCTGGATAAATGGCAACAGGTTTTAGCAAACAGTCAGAAGAACCACCCTCGGCCTGTTTTGTTGATGAACCGTCAAAAGACCACAGTGGGCAATCTTCCAATTTTCCGCTGAAATCTTCCTCGATCCTTGTCTTGCTTCTAATGTTGGCAGTTGGCTCGTAACCGTCCAACCATAGATACTCTAATTTAGATTTGCTCATAATTCTGGTAGTTATTTGTTCTCAAATTCACGATCAACAAAAATAGCTTTTTCATTCAATTATCAATATTTTGAGGGGTTAAAATCACAAACTACGGCCTATTATTTATATTACCCCATATTTTGCATAGGGTAGATGAAAAAAAACTAATTTTTTGGGGATATATTATTAAATTGTTAATTGTAGTTTTGTGGACTAAATACAAATCAAGATGCCAAAAACGAGATTTCAGGCCTTGGCAGAAAGCCAAAAACGGGAACATAAGAATATAGACGAATCAGGAAGACGGTCAGAACTTTTTGGAAAGCAGGTGTTCAACGAAGAAAGAATGCTGCAGTTTCTTACAAAAGAAGCATTTGACAATGTAAAATCGGCCATTTTTCAAGGAAGTAAAATCGATAGAAAAATAGCCGATCAAGTGGCCGAGGGGATGAAAGCTTGGGCCCTGTCCATGGGCGCAACGCACTATACCCACTGGTTTCAACCCTTAACAGGGGCCACGGCAGAAAAGCATGATGCCTTTTTTGATGTTCTGCCTGAAGGAAGGGCCATGGAAAAATTTGGGGGAGCCCAATTGGTCCAACAAGAACCGGATGCATCCAGCTTTCCTAGTGGCGGGATCCGAAACACGTTTGAGGCACGCGGCTATACCGCTTGGGATCCCACTTCCCCCGCGTTCATTTATAAGACCACCCTTTGTATTCCAACTATATTTGTGGCCTATACCGGGGAAGCTTTGGACAATAAAGCACCGCTACTGAGGGCCTTGCATGCCATTGATCAGGCGGCTACCAGCGTGGCCCAATATTTTGATAAGAATGTACGGAAAGTACATGCCACCTTGGGATGGGAACAAGAATATTTTTTGGTGGACAAGGCGTTGGCGCAATCTAGATTGGATTTGACCATGACGGGCAGGACCTTGGTTGGGAATTTTTCGGCAAAAGGCCAGCAGTTGGATGACCATTATTTTGGGGTGATACCGCCGCGGGTGCTAAGTTTTATGAGCGACTTGGAAAAACAGTGCACCCAATTGGGCATTCCCGTTAAAACCAGACACAATGAAGTGGCCCCGAACCAGTTTGAGTTGGCTCCCGTCTTTGAAGAGGCCAATCTTTCCGTGGATCACAATCTATTGTTGATGGATGTGATGGAAGAAATCGCGGGCAAGCACAATTTTAAGGTACTCTTCCATGAAAAACCCTTTGCGGGAATCAACGGTTCTGGGAAGCACAACAACTGGTCATTGGCAACCGATACCGGGGTGAACCTCTTGAGTCCTGGCACCACACCCATGAAGAACCTGCAATTTTTGACCTTTTTTGTCAATACCATAAAAGCGGTGGACACCTACGAGGAACTATTGCGATCTTCCATTGCATCGGCCAGTAACGATCATCGATTGGGGGCCAATGAGGCACCGCCGCCCATTATTTCCATTTTTATTGGAAAACAATTGAGCGATGTGCTGGATGAATTGGAAGGAGTTTCCAAAGGAAAACTATCGCCAGAGGAAAAAACGGAGCTCAAGCTCAACGTGGTGGGAAAGATTCCAGAAATTTTGCTGGACAATACGGATAGAAACCGTACCTCTCCCTTTGCCTTTACCGGAAATAAGTTTGAGATGCGGGGTGTTGGGTCCAAGATGAACTGTGCCAAACCCATGACACTGCTCAATACCATTGTGGCCAAACAGCTCACCGACTTTAAAAAGGAAGTGGATGCCTTGATCGACAAGAAAAATTTGAAAAAGGATGAAGCGGTCTTCAATGTTTTGCGGGAATACATAAAAACCTCCAAAAGAATCCGGTTTGAAGGTGATGGGTATGGAATGGAATGGCAGGAAGAGGCCCGAAGACGAAAGCTCAGCTTCAATAAAAACACCCCGGAAGCCTTGCAGATCATCACTTCCAAAGAGAGCGTGGATCTCTTCAAGGAAATGGACGTTATGAGCGAAGTGGAGCTCAAAGCACGCCAAGAAGTGGAATTGGGGGCCTACATTTTCCATATTCAGATTGAAGGAAGGGTGTTGGGGGAAATGGTCTACAACCACATTATTCCAGCGGCCATCAGATACCAAAACCTACTGTTGGAAAATATTGGAGGTTTAAAAGAGGTCTATGGTGCTGCCCATAAAAAAGTGGCCGAAAGCCAATTGAATCTATTGGAACAAGTTGGTGAACACATTGGTGAGCTGAAGAAATTAACGGACGAGATGACCGATGCGCGGAAAAGGGCCAACGGACTTTCCACCATCAATAAAAAGGCGCAAGCCTATTGCAATAATGTAAAACCTTATTTCGATACCATCCGGGAGCAATCCGATAAATTGGAAAAACTCATCGCGGATGATCTTTGGCCGTTCACAAAGTATAGGGAACTATTGTTCACAAAATAGAGGAGCATAATTTTGGAAACACTTTTCAAAAGACAGGGTCAATCTGTCAATGAATTGATGGTTTTCCGCTATTTTTGCCCAAACCAAGATTATGTCGTCAGACACGAGTAAAAGATATGCACAACGAGGGGTTTCGGCCTCCAAGGAAGATGTGCACAATGCCATAAAGAATATCGACAAAGGCCTGTTTCCAAAGGCGTTTTGCAAAATTGTACCTGATTATTTAACAGGCAGCGAAGACCACTGTTTGGTAATGCATGCCGATGGAGCTGGCACCAAGTCCTCCTTGGCGTATATGTACTGGAAAGAAACGAGGGATATTTCGGTGTGGAAAGGCATTGCGCAAGATGCCCTTATCATGAATGTGGACGATCTTATCTGCGTGGGTGCCACGGACAACATTATGCTGTCCTCCACCATTGGCCGAAATAAAAACCTGATTCCCGGAGAGGTCATTTCAGCCATCATCAATGGGACGGAAGAATTGATTTCCGATTTGAAAAAGCACGGCATTACCATCCATTCCACAGGTGGGGAAACCGCAGATGTCGGTGATTTGGTGCGCACCATTATTGTGGACTCCACCGTCACGGCCCGAATGGAACGTTCCAAGGTAATCGACAATGCCAACATCAAAGCTGGAGATGTTATTGTGGGACTGGCTTCCTTCGGAAAAGCGACTTACGAAAGCGAATATAACGGAGGAATGGGCAGTAACGGGCTTACCTCGGCCCGCCATGATGTTTTCGGAAAATATTTGGCCCAGAAATATCCTGAAAGTTATGATGCTTCAGTTCCGGAGGAATTGGTCTATTCCGGACAAACAAAACTGACGGACGCCGTGCCGGGCTCACCCTTGGACGCTGGAAAATTGGTGCTTTCACCTACACGGACCTATGCGCCCATCATCAAAAAAGTATTGGGAAAATATACTGCGGACCAAATCCATGGTATGGTACATTGCAGCGGAGGGGCACAGACCAAGATTCTTCATTTTGTGGAGAACCTTCACATTGTAAAGGACAATATGTTTGAAATTCCTCCTCTCTTTAAACTGATTCAGGAGCAATCCGGTACCGATTGGAAGGAGATGTACCAAGTCTTCAACTGCGGACATCGCATGGAACTTTATGTAAATGAAAATGTTGCGGATGATATTATCAACATTTCCAAAAGTTTTGGTGTTGATGCACAGATTATTGGCCGTGTAGAGGCTTCGCAAAACAAAAAATTGACCATAGAAAGTGCCTATGGCAAGTTTGTGTATTAGCATACGAATCAACGTATTTTAACGTTCTTTCTATAAACCTCATGCTATGGAAAGAAAAGAATTTTTAAGAAGCCTGGGCGCAGGTGCAGCATTTGCCCTTATATTTCCGTGTGCACAAGGGTGCTCCAAAGATCAAGTTGATGGTAATATTGTGGAGGAGCCCACAGGGGTGGACTTCACCATAGACCTTACTTCGCAAGAGGCACAGGCCTTGGCTTCCAATGGCGGTTTTATTCTGAAGAATTTAGTGGTCATCGCCAAAAACTTGGAAGGGGAGTATATCGCTGCCAGTCAGGTATGTAGTCATGAATCGTATGATCAGGTCCGTTTTGTAAATCAAAATGGAGGAATTTTTTATTGTGATGTCCACGGTTCCAGGTTTGAACAAGATGGAACCCCTTTGAACCAAGTTGACAGTAATCCGGCAAAGCCGATAAAAGTATACAACACCGAACTCGATGGTACCATACTTCGAGTTTTTGAATAACCGGGTTGACCCAAATCGTATGAAAAAGTTCCTGACCATATTTTTTTTGATTGTTGCCGGTGTCTTGCATGCGCAGGAGTGGCAGAGCAGCTTTGATGCAGCCCTAAACTTGGCCAAAAAGGAAGACAAACCCATTGTCTTGGTCTTTTCCGGGTCTGATTGGTGTGCACCCTGCATCCGGTTAAAACGAAATATTTTGGATTCTGAGGAATTCAAAAGCTATGCTTCCTCCCATTATGTGCTCTACAATGCCGATTTTCCGCGAAAGAAAAAAAACCAACTTCCCGAAGATAAATCAAACGTCAACAAAGCTCTCGCCGAAAAATACAATCCCAAAGGCTATTTTCCTTTAGTTGTTGTTTTGGACAAAGATGAATCTGTTTTGGGCAAGACAGGTTACAACGTAAAGGCCTCTCCCAAAAAATATATCGCTACCCTCAATGATTTTGTAAAATGAAAACGCTCACGGTCCTCTTATGCAGCTTGTTTTGTATGCTGTCTCAAGGACAGTTGAGGCAAAAAGATGTTACCGTAAAAAAAGCCTTGAAGCTTATGGGCACCCGGTTTGAGATTACCGTGGTGGCCCCCAACGAGGAAATTGGCTATCTGGATATTGACGAAGCGGTCTCCGAAATAGAGCGTATCGAAAAGATGATCTCATCATGGGACGAAGCTTCCGAAACTTCCAAAATCATTAAAAATGCGGGCATACAACCTGTAAAAGTGAGCCCCGAACTTTTTGGTTTGATAGAAAGAGCGATAAAAATTTCTGAAATCACAGATGGAGCTTTTGATATTACCTACGCATCCATGGACAACATCTGGAAGTTTGATGGGACCATGGACCGTATGCCATCAGAAGAGGATATCCAAAATTCCATCGCAAAAATTGGCTACAAAAAAATAGTGTTGGATCCAGATGAACAAACCGTCTTTTTAACGGAACCGGGCATGCGCATTGGTTTCGGTGCCATTGGTAAGGGATATGCCGCCGATAAGGCCAAGGAACTTTTAACCTCCAAACAAGTTAAGGGAGGCATTATCAATGCTTCGGGGGATTTGACCACATGGGGCACCAAGGTGACCGGGGAAAAATGGTTGGTGGGCATTGCCAACCCCCTTAGCAAAGACAAAGTGTTCAGTTGGTTGCCCATAGTGGAATCTTCGGTGGCCACATCGGGCAATTACGAGAAATACATCACCTTAAATGGGAAAAAGTATTCGCATATCATCGACCCCCGGACCGGATATCCAACATCGGGAATCAACAGTGTATCGGTTTTTGCCAAGCATGCCGAACTGTGCGACGCCCTGGCCACTGCGGTTTTTATCATGGGGAAGGACACGGGCGTACACATGATCAACCAAATTGATGGGGTAGAAGTTGTGGTGGTTGATTCGGACAATAAAATACATAAGAGTTCAGGAATCATTTTCGATTCGAATCAGTAAATTTATCCCATGGGAAAACTTGTTTTTTTCTTTCTCCTTTTGATTTTTTCCAGCTCATGTGTTGCAGTGCGGGAATATGACAAGGTGTATGTCAATGATGTTGAGATGCAACTGGGCGCAAGACCTAGTGAGCGTTTTGAGACCAATTTCCACATCTATCGCGAAGCTTCATCCGGGGCCAATGGCGGAAAAACAGGTGGGGGTTGTGGATGTAACTAAAACGATAGCTCGATAATAACCCAATGATCCAACAATCCAACAACCTCAAAAAAGTATTACCTCTTTTTGTCTGCACTTTGTTCATGGTTGCAGGTTGGGCACAACAAACCGATACCTCCTACAAACGCAGGGTGCTGGAGACCAGTGAGATTGATGTGTTGTTCAGTTATTACGATCAAGATGGACAAAATGCTGCTGTGACCGGGGGAGAGGGTATCGAAGAACTTACCGATGCCACCTCAACCCTTGTTTTGCGAATGCCCATGAACGAAGATGACATTCTTACTGTGGATGTAGGGCTATCGGCCTATACTTCTGCTTCATCCAGCAACGTAAACCCTTTGGATGGAGGCATTAATGCCACCCCTTTTGATGCTTCATCGGGCGAATCTAGAAAGGATTTGTTGGCCTATATCAATCCCAGCTATCAGCACAGTTCGGAGGACAGGAATACCATTTGGAGCGGCAACATCTATTTTTCATCGGAATACGATTACTTTTCCTTTGGTTTTGGAGGGAGTTATACCCGATTGTTCAATGAAAAAAATACAGAGCTTACGATCAGCAGCCGCGTTTTTTTAGATAAATGGAATGCCATATACCCCATTGAACTCAGAGATGGTTTTTTTGATGATAGGATTACGGGAAGCGGAACCTATAACCCCAATTTTACGGAATTTGAAAAGGAAAATAGGAATTCATACACGCTTTCATTCAGTTTTTCCCAGATTTTGAGCCAAAAACTACAGGGAGCCCTTTTTGTGGACCTCGTGTCCCAAGAGGGGTTGCTGAGCACACCGTTTCAACGGGTGTATTTTGCAGATGCCAACGATTTTTTTATTGATGATTTTCAGTTGGCGGACAATGTGGAACAGCTACCGGACCGTCGGTTGAAGGTTCCTTTGGGCGGGCGCTTGAACTATTACGTGAACGATTTGTTGGTGTTGCGCTCCTATTACCGCTATTATTGGGATGATTGGGGAATTACCTCCCATACGGCAAGCCTTGAAACTCCTTTTAAGTTGACGGATAGGTTTACGTTGTACCCTTCTTACCGCTACTATACCCAAACGGCGGCGGATTATTTTTATCCAAAGGAAACAGCACGCTCCACTTCTGAATTTTATACCTCAGATTACGATTTATCGGAGTACGATGCCCACCAATATGGTTTTGGAATCCAGTATAAGGATATTTTTACCAGTGCCCATATCTTCAACTTTGGGCTAAAGACCATCGACCTCCGCTTTAGTCAATATGACAGGAGTGATGGGCTTAATGCCTTCATTGTTACCCTCGGGACTACTTTTGTGGGGAACTGACGTATTTGTCCACAAAACAATCCAATCAAAAATCGTAAATTCGCAGTCTTAGTGGATGGACATATGCTCGACAAACTCAACATTGTAAAACAACGTTTTGATGAGGTCTCAGACCTTATAATTCAGCCTGATATCATTTCGGACCAAACAAGATATGTAAAGCTGAACAAAGAATACAAAGACCTGAAAGTTCTGGTGGACAAACGGGATCAATACATTGAACTTACCAATAATATCAACGAGGCGGAGGAAATCATTTCAGATGGCAGTGATGCCGAAATGCTGGAAATGGCCAAGATGCAACTGGAAGAGGCCAAAGCTGCCCTGCCCAAATTGGAGGAGGAAATAAAATTCCTGTTGATTCCCAAAGATCCTGAAGATGAAAAGGACGTGGTCATGGAAATCAGGGCCGGAACGGGAGGGGACGAAGCCAGTATTTTTGCCGGAGATCTTTTCCGGATGTATACCAAGTATTGTGAATCCAAAGGGTGGAAGACCAATATCATCGATTTGAGTGAGGGAACCAGTGGTGGCTATAAGGAAATCCATTTTGAGGTAAGTGGCGAAGATGTGTATGGCACCTTGAAGTTTGAAGCAGGGGTGCACCGTGTACAGCGCGTGCCCCAGACCGAGACCCAAGGCAGGGTCCATACCAGTGCGGCAACCGTTATGGTGATTCCAGAAGCTGAAGAATTTGATGTACAGATAGACCCCAAGGATGTTCGGATAGATTATTTCTGTTCTTCGGGTCCTGGTGGGCAATCGGTGAACACGACCTATTCCGCGGTACGTCTGACCCACGTTCCCACGGGTATTGTGGCACAGTGCCAGGATGAAAAATCACAGCACAAGAACAAGGATAAGGCCTTTAAAGTATTGCGCTCCCGTTTGTACGATATGGAGCTGGCCAAAAAACAAGCAGAAGATGCGGCCAAACGAAATTCCCAGGTGAGCAGCGGGGACCGTTCGGCAAAGATCAGAACGTACAATTATCCCCAAGGTAGGGTTACGGACCATAGAATTGGACTTACGCTCTATGATTTGCAAAATATATTGAACGGTGATATCCAAAAAATTATTGATGAGTTGATGCTGGTGGATAACACCGAGAAATTGAAGGAAGCTTCGGAGATTTTTTGATTTTGAGTAGTCAGGAGTCGGTTTGAGCCTAGTCGAGAATACAAATACATGAAAATAGCGCACTTAATTTCCCAAATCCATCAAAAAAAATCCTTTCTCTGTGTGGGCTTGGACACCGATTTGGAAAAGATTCCCAAACATCTTTTGAAGGAGGAAGACCCTATTTTTGCTTTCAACAAGGCCATTATAGATGCCACCAATCCCTATTGTGTGGCCTATAAACCCAATATTGCGTTTTACGAAGCCTACGGCCTGCAAGGTTGGAAATCCCTGGAGCGCACCATGGCGTATTTGAACGGGAAGCATCCTGAAATCTTTACCATAGCCGATGCTAAACGAGGTGATATTGGTAACACATCCACCCGATATGCCAAGGCTTTTTTTGAAGAACTTCAGTTTGACTCAATTACCATTGCACCTTACATGGGCAGCGATTCTGTGGAGCCCTTTTTGGCATTTGAGGACAAGCATACCATTTTGTTGGCATTGACCTCCAATCAAGGGGCTTTTGACTTTCAAACCAAAAAAATAGATGGGCAAGAGCTTTACAAAGAAGTTCTGAAAACATCAAAGACCTATAAAAATGCTGAACGATTGATGTATGTTGTAGGAGCCACGAAGGCCACGTATCTAAAAGAAATCAGGGAAATAGTTCCCAACAGTTTTTTGTTGGTTCCGGGAGTAGGGGCGCAAGGTGGAAGCTTGCAAGAAGTGTGCTCTTATGGAATGACCAAGGACGTGGGTTTGTTGGTCAATTCATCCCGTGGAATACTGTATGCTTCAACAGGTGCTGACTTTGCAGAGGCCGCAGCGGAGCAAGCCAAAAAAATACAGGTTGAAATGGAGGTTGAATTGGGAAAAATCCGCAAGTAATTCAACCTAAGCTTTCCAGTACTTTTTTGATGCTTTGTGCCTTCCGCTTGAAAAATTCCACCAAGTGCGTGTCGCCATTGGACGCTTTTTCCATAAAGTTTTTATACCTGAATTCCAAAATGGAAATCGCTTGACTACCACTGGTGATCGGGGTCACTGTCCCAACCCTGCAATACTGATTATTCATAGCTCAAATTTTGTTCTAACAAAGATACGTTGAAAACCCAGCTATGGATTACGGAGATGGTTGATATACGTCTAGAAATCAGGTTATTTATCTAAAAATTAACAGAATCACTGCTTCCTTCATCATTCCATTACGTTTTCGGTATAAAAAATTAACGTACATTTAAAAGAATAGTTTTGCTCTAGGTAAGACGTAAAACCATATCCCATGAAAAAGTTTTTGTTGGTGTCCGCTTTGCTCACCTTTTCAATTATAATTGGTCAAGATAAATCATCGTGCAATTGTTGTTCAGAAGATCAAAAAGCTTTTGATTTTTGGATTGGAAATTGGGAAGTGACAAATTCCAGCAATGGAACTGCCGCAGGCACAAGTGTGATCAGCAGGGAAGAGGATGGTTGTGTGATTCGGGAAAACTGGACCAGTGCCACTCCCGGTTATACAGGGACCAGTTTAAATTTTTTCAACACCCAAACCGAACAATGGGAACAACTCTGGGTAGATAATACGGGAGCCTTTTTAAAACTTAAAGGTAAAAGGGAGGGCGATCAAATGATCTTGACTTCCGATGAATTAACCAGGGATGATGGGAAAACGTACAGAAACCGGATTACGTGGACCAAAAACGAAGATGGAACCGTTCGGCAACATTGGGAGGTGTTGCAAGGTGAAGAAACAACCACCGCTTTTGACGGGCTCTACAAGCCAAAATAGCATTTTTACCAACAAAAAAACCGGTGCGAACACCGGTTTAAACTAACTAACTCAAAAAAATGCTAACTCAGATAATTTCTGTCTACAAAATTCCTGTTTAACCTTCAGGTCAAGGTTAAGCTAACTTTAGGAATTTGTTATAATTGTCTTGTTGAATTGATTTTATAACGACAACATTTTCAACTTATTGCATTATTCTGAAAAAATTATGATTAATCTTGCAAAGCAAACACTCTTTTTAACAAATCTGTTGTTCTGGAAGAGATTTTGTTCCTGATTTCTTGCTCTTCAACCGCTATCATGGTATAAACTCCTTCAAGGGCTTCATTGGTGGTGTAATCGGTTAAATCTGGATTTACATCGTTGGTCAAGGGCAAATTGTTGTATCGGGTTATGATGTTGCTCCAGATTTGGTCGGCTCCCACTTTCTGGAACGAATTTTTAATGATCGGGTTAAACTTGTTGTACAACTTGGTCTTGGTGGATTGCTCCAAATATTGTGTGGCGGCATTGTCGCTTCCCAACAAAATTTGTCTCGCATCAGTAAAGGTGATTCCCTTAACGGCATCAACAAAAATTGGGGTGGCTTCGCCAACGGCATCTTCTGCGGCCCTGTTGATGATACGCAGTCCTTCATCGGCCAAATTACCGAGACCAACATCACGCAGGGTTTTGTCTACTTTTTGTAATTCTTCGGGAAGTAGAATTTTGACGAGTTCATTTCTGAAAAAACCATTTTCCAGTGCCAGTTTGTTCACCTGTTTTTCAATGCCCATATTCAAGGCTTCCCGAAGCCCTTGGGCAATTTCGGCATTACCAATTCCAGTAGGTCCTTGGGGCAATTGGTTCACAACCTGTTGTAGTTCTGTGCATCCAACAAGTTGAAAAACCAATACGCATAGCAGTATTCGTTTCATGGTAAATTTTTTATAGTTACGGTGAAATTTACTTAGAAACGGTAAAAAATGGCTTTTTTATTCGATATAATTAAGAGAAAATAACCGTCTTGTTGTTGTAGACCATGGTTTTTCGGGCCACATGGAGTTGTACCGCACGGGAAAGTACTATCCGTTCCAAATCCCGTCCTTTTGCAATAAAATCCTTGATGGAATGCGAATGCGAAACTGCGGTCACATCCTGTTCAATAATGGGCCCGGCATCCAGTTCCGAAGTCACATAATGACTGGTGGCCCCAATGATTTTCACCCCACGCTCAAATGCAGCATGGTAGGGTTTGGCACCCACAAAAGCAGGGAGGAAGGAATGGTGGATGTTGATGATTTTTTGCGGATACACATCGATTAACTTTGGGGATACAATCTGCATATACCGGGCAAGCACTATAAAATCCACTTCGTGCTTTTTAAGCAATTCCAGTTGCTTGTTTTCTGCTTCTTCTTTGGTTTGCTTGGTCACAGGCACATGATAGAACGGAATCTGAAACTGCTCCGCCACATATTCCAAATCCCTGTGGTTGCTCAGGATAAATGGGATGTCCACCGAAAGCTCCTCGGAGTTGTATCGGCTCAGCAGGTCGTACAAACAGTGGTTGTATTTGGACACGAAAATGGCCATTTTCGGTCTGTAGGCACCCAAATAAATATCCCACTCCATTTGAAATTGTTGGGCGAGTTCCTGCTCAAACCCTTTTTTAAACGCTTCCAGGGACAATTCCTTCTCAAACTCACTTTCCAACCGCATAAAAAAGACCCCCACCTGTTTATCAACATGCTGATCTAAGTAGACAACATTCCCTTCTTGTTGGTGCACAAAGGTGGTTACTGATCGTATAATACCGGATTGGTCAGGGCAATGGATGAGTATGGTAAGCTTCATAATGCAATTTTGGCCGAGTAAAATTAGGGTATTCAAAAAAGGAACTCCAAGCTTTTCTGACTTTTTGTAATATCCTGAACAAAATCGAATTTGACTTGCATTTTCTGTAAATTGCAGGGCGAAAACAGACCTTTTATTGCAAATGGAACAAACAAAACCTTACAAACCCAAGTATAAAATCAGGATAGTGACGGCAGCCTCGCTATTTGACGGCCATGATGCAGCCATCAATATTATGAGGCGTATCATTCAGGCCACTGGGGTCGAGGTAATCCATTTGGGGCATGACAGGAGCGTTGCCGAGGTGGTGGACTGTGCCATTCAGGAAGATGCCAATGCCATTGCCATGACCTCGTACCAAGGAGGCCACAATGAGTATTTTAGATATATGTTCGATTTGCTGCAGGAACGGGGTGCAGGACACATCAAGGTTTTTGGCGGTGGTGGAGGTGTGATCCTTCCAGAGGAAATAAAAGAGCTGATGGCCTATGGCATCGAACGGATTTATTCCCCGGATGACGGAAGACAAATGGGACTCCAGGGAATGATCAATGATTTGGTGGAACGATGCGATACCGCCGTTCCCGATTTGCAATTGTCTAAGGGGGAGAAGTTGGAAAGTTTGTTGAGCGATAAGAATCCCAACACCATTGCTCGGTTGATTTCTTTGGCTGAAAACCGGCATGAGGAGTTTGAAAAATATCAAGATAAGATAGTGGGGGAAGAAAATCCGGTTCCCGTACTAGGAATTACAGGAACCGGAGGTGCTGGAAAATCCAGTTTGGTGGATGAGTTGGTACGCCGTTTTTTGATTGATTTTCCCGATAAACATGTGGGCATCATTTCCGTGGACCCTTCCAAACGAAAAACAGGTGGGGCCTTGCTGGGAGATCGTATCCGGATGAACTCCATCAACAATGAACGGGTCTATATGCGCTCCTTGGCTACGCGGCAATCCAATTTGGCCTTGTCAAAATATGTTGCTGAAGCGGTTCAAGTGCTAAAAGCTGCCAAATATGATCTCATCATTCTGGAAACCTCGGGGATAGGCCAGTCTGATACCGAAATCTTGGAACACAGCGATGTGTCGCTCTATGTGATGACGCCGGAGTTTGGTGCCGCTACCCAGTTGGAGAAAATCGATATGCTTGATTTTGCGGATTTGGTGGCCATCAATAAGTTCGATAAAAGAGGGGCGCTGGATGCCCTTCGCGATGTAAAAAAACAATACGCCCGTAACCACGGACTGTGGCATGCCAATGAAGAAGATTTGCCCATTTATGGGACCATTGCTTCGCAATTCAATGATCCAGGCATGAACAACCTTTACAAAAAGGTCATGGATACATTGGTGGAAAAAGCAGACTCCAATTTGATTTCCAATTTGGAGGTGGGTCAGGAAATGACCGAGAAAATCTATGTCATCCCGCCTTCACGGACCCGTTATTTATCTGAAATAGCCGAAAATAACCGATTGTATGATTCCAAAGCTGAGCAGCAATCCAAAATTGCGCAACAACTCTACGGTATTTTCTTGACACTGACATCCATTTTGGGAATGGATTCGGAAAATGCAGAGGAAATTTTGTTGGATAAGACCGGATTGAATAAGGGTGAGGTTCGTTCAAAAATCAAAAATGGGGAAGAAAAGGAGTTGGCAGGTTTGTTGCTCAAAGAATTTGATAAAATCAAAATGAACTTGCTTCCCCAGCACTGGGACACACTTTTAAAGTGGCAGGAAAAGGTCAATCGGTACAAATCTGAGGTATATTCGTTTAAGGTGCGTGACCGAGAGGTGAATATTAAAACCCATACAGAATCCTTATCACACAGTCAGATTCCTAAGGTGGCCCTGCCCAAATACAAGGCGTGGGGCGATATCCTCCAATGGATTCTGCAGGAAAATGTACCTGGGGAATTTCCCTATACCGCGGGATTGTATCCGTTTAAGCGGGAAGGGGAGGACCCCACTCGAATGTTTGCAGGTGAGGGCGGCCCCGAACGTACCAACCGACGATTTCACTACGTAAGTTTGGATATGCCCGCAAAGCGATTGTCCACCGCATTTGACTCCGTGACGCTCTACGGAAACGACCCAGACCACAGGCCCGATATTTATGGAAAGATTGGGAATGCCGGGGTGTCCATTTGCTGTTTGGATGATGCCAAAAAACTATATTCCGGTTTTGACCTCAGCAATCCCATGACCTCTGTGAGCATGACGATCAATGGTCCGGCACCTATGCTCTTGGCCTTTTTTATGAATGCGGCCATTGACCAAAATTGTGAAAAATACATCAAAGAAAATGGTTTAGAGGGCGAGGTTGAAAACAAAATCGACGCTCTTTATAAAAAGAAAGGGGTGCCTCGGCCCACCTATTTTGGAAAACTTCCCGAAGGGAACAATGGATTGGGGCTGATGCTTTTGGGCGTTACGGGTGATCAAGTGTTGCCCCAAGAGGTGTATGCCAAAATAAAAGCGAAAACCTTAAAACAAGTCCGGGGAACGGTACAAGCTGATATTTTAAAGGAAGATCAAGCCCAGAACACCTGTATTTTTTCCACGGAGTTTGCCTTACGTTTAATGGGGGATGTGCAGGAATATTTTATTGAACAGCAGGTTAGGAATTTCTATTCGGTTTCCATATCGGGCTACCACATTGCAGAGGCGGGGGCGAACCCGATTACGCAACTGGCGTTTACGCTTTCCAATGGGTTTACCTATGTGGAATACTATTTGAGTCGGGGGATGGACATCAACAAGTTTGGCCCCAATTTATCCTTCTTTTTTTCCAATGGCGTGGATCCCGAATATGCTGTTATTGGTAGAGTGGCCCGTAGAATTTGGGCCAAGGCCCTAAAAGAAAAATACGGTGCCGACCCTAGGGCCCAGATGCTGAAATACCACATCCAGACCTCGGGAAGGAGTCTGCACGCACAAGAGATTGATTTTAATGACATTAGAACAACCTTGCAGGCACTTTATGCCATTTATGACAATTGCAATTCCTTGCATACCAACGCTTATGATGAGGCCATAACCACTCCCACTGAAGAATCGGTGCGCAGGGCGATGGCCATCCAGCTGATTATTAATAAGGAACTCGGATTGGCCAAAAATGAAAATCCCATCCAGGGTTCTTTTATTATTGAAGAGCTTACGGATTTGGTGGAAGAGGCCGTTCTGTTGGAGTTTGACCGCATTACGGAACGGGGAGGTGTCTTGGGAGCTATGGAAACCATGTACCAACGTTCCAAAATTCAGGAAGAAAGTTTGCATTATGAGACCTTGAAGCATTCTGGGGCGTATCCCATTATTGGAGTGAACACGTTTTTGAGTTCAAAGGGGTCACCTACCATTTTGCCCGCTGAGGTGATCAGGGCCACGGAGGAGGAAAAGAAGAATCAAATCAAAACCTTGCAAAATTTGCACCAACGGGAAAAAGAAAGGGCCTCAACACAGTTGAAGGAATTGCAGCAGACTGCCATCAACAATGAAAATATTTTTGAAAGATTGATGGAAGTCACCAAGTATTGCTCATTGGGGCAGATTACAAAAGCCCTGTTTGAGGTTGGAGGTCAGTATAGAAGAAATATGTAAAAGGGATTAGTCGTTTCTGTTGTGAAAGGACTTTCTCCATTTTTTAAAGGAAGTTCTAAAGATTTTGATTTCCCTCCGAAGCAGGTTCAAATATTCTTTTTCCTTAACGCCATCACGTTCCAGACCATTGCAGTACGCCAAGATGTTTCGGGTCATGATGTTGATGAAAGCCAAACTCCTCATCCGAACAGAGTAGGAATTGCTAAGGGCCGCTTGTTCCACTTCTTTGGTAATAAGGGAAGCGTCATTCATAAGCGATGCAGTAATATCATCCCGAAAACTGTCAATTTTTCGCCAAGACAGCTTTTCCCTGTTATGTGCAAAGTAGGTAGCCACAGCTTCGCTCATATCACGAAGATCCAGTGATTTACGGTAAACGACCAAGGAATTAAGAGAGTTTCTCTCCATGTTTTCAAAGCAATTTTGAATTATAAAATTACATATGAAATCAAAATTTCAACTTTTGTTTTAAAATTAAAAAATAGATTATACCTTTAAAATAAAAATTTTTAAGCTTTAATTCTTTAAATATGAAAATAGATGCACTTAATTGGCAAATTTTGGGGCATTTGCAGCAAAATGCAAGGGAATCCTTCACCCATATAGGTCGTGAAGTGGGTCTTACGCCACCCGCTGTTGCGGAGCGGGTTAAGAAAATGGAGGATTTAGGGATTATTGAGGGATACGGGGCCAAGATTTCCTATGTAAAGGCAGGGCATCAGTTTAAGGCGATCATTATGCTACGCGCCTTTATGGGAAAACTCAAACCCTTTCTGGACAAGGTGAAATCCCTTCAGGAAGTGGTCAATTGTTATCGAATAACGGGAAATGAGAACATTATCATGGAGGTGGTGCTTCGGGATCAATCCCATTTGGAAAAATTTATCGACGAGCTCATCGTATATGGTGAGTGCAGAACCCATATTGTGTTGTCCAACGTGGTGGCCCATGCCCCAATAAAAAGTGGAACCCCCGTCACGTAAAATTCCATTAACTTTATAGGACCGAACACTATTTTGTTTTGGCCAGATTTTTGCTATGATAGAATTATGAAAAAAAGACATCTACTATTTTTTCTCTCCCTAGTTTGTTTGACTTCGTCTTCGGCGCAACAAATGGTTCTTAAAAAAGGGGAGATCATGGACTCCATTCCCGTTCAAGATTCCATCCCAAGTTCCTATTCTTTGTATCTGCCCAGGGATTTTTCCACAGAGAAAGAATGGCCCTTGTTGGTGGTTTTTGATTTGGAGGGAAAGGAAAGGCAAGCGTTGTCCATATTTAAGGGACCCGCAGAAAAAGAAGGGTATATTTTGGCGGCCCCCAAAATCAATGACACTGTTTCGTTGACCAGTAATATGATCGCTACCAATACTGTTTTGGAGGATATTGTCAGTCTTTTGCCCATTCAAAGAGAACGGATTTACTCCGCTGGGGCTGCTGCTGGAGGACGTTTTGTCAATCTGGTCCCCATTTTCATCAAAGGGGTAAAGGGCGTAATTTCTATGGGGGCTTCCATGACCAATACAGATTTGTTGAATGTGAGACAGCCCTTTCATTTTATAGGTATCGTCAGTAAAAATGATTACAACTACACCACGATGTTGGAAGATGAGAGTATATTGGACCGCTATAAGTTTCCAAATCAGGTACTGCTTCATGAGGGGATGAGCGAATGGCCGGACATAGAATATCTGGAAAAGGGGCTCCAACTGTTCACCTTGGCCGCCATGGGCCGAAAATTGATTCCCAAAGATTCCAACTATGTTGAAAAAGCGTACCTGGAAGATGTTACCAAAATGAATCGCTTAAAAAATTCTGGCCAATTGATTTGGGCAGAGCAGTATCTGGGGGAAATGATGTCCATGTACGGTGCCCATAAAAATCTGGATTCCCTTCGGGAAGTGCAGAAAGAATTGCGCAGGGACAAGCAGTTTAGGGCCATGCGTCGCGCTGAAAATGCGGCTTTTTCAAAGGAAATATTGCTCAAGGAGAATTATCAGTACGATATGGAGGAAGACATGTTTGCGCATAACTTCAAGAATTTGGGCTGGTGGAATTATCAAATGACGGAGATCGATAAGTTCATCAATGGATCCAACATCCATGAGCAGGAGATGGGCCATCGTCTGGTTGGTTTTTTAAACGCCCTTGCTGAGGATAACATTGAACTTGTGCGATCGGGAGAGATGGTTGATGAGGATGCCCTGGCTTTTTTGTACATGCTCAAGACCATCTTGGAACCTGATAATTTTGAATTTTACTTGAAGACCATTTCGTTGAGCGCCAAGAATGAAGATTTTGGAACGGCGTTGTTTTATCTGGAAGAAGCCTTTAAAAGAGGGTTCAAGGATAAGGATAAATTGTACAATTTGGAAGATACGGCACTGTTGCGCATTACCCCCGAGTTCAACAAAATGGTGGAAAAGTACCTAAACGATGCCCGTTACGACATTATTGAGGATTGAAAATCCAGTATTTTTGCATTAAAGCTTCAAAATGAAATATGTAATACTGGCCTTTGCTTTATTGGCAGTCTCTTGCGGAAGGGGCAAAAAATATCATGATGAGAAAGCTGTTGTGTCGCCTGAATCTCCTTTGGTGGCCGATATTTTGGAATTTCAAAAGGAACTGAACGAAAGTTTTAAGGACCCAGAGACCTCTCCACTGCCCGATAGATATCGAAAAGATTTTGAGACGTTGGATTTTTTTGAACCGGATACTTCGTATGTGGTCAAGGCCAGGTTTGTGCGGACCCCGGATGCGGTGCCTTTTTTAAATCCTACCACAACAGGAAGAAAGACGGAGGAAGTTGTGTATGGTATTGCTCATTTTACATTGAATGGCGAAGAACACCAATTGGAAGTGTACCAAAGTTTGGGTTTGTTGGATCAGGAAGGGTATGAGGATTATCTGTTTTTGCCTTTTTTGGACGATACCAACGGAAATGAGACCTATGGAGGTGGACGTTATATTGATTTGTCCATCCCGGACGGTGATACGTTGATGATCGATTTTAACAAAGCCTATAACCCGTATTGTGTGTATAATAAAAAGTACTCCTGCCCTCTAGTGCCAAGGCAAAATTATTTGAGAACTAATGTGAGAGCAGGAGTGAAAGATTTTAAAAAAGACTAAAAAAGCCTTAATCCCGAGGGAGTAAGGCTTTCTATTAGCATTAAAAATTTAATTTCTTGGGCCTAGAAAGAGTAGATAGCGGCAAACAGTACAGAAGCCAAGCTTCCCGTTGGATCCATGTCGTTGTCAATAAAGGCATCTTCGGAAGCACTATCCAATCTGATTTCTGGTTTTAGGATCAAATCACCAATAGTTGCACTACCTGTTAAAGTGACAGCAAAAACGCTGGAATCACCTTCTGGGTCAGAAGCCCCAATAGCTCCAAAGAAATCTGTTTCCATGAAGTACTCTCCACGAAGACCGATAGTAAAGTTTTCGGAAGTGGCCAATTGCGGATAAAGAGCCACACCTGTAAAGGAACCACCATCATCTTCCATGCTAAAGTGGGCGGCATTGATCCCCAAGAAGAAATCTTCAGAAACATCAAATCCACCGGTATAGTCAACTTCAAACCCACCTTGGCTGTACAAGAAGTTCAAGAATTGTCCGGAGTATCCCAACTGGGCACCTACGGCATAATCGCCGGTTCCGTTCAACTCGGTCAAATCGGTTGGGTTCATTACGGCCAACATGGCAGACCAATCGCTTCCCAAATTAAAATCAGCCTTCAAACCAGTATGGCTAAAAGGTCCGTAAGAGAATAGGTATGAGGTACTGTAGTTGAAGTTGGCCACCGGAGAGATAACCTCATATCCCAAAAAGGTGTTGAAGTTACCGAAAGTCAGTGTGACATCATCACTTACGTTCCAGTATACATACAACTGGTTAAGAATATCACCCGTTGCAGAATACATTGGAGAAGCAAAAATGGCATCAGTACCTCTTGGGCCAAAGACCAAATCAGCAACAAAACCTACTTTTTCACCTTCGTAAGCAGCAATAACATTGGCCATGCCCAAGGCAAAACCATCCAAATTGGCAAAAGAAGACCCAGGCGCTATGGCATCTTCACCATTAGGAGCTGTAAGGTTGGTCCTGTAATAGGCATCCACGGAGCCACTAAAGCTAAATTTTGGTGATTCTTCCTCTTCCTGGGCAAAAGCACTTACTGAAATCAATGCCAATGCGGCGAAAGCTAAATTTTTTACGAAATTTGTTTTTATAATCGTTTTCATATCATAATCATTTTAAGTTGTCCTTTATGTTTATTGGACAGATTTGTTTAATTGTGAGTTGTGTTTGAAAAGGTTATTCAACGGAGCGTTTGGCAGAACGCTCCGTTTCCTTTTATATATGAGTTGTGTTTGAATTTTATTTGTCCTGTGAAATGTGTTCAGGATAGGCCTCCACACCGTGTTCATGCAAATCCAACCCTTCTACTTCTTCTTTCTCAGAAACACGAAGTCCGATGGTTTTCTTCAAGATGAACAATACAACGAATGAAGCTGCAGCGGCCCACAGGATGTATGACAGGGAACCGTAGGTCTGTACCCAAAGGAGTTTTGCTCCTCCTCCGTAGAACATTCCACCATCCAAAGCGAATAATCCTATAAGCACAGTTCCTAAGAAACCACACACACCGTGTACGGAAATGGCACCAACGGGATCATCAATTTTTAATTTTTTATCGATGAACTCAATGGAACATACCACTACAATACCACAAACCAATCCAATGGCAAGTGCGCCCCATGCGTTTACAGCACCGCAACCGGCTGTAATACCTACCAATCCGGCCAAAGCACCGTTCAAGGTCATGGAGATATCGGCTTTACCATATCTAGCCCATGTAAAGAATAGTGCAGCAATGGCACCAATGGCTGCTGCTAGGTTGGTGTTGATGATTACGCTGGTTGCAGCAATAGTGTCACTACCACCCCAAGCTAATTGAGATCCTCCGTTAAATCCGAACCACCCCAGCCAAAGGATGAATACACCCAATGCGCCAAAAGCCATATTGTGACCAGGAATGGCCTTCGCCTCCCCATCAACATATTTTCCGATTCTAGGACCGACCAAAATGGCAGCTACCAAAGCGGCGGCTCCACCAACGGCATGTACTACGGATGAACCGGCAAAATCAACGAAACCAGCTACGTTCAACCAAGCATCGTCGTCAAAAGGCCAGTACCAGCTACCTGAAATTGGGTAGATCAATGTGGTCAATACCGCAGAAAAGATCAGATACGTGGAAAACTTTGTTCTTCCTGCGATGGCCCCGGACACAATGGTTGCGGCAGTAGCACAGAATACGGTCTGGAAGAACAGGTTGTACCAGTCATCGGCACTAAAAAAGAGATAACCTTGCTCGCTTGGACTGGAGCGGAAAAATCCACCGCCAATCAAATCGCTACCATACATAATGGCGTATCCAAATGCCCAAAACATGACGGAACCTACGGCCAGGTCCATTACGTTTTTCATAATAATGTTCCCTGTATTCTTGCTTCGGGTAAATCCTATTTCCAATAAGGTGAACCCCGCCTGCATAAAGAATACCAAAATGGCAGCTAAGGTAATCCACAAAGCGCCCATATCGCCGGTGATCGCTTCAACGGCTTTATCTATTGCTTCTTGTTCTTGTACAATCATAATCTAAGTTTTTAAGTTTTTGGTTATACTTTAGTTGATTCCGGCACTACCGCTTTCCTTGGTCCTGATTCTGTACGCTTGAATCACATCTGAGACGAAAATTTTCCCATCTCCCACATTTCCTGTGGATGCTGTGTCCAATAGAACATTCACGGTCTTGTCCAGAAAGTCATCGGATACCACGATAACCAAATACCTTCTTTGTATATCACTGGTACTATAGGAAATACCACGATACACATGCCCTTGTTTCTCATTTCCAACTCCTGTTACATCCCAGTAACTAAAGAAGTTGACCTCAATCTGATGGAGGGCTTTTTTTACCTCATCAAATTTGGATTTTCTAATAATTGCCTCGACTTTTTTCATAATTAAGTAGTTAATTGATCACCCAAATATATGGTAATTCACACTAGACCATATAAAAATGAGGGGTGATGTGTGAATTTTTATGGTTATAAAAAAAATACCCCATATATTTTAGGGGTATCTGATTTTACACAACTATTTATTAAAATTTTTTTGATTGTTTCTTAATGTTTACATCATGGACATTATGATTTCTTATCAAAACCAAGGATTTTGATAATTTATGTTCATTTTTTAACAAAAATTAACTGTAAAAATGAAATTTATAACTATTCACCAAGTTTGGAGAGCCATAATCCCAAAACCACGGCCAATATGCCAATGACAATGCTGGAGATCATGTAAATGGAGAAATGGATAAGATCGCTGTTCTTTAGAAGAAAATGTTTTTCAAAAGCAAATGCCGAAAATGTTGTAAAACCACCACAAAAGCCTGTGGCCAAAAACAGTGTACTATTATAGGATAGAAAATTGCCTCTAGCCGATAGTCCCAAAATGAGTCCTATAAGAAGACAACCAAGAATGTTTACTGAAAAAGTGCCAAAGAAAAAATTTGGGGACAATAGGTTAAGGGGTTTGGAAATCAAGTAACGAAGAACGCTACCCAATCCCCCACCTAAAAAAACAAGAAGAGCCTGTTTCATCCCCTAAAGGTACAAACTATACTGCTTCTTTGTATTCGGTTTCGGAAGTCTCGCGGGGGAAGAGTTTGGTGATCGATGTCTCCGAAATTCTCTGGATGGGTTTTCTAAACCTTTCGCCAGCTCCGTTGACGCTAAAAATCAACAACAGGGCATTAATAGCAAGCAAAATGAAAAGAAGGCTAAAGAATGTTGTCATTCGATGTGCTAAATTAATGTTAAACAAAAGTACGGTTTTTCCTATATTATACGAATCAAAGGCATATTATAGTTGTGAAAACTGTAATTTTTGTTGCGTATGCAATAGGGTTGTTAATTTTTAAGGAAGTACTTGATCAAAAACAAGAAAATTACAAAAGTCACAAAGGAAACCAGCACCCATATTACACCTTTATAGTTTTTTTTATGCAGTTTTTTGTCCTTTCTATATGAAAAAGAGATGATTGCAATAAAAACAATCAAAAAAAGTGCTGCGAAAATTAACTGTCCGGTGCTGAACATATTTTATATTTTTACGCAAAGCTAAATCAAAATACCTGTAATGGAAAGTAAAATAAAAGCGGTGGAACTGTTCCACAATTCCTTTGGTCTTGGAGTTTCAGAGGAGCCCAGGGCAGATTTGGGCGCTGAAAAGAACCAATTAAGGTTCAATTTGATGGACGAAGAGAACAAAGAGTACCTGGAAGCTGCCAATAATGGCGACTTAATTGAAGTGGCCGATGCCCTCGGGGATATGTTGTACATTCTCTGCGGAACCATCTTGGAACACGGCATGCAATGTAAAATTGAGGAAGTCTTTGAAGAAATCCAACGAAGCAATATGAGCAAATTGGGAGCCGATGGAAAACCTATTTATCGCCAGGATGGAAAAGTATTGAAGGGCCCCAACTATTTTAAACCGGATATTCAAACCATAATGGACAAATAAAAAAAGCACCTTTAGGTGCTTTTTTTATTAAACGATTTCGTGTCGCCATCCAAATTTGTCTTCCGCTCTATTGTATTGAATATCGGTGATGCGTTTTTTCAGTAAGGAAGCATAACTATCCGTCAATTCCGGTAGATCGTAATCAACCCCCTCATAACCAAAAGCAGATATGGGCGATACCACTGCGGCGGTACCCGCACCGAACATTTCTTTCAGCGAACCATTTTTGGCGGCTTCCACCACTTCTTTCACCGAAATTTTGCGAATCTCTGTCTTGATGCCCTCATCTTTGGCAATATCCAATATACTTTTTCGGGTAATACCATCAAGGATTCGGTCATTGGTGGGCGCGGTAAGCAAGGTGTCATTGATGCGGACAAAAACGTTCATGGCACCGGCCTCTTCTATAAACTCGTGGTTGTTGTCATCGGTCCAGATTACCTGTTGATATCCTTTTTCAGCGGCCAAACGGGTCGGATAAAATTGACCTGCGTAATTTCCACCGGTCTTGGCAAACCCGACACCACCGTTGGCGGCGCGCGAATATTGCTTTTCTATCAGCACCTTTACCTTTCCAGAGAAATAGGAGCCGGAAGGTGCACAGGCAATTATGAATTTATACTCATCCGCGGGCGAGGCATGAAAACCGTTGCCAGAAGCGAACATAAAAGGGCGTATATACAATGAACTTCCAGCGCTCTGTGGAATCCATTCGTTGTCCACTTGCAAAAGTGTAGTGAGCCCATCCATAAAATGGGATTCGGGCAGCTCTGGCATGGCCATTCTTTTGGCCGACTTGTTCAAGCGTTTAAAATTCTCCAAAGGTCGAAACAGCCAAACACTTCCATTTTCATCCTTGTAGGCCTTCATTCCTTCAAAAATGGATTGACCGTAATGGAAGATTTTTGAGGATGGATCCAGCGTAATGGGTTGGTAAGGAACCACCTTAGGAGCTTCCCACTGCCCATTTTTGTAATTACAGACGAGCATATGATCGGTGTAAATACTTCCAAAGGAAAGGTTGTCAAAATCTACATCTTTAATTTTGGATGTTTTTGCTTTCTCGATAGTTACGTTGTTCATCACTGCTTCCATATCAATTACTTTTGGAGGGTTAAAATTAGCTATTTATCCCTAGTTTTTGTTATTTCATGTTTGTAATTTCAATTCTGGGTTAAGAATTTCTAAAAAGCTGGTGAAAATGAGACCTTTTAACATATATCCTGCCATATTTTTATTGTTTTTGGCACAAATGGCAATAAGCCAAGAAACCGAAAATGGAAATTATTATGGAGAAGCGTTTAAGATTACGGATGCGATCCAGAGAAATATGCCCGTTTATGATCAATTGACGGTCACTGATACGGTCACAACCCAAATGACGGGTACAATCAAGGAAGTCTGCCAAGTAAAAGGGTGCTGGATGAAAGTAGCCTTGGATGCTGATAACGAAGTCTTTGTAAGGTTTAAGGACTATGGTTTTTTTGTGCCGAAGGATGCAGCGGACAAAACTGTTTACATGAATGGACTGGCCTTTTTGGAAGAAATGTCGGTTGAGGACCAAAAACATTATGCAAAGGACAGTGGCGCATCGGATGAAGAAATAGCACAGATCAACGAGCCGGCACGCATACTTCGTTTTGAGGCGGACGGGGTACTGATCAAAGATTGAGATTGAAACGAAGGATAATCACCACGGGCGATGGCTCCAAGACCATTCAAATAGAGGATTGGGACGAACAATATCATTCCAAACACGGGGCCGTTCAAGAAGCGTATCATGTTTTTATTGCGCATGGGCTTCGGCTGTTCAACAATACTAATGTTAACATACTGGAAATAGGCTTTGGCACCGGACTGAACGCCTTCATTACCTTTTTGGAAGCCAGAAAGCAACAGCTCAAAGTTGATTACGTTGGGGTGGAAGCCTTTCCGGTTTCCATGGATGAAGTGGGTGAGCTTGACTATTGTTCGCAGCTCAATGCAAATGAGTATCAACAGGTATTTGATGTAATGCACAAATCCAGGTGGGAAGAGAAAATTGCTATTTCCGAAGATTTTTCTTTGCACAAGCAAAAGAAGGACTTTCGGGACATAAATGAAGCCAATTTGTTCAATCTTATCTATTTTGATGCGTTTGGGGCACGCGTACAACCCGAGCTATGGACCGAAGAAGTTTTTGAAAAGATGTTCCGAGCCTTAAAAAAAGAGGGGGTATTGGTCACCTATGCGGCAAAAGGCAGTGTGCGCAGGGCATTACAGGCTGTCGGATTTACCGTGGAACGACTCCCAGGTCCCCCGGGCAAACGTGAGATGCTCAGGGGCATCAAAAAATGATGTTTTGCCAATGTTGTGTTAAGGACTTTGGCAGAAATACTCTTAAAATCACATAAACTTTAAACATTTGTGTTAAACCTAAATTAATGCCTCAAAAACAGTCACTTAAACTCGTAAATTTGCTTCAAAATGATTGTATGAAGGTGTTGATAACAGGGGCTACCGGCTTGGTTGGACAAGCCATTGTAAGAGTCTTGCATTCCCAAGGTATTTCGGTTAATTATTTGACTACACGGAAGGAAAAAATTTCCCATTCTGAAACATACCAAGGGTTTTATTGGAACCCCAATAAAGGAAAAATCGATTTGGAATGTTTCAAGAACGTGGGAGCCGTTATCAATTTGGCAGGCGCCAGTATTGCCAAGCGTTGGACCCCGATCCGAAAAAAGAAAATACTTTCCAGTAGGATCAATAGCCTTCGAACTTTGTACAGAGGTATGGAGCAGGTGGACATTTCACTGATGGATTCCTTTGTTTCAGCATCTGCCATTGGAATTTACCCTGATTCCCTTTCCAAGTTTTATGATGAACAGGAGACAGAGGTAGATGATAGTTTTGTAGGTGAGGTGGCCCAAAAATGGGAAGCTGAAGTCGATGCATTCAAAAAATTTGACATTAATGTCTCCAAAGTGCGCATTGGAATTGTATTGTCAGCAGAAGGTGGTGCTTTGCCACAAATGGCCGCGCCCATCAAGAATTTTGTGGGGGCTCCTTTGGGCAGTGGCGATCAATGGCAATCGTGGATTCACATTGAAGATTTGGCCCAAATGTTTGTGTTTATCCTTGAAAACAACCTTAAAGGTACATACAATGGTGTGGCCCCAAACCCTGTCACCAATGCCAAAATGACCAAGGAATTGGCCAGAGTTATGGAAAGGCCTTTATGGATGCCCAATGTGCCAAAGTTTGCCCTTAAATTGCTTTTGGGTGAAATGGCGTATTTGCTGTTCTCCAGCCAGCGGGTAAGCAGCAAAAAAATAGAAAAAGAGGGATTCGGTTTTCAGTACCCCAATATTTGTGTGGCCCTGCAAGAGCTGTATTCCGAAAAAAGTGGAAAAGAAACCGCAGCCCTGGAATCTACGAAAAAGGAGTTCGTTTAATTGCTGACAGTACCATACATTCGATATGAAATCCGCTAAGGCGGATTTTTTCATGTTTTGTGGTGACATTTTGACATTTTTGGACAATTGGCAGTACTTTTGCCACTTCAAAAAAGAATAAAATAAACGTATATGAGCAAGAAAAGCAAGGTTGAGGAAATGGAAGAGGCATCACAAGACGCCCAAACTGTTGAAAATCCTGAGCTGAACGAAGAACATATAGATGCAGAAAACGCAACCGATGAGAAAGAAGAAATAACTGTGGAAGACCAGTTGCGTGAAGATTTGGCCAAGGAAAAAGACAAGTTTTTACGACTTTTTGCCGAGTTCGAGAACTTTAAGCGAAGAACGTCCAAAGAGCGTATGGAGTTGTTCAAAACCGCTGGTCAAGAAGTAATAGTGTCATTGTTGCCCGTTCTTGATGATTTTGACCGAGCCTTAAAAGAACTGTCCAAATCGGAGGATAAGGAAATGTTCAAAGGTGTGGAGCTCATCAGCAATAAATTCAAGGAGACCCTTAAAGCCAAGGGACTGGAGCAGATAGAAGTTGGAGAAGGTGATACATTTGATGCCGAGGTCCATGAGGCCATTACCCAAATCCCCGCGCCCAACAAAAAAATGAAGGGTAAGATCATCGATGTTGTTGAAAAAGGATTCAAATTGGGAGAACGCATCATCAGGCATCCCAAGGTTGTTGTTGGAAACTAAATAGTGTATGAAAGAGGATTATTACGAAATATTAGGAGTTTCAAAAGGAGCATCCGCAGCCGAAATAAAAAAGGCCTACCGGAAAAAAGCCATTGAATTCCACCCCGATAAAAATCCAGGAGATGCCAAGGCGGAGGAAATGTTCAAGAAGTCTGCTGAGGCCTATGAAGTATTGAGCAACCCGGACAAACGTGCCAAATATGACCAATTTGGTCATGCTGCCTTTGATGGTAGTGGCGGTTTTGGCGGTGGCGGAATGAACATGGACGATATCTTCAGCCAGTTTGGGGATATCTTCGGAAGTGCTTTTGGTGGCGGATTCAGTGGTTTTGGTGGATTTGGCGGTGGAGGCCAACGCAGGGTGAAGGGAAGCAATCTTCGCATCCGTGTAAAGTTGACCTTGGATGAAGTGGCCAACGGTGTTGAGAAAAAGGTAAAGGTCCGCAGAAAGGTGCAAGCCGAAGGCGTAACCTACAAAACCTGTCCCACTTGTCACGGTAGTGGTCAGATCACCAAAATCACCAATACCATTTTGGGAAGAATGCAGACCGCTACTACCTGTACCACTTGTGGAGGAGCAGGTCAATCCATAGACAATAGACCTGCAGGCGCAGATGCCCAAGGACTTAAGGTTGAGGAAGAGACCGTTTCCATAAAAATTCCACCTGGAGTAGAGGATGGCATGCAGTTGAAGGTTTCCGGAAAAGGTAACGGAGCACCCGGCAACGGAATTCCCGGAGATTTGCTTGTGGCCATCGAAACCATTGAACACGATACCCTGAAAAGAGAAGGGGACAACCTGCACTACGATCTTTATGTAAGTATTTCCGAAGCAGTGCTGGGCTGTTCCAAAGAGATAGATGCCATTGGGGGAAAGGTCCGCATTAAATTGGAACCTGGAATCCAATCTGGAAAAATATTGCGATTACGGGGAAAAGGAATAACCAGCATCAACGGCTATGGTAGTGGGGACTTATTGGTACATGTTAATGTATGGACTCCAAAAGAGCTGAACAAGGAGCAGAAAGAATTTTTTGAGCGTATGCAAAACGATGAAAATTTCATCCCAAAGCCCGAAAAATCGGACAAATCCTTTTTTGAAAAGGTAAAAGATATGTTCTCATAACAATAAATTTTATTCTGTTTAAATAAAAAACGTATATTTGAGACTGATGTTGGGTGACCAATATCTAATTTTCTTTTTCATAGCAATTTTTTTCCCATCCTTGATTTTTTTTAAGGGTGGGTTTTTGTTTTTATGGGATAGGGGTCTTATCGACCAAATACATATCTTTGAAAAAATAGTTTACATGGATCATATCCTTGTTGCCAAAAATGTTTCCAAAACGTATGGAAACTATACCGCGCTGAGCAACATTTCACTCAATATTCCCAAAAATTGTATTTACGGCCTTTTGGGGCCCAATGGTGCCGGGAAAACCTCTTTTATTCGGATTATCAACCAAATTATCTATCAGGATTCAGGTGAAATTTTGTTTGATGGCGAACCTTTGGCACCAAAACACATATCCCTAATTGGGTATTTGCCGGAAGAACGCGGCCTGTACAAAAGTATGAAGGTGGGGGAACAGGCATTGTACTTGGCCAGACTTAAAGGCCTAAGCAAAACCGAAGCCAAAACCAGATTGAAATACTGGTTTGACCGTTTGGACATTGGCGATTGGTGGAACAAGAAAGTTCAGGAACTTTCCAAGGGCATGGCCCAAAAGGTGCAGTTTATTGTGACGGTGCTCCACCAACCCAAACTATTGATTTTTGACGAACCTTTTAGTGGTTTTGACCCCATAAATGCGAATCTCATCAAAGATGAGATCCTACAGTTAAAGGAACAGGGCACTTCCATTATATTTTCCACCCACCGGATGGAATCCGTGGAAGAACTTTGTGAATACATTGCGCTGATCCATAAATCGGAGAAAATATTGGACGGCAAGCTATCGGACATCAAAAAAGCATACAAAAACAATATTTTTAATGTTGGACTTCATGTGCAACACAATGAAGAGGCCTTGATGAAAACTTTAGAGGAAAAGTTCAACATTATGGCGCCAAAGTTTGATGGCACCGAACATCAATTGGATTTTAAGATTCAATTGCCCTCAGAGCAAACCGCTGGAATTTTGGCCGAATTATCCTCCATGGCCAATGTCAATCGCTTTGAGGAGACCATTCCTTCCGCCAATGATATTTTTATCCAAACCGTAAATAATAAGGACAATGGTAGGTAAACTCGGTTTGATCATAAAACGGGAGTATTTGGCCAAGGTGCGAAACCGCTCTTTCATTGTCATGACGATTTTGAGCCCGTTGCTGATTGTGGGAATGATCGTGCTTATCGCATATCTCACCAAAATAAACTCCAATGAGGTCAGGGTGGTCTCCGTGCTCAATGAAAGCAGTTTTTTCCAGAAAGAGTTTAAGCCAACCAAAGGCACTTCCTACGTGCACATGGACGGTCTCACTTTGGAAGAGGCCAAAGATTCCACAAATGCCCTTGGGTATGATGGGCTCTTGTACCTTCCCAATGAAAAGGATGTGGAGCAAGTGGCAAAATCAGCCTATTTATACACAAAGGACAATCCCAACACCAATGTGATTCAACAGTTGGAATCGGTTTTTCAAAAGCAATTACGCCAAGACCGATTGGAAAGACTTGGGGTTTCATCAGATCAATTCTCTAGAGTAGAGCAACCTTTTGACCTTCAATTGTCAACTTTTGATGGGGAAAGAAGTGTAAAGGGCATCAATGAGATCAAAGCGTTCATTGGGGGAGGGTTTGGCTATGCCATTATGATGTTCATCATCATTTATGGCGGTTTTGTGATGCGTAGTGTGATAGAGGAAAAGACCAGCAGGATTATAGAAGTGATCATTTCTTCGGTAAAGCCCTTTCAATTGATGCTGGGGAAAATCATAGGTACTTCTTTGGCTGGAATCACCCAATTTACCATTTGGCTCATCTCGGCCTCCGTTTTGCTGTTATTGGCCGTTACATTTTTGGGGATTGATTTGGGGGAGCTTTCGGGAAATTCGGCCATGACTTCCGGGGCAATGCCCGGCATGTCGCAATACGCCGCCATGGACAGTGATATGATCATGTACGCCAAGGAAATATTGGACATTCCGTGGGCACTTTTAATTATCTCTTTTTTCATTTATTTTGTATTGGGGTATTTGATCTATAGTTCCATTTATGCAGCCATTGGGGCAGCGGTGGACAATGAAACAGATACACAACAGTTCATTTTTCCCATAATATTACCATTGATGTTGGCCATATATGTAGGTTTCTTCTCGGTTTTTAGCAATCCCCATGGCCCCATTGCCGTTGGGTTTTCGTTATTTCCGTTAACTTCACCCATAGTAATGCTCATGCGGCTCCCCGGAGGAGTAGGGGAAGGAGGAGTACCTTTGTGGCAGTTATTGTCATCCATTGGATTGCTCATCTTGACTTTTTTGGGAATTGTGTCGCTGGCATCACGAATCTACAAGGTTGGAATTTTAATGTATGGCAAAAAGCCCAGCTATAAAGAATTGGTCAAATGGTTAAGATATAAATAGAAGATGCAGGAAGAAGCCAAAGAGATAAAGAAGATCATTGAAAGGGATATCTGGGGGTCTATAAAGGAATTTCTGGATCTAGGGTTCCACATTGGTACTGGGGAAAAATCCATTCATTTAACGGTTGGGTTATTGTTGCTTTTGACCTTTGCCCTTTTTGCGACCAACTTTATATTAAAATGGCTTCGGCATTTGCTGACCCGAAAAATGGAACGGGAAGACAAGCAGAAGTTTGTCAGTATTTTTAAGTTCATCAACTATGTAGTTTACTTGGTGGCCGTATTGGTAACACTCAGCGCGGCCGGGGTGGACATTACCTTGATGATAACGGCCTCTGCGGCCCTTTTTGTTGGTTTGGGACTGGCCTTACAAGAACTCTTCAAGGATATTTTGGGGGGCATCTTCATCATCGTGGACAAGTCCCTTCAAGTGGGCGATATTGTTGAGGTTGATGGCAAAGTGGGAAAGGTTTTTGAAATAAAACTGAGAACAACGAGGGCCATTACGAGAGATGATAAGGTATTGATCCTACCCAACCATAAGTTTATCAGCGACATTGTTTATAACTATACCCAAAACCACAAGACTACCCGTGAAAAAGTGAACGTTGGCGTAGCTTACGGGAGTGATGTGGAGTTGGTGACCCAGATTTTGCAGCAAGTAGCTGCAGAACAGAAGCAAGTGCTCAAAAATCCAAAGCCTTTTGTACTTTTTGATGATTTTGGGGATTCGGCCCTCATGTTTTCCATTCACTTTTTTACAAACGATAGTTTTAGCGATCCCAAGATAAAAAGTGAAATGCGCTATAAGATCAATACCAAATTCAAAGAAAATAACGTTACTATACCGTTCCCACAACGCGACGTACATATTTTTCAGCAAAAACCATAAGAAATAAAAACCTCAATATACCATACTGCAACCAGGGGACTGTTGGTTTTCCTTGCAGCACTTTACAGCCATATTGGATCAGGCCAAAGCACTGATATTTTCAGGATTGACTATATGAACATTCCAGAAAACGATTCAGGTATAAAAACACAGCGCTATAAACTGCTTTTCAACCTGCCCATACAATTAAATCAGAAAAAAGATTACCTCATTACGGGTATGGAATACAATAGGTTTGATATTGGGTACTCCCGTAATTTTCCTTTTGATAAAAGCGAATTGATTCGTTTTCATATCATTGATATGAATTTGGGACTGATTACCAAATGGAATGAAAATTGGAACTTGGTGACCATTCTTACACCCCGAATGGCCTCTAATTTTACCAGTGGAACCATTACCGATGATTTTTTTCTGAACGCCACGGCTGCATTTTGGAAAGAGAAACCCAACGCGGACAGACCTTATAGAATTGTACTGGGACTGACCTATAACAGCACCACCGGATTGCCCGTTCCATTGCCCTTGATCAACTATTACCGAAAGTTCCATCCCAAATGGGCTTATACTCTTGGAATACCCCGTTCCAGCTTTAATCATTACATCAACAAAAAGCACTCGTTTGAAATGGCACTGTTCTTGGATGGATATTTTATAAATATCCAGGACAATATTGTATTGCCCGATAATCAGATTGCATCCAAGATATCATTGACCGCTTTGGTGGCCACTGTGGGATACCAGTACAATCTATCCAAGAATATGGCTCTTTTTTTGATGGCCGGACGCTCCATTGAACAGGAAGGGAAGTTGAGGGATGATGATCAAGGCGATGTTTTTTTGTTGAATGACGAAGCAAATTTTTATATTAGGACTGGCTTCAAAATAGGAATCTTTTAAAATAATTGATTATGCCGAAAATATTGGTCATTGAGGATGAATCCGCCATTAGGCGGGTTTTGGTGAAAATTTTGGTGGAAGAGAGCGATACTTACGATGTTCAGGAAGCCGAAGATGGCCTAAGTGGTATCGAGGCCATTAAAAAAGATGATTTTGATTTGGTGCTCTGCGATATAAAAATGCCCAAAATGGACGGTGTTGAAGTCTTGGAGGCCGCCAAAAAGATAAAACCCGAAACTCCCTTTATCATGATCTCAGGCCATGGTGATTTGGACACCGCGGTAAACACCATGCGGTTGGGTGCCTTTGACTATATCTCCAAACCCCCGGATTTGAACCGCTTGTTGACCACGGTGCGCAATGCTTTGGACCGGAAGGAACTGGTTGTGGAAAACAAGATCTTGAAAAAGAAAGTCTCCAAAAATTACGAGATGATCGGGGACAGCAATGAGATAGGGACCATCAAAGAAATGATCGAAAAGGTGGCTCCCACCGATGCACGTGTCTTGATCACGGGATCCAACGGTACGGGAAAAGAATTGGTGGCCCATTGGCTGCATCAAAAAAGCAACCGTTCCTCAGCCCCTTTTATTGAAGTGAACTGTGCCGCAATTCCTTCGGAATTGATAGAGAGTGAACTCTTCGGGCATGTAAAGGGTGCGTTTACCTCTGCGGTAAAGGATAGGGCCGGAAAATTTGAAACGGCCAACAAAGGCACCATTTTTTTGGATGAGATAGGAGATATGAGCCTATCGGCCCAAGCCAAAGTCCTTAGGGCACTGCAAGAGAACAAGATTTCCCGGGTCGGGTCGGATAAGGACATTAAAGTTGATGTCCGGGTTTTGGCCGCCACCAATAAAGATTTAAAAAAGGAAATTGAAGAGGGCAAGTTTAGGGAAGATCTCTATCACCGATTGGCCGTGATCTTGATCAAAGTACCCGCATTAAATGAAAGGCGGGATGACATTCCACTGCTCATTGAACATTTTTCAACCAAAATAGCTTCCGAGCAGGGCATTGCACAAAAGAATTTTTCCAAAAAGGCCATAGAATTGCTCAAAGGATATGACTGGACCGGAAATGTCCGTGAACTTCGCAATGTGGTGGAACGATTGATCATTCTTGGTGGTAAGGAAGTCTCTGAGGAAGATGTAAAACTCTTTGCCAGTAAATAATTACTTCGCAGCACAGTCTTCCAATCGGTTAAGGGCTTCCTGGGTCAACGTCATTACACGTTGGTGGTACTGTTTTTTATGTTCCGTAAGCGCTGTGTTGAGCAACACCAATCTAGCTTCTTCATAGATATTGTTCACAAATCGATGGGCCTCTTCGCATTCCACTTCATTGACCACTTTGTCCAATGACGATTCAAAACCCAAAAGACAGTTGTGTACCTGTTCCCGTATGGCGGTGTTGGTAGGGGTTAAAAATATTCCGTCTTGATTATTTAGGGCTTCTTTGGTGTTCAGGACCAAAATATCATTGCCATAGGTACTGGAAACTTCCTGTTCAAATATTCGCAACACTTTTATTCCGATCAATGTGCTTTCCAAAGCCAAATGCAACGATTTTTTGGCGTCTTCAAGAGTTTCCGCCCGTGTTGCTTGCTTAAGTTCAGCTGTTGCACCTTCAAGGCTTTCAATGGTGCCTTCACAACCACAGTCCTCAAAGTTGGTCCGGGTCTTTTCAATGCCGTTCAATGCTTTGTACGCATGGTATTTGGACATCTTCAGGTCATTGGCCACAATGGCAGATTGTATCTTGCTTTTAATGTACTCCAAATTGGAACTGGCATATTCGCAGGCATTGCGAACCGTGAAGGAAGACATGAACCATAGGAAAATCATGCCTAATACAAAGATTACAAGTAGGATAACCTGTCTAATTTTCATAACGCTATTGATTTGGGACAGTGCGTCATTGATTTCCACTAAGTTAGGTCAGTGGGATGACCAAGTGCGAATAAAATCGATAAAAATACATTCTATGACCATGAGCGGTAAAAGTATCGATGAACTGCACTTTTTTAATTAGGGTTGAAGGAGTGGCCAAAAAGAATTATATTCATTCCTATGGAAAAAATCGACACAGATTCATATCAGGTTAAGAGCGATATAAAAATAGCCGAACGAAGCACGTATGAAGATTTTGGTGCATCAAACAAAGAGTTGAAAGAAGAATTGAAGGACATCCGAAAAAAGCTTGGTGAGTTTCAAGATACGCTGTATGCCCATGGAAAATATGGTGTCTTACTTTGTTTGCAGGGCATGGACACGGCTGGGAAGGACAGTCTCATTCGTGAGGTGTTCAAGGATTTTAATGTAAGAGGGGTTGTCGTCCACAGTTTCAAGGTGCCCACTTCCTTGGAATTAAAGCACGATTACTTGTGGCGACATTACATTGCCTTACCGGAACGCGGCAAGTTTTCGGTCTTTAACCGCACGCATTATGAGAATGTTCTGGTAACCAAGGTGCACCCGGAATACATCCTGAATGAAAACCTGCCCGGGATTGAGTCTGTTTCGGACATTGATGGGGCTTTTTGGGAAAAGCGGTATCAACAGATCAATGAATTTGAGGAGCACGTGGCCCAAAATGGCACCATCATCTTCAAGTTTTTCCTCCATCTTTCCAAAGAAGAACAACGCCAGCGTTTATTGCGAAGGATACGGTTAAAGCGGAAAAATTGGAAATTTTCCCCAGGCGATCTGGAAGAGCGAAAAATTTGGGATGCCTACCAAAAGTGCTATGAAGAAGCCCTGAACAAAACCTCAAAAGCGCATGCACCTTGGTACGTGATTCCTGCCGACAATAAAAAAGCAGCTAGGGTCATTGTGGCTTCCATTTTGCACGAAGCGTTAAAAAAGTACAAAGATATTGAGGAACCCGAGCTCGACGAGGAAATAAAGGCTAATTTAGAAATCTTTAAACAGGAACTGGAAAAAGAAACCAAATGAGAACAGTGTTGCTATTGGCCCTTTTGTTGGCGAACACCCCATTTTTTGCACAATCCAATGACGAAAAACAGATCAAGGCCATTTATGATATGGCGTTGACCGATGGAAAAGCCTATGATTGGCTCAACTATCTTTCCAATCAGATTGGGGGGCGACTTTCAGGGTCAGTGCAGGCCCAACAAGCAGTGGAATATACCAAGGAACAATTGGATTCTTTGGGATTGGACCGGGTATGGTTGCAACCAGTAATGGTACCCAAATGGGTTAGGGGCACCCCTGAGTTCGCCTATATAGAGACCAAACCCGGGCTTACCACCAATGTACCCATCTGCGCTTTGGGAGGTTCCGTTGGCACCCCTGATGGGGGTCTAAAAGCCAATATTGTTGAGGTACAGGGCATAGAGGATCTGGAAAAGTTGGGACGAAAAAAAATTGAAGGTAAAATTGTGTTTTACAACCGTCCCATGGAGCCAACATTGGTAAATACCTTTGCGGCGTATTCCAATTGTGTGGACCAACGCTATTCTGGAGCCGCCGAAGCGGCGAAATATGGAGCTTTGGGTGTGATCGTGAGGTCCATGAACCTACGTTTGGACGATTATCCCCATACCGGGTCCATGGGCTATGGCGATACGCCTGTGAAAAATAGAATTCCCGCGGCGGCCATCAGTACCAATGGAGCCGAATTATTAAGTACAACCTTGAAACTAAATCCGAACATCAAGTTTTATTTCAGGCAAAATTGTAAGCAGTTGGAAGATGTACAGTCCTATAATGTGATCGGAGAGATAACCGGAAGCACCTATCCCAATGAAGTGATGGTGGTTGGCGGCCATTTGGATTCGTGGGATTTGGGTGATGGTTCCCATGATGATGGTGCCGGCTGTGTTCAGAGTATGGATGTGCTACGTCTTTTAAAGGAAACGGGGTATAAGCCCAAGCGCACACTTCGTGTGGTATTGTTCATGAATGAGGAAAATGGCCTCAGAGGTGGAAATAAATATGCCGAAGTTGCCCAAGAAAAAGGGGAAAACCATGTGTTTGCCTTGGAAAGTGATTCCGGTGGTTTTACGCCCAGAGGTTTCTCCTTTGAATGTTCCGAGGAAAACTTTGAACAAGTACTAAGTTGGAAAGGGTTGTTTGAACCCTATTTGATCCATCTTTTTGAAAAAGGGTTCAGTGGAGCCGATATTGGCCCGATGAAAAATGAGAACATTGTTCTTGCGGGACTTGTTCCGGACTCCCAGCGTTATTTTGACCATCACCATGCTGAAAACGACACCTTTGAGCACGTAAACAAGCGCGAATTGGAACTGGGGGCGGCCACCATGGCCAGTTTGGTCTACCTTATTGATAAATACGGAACCATTCCCTCACAGAAAATAAAAGGGTAGAGGTAATGCGGGCCAATTCAGTTCTTTTACGTTGAAATTGTTTTTATTTATGCGTCCATGCCATTCAGAAAATGGCATTTACCGTACTTTTTTTGGATAGCACCTTGGGACTTCCTTTGCTGGTTTTTCGCATTCGTTTGGGGCCGTACCAAAGCCAAAATCCCGTAATGGTGAACATCAATAGGGAAATTCCCATTACTGAGGTGTATACCAGTTTTATCGCTCCGTTTGTGCCCCAATACCGATCAAGGATGGAACCATCGTGCACATTTTCCAGAAAGTCCGATTTTCTTTGCCCAATGGAAAGGACATTTCCCGTAGCACCGTCAAGCTGCACCTCGTAATACTGTTCCACAAACACAAACTTTACCATGCTCTTGTCCTTTCTAATGTCAATTCGGTCCAATTCCAAGGACAAATCTGGAGATACTGAAGTGTGTAGTGCATTGCAGGCAATGGTGTGGAGACTGTCTACGGACAACCAATCCACCAATTCCGTTGAGGTGCCTTCTTGGGACTTGGGGAGGATAATCCCGTTGGTGTTCTTTTTCCAGCCCAGCAATAGCCCGGTTACCGAAATAAAAAAGAAAAATATAAATAGTAATGCTCCTGTAGTTCTGTGAATCTTTCTAAAAATGCGCAACACTCTGGCCTGCTTCTTTCTTTCCCCCATGTTGATCTCAACTATCGATATAAAACAATCCTATAAAGATCGGCAAAATTACGGAGAAAGTGTAGAAGTAGAGTTATTAAAGGGAATGTTCATTGCGCAAAGAATATCGAATAAATTTTTCGTTGCCCACAAGTACAACTCCATTTTCTTGAAACCCAAGTTTCAGTAGGCCCTGTACCCGAGTTCGGGTTGGTGGGAACAAAACGGTAATGAACGGCAATCCCATTTGAACAAAGGCAAATTGAACGATTTTGTGGTAGAGTGTTTTGCCCATGCCCCAAAATTTTGGATGTAGTACCAAGGCCAGGTCAGCCATGTCATTTTCGGGTTGTACACCGCCCCAACCAGCAAATTTTCCGTCAATAACAAAGGCCCAAGGCCCAAACCCATGTTCTAGCCAAAGTTCTTCTTTGGCCACAATGAACCTGTCGCATGCAGTTTCATCAAAATCTCCTTTTAATAAGGGCATTTGTCTCCTTAACAAGGGATGGTTCATAAGGTGGATCAATTCAGATTTTTCAATCTCTGTCAATCGTTTAAATAGTATTTGTGACACAGCTGGAATTTATATGGCACATTGGTCGTAAAAGTGCGGTGATGTTATCGGAAAGAAGATTTATACGACTTAATTTTTCTTGACCATCTATTCTTGAAACACTGTACCAATTTGAACAGCGGGTAGAGAATCAGTGTAATTTGGAATGTCTTTGGCGATTTTGTCCGCAATTGGCCCAAAAGCCACTAGCTTGCACTACTACTTGAATTTCTATTTATAAAATTCTTGTTCATCCACTTTTATTGTGGTCAACTCAACGGTATGCCCATCTGGGTCTTTGGTGTAAATTGAATCAAAGTAATGATGATCTTGAATTCCAAAATCCAACTCCAGTTCTAAGAACCTTTTTTTGGCTTTTTCAAAATTCTCACGGGTTACATTAAAGGCAAAGTGGTCAATTTTTACATTTTTTGAATTCACATCAAGCTTAGAATCATGTAAATTTGCCGGAAACAGGGCAATTCCAGATTTTCCGGAAAGTAGAAAAATTGGAAACTCTCCCCATTCAGGAAGCTGATACTTTTCTAAACCTAAAACTTTTTGATACCATTCAGCTGAAGCATCCAAATCTTTCACTCGGATCGCCACGTGGTCCAAAAATGCTATTTCTATTTTATGCTCTTTATCCGTCATTTGTCAATTATGTTCATGATTTTATTGACCTTGAAATTCATTCCAATTGTTTCATTAAACCAAAAATATCGCCTAAAACCCACACGTCTTTTATTTTTTCATTTTCAAAGGTAAAAACAGCGGTTCCGTAATATTCAATTTTTCTATTGGTTGGTTTACATCCGAAGATTTCTCCTTTATGGGTTCCGCTGTATTTTAGTTTAGCGAACGATTGGTTTTTCTCGGTAATGATCAATTCAATCTCATTGTGAAAATCGGGAAAGGCAGATTTGATATAATCCATATATTCATTTAGCCCGTTATATCCCTTTTTTTCTTGTCCCAGGGAACCTCTGAAAGTTATTTCAGGAACCAATATTTCAGGAAAAATATCAGTTTTCCATTCATTCCACATTTCCAGATACCATTTTTCAATTAAATCTTGGTTATTCATTTTAATGGATTTTTAATTCATTAAATCTCTATTCCGAGTATGATTATCAAAGTCAATGTTCCAAAGCAAATCAATCCGCCTATTCCAGCTTTTATAATAGCTGAATTTGTTGTGTTTTTTTTCCGTTCAACGATTTTCTTTTTAAAAATGAACGCTAAAATTAAAGGCCAGACCAATAAAAATCCATATCCATAGAATGTTGTCGGATGATACAATTCCTCCATTGCGTTTCTAATGAGTCCAAAAAAGATATAATCCATTAGTACAGATAAGGGAAGGAAAATCAGAGCGGTCAGTAAGGCTCCATTTATCAATGCTGTTCCGGGGTAGGTTTTTAGGGCTAAAAAAGTCACATAGGCCCATAAAGCAACACCTAAGGTCATCATTAATGTTATTCCCAAAGTTGCACTATAGCTCCAAGGAAACCAAAGTAAAAGATTTGAAGCCCAATACGTGGCAAATCCAAGAATTATGATGTATGTAATCCATTTTCCCATTTCAGGGTCTGTTCAGGTTTTATTTTCCGACAAAATGAATGCCCATGGTTTCGTATATGAAGCGAAGCCAAATGGGAGCTATGATTGCACATCCATTTTTGTTGGGTCTTTTTTATCCAGTTTTCTGGCTTTTAAGATTATTAGTGTGATGATATAAATCAAAACGATTCCGAATGGAATAGCTACAAATCTGTATTCAGGTAAAATATACCATAAAGTCAGCACTAAAACAGTTCTGAACAATGTGTGAAAAATCCCGACCCAATGTTTTATGATCCAAGAGAATGGCAACCACATCAATCCGGTCAGAATTCCAACAGTCATTGGAAGGGAAGAGTGGTCAACAAGGAAAAAGGGTATCGCTATTGAGTAGACTAGAATGGCTTGTCCAACGGTAAAAAGGAAAAGTGTATCGAACTCATTTTTCGGTTTATCCTTGTCAAGGAAATTTTCACCCGTAAATTTTGAAAGGAACAAGCCTAAGTAGACTATGCTTCCAGTTCCAATAAAAATTGTCCATACCGCTACCAAATTCGAGAAAAAAATCCCAGTGAATCCAACAATGGTCCAAACAATCAGCCCAGCTAAAGGTGTCGCGAGAAATTTCCGATTGGAAAATTCAGTTCGTTGTTCTTCAAGTGTCATTTTCATTTGTTAAGTTGTTTAAATGAACCCCAACGGTCTCGCATGACCCCATTGGCAACGGATTTGCCTGCCTGACGCAAGCAAGATTTGGCATCGAGAACCGTAGCAAAGGGAACCAGCAAAGGCAAATTGCGGTTATGCATTGTTGTGTGCAGTTCTTTTATTTCAGCTGTTTTTTAATATCCATTCTCTGATGTAAAATTCTAACGATTTCCACAATGTCATTTTTGACTTTTCGGTAAAAAATCAGATGTGATTTGATGTTAGTCATTCGATAGTTTTTCCGAATTTGTTCTGCGGATTTTCCAGTCAAATAGTTGTCCACTATAAATTCAATCTCTCCAATTATTAAGTCATAATATCTATCGGCTTGTTCTTTTGACCATTTGTGGAAAGTATAAACCCAAATATCATTTAAATCATCAATCGCTTGTTTACTTATCCGATATTTGTTTTTGCTCATAAATGCTTGCGATGTAATTCAGATAGGTTTTGTTTCGCATCAAAATTTTCAACAAATCCGCTATTTTCTCCGACCTCGAGGGCTTTAATCAGTTCTCTTTCTTTTTTTTCTTCACGTTCTAACAATCGTAATGCGGAACGAATTACTTCGCTAGCTGAACCGTATCTTCCAGAATTTACTTCTTCTCTGATAAAATCCTCAAAATGATTTCCGAGTGATATTGATGTGTTTTTTCCCATTTTGACTATAATTTTACTCAAAAATACCAAATATTGGTAACGCAGCCAAATTGCACACAACGGCCAAGCAGCTATGGCAAGTGCGGGATTTCAAGGCACTTCACTATTTATTTACTTTCATTTCCAAACCCTAGACCGCATTACGTGTAGCCATTGTTGGCGGTTCGTTTTTTTTCTATATTATCCGTTTCTTGGTACATAATATAGAATTATAGCTCCACTATTAAAGGTTTTAGTCTTAACGAGATTAAAAATAGTTCTATCGTTTATGTTTTCAAATAATTGCAAACCGTTTCCTGCAACAACTGGATAAATACAAAGTTGGAACTCATCAATCAAACCAAAGTTTATCAGCTGTATAATTAAACTGCGACTACCAACAAAAATATTTTTACCTGATTGTTGCTTGAGTTCTATAACTTCATTTTTTAAGTCACTTTTTGCAATAGTTGCACTTTGCCAATCCACATTTTTCAACGTTTGAGAGAAAATAATTTTTGGAATTTTGTCAATAGCTATGGCAAAGTCGTTCATTGATTTTTTATCGGAAGGATTTTCTAAAAACGTTCGCCAAAATTCCATAAGTTGATATGTTGTTCTTCCGTATAGAATTGCGTCTCCCTGTCCCAATAATTCTGTATAGTGCCGGTGTATTTCTTCATCTGGAATTCCTGCTGTATGGTCGCAATTTCCATCAAGTGTCATATTGAGTGCGGCAATTACTTTTCTCACCTTATATTATTTTTTTGTATTCATTCTGTTTGAATGACAATCCTTTCTTTTCAAGGGCTTGTCTAAAAACAGGCAATGAAGCTTTTCCAATACCGTGTAGATTTAAAATTTCTTTCTCCCTATGTTCGGATAATTTCTGTACTGTATCTATTTCGTGATGGAGTAAAGCATTTCTTGCAGGGCTACTCAATAAGGCTAAAAATCCCTTGGCAGGTTCTTTCAGTTTCTCACAGGTCGGACAGGTTGGACAATTAGAGCTTTTGTAGAACGTGTGTCCAAATTCACAAGTCTTTTTTATTCTCTCAGTCACCATATTAGTAATCAATATTTGGGTACTGTTTTCATTTCTTCATCAATTTATATCTTAAGTGTGTAGTCAGGTCAGATGGTATTACTTCTGCAATTTGAATGTCATATTTGTCTTTGTCAATACCGTCAAACAATCGGATACCACTTCCTAAAAATACCGGGGCAATGTGAATGAAAAATTCGTCTATAAGACCTGCATTCAGAAATTGTTGAATGGTATTTGCTCCACCTTGTATTCTCACATCCTTTCCTTTTGCGGATTGTCTTGCTTTTTCAAGTGCACTTTCTATTCCGTCATTAATAAAGTAAAAAGTTGTCGAGCCTTCTTGAACCCAAGGTTCTCGCTTTTCGTGTGTCAAAACATAAACGTCTGCTTTATAGAGGTCATTTGGCCAACTTACTTCGCCTTCTTCAAACATTCTTTTTCCCATAATGAATGCACCCGTTCTTTCAATAGTCTCTCTAATAAATTTTCCGTCAGCTCCATCCTCCTTGCCTCCTTCCATTCCTAGGTATTCCCAAAATGCCTTTTGGTTAAACATCCAAGAATGAATTTGTCCTGAAACGCCACCCATAGGGTTTTTCGGGCTTCTATTGTTTCCTGCAAAAAACCCGTCAAGTGATATTCCACTGTCAAAGATTATTTTACTCATTTATATTTTTTTTATTGTTTTTAATTTTCGTCGTTTAAGTAAGTGATTTGTCGTTTTTTTCAATGACCGCCAACGGCCACGCGGCTATGGCGGGCAGCGTTGCGAGCTTGCCCGCAAGGGCTATGAGTAGTTGCGTGGGTTAGCACTTAACTTTGCAAGCCTGCCTGCCGGGGGGTAGGTACAACCAAACTCAAAATCCGCCAGGATTTTTCAGAAGCCCGTCCTGAGCGTAGTCTAAGGATAGGCGGGAACAAGCAATTACTTATAGCCATTGTGCCTGTTGCACAAGTTAGCGAAAAAAGTCGTTGATGATCATTGCCGATCGGGAAAGGGATCG
>MRWG01000424.1_pt1 | contig 52162 bp, 56 predicted proteins | sample 1013341 | NCBI WGS metagenome assembly MRWG01 (sample SAMN06117577, study PRJNA244670) | biofilm metagenome | biome: Water; feature: Cathode Biofilm; material: Biofilm; isolation source: microbial consortium enriched at the cathode of a solar microbial fuel cell | place: USA: District of Columbia ... | reverse complement strand
AGTGACCAGCCCGATTTTAAAACCTGGCCTTTAGATCTTTTGGCCGACTATATTGAAAAGAAGCACCATCGTTATGTGGAGCAACAAATCCCGATCTTGAAGCAATACCTGACCAAACTTTGCAAGGTACACGGGGAAAGACATCCCGAACTGCACGAGATTTTTGAACATTTCAATGCCTCCGCGGGTGAATTGGCCATGCACATGAAAAAAGAGGAACTGGTACTTTTTCCGTGGATACGTAAAATGGTAAGTGGTCCTACAAATGAACAGCCGCATTTTGGAACCGTTAAAAATCCCATCAAAATGATGATGGAAGAACACGACAATGAAGGCGAGCGTTTCCGAAAGATCGCTGAATTGAGCAATGATTATACGCCTCCGGCCGATGCATGTAACACCTATCGGGTAGCTTTCTCGCTTTTACAGGAATTTGAGGAAGACCTTCACCGTCATATCCATTTGGAGAACAACATTCTCTTCCCCAAGGCTGAAATTTTGGAAAAGAAAGTACTCAGCAACTAAAACCTTTATGGCTCGAACACCCATCAAAAGACATAAGGCCTTACAGGGGGTAAGCCGTGAACATCATCACGGCCTACTCTTATGTTGGAAGATTCGCACGGGACTTTCAAAAAAAGTGGCACCTGCACGGATAAAGACCTATGTGGACTGGTTTTTCAAGACTCACTTGATCCCGCATTTTGAATTGGAGGAAAATCACATCTTTCCCATTTTGGGTATGGATAATCCAAAAATTAAAAAAGCATTAAGGGAGCATCGCAGATTGGTCCGGTTATTTACCTCCAGCGTTGACCCGATCAGAATGTTGGTCCAGATCGAAGAGGAACTAGAACAACACATTCGGTATGAGGAACGACAGCTCTTCAATGAAATCCAACAAGTGGCCACTGAATCCCAGTTGGAAACCATACAAAAATATCATAATGATGAAATATTCAAAGACAATACCCATGACCCATTCTGGAACTAAAAGTAAAGGCAATGTTCTTACCAACGTTCATAAACGTCTGTTCTTGGAATACAAGAAAGGTGAGATGGGTTACGCCTCCATAGCGATCATAGGACAAAGCTGTTTGGGCTCCGCTGCAGCAATGGTTTTGTTGATGGGAACACTGGATACCGCTGTACAGATGACCTTGCTTTTCTTTGTGACCATTTTCTGCATGGCTTTCAATGGGGCCGTATTGGCACAATTAAAGCCCTTGACCACCTTCAATATATTGATTTTTAGCGTTCTGTTCAGTACGGTGGTCATACTTTTGCATTTGGCCTAGTTCTTTATTAAGGAACCGGATAGTGCTTTCCTTCCGCACACACTACCCTTAAGTGCAATTTTAAAATTCTCGGCCGCCCATTTGGATAATACGTTTGATTATCAATACATTAAACTAATAAATGATATAAAGGTCATTTTATTGTTAATAACTGTCTTTATAACTTTTGGAGTATCCCAACTATTCCCAAAACCCTTGTTCTAATTTTATACAGTAATCTTAAATGAATTGCACCATATATGTTTTATCATCATTTTCAGGTAGTGCTCCAAGAGGTTCCAGGAGAGGTCAGTCTTTGCTTTTCCATCTCAGGGTGTCCTTTACGCTGCAAGGGCTGCCACTCCCCTTTTTTGTGGAAGGAAGGTAGCGGCTCTGAGCTGACCTCCAAGGACTATCAAAAGTACCTCGACCAATATGCCGGACTTGCAAGCTGCGTACTCTTTATGGGGGGCGAATGGCACCCGGGAGCATTGGTAAGGTATTTGAAACAAGCCCAAGAACTGGGATATAGGACATGCCTGTATACCGGAGCCGATCGGGTATCCCCTGATATCCTTGAACATCTGACCTATATCAAAACGGGAAATTGGGACAAAGCCCTTGGGGGATTGGACAGTCCGAACACCAATCAGGTCTTCCGGGAAGTGAGGACCAATAAATTGCTCAACCATTTATTCATCTCTAAATAATATTCCATATGATACGGCTTACCGACAAACAGATTGCCAAAAAAATTGCTTTCATCGATCATTACCTGCATTCCCACAATGCTGCTGACGGCTCCAAGGTTGACGCCAATGCCAATGTCACCTCCAAGAACATTGCCACCATGGAAGCCGAGCTCAATAAGGATATCAATATCCAGGTGAACCGGGCCTTGGTCCAACAGAAAATCGCCTCACTGTTCGGGAAGGACCTGGCCGATGAATATGTGAGGCAGATAGAATCGCACGAGATCTACGTCCATGATGAGACCTCGTTAAAACCCTACTGCGCCTCCATAAGCATGTATCCCTTCCTATTGGACGGGCTGACCAAACTGGGTGGGGAAAGCTTGGCCCCAAAACACTTGGAAAGCTTTTGCGGAGAATTCGTCAATTTGGTCTTTGCGGTAAGTTCACAATTCGCAGGGGCCTTGGCCACCGTGGAGTTCTTGATGTATTTTGACCACTTCGCGGCCAAGGACTATGGGCCCGACTATCTGGTGACCCACAAGAACATCATTGCCAACCATTTGCAGCATGTCGTCTACGCCATCAACCAACCTGCCGCGGCCAGGGGCTACCAATCCGTGTTCTGGAACATTTCCATTTATGACAGACTTTACTTTGAAAACATGTTCGGTGATTTTGTCTTTCCCGATATGGGCAGGCCCCAATGGGAAAGTGTCAAAAGGTTACAGGCCTTCTTTATGGACTGGTTCAACGAAGAGCGAACCAAGGCCATCCTTACCTTCCCTGTGGTCACCGCCGCCATGTTGATCAAGGACGGGGCTCCGGTCGATACGGAGTTTACGGACCTATGTGCCCATGAACTGGGCAAGGGGAACTCCTTTTTCATCTACCAATCCGAAAACGCCGACAGCCTGGCTTCCTGCTGTCGCCTGCGCAATGAGATCAGCGACCATACTTTTAGCTATTCCCTGGGGGCCGGAGGGGTCGCCACAGGTTCCATCAATGTCATCACCCTGAACATGAACCGCTTGGTGCAGCAAGGGGCGGATATTGTGGAAGAGGTCCAAAAGGTACACAAATATCAGGTCGCTTTTAGAAAGCTCATCGATGACTACGAAAGTGCGGGCATGTTGCCGGTGTACCATGCCGGTTTGATCTCCCTGGACAAGCAGTTCCTGACCGTGGGCATCAACGGGATGGTCGAGGCTGCGGAAAGCCAAGGTATCCAAGTGGGCAACAATGAAAAGTACAAGGACTTCGTCAACCGTTATCTGAAGGCCATCTATCAGGAAAACAGGAGGGCCAGGGAAACCCATGGGTACTTGTTCAACACTGAATTTGTCCCCGCCGAGAACCTGGGCGTCAAAAATGCCAAATGGGATCGGGAAGACGGCCTTTTCGTCCCCCGGGACTGCTACAATTCCTATTTCTATATCGTAGAGGATGAACAGACCAATGCCTTGGACAAAATTGTATTGCATGGCAAGGAGACCATTCAATATTTGGACGGGGGTTCGGCGCTCCACCTCAACCTCGAAGAAACCCCGAACCAAGAAGGGTTCAAAAAATTGATCCATGCCACGGCCAACGCTGGATGCAATTATTTTTGTTTCAATATCCGAATCACCATTTGCAATGACTGTTTCCATATCGACAAGCGTACCCTCTGGGAATGCAGTGCATGCCACTCCTTGGATGTGGACCATGCCACCCGGGTCATCGGGTACCTCAAACGGGTCTCCAACTTCAGTTCTGGAAGGCAAAAGGAACATGGATTGCGGCACTATCATTTGAAACAGGCCAAAAGCACTATGATGGATAAAAGAGCTAAAATCCTTTTAGCAGGTCAACAAGTAAATAATAATCAAGAATCCATAAAAATATAATCACCGCCAAATAGCCAGTGTTCCTCAATTAATAAGTTTCCACATTGTTTTCAATGTATTGAATGCGTTGTTCGCAAAAAAATAGGAATTCGATGTAATTAAATGAACGAGGCCAGTTGGACAATCAACATAAATACGACGTATGACAGCACATTCATTCCATATACCCGTAATGGGAATTGCATTTACCATTGACACCCCATTGAAAGTGGCACATTTTGGCATAGATTCGACGATTTCGCTGGTAGATGATATTCTTTTGGAAAAAATGCGAAAAATGTATTGTGAAAAATTTGAAATGCCCTATCAGGAGATCAGTGAAAACACTAACGACTTCAGGGCCAAAAGAATCAGTTCCTATCTCAATCTCATCAAGGAGCTGGCAGAAAAAAAATTCGAACAGTTAAAGGATGTCACATACGGTTTAAGTGATGGTCTAAAACAATATTTCGATATGTTGCCGAACACTTCATCGCTTAAGAAGAAGTTTGAAAATGTAAGTCTCGGCACCCATAATCCGGTGTTGTCCAAAAATTTTCTTGATTCAAATCTTGCCATGGGAAATATCGAGGTGAACATCATGACGAAACTGGATCGGGAGAATTATCGAAAAAAAGTTCCCTTGGGCCAGAAATACAATGATGCCCATGCAGCACTTAGGGGCTTTGCAGAAAGCGATCTGGACTCTTCGGTCGTTTTTTCAGCGGGAATGAACCCTCGATTATATGGATACATCGGGGAGTTTGAAGATTTTTATCCCGACGCTCTCGGGTTCATTAAAAAGAAAATCATTCTAAAGGTGAGTGACTATAGATCGGCCATGATCCAAGGCAAATTCTTGGCCAAAAAAGGGCTTTGGGTCTCGGAATACAGGATCGAATCGGGATTGAACTGCGGTGGGCATGCCTTCGCGACCGAAGGTCATCTGATGGGACCGATATTGGCAGAGTTCCGAGATCGGAAAAAAGAACTCGTGGCCGAAATCCATTCCATTCTTGTAAAGGCCCTTATATATAAAAAGCGTTATGTCCCCCAATCTCCCCTACCCATCAAAATCTCGGCACAAGGTGGGGTGGGGACAGCGGAAGAACACAATTTTTTGTTGGAGCACTATAAATTGGATTCCGTAGGTTGGGGAACCCCGTTCCTGTTGGTACCCGAAGTCACCACGGTTGATGATTCCACAATGGAAAAATTGTCCAAGGCCAAAGAACAGGATCTTTATCTGAGCAATATCTCGCCCTTGGGTGTCCCTTTTAATAGTCTGAAAGGAAATACGAAAGATTTGGAAAAGAGGGTCAACATTGAAAAAGGTAGGCCAGGAAGTGCCTGTCCAAAAAAATATGTTGCCATGAACAAAGAATTCACCAATGAAGGCATTTGTACAGCGTCACGACAATACCAACATTTGAAATTAAAAGCGTTGGACGGCATGAACCTTGCTCCGGAAAAACATCAAGAGGCATATGACAAAATTGTTGAGAAATCCTGTGCCTGTGTGGGATTGGGAACCGCAGCGTTATTAAAATATGGATTGGACACCAAGGCCGAAGGAAAAGGTGTTTCCATTTGTCCCGGACCCAACATGGCCTACTTTTCGAAAATCACAGGTCTTAGGGAAATGACACAACATATTTATGGCACATCCAATTTGATCGAACGTACAGATCGGCCGAATATGTTCATCAAGGAGCTTACTATTTATATTGATTATCTCAAAATCAAGATCGAAGAAACCAGAGGTTCCACAACCCCGAGGCAATTGGCGTATCTAACCACTTTCACCAATAATTTAAACGATGGGATATCCTACTATCAGACCCTGTTGGGGAATATCAGCAAAGCCTTTTTGGACAACTCCCAAATGGTAAGGGCCTTGGATCGTTTCAGGACCGTTCTGGACAATTTCTCGGTTGAGATCCATGATTTGAAAACCATCAACGCCCAATAGGGACACCACCTCACCATCACATGAGCTTTTCAGTCCATGGACATGGTCTGGGTGAAACCTCTTACCCTCTTTTATGGAGGGGTGGATATTATATTTTCCTAAACCAAGAAACCCATATCAATGGGGCTGAACCATTTCTATAAGTTCTTCCAACATGGTATTGCCCCTATCCCTATGATACCACATCTGTAGCTCCTTTTTGAGGTTGTCGTCCACTTTTCCGTTTCGTTCTTTATATTCCGCTACCATTTTGGAAGCCGTTTTCGGCCTTGGTCCCCACTCCTGTATTACCGTTCCGGCACTATTGGTGACAATCAGCTTGGGAATGGAACGGGTCCCGTTGGTCAAAAAACAGTCCATGAGCCGTGGATTTTCATCCCTTAACACCAATCGTAGTTCAATTTTCGAGGATGCCTTGGCAATCTTATGAAGAAGGGGTATGGCCTGTGCCCCATCCGAGCACCAACTTTCCAGCAATACCAGCCAAACTTGCTTTTCTGGGAGCTTGCGGAACACATCAAGTCTTTCATCTGGAATGGTGATTGTTTTTTCGATCCTTCGTAATCTATGGGCATTTAATTTTGTGTTGGCGATCCTTTCTTCGCTTTGCTCGGTTCCTGTCGCTTTACCTTTAGCGACAAGGTCGTTCATCATTGAAATGTAACCGGCGTAGTCCATCCCCTTGCGGATACCGTCTTGAACCAAATGATGTACCTGCTTTGTCATAGGCCGTCTGTATTTTTTAGGTATTGACTATTTTTGATAGGTTCAAGATCAATGTTGTAGAACCCACCTATATTTTCTTTTCTTTTCAAGCACTGCCCGATGATAAGATGTGCCACATTGATCATATTTCGCAATTCACAAATACCTACGTCCACTTTCATGGCCCGGTATAGTACCTCAATTTCACTATATATCACATCCAGATGTTTGATGGCTTTATGCAAACGGTCGGTACTTCGTACAATCCCCACATAATCTTGCATAAGTGCCTGTAAATGGGCCGTGTTGTGTTTGATAAGGATGTTTTCCTTGGCAAGCCGTGTTCCCGTATCGTCCCATTGGGGTATGGTAAGGGTTTCCGGGAATGTTTCTTGGTGTTCCAAATACTCAAAAATTTTGTGGGCATATACCAGAGCTTCCAATAAAGAGTTGGATGCTAATCTATTGGCGCCATGCAAACCTGTCCGCGAGCATTCCCCACAGGCGAATAGGTTATTTATGGTTGTCCTTCCGTTTGGATCCACGACAATTCCTCCACAGAGGTAATGCGCTGCTGGGACAATGGGAATCCAATCTTTTTCAATAGTGATATGTCTAGTCCGGCATTCGTCATAAATGTTGGGGAAATGTGCCTTGAAAGCTTTTATATCAAGGTGTGTACAATCGAGAAAAACGCAAGGGTCCCCAAATTTTTTCAACTCTTGGTCAATGCATCGGGAAACGATATCACGGGGTGCCAGTTCAGCCCTAGTGTCGTAGTCCGGCATAAATCTATGTCCTTTTTTGTTTCTTAAATATGCTCCGAAGCCCCTAACAGCCTCTGAAATCAAAAATGACCGGCCTGCCTTACCATCGTAGAGAACCGTGGGATGAAATTGGACAAACTCCATATCCTGGATCCGTACCCCTGCCCGATACGCCATGGCAATGCCATCGCCAGTGGCGATGATAGGATTTGTAGTGTGGCCATAGACCATGCCCACTCCTCCTGTGGCCAAGACAGTGTACTTTGCGCGGAAAGTTTCCACAATACCGGATTTTTGGTCTAGTACATAGGCCCCATAACATGTCGTTGGGACCGGATTGGCCCCATGGAGTTGGTGTTCCGTAATAAGGTCTATGGCAAAATGGTGTTGAAAAATTGTGATGTTGGGTCGCTGACGCACCTGATTCAAAAGGGCCTGTTCAATCTCATACCCCGTATTGTCCTTGTGGTGTAGGATACGATGCACCGAATGGCGTCCTTCACGACTCAACGCCAACCGACCATTCTTGCCCGTATCAAAACGGACCCCCCAGGACATCAGTTCCCTTACCCGTTCCGGGCCTTCCTTGACAACCATCTCCACTATGGCCGCATCACAAAGACCGTCTCCCGCGATCAAGGTGTCGGATATATGCTTTTGATAGGAGTCCTCCCCTAAATCAGAAACGGATGCAACACCACCTTGGGCATATTTGGTATTGGATTCGTCTTCATCGGCCTTGGAAACGATGAAGACGGTCCGATCTGGACATTTATGCGCCATCTTAATGGCAAAGGAAAGTCCGGCAATTCCCGAACCGATCACTAGATAATCCAATGAAACCATTTCTGTCCTATTTGGAAAGTTTCAACATTCGCTCAATGGGAACCCACGCTTTTTCCGCAATGGCCCGTGAAACTTCTATTTCAGGGGTTTCATCCCTAAGACAACGGTATGTTTTTAGAAGGGTATTTGACTTCATGAAGGCACATTCACTGCAGGCACAACTGTTATCTTCCACTACCGGGGCCGGGAGCAGTATGGTGTCCGGAACTTCCTTTTGCATTTCATGAAGGATACCGACCTCCGTGGCAACTATATATTTTTTATTGGGATGCCGTTTCACATAGGTTATCATGCCAGAAGTGGAACCGATGAAGCTTGCGGTCCTTAAAATATGTTCCTCCGATTCAGGGTGGGCAATGATCATTGCATCAGGATGTTCCTTGCATAGATCTAGCAATTTATCGATACAAAAAGCTTCATGGACAAGACAACTACCCTCCCAAAGTAACATATCCCTACCTGTTTTCCCAATCAGATAGTTACCCAAATTTTTGTCCGGTGCAAAAATAATGGGAGCGGTTTCAGGAATATCCGAAATGACTTGTAGCGCATTGGACGAAGTACATACATAGTCGCTCAAGGCCTTGATTTCTGCCGAGCAGTTGATATAGGTCACTACAAAATGTTCCGGATGGGCCTTCACAAAGGGTTCAAAATCAGCTATCGGACAGGAATCAGCCAACGAACAACCTGCATTCAGGTCGGGCAATAGCACCTTTTTTGTCGGATTTAAGATCTTGGCCGTTTCTGCCATGAAATACACTCCTGCAAATACAATGATATCTGCATCGGTCTGGGCGGCAGCCTGTGAAAGTGCCAAGCTATCTCCGACATGATCGGCGACTTCTTGGATTTCTGGACGTTGATAGTAATGGGAAAGTATAATGGCATTTTTTTCTTTTTTGAGCCTTAGGATTTCATGTTGAAGGTCCATTCCAGGCATAAAAAAATTCATTTGTTGTCCACCTCTCATAGTTTAGCGATTTCATGATCCGTTCCCTTTTTACTGAATTTTGTGGCAAGGGCACATTGTGGCAGGGATTTGGTGGAGCGAAACTAGATGCGTTGACTTTCACAAAAAATGATAAAAATCATAATTAAAGATAAAATTATCTTTTTATTATCTTTGAATACTTCAAATATGGGAATCCTATGTTGTCAAATGCTTGCAAATATGCAATTCGTGCAGTGGTTTATTTAGCCATCCATGGTAACGTAAACAATAAGTTAGGTGCAAAAATAATTGCAGAGGAGCTGGAGGTACCACAACCATTTCTGGCACAACTGCTCCGCAAACTGACCACGAACAAATTGGTTTCTTCAAGTAAGGGACCGGGAGGTGGCTTTTTCTTGGACCAAAAAAATATGGAAAATACGCTTTGGGAGGTTGTCTCCAGTATAGATGGGGAATACAAATTTGATGACTGTTTTTTGGGACTTTCCAAGTGCAATAATGAAAACCCTTGCCCCGTACACCATATCGTTTCTCCCTTCAAGGAAGAAATCCTCAGCAGTTTTAAGGATAAATCCATCGCCATACTTGTTAAAGAGATTGAACAGAACGGTACGATCATTTCCCTTAAAGGAATCGATCTATCAAAATGACCTTGGACGGGAAATTCAATATCCCAATTTTTGACAACGATTTATTTCCCTTCAAATACAACTCCCGACGTAGGGGTTTCTTACAACTTGGTTCTGCTGAGCTGTGGAACCTTTAACCTGATTTTGTCCCATAACCAAATTGCAATCAGCTCACATGTAGGGTTTTCAAGTCCCTCTACATCATTCAACAACTTATGGTCAATACACTCAATAATCGGGTCGACCGCTCTCTTGATCTCAGAGAAATCCATGATCCACCCCAGTTTTTCATCTATCTTCCCTTCAAAATACAATGTCAACTGGTAGGTATGGCCATGAAGGCCCCTACATTTATGTCCCTCGGGAACATTCGGCAAAAAATGGGCCGAATCAAACTTGAATTGTTTAAATAGTATCATGTCTTGCTATTTTTGCCAAACTGTTATCGGTATGTGCCGTACGTTTTAGGGATACTGCCCTTGATACAATGAACAGCATTATAGGAACAACCCCTCCAAAAAGAAATATACAGGCACCAATACCCCGCAACCATGTCAGGGATTGAAACACCCCTCCACCAATAAACGCATCGGAGCGGGCAAACCAAAGCCCATTTTCAACCACGGCCTTAAATTGGATCGTACCTGCGGGAAGAAGGTCCAGTAGGACCATGAGCATCAAACCCAAATTGATGGACCAAAACGAAACTTTTACCAGTTTTTTATTCCATTTTTTGGGTTTAAGCAACAACTTTGTGGCAAATAGCATGGCGGCCAGGGAAATGTTCCCATATACTCCCATCAGGGCGGCATGGGCATGGTTCACGGTTAGATAGGTACCATGCTCGTAGTAGTTCATGATGGGTAAATTGATGATGATTCCCAATACCCCTGCCCCAAAGAAGTTCCAAAAGTTCACGGCGATCAAAAACAAAAACACCTCGGGGAACCCGAAATCACCCAATTCGCTTGGTTTGATGCCCTCAAGGGCAATTCTGGGCATATTCTTGAACCGCCAAGCTTCCACGGTCAAGAGAATAAGGGGTACAAATTGTAATGTGGAAAATATACTGCCCAAGGCCATTGTCGCCACTGGTTTGGCATTCCAATAGAAATTATGTGAAATCCCCAACAGGCCAGTACCCAAAAATAGGATAGTGGCAAAGTAGATGACCCTTATGGCCGCATTCCTACTCACAAGTCCCATCAATACCATGAGATAGCTCACTATAACGGTAATGAACACTTCAAAAAATGCTTCTACCCACATGTGCACCACCATCCACCGCCAAAAATCGGCAATAACAAAATTGGTTTCCGGCCTAGCCACAAAACCGGAGATAAACAGCAGGGGAATCCCGATTATAGAATACATGATCCAATTGGGAAGGTTCCAAGGCATACCCCTGACAAAGGCGGGCCTGATTCCGCGGAAGACCACAATGCCCCAGAGTACAAAGATAAGCATGAGCAAAACCTGAAAAGCCTGTCCAAAATCAACAAACTCCCATCCTTGATGCCCCAAAGCGTGCCACCAATCCCCCAAAAGTCCCATTGGGCCCAAGACCATACCGGTCAAGGAACCTGCAACCAGGACAACCAGAAGAATAAATAGTATGTTGATCAGTTGAAATTGAAATTTCACCTCTTTTTTGGCCAAAATCGGAAGGATGAAAATGGATGAGGCAATCCAACAGGTTGATATCCAATATAAAGAAAGCATTAGATGCCAACTTCTGGAAACCGTAATAGGAAAGGATTCGGAGAGATCAACACCAAAAAATCCAAGATAATCCACAAATTCATTGATGGTGACAAAACCACTTGAAACCTGTACAAAAAACAATACAATCGCCACAAAGAAGAATTTATAGGACGCTCTTTGGGTTTTTGTTGGCACAAAATCCCGAACACTTCCAGCGGTCAGTAATTCTTTGGACGATGGTTTGAAAAATTTGTTCGACAACTGATTGTACTGTCCTATGAAGTACAGCACAATACCGCAAAGTAGCACAAAGGCCAAAAGCCCAAGTACGCTCCACAGCACCACTGGAGAGGTTGGGGTGTTTCCTGCTTCAGGATCATAGGGCCAATTATGTGTATAGCTAAAATTTTTTTCCGGTCTTTCGGTGACACAGACCCATGCTCCCCAAAAGAAGAAATCGGAAAGATTGAGGATCTCCGATCTATCGGTGAGATAATTCTTCAAAGGAAAAGCTTTTTCACCGGAGGTACCCAAGAAAACATGCAGATAATAATTCCTGACCTTTTCCAGTGCGTATACGTACGCATCATTCAATACCACGATATCCTCGGTACCGTCATAACCATTCTTCTTGAGCTCTTGTTTCACCTTTTCGGCAATCACTTTCTGTTCATTGGGATTAGCCTGGCGACCATGTTCCACCTTATATTGCTCCTGATAGTATTCATTGACATGTATGGTTATCTGATGAAGGGTCTCTGCGGTAAAATCGGGACCTCTTTGCGCCCCATCCCCAAAGAATGAGCCATATTCCATAAGGGCATACTTATGGAAGACAATTTGACCTTCCACTATATTCCCCTTACTGATCAGTACCGTACCGTCCGAGGTCTGAAACCCGGTCATAGGTGGTGCATCATTGTATGTTTGAAACCCGATCAAACCGACACCGGCCAGGCTTATAATCAATATGAACAACAATGGGCCCCACCAATTTTTGGTGTCCATCCAATAATCAATATTCTTTTTAAAATCCCTTTTGCCTGAAATCGTCTCTTTGTTCCCCATTTTTGACGCACTTAAAGTTTTTGTTAGTTAGTTAAATAATCTTGAGTTTCTTCTCCCGCTGTTTATAAGAGCGGCTCAAGACCTACATCCATTTGATCGGAATAAAGCAAATGTAAATAATTAATATAAAATGACCTTTTTATATTTTATTATTGTGGTCACCGTATTAAATATGATTCCTTAATTGTCAAAAAAGTTTGGTAAAATAGATTTAGCTAGGGATTGAAAAACCATACTGAATCAATTGGCAATTCCAAAATCTCCCCTATCCACCTCCAAATTCCATTAAGGTTATTGGGGTGGAACCCTAAATCTCTTTGCTAATGCAAAAAGAGCGAATTTCCTATTAATCCTAAAATCAAGCCACTCCTACTCGTACATGAAGTTCACATGCCGGTATCATCTCCAAAGTTTATGTCGCACAATATTTCGTCCAATCGGACATCATGGGGCTCTTTCGGTAACAGGTACATTTTTTGGAAAGGATAAAACAATCCAATTTTAAAGGACGTGTTTAAGTCCGCCAAAAAAGTGTCATAATAGCCTGCCCCATACCCCAACCGATATCGATTTCCATCACAGGCCAGCCCAGGGACCACGACCAGATCATAAGTTCCTTCAAAAACCCTTTCCCCTGCCGGATGAACAGTTCCAAAAATACCAGGTTCCAAATCCTGTAGGGAGGTAAGCACTAAATTTTTGAAACTCCTTTTGGGTAAGGACTGGGGAGAAATTACCGTTTTTTTTTGGGCCAGGCACTGTTCGATAAATGGAAAAATATCAATTTCGGAACCCATGGGCAGATAGGTGTGGACCGTTTGGCATCCCCTCTGTTCCATAAGTTGCCATAATGTCTTACAGACATATCGATCATAGAGGGTCTTGGTGGTCATGGACATAAGGTCGCGCTGTTGCAACATCCGTTTCCTAATTTCCTTTTTTTGTGTTTTGATAGGGGTATTCATGCCATCTATATTTCGGACAAAAATATCCGTTATTTTTCAATTCTCCGTATCTTTACACCAATTTCATGTCCTGTTCCGATAAAGATTCAAAAAGGATAAGTGGAACTTGGTGTATGGTCATTGTATTGTAAAAAATGGAACAAAAAAAAGAAATCGCAACCCTGGAGGAAGTACGCCAATTGGTGGATATTTTCTATGGCAAAGTTCGCAATGATGATATATTGTCGGATATTTTCAATGGCGTGATCCAAGACAATTGGCCAGCCCATTTGGAAAAAATGTACCGGTTTTGGCAAACGGTCCTATTGGGAGAACACACCTATTATGGTAGTCCCCTAGCCCCCCATATCAAACTACCGGTCCAAGGAACACATTTTGACCGATGGAAGCAGCTCTTTATGGAAACGGTGGATGAGAACTTTACCGGTGAAAAAGCCGCTGAGGCCAAGTTTCGGGCGGAAAAGATGGCGGAGATGTTCCAATTGAAGATTGAATATTTTAAGCATATTGAGTAACAAGGACTTATGACGGTCAAACTTTCAGAAATTTTCGGGAATACCACGAACCGATCTAGGTACTCAAGGGACGAACTCCTGACCTTGGATGTAAAAATGGAATTTGTACAACGTTTGGCCCAATATTATGAAATCCCTTATATGTCGGATGGCAACGATGAACATAACCTATGCTTTGCCAACAGTGGCGCTGTCCGTTTTGAATATAAATCGACCTTTTCAAAAAAGGATATCATCACCTATCTCCTCTCCACTCTAAAACAGGATACGTTCCATATGGGAACGGATGAAGTGCTTTTTTCAAAATCGGTATAATCCGTATCGGCTTATCTTCATTTTTTGTAACCCAGGTCGCACATTTTAATCCAATTGGTAACCAACATACCATTTGTACTATGAACGGTTTCATCTTTCCCTATACCACAAGACTTGTAAAAAAAGAAAAAGTCAACCACAATGTCGTCCGCTTTTCGGTCCAAAGACCCTTTGGATTCAATTTTATTCCAGGTCAGGCCGTGGAACTGAGTATCGACCAGCCCGGTTGTGAATTGGAGGTGGCTCCCTTTACGATCATAAGTGCCGAAGATGACCCATGTCTGGAGTTCATCATTAAGATACGGCCGAACAAGGACAGTCTGACCTACCGTTTGTCCGCATTAAAGCCAGGCGCGGTAATCCAGCTTAGTCGGCCCTGGGATACTTTTGAATATAGGGGTTACGGACATTTTATTGCCGCCGGCACGGGTATTGTTCCCTTTATGCCCATTCTGGACTATATCCATAGGTTTGGTCCCGAGTTCACGGAAAGCCATTTATTGGTCTATGCCACTAAAAGCAAAGAGGATATATTATTTGAAAAAAGATTGAGGAAAATGTTGGGCAGCAATTTCATCACGAGGTTGAGCAGCCCAACGGCAAGCGAAAAACTTCCAGGACGTATTGATTTTGGGTTCCTAAAATCGATTGTCCAAAAAAAAGATCAATATTTTTATATCTGTGGGCCCAAGTCCTTCGAATTTGATATGATGACCCACTTGATGAAAATGGGTGTTGACCAAAAACGGATCCAAACAGGTTATAAGTTTGGACAGAGCAAAATCTTAAATTCCTGACGAACCATGGCTTTAGAAACAAACCAAGATTTCCTGAACAAACCTAATGTCCTTTTGGAGGAGAATGGGGAACAGCGGAGGAAAATGGAAAAATTGATATTGGAATTCGGCCACGGTTTTCTGGATAACTTGGGAACGATCAAAGCCTTTAACACAAATTCCGAAACTCTTAAAAATCTTGAACCGGAATTTAGGATTAGGGAAGATACCTCGAGTCTTGGCGAGCTATTGAGCTTTTTTGATCAAGCGGTATTGGATCCTGGGTTAAACCCTGTATCGGGTGGCCATTTGGGCTATATTCCAGGTGGTGGACTGTTCAGTTCTGCACTGGGGGATTACCTGGCGGCATTGACCAACAGGTACGCTGGGGTATTCTATGCGTCCCCTGGTGCAGTAAAAATGGAAAATGCCCTTATTCAGTGGGCCGGAAAATTGATAGGATACAAGGATGGGTTTGGTGGGAATTTGACCTCTGGGGGTAGTTTGGCTAATCTTACAGCACTTTCCTGTGCCAAAAAACACCATGATATCTCCTCCCGGAATGTACGTACAAGTGTAATCTATTGCTCCACGCAGACACACCATAGCATTTATAAGGCAATACAATTGCTTGGATTGGAAGAATGTGTCCTGCAAAAAATTCCCTTGGATGCACAATTTAGGCTATCGACCCAATATCTGGAGGAACAGATCGAAAGGGATGTCAAAACGGGGCTGAGCCCATTTTTGGTCGTCGCCAATGCAGGTTCCACGGATATAGGTGCTATTGACCCCATTGAAATATTGGGTGCCATTTGCAAAAGACATGGAGTATGGTTGCATGTGGATGCTGCCTATGGGGGCTTTTTCACACTGACAACCACTGGAAAATCCAAACTCAAGGGTTTGCACCAAGCGGATTCCGTAATCCTCGATCCCCATAAGGGCCTATTTCTACCATACGGATCCGGTATTGTTCTGGTAAAGGAGCTAAAGTGTTTGGTAAGGGCCTTTAAACAAGGGGCACATTACATGCAGGATAGCTATCAAAATGACCATTTCTCCCCCGCCGATCTTTCTCCGGAACTGAGCAAACATTTTAGGGGGCCCCGAATGTGGCTGCCGTTAAAACTTTATGGACCAAAGGTATTTTCCGATTACTTGGAAGAGAAACTGGTATTGACCGATTATCTCTATCGGAAATTGGTACAGCTAAACTTTAAGGTGCTCTGTGAACCGGAACTTACCGTTATTGCATTTAGGTATGAAGCCAGGCCGGATGATCATCTGTACAATGATGAACACAATAGGGCCATTCTAAGGTTCCTTGTATCGGACGGACGCATCTTCCTCTCCTCCACTATGATCCATGATAGATTTGTCCTTCGTGCCGCCCTATTGTCCTTTAGGACACACAAAAAAGAGATAGACCTTCTTGTGCATTTATTGGAAAGGGCATTGATCGAAACGAACAACTTACCTTAAACAGGATATCGTTTTCGTTTAAAATAGGATATCCCTGCCAATATGCCTACAGCACCAATGGAATAGTAGATAAAACCTGGGGTGACGATATTGTCCCCCTGGGCATACGAATGGAGTCCTGACAGGTAGAAGTTCACACCGAAATAGGTCATAAGGATGGCATAGAAGCCCAATACCCCCATGATTGAAAACAACCATGTATTGTTCAATTTAGGGACCAGTCGCATATGGATGATCAATGCATAGACCATGATACTTACCAATGCCCAGGTCTCTTTGGGATCCCAGGCCCAGTAACGGCCCCAACTCTCGTTGGCCCATTGTCCCCCTAAAAAATTACCAATGGTCAACATTACCAAGCCAATGGTCAGTGTTATCTCTGTGAGCAGTGTTAATTTTTTGATGGCCAGTCTTAGATTACCATGGTTCCTTTTGTTCAACAGGGCCATGAACAATAGACTGAGTGCGCTAAGGATCATTCCCAGTGTAAAGGGGCCATAGCTCGCCACGATGATCGCTACGTGTATCATCAGCCAATAGGAATTGAGTACGGGCTGTAAATTGGCAATGGCCGGATCGAGCCAGTTCCAGTGGGCGACCATAAGGATCATGGCATTTACAAATGCGGTTGCGGCCAAGGCCAAGTCAAATTTTCGTCCAATGACAATCCCGAACAACATGGTGGCCCAACTAATATAGATGATGGATTCATAGGCATCACTCCAAGGGGCATGCCCCGAGATATACCATCTGGCCAACAAGCCCAGGGTTTGTGCGGCGAAACATAAGTAGATCCCGACCCGGGGTATCCAAAGTATATTAGCAAACGTACCCTTTCCTTTAAAGAGGTAGAGAATCGCCGCGATCAGCAGTAATAATCCAAAGGAAAGGTACCAAGAAAAAAGATTCTTGAATACGTCATATTCGTTATAAAGGATCTCCAGATCGATTTTGGAGGCATTGGGAATGACCTCATGGCCAAACTTCGACTGGTATTTTTCAATTTGTTCCAGCAAACGGAGGGATTCCTGAAAATTCCCGGTGGGTATCTCTTTTGAAAATGTATTGAAATAGAGGGGGAGTATACCCGCCACGAACAGGGAGTCCTTTTTCTGGAAGCCAAGTCCGGCCAATCGGCGATTTGAGGTCCAAGTATTATTCGACTCATTGGGTATCGGGAACAATCTCAGACCCTCCCCACCAAGGGTATTGTACAAGAGGTTTACCCTGCGATCCACCTCGATAAAGTCCTTTTCAAACTGATTGGGCACCATGGACTTGTAGGCCAGTGTCACTTGGTCCTTAATCTTATATTCGCCTTCCTTATCGAAAAATTTCGATAATGGGGCAAGTTTAGCTTCCCTCGATATCTCCAAGAGATTCCTAAGGCTGTCATTCCCTCTCTTAATGTAGATCAAGGGGACATTGAACCACAGCTCGGGGAACTGTGCCATTGACAATATGGTTTGGTTCGCATTGAGCTCCTTATACGAGTAATCTTTACTGACTTTTCGCAATACCTCCGAAGCATAGGTGTCCATTGGCTTCATCCTCCCGTTGGCATCCTGGATGACCAAGCGGCCGAACTTTGCAGCATGTGATTCCGGAACTTTATAGTGCAATAAAATGGAATCCAATTTTTTTTGGACCATAGAATCCATGGGATCGATATCACTCTGGCCATAGCCTTGGCATGAAATAAGGAAAAGGATGATCGTTCCAGCCCATTTGGTCGTGGCATTGAGCCGTTTTAGTTTTCTTATCACTTGGCCAAACCGGGATTTTTTGGTAAAAAGAATTGCCAAGAGCCCAAAATATAAGAGAAAATAGCCTATATACGTGACTATTGTACCAAGGAAATCGTGGTTAACGGACAGGATGGTACCTTTTTCATCCGGGTGGAAGGACGATTGAAAAAAACGATATCCCCTATAGTCCAATACATGGTTCATATAAATTTCCGCTGATTGTTTTTTTTGGCCATCCAACACCTCCACTTTACTTTCAAAAGCCGAGTAACTGTTGGTGGTCCCTGGGTATCTTTCCGCAATGAAATCATCAAGTTGTAGCTGGAAGGGCAATTTATGTACCTTGCTCCCATAGGTGAAGGTATAGGTCAATCCATTGATTTCAGCAGTTGTGCGCTCGCCTATTTTTCTTTTTTTACCCAATACGACTACCTCTCGCTGAATCGTATCGCTGGCCACGGTAAGGATCAATCCATCCGAACCATCCATTTCCCCTGAAGGAGTACCCGAGGTCAAAACCAATGCCCCCCTAGAGGGAGGTTCCGGTACAACGAATTTTACCTTTCCAAAGTCATAGAGCGCTTTGGTCTTTACCGTGTCCCTCTGCCCGGCTACGATTTCGGCTTCCCTACCAGTGGCCATTTCCAACAAGGAGCCTGTCAAGGGTGGCTCAAGTAGGGACTCTTCCCTTAGGGTCAAAAAGTTATAGGCCCCATCCACTGGCCCGTTGAGGCTATAGCTTATATCCCCACAATGAAACAGTTCATTTTCCTTGATAAAATGATCGTGTCTTTCGCCCTGTTTTGTTTCCACAATCTTTAAAAATAGAGCACCTTGGGGTTCTTTTCTAAAGCTCCATTGGGCATTCTTCACAAAGTCCTTATATGAAATCGTAATATCCCTATTATCGAAAACGGTCTTGATTGAAAACGTATTTAGCCTAGGTGTCGCACTGGACAACAACTGCCGTTTCTCGATATGCTGTTTTAAGGTTCTGGTTCCCTTACTTGCTTCAATTTCCACCTCCAAGAAGGCATCATCCGAAAGGATTTTATCGGAAGTCGCCCCTTCACGGATGGAGATCAGTCCAGTGAATCCATGATACCGGGTGATAAAGGCACCTATAATGATGACCACCAGGGCCAAATGTATGGTCAAGGTGGGCCATTTATGTTTTAAGTGCAGTCCGAATTTTTTAATGTTCAGAAAGAAATTGATCACAAACAACCCCATCAAGGTCTCAAACCACCATGAATTGTAAACGTAGATCCGGGCTGCATCAATTGAATGTGCATTCTCAATAAATGTTCCCACACCCATTCCAAAGGCAAGGGCAACAAAAAGTATAACCATGAGCCAAGTGGATCCCAGGATGAAAATCAATTTCATGAATATTGTTTTCATAATACGTGATTAAGATTAAGACCATCCATATAGCAATCGATACTTATCTCGACCATCCCAAGTGACGGGCAGTAATATCCCCCATCGGTATGTTATGTATCAAGAATTATTTTTTATCCAAAGTGTTCCTTGGCCGATTTTCATTGACCTATCCTTAAGGATTTTGGAATAGATGGTCAAAAGGACCATCAAAACAATGGAAATGATCCGAAATACATTGGCATACCAACCTCCCATTGCATTTTCATCCACCGAAAAAAGTAACCAGCTCAAATTCATAAGGGTATGGGAGAAAATGGCCACCCACAAATTATTGTCCCACTCGATGTACAACCATCCAAACAAGACGGCACCTAAAAAAGTAATTCCAAAGATCCCAAGTGCCGAGATCAGATCATGGCCTTGGTACAGGTGTATGGCACCAAACCATAGGGCTCCAAAAAAAATTGCGGGAACAAAACCCAATCTGGTGAACCTGTACAATTGACCAAATAAAAATCCCCTAAAAAAAACCTCTTCAAAAAATCCTGCCGCAATCACTGAAATCAATATTTGGTTCAATGAGATTTCAGTATTCACATCAAATGCCAAATAATAGCCAACGAACATCGGGGCCGTAGCCACAATTGAAAACAACAGGGCTTTGAATGGATTTCCAACCAATCCCAAGTATTGTGCAAAGTTCCATTTCCTCTGAACGAGCCATACCCCTAGAAGAATGGGCAAAGCTGAAAGGGTATATGCCATCACATGGCTTATCCCCCTTTGTCCAATGTACAAGTCCAATTGGGATCTGAGTGCATCAAAATATAAACCATCAAGTACCCAATAGAGTAAAAAAGCTCCAAAGGTGATGATCATAATTTTGCCTGTGTGATTCAATCCCAAGTACATTTGTTACGCTTTTTCAACAAAATGTCCAGTTTAACCCTTATGGATACGAAAAGGACATCAAAGACCAATTCTGGCATAAATCCAATCATGCTTTTTTTTTAGAATTAAAACGAAAATCAATTTTTTGCTTGTACCGATTTCCGATCAATCAAAAACCAAGGCCCCATTGGTTGTAATGCCCAATGAGGCCCTGGTTAAGAACAACCATCATCACTCATTCAATCCATCAATCAATAATCAACCAAGTCTTTATATTTATATCGATTTTAAATATTCTTGTAAATCGTCCTTATCACCCTGCGAGAGTTGAAGGTCAAAATGTCCATTGTAATGATCAATGACCTCGGCCAAGGTGGCAAATCTTCCATCATGATAAAAGCCTCCTTTCATGCGGGCGAACAAGCCTCGCAAAGGTGTGGTCCTGTACATTCCCGTGGGCGATCTACTCGCTTCAAAATCATCGATTCCAATTTCCTCTGCAGTATGCAGGTTAAACCCGGAATCCGTGAAAATGGGTGCGATGTGGCAGGTGGCGCATTGTGCTGGACCATCGAAAAGGACCTTTCCGCGCTCGGCGGCCGCCACATCATAACTCCCTTCGGGAGGTGTCGGTGCATCCAATGACAATTGGTAGGCCTGCAGTGCTGGAAGTTTTCCTGTAATCAAATCCGGGGAGTTGACCACATTGGCAAAATTATTTTCCACGGCTATGGGGAACATGCCCGCATCGTTCAGCCTGGCATCTGTAAAGTTCCCTTGACCGTGCATTTCCAGATTGGCGACAAAGGCATTCCAATAGACCATATCCCCCCAACCGGTATAGGTCGCCAAATTAACGCCTTGCAATCCATAGGCTGCGGGAAGCAGGTTTGCGGCAATGGACCCATCAGGTCGTGTGGCGATACCATCCACCATCAGACCGGCATTAAATTTCCCCGGGCCCCAACCATTCAATACCGCATTGACCGTAGGGACATCCACATGGAGCAAATCGGCCAAAAATTGGGCATTGTCCGTCAATGAAACAATGACGCCAACATTCAAATCCCTATTGGGATAACCATCCAATCGTTTACCTATACCCTCAGAAAAGGAATCATCCACCGTGGAATGGCATAGGGCACAGGTAATACCGATAGAGGACAGGTCACCTGTCTCATCAAAATTACCTTTGATCCCGACAACCGAATTCAACCGGAGCAGTTCCACTGTGGTGGCCGGGTCATTCAAGTCAACATCCCCTGATTGTATAAGGGAGACCACCTCAGCGGGCAAGGCCTCGGCATCCACCTTAAGCCCAACGGCCAGTGCTGTTGCTGGGCTCACCCCATCGCCATACCCTCCATTATCCGCTCCTAGGATGGCCTTGTCCAAATGGAGAACTCCGCTCCAAAATGCCTCGTCACCAAAGGTATCATGTCTGAACACTTCTCTTCCCTGGGCCACCAGTACGGGGTCCAAGTGCAAAGTGTCTATAGTGGTCTCGATAATGGTATCCGTGACCGTTTCGGTAATTGTCTCGGTAATGGTCTCTGTCTTTGTACAACTGGACAAATAGACGAGCACCACGGTAAGTACTGATAATTTCGAATAGAAATATTTGTTCATGGTAGTTTAATTTAGATTTTAAAATCAGTTATTGAACCGATCTGGACAACAACGTCCCAAACCGGTTCGGTTCGTCATAATTTTCTTTTTCAAAAAACTTTATTCAACCGTAATGGTTCCCTTCATAACCTTGTGAAGGTTACAGAAATATTGTTCATCATCTGTCACCACTTTACTCCAGACCTCATTTTGGCCAAAAGGTTTTGAAGTCCATTTCTGGTCTTTTTCATCGGTCACATCATGGAGGTAAAAATCTTTGTTCACCCATTCCACGGTATCTCCTTCCTTCACGGTCAAATGATCGGGAATAAACTTCATCCGGAATATTTTTACTGTATGCTTCTTTGGGGGTTCCTCGATGACTTTGAGCTTGTTATAGGCCCATACCTCCATAAAAAATGTCAACAGGATTATCGACGACACCGTTATTTTTGGAATCAAGGATCTCATTATACTACCCCTTAATGTTCTTTTGGACCATCTCAGCATGTCCCAGATGTGCCTCCAAAGCTGGAACGACCGCACTTAGCAATTCTTTCAATTCACCATTCTCGGTCTCAGGGATCAAAAGGTTCTTCACCGCTCCTATGACCGCTTTATGGTAAGCCACCTCATTGTCGATATAAACTGCGTCAAATTTTTTCTTGGAGGTTCTTTTGAGCTTTCTTTTGGTTTTCTCGGCATCCTCCAACAAGGATTGGCTAACAACATTATCTTTTGGGTCCACATCCAGTTTTTTGACCAAGGCCACAGCTTGTGCAATTACTGCATTGTGATCTTTTACCATCATGTTGGCAAAATCCAGTATCTCCTTGTTCTCGGATTTTTCCAGGGCTATTTGTGCATAGTCAATATCTATTTGGTTTGCCACAACGGCCACCGATGCCACTTCAGTATCCAGCAACCGGGTTTCCTGCCCAAAGGAAGGGACACTTATCAACGCAACGATCATAAGGCTAAATATTCTTTTCATTTTTAATGTTTTAATTGTTAATACATCCATTGGATGCAACGGAGCGATTTCGGTTACAAAAACTTTATTGGAAAGTGGTCATGAACTCTTTCTTGATGAATTCATTTTTAAACTTTCCAAGAAAGCTACCGGTCTTTGTATGGCTGTTATGGTCTTTAATGCCCCTTGAAGCCACACAAAGGTGGTTGGCCTCTACATACACGGCAACGTGATCGGTACCCAACATGGCGGACAAGGTCTCTGCAATCTCCCTGGTCAGTTTTTCCTGAACCTGGGGCTTTCTGCTGATGAAATCCACGATCCTGTTGATCTTGGAAAGTCCAATAACCTTTTTGTTTGGAAAATACCCGACATTCACTTTTCCAAAAAAGGGTACAAAGTGGTGTTCGCAATAGGAATACAGACTGATATCGTTGACAACGACCATTTCGTCAAATTTGTAGTCATTGTCAAAAAAGGATACTTCGGGAAATTGGGTCCCATCCAAACCCGCAAAAACTTCATTAATATACATTTTTGCAACCCTGGTCGGGGTATCCCTTAAACTGGGATCATTTAAGTCCAGCCCCAAAACTTCCATTATCCTTCCAAAATGATGGGCGATTTCGGCAATTTTATCATTCTTCTTTAGACGTTGACCGTTCTCTCCATTGCACAACGTTCCATTGACCTGGGTCACAGTGCTTGTCCTGCTTTGGTCAGCAGGTTTCATATCCTTCTTCATTAATATCCTATTTGTATATTATGCGCCTTGACCCCAAGATTCATTAAAATGCCCTTTATGCTGGTGGAGAAGTCATCCGGTCCACACACATAGAAATACTGATCGGGTTCAACAATTCTGGAATCCAAATATTTTCGATCAATCCTTCCATAGCCATATCCCTCGACTTGTTCTTCGCTCAGGATATTGTAAAAATGAGATCCGAGTTTTTCTTCGAGTTCCTTTTTAAGAATAACATCCTTCAATTTTCTATTGGCATATATCAATTTATGGCCCAATAGGGTACCTTGTTCTTCGGATATCTTGATCATGGGAATAAAGGGAGTAATGCCTGATCCTGCCGCAATGAATGTCCCTTTGCCTAGATACTCAAATGATTTCCAGGCACTGGTTATGCTCAGTGTATCTCCTACTTTCCTTTGGGAAATGGTGTGGGTAAACCCCTTTAGGTTCGGATAGACCTTAATGATCAATTCCAGAACAGCCGAATCAGGCATGTTGGTCAAGGTAAAGGGTGCCGACCGTTGGTTTGTCCCTCCGGTATCCAAGATGATATCCACAGCATCTCCAGGGGCACATTGAAATTCTTTTGGTCTCTCCAAAACAAATTGGACCACATTATGGGTCAACCACACCTTTTTAAGAATTTTTACAGAATAATTCATGGTATTTTTGTTAAAGTCAATTTCGTACCTTGATTGAATCATCGAGGTACAGTCGCAATCATTCGATCATCAAATTTGGGCATTGGACCATCGTAATGGAAAAATCCATTGCCGTTCATTAGATGACAATTTTATAAAGTGGTTACATTTTTTGTAACCAATTGTAGCGTACTGCATCCAATGAATGTGGCCCAACTAAAAAAAGGAAAACGTGGTATCAAATAAAAACAATCCCATTCAGACCCAAAAAGTACTACCGGACCATTTGGTCGTTGAAAAAGTATTGAATGGGGAGACCGAATTATTTGAAATATTGATGAGGCGTTATAATGAACTGTTATACCGAACTGTCCGAAGTTACATCAATCAGGATTCTGATGTTGAGGACATCATGCAGGACGCCTATGTCAAGGCCTACCAAAAATTGTATCAATTTAAAAATAAATCCACATTTTCAACTTGGTTGGTACGAATAGGGATCAATGAAGCACTACAACGCAAACGAAAGTTCAAAAATTATAGAACAACAGCCCTAGAACACGAGTCGGGCATTCTTCAAATAGCAGATACGTCAGTCATGAACCCAGAAAACAACACCATTTACAAAGAGTCGGTTGTCTTTATAGAAAAGGCGGTAGACACCCTTCCCCAAAAGTACAAGATTATCTATATGTTGAGGGAAGTTGAGGGAATGGAAATTTCTGAAATTTCAAAAACGCTTGATTTGACCGTCAGCAATGTAAAAGTGCGACTGTTCAGAGCAAGGAACATGATCAAAGACTATATTTTCACAACCACAAACACCAAGAACATTTTTGAGTTCGGCAACCATAAATGTGATTGCCTTGTGGAACTGGTCCTTAAGAGGATACAGGGCATGGAATTTAGTTAGGTCCACTTCCTAAACCTAGGCCAGGAACAGCTTCACTACATCATTTTTGTAACCCCTTCCCAATATCTGCATCTAAAGGGTACACATAAATACTAAAATTATGATACTTGCCAATGTACAAAAAGTGCAAAATTTATTGAAATACACCTTTGGTATTGTTCCAATCGTAGCTGGATTGGATAAGTTTACGAATGTATTGACCGATTGGTCCCAATATATGTCAACAGGCCTTGTTGAACTATTGCCTGTGGATATTGGAATTTTTATGGACATTATAGGGGTGATTGAGATTGCCGCTGGAATAGTGGTTTTGGTACGCCCTCAAATTGGTGGTTACATTGTCGCTCTGTGGCTGGTTTTGATCGCATTGGTCCTGATCGTGACCGGAAATCACCTGGATGTCGCTGTAAGGGATTTGGTCATGGCTATTGCGGCCCTGTCCTTGGTAAAATTATCCGAGTAGACTTCCTGTAAAAAATGTTGACCAAGTGAACACATTGTGAAATTTTTGAACAAAAATACGGGCACGATTATTTTTTTACTCATGATGCCTTCAAAGGACCATGCCTTTTTTAGTATGGTCCTTTTTTTTTTTCAACCATATACAATCTTATCCTTCCATCCTGATCAACTAAGAAATGATACATTAAATTTTTTCATGGATAATTATTTAAGACATTTTTGTCCGATTTATTTTTAGTGTTATCTTTGTCCTAAATCCTATTCCAACTATGTTCGACGGATCGATCACACAAGAACTTATGGTCGAAGTGCCCCAGTGGTCCGATGTTTATATAGAGATATTGTTTGGATCATTAGGGCCGCCAATGGACCAAAGGAATCCCACTGCCCAAGAATGTGGTGCGAATTGTCCTGTCAGTGGTAGTACCAAAAAATTTCAATTGGGGGCCACATGTGAGTTGAACGATTTATTTCAGGGCATTTTTGCACAAAGGGGAGCCATGACCAACTTGGTGGACGTCTATATCCAGACACTTAATACCAACCTCCGAAAAGGTTGTTTAAAGCAACTATCGGTTTGAAAGGATAAAAAAAATTAAATAAAAAAAGGACAAAATTGTCCTATTTAAGAAATACAATGGATTATAGTAGGCAGACCTGTATTATATCACTCTTTTTCCTACCCCTTACAGCGGTAGCACAAACTACAACGGTGAATTCGGAAGATTGGATAACGAGTCCTGGGATAATTGGCACTTTGGTCCTGGTCTTCATTGTTGTTTTTATTGCGGTCCTCATCTTCATGGCGAGGCTCAACTCCTATGTAAAGCTGTTGAAACATCGACAGCTCGAAAAGAAGAACCTTGCCTTCAACGAAGAGCTATTGGCACTCCAGGAGGAAGAGATCGATACCATTCTCCAACAACGTAAAAGTGGATTGAAGTACCGATTGAAAGGCACAGAACTTGGTAGTGACCAAGGAGCTGTGGATGAAAAGGGCCTGATAAGTCGGGTAACCAATGAACCTGAAAATCCTCTGTTCGATGAAAAGAAAAAAACACCATTGGGCATCGAGACACCCTATGCACTCAAAAAGATCGTTACCTATTATTTGGGGGCATCAGTGTTCTGGTTGGTATTTGGGACTTTGGTGGGCCAATATGTGGGTATGAAATTTCTGTGGCCGGAAATGGACCATTTTTCCTGGCTATCCTTTGGAAGGTTGCGCCCTGTCCACACGAACGCGGTATTTTGGGGGTGGGCCTCCCTGGCCATGATCGGTCTTGGGTATTTTGTGATCGCCCGCACCTCAAATGCCAAGATCCATAGTTATGGGAGCGCTTGGTGGACCTGGCGCTTGATCAATCTTGCTGTACTTCTGGGCACTCTTTCCCTTATGTCCGGAATCAACAATGGGGGTGGCGAGTACCGGGAATACACTTGGCCTGTGATGCTGCTCTTTGCCATGGGCCTGGTCATTACATTTTGGAATTTCTATAAAACCATCGCCTCCAGGAAGATTACGGATATCTATGTATCCAATTGGTACATGCTGGCCGCATTGATTTGGACCACGGTATTGGCCATTATCGGATACATGCCCTTTTTCTCCAATGGCCTGGGTGAGACCGTTATACAGGGGTATTACATGCACCAAGGCGTAGGCATGTGGTTCATGACCTTCACCTTGGGACTGATCTATTATTACCTGCCCTCTTCGTTGAACAAACCCATTTATTCCTATTCTCTGGGGGTATTGGCGTTTTGGACCCAGATGCTGTTCTACACCATGATCGGTACGCACCACTTTGTATTCAGCCCCCTCCCCTGGTGGTTGCAGACAACGGCCATCGTCTTCAGTGCGGGCATGTTCATCCCTGTAGTGGCCGGCACGACCAATTTCTTGATGACCATGAGGGGAAGTTGGAGCCACATATCGAAGAGTTATGTCCTGCCCTTCTTCTTGGTCGGGGTCATCTTTTATTTTGTCGGTTCCACCCAGGGCAGTGTACAAGCATTCAGGTTTACCAATTACGTGTGGCACTTTACCGATTTCAATGTGGCCCATTCGCATATGACCATGTATGGCATCATTACCTTCATACTCTGGGCCTGTATCTATACCATTTTGCCCAAACTTACCGGCAAGGAACCACCACAGGTCCTTGTAGGGGCGCATTTCTGGATGGCCTTTGTTGGACTCTTTGCCTATATGATATCATTAATGGTGGGCGGTACCTATAAAGGGCTGAGCTGGATTGAGGGCAATGCATTTTTGAATTCCGTCATATTGATGAAACCGTATTGGTTATGGCGTGCCATTGGAGGGTCGTTGATGTTCACTTCGCATCTGATCTTCGCCTATAACTTTTACATTATGGTCAACAAAAGGAAGTCTGTAGAATCTTTAAGTGTTCCTGGAGTGGAACATGGGAACAATTAAGTTAAATGTTATGTTCGATTTTCATAAAAATCACAAAGTATTGGTCATAGCCGCCCTGGTCGGGTTTGTAACACTTAGTTTTATCGTTGCGGTGTTTCCAGCCTATCAGATGCAGGATGTCCAACCCCTGCCCCAACAACCCGTGATGACACAGAGCGAAAGGAATGGCCTGGAAGTTTATATCCGGGAGGGTTGCGTCGCCTGTCATACCCAACAGGTACGCAATATAGAAATGGACAACATGTGGGGGGACCGTCCCTCCATTCCATCTGATTATTATTACAGCAAGGAACGTATGGGGGTTTGGCGGCAATCCCCTTCCCTTTTGGGAAGTGAACGTACAGGTCCCGACCTGACCAATATCGGAAAACGCCAGCCCAGTATTGATTGGCACTTGCTTCATTTGTACAATCCACGGTCGGTTGTTGGACAATCGATCATGCCCTCTTATCCGTGGTTGTTCGAAATAATTGATACAAATTCCATTGGCGGGGACGACAAGGTCGTCAATCTTCCCGAGTCCTTTGCGCCACCCAGGGGCACGACCGTAATAGCCAAAAAGGAAGCATTGCAACTGGTGGCCTATCTACAGTCGTTGCAACAGACCGATCTGCCCGATGGTCGGGAAGAAAAGTTCATTCCCGCCTTGGAGCGAAAACAAACTGGCGATACAAAGGACATCAATAATACCAGTTCCCTTAATGGGGAAACCCTATACCTGCAGACCTGTGCCGTTTGCCACCAGGACAACGGCAAGGGAGTGGCCGGTGCATTTCCACCTTTGGCAGGAAGCGAGATTGTCAATGACGAGGATCCGGAGCTGATGATCAAGATCATCTTACAGGGCTATGATGCACGTTCCGAATTTGCGACCATGCAGGCCTTCGCCGATCAGCTTTCTGATGCCGAGATTGCTGCCATTGCCACCCATGAGCGGACCAGTTGGGGCAATACAGGTTCAAAGGTGACCGAAGAAGAGGTCCGTAAGATACGTGAATACATAAACAAAGATCTAAACCCTTAGGAAATGAAACGATTGATTCCCATCTACGCCATACTTTTTGGTCTGGGCCATCAGATGGCATGGGCATGTGACCTATGTAAAAAAAACCAGCCCAAAGGTTTTGAAAATATCACCCATGGACAGGGACCTACAGGCAATATGGATTATGTCATAACATGGTCCGCCATTGTTCTGGTCGTGGTCACTCTATTTTTTAGTATAAAGTTCTTGGTACGACCCAAGGAGAGTGATCCCGGTCACATCAAGAATATTGTTTGGGATCATAATTTAAGAGAACATGGAGGACAATAGGATCATTAAGGTTTATTTGGATGAGGAACCCAGGCCTTTTGCTGAGTTTTCCCCTCCCGTGAAGTTTGTCCTCGACACCACCAAGATACCCGATGGCAAGCACAGTTTGCGCATCGTGGCTCGGTCATCCAATAATGTGGAAGGGATACGGACCATTCCCTTCGAGGTGCGCAATGGTCCTGAAATTGCCGTAGTCGGCCTAAAGGACAATGAAGTGGTCGATACCCAGGTCCCCATTACCATAAATGCATATGGCAGTGAGACGAACGATTCATTCGTTATCCGCGGTTCGGAAACCCCAAAGGCCATCCCCGCATGGGTGTGGGCCCTCTTGATCATTTTTGTCGGTTTCGCACTTTTTTATGCAATCATGTACTGGAGCCCTGAATTCTATAAATCCTTTTTTTAATGAAACGCGATATACGGCCAGCAGATGATATTGAACTATTTGTCGACGCCTTTTATGATGGGGTACGGAACGATGACCTTTTGGGTCCTGTATTCAAAGAGGCCTTGCAGGGGAATTGGCCCGAGCATAGGAACAAAATGTACAGATTCTGGCACTCTGTGCTGCTCGATGATCCTTTATATTTCGGAAATCCTTTTTTACCCCATGTGGACCTTCCCCATGGAAAGGATTATTTTGATCACTGGGTTACATTGTTCCATGGAACCTTGGATCAATTGTTTGAAGGCAAAAAAACCGAGGAACTCAAAAAACAGGTCACTAAAATGGCAGAAATGTTCCATCAGAACATTGCAACCGGTTCCAATCATAATAAAAATGTATGGAGATGAGGGCACATGTACGATATCCAATTGCACTGGCTGCTTCCTTTCTTTGGATCGGTTTTATCGGGGCCATTAGTTTTATGGAGGCTTGGCTCAAGTTCCAGGCCCCTGGCATAACGGTACCCCTTGGACTGGGCATAGGCCGCTTGGTGTTCAGTGCCCTTAACAAAGTGGAATGGGTGTTTGCCCTTATCATACTGGGCAATTTTGTAGTGGGCAAGGCCCATTTTCCTTCACCCAGAACCACTCTTTATGCCATACCGTTGACTTTATTGGTCCTTCAGACCGTTTGGCTTCTACCAGCTTTAAATATACGGGTGGAACTATTGCTCCAAGGACAGGAGCCTGAAAATTCATACCTCCATCTATATTACGAAGGTATGGAAATCATAAAGGTCGTCTGTCTGGCCCTTTTGGGCACTAAACTTTTTAAAAGATAGCTTATGACCGATACGATTGATCAAATCATTAACAAATACCAAGAAATGGGTGAGAACCCGGAAACCTATCTACAAGGGCTCCTACATGCAGCACCCATTTCCTATTGGGATTATATAGGGGTCGATACCTTGCTGAGCCTGCAAAGACCCCGAACCCCGTTCAAGGATGAAACCATCTTCATCCTGTACCACCAAGTTACCGAACTCCTATTGAAAATGATGCGGCATGAACTGGAACAGCTCGTATATAGGGAGGGAGTTAGTGGGGAGCAGATGGCCACAAAGGTCAAACGTTGCATACGCTACACCAAAATGCTGATCGATTCCTTTGCTATCATGAAAGATGGGATGGATTATGGGGAATACCAGGAATTTCGTAAGACCTTGACCCCTGCCAGTGGTTTTCAGAGTGCCCAGTTCCGATACATCGAACTCCTTTGTACCCCTTTGGAAAACCTCATAAACGCGGAAGGCAGGAAAAGACTCCCCAAAGAACCATCCATTCAGGATTATTTTGACCATATCTATTGGAGGGATGCCGGGTATGATCGCAACACGGGCAAAAGGACCTTGACCTTGGCGCGATTTGAGGAAAGATATCTTGAGGATTTCATGATTTTGGCCAAAAAGGTACGGGGGCAGACCTTACAGGATAAACTAAAGGGCTTACAGGACCCATCAACCCTACTTTTGGGTGTCCTCAAGGAATTCGACCATCTCTATAATGTGAAGTGGCCCTTGGTACACCTAAAGACGGCCGCCCATTATTTGGAAAGTAAAGACGAAAAGAAAACTGCCACTGGCGGTTCCCAATGGAAAAAGTATCTACATCCGAGCCACCAACAGCGCAAATTCTTCCCGGCGCTGTGGACCGAAATTGAAAAGGAACAGTGGGGAGAAACAAAAAGTAGTTGATTATGGAAACAATGAACAGGCCCGAATTACAGGTTTTGGTCAAAGGTAAGACCTACAAGGTTTTGGAAGTCGTAGGGTTACCGGGCATGGTAATGCCCCACCATCATAGTACCGGGGAAGCAGTGGTAATGGTCAATAAGGGAGAGGCCCTTTTAAAAATGTGTGATGGCGAACATAAACTGGGAAAGGACAGTGTGTTCATCATCCCTGCACAAAAAGAACATACCCTCACCGTATTGAAAGAATTCAAGGCTGTTGTCACCATGGCCGTGAATGCTGAAATCCAATTTATCTGACCAGAAATGAATCACTGGAACAACGGTCGGACATGATAGGCGCGGTGGTTTCCCAATATGGAGCATTTAACTTTTAAGGGGCAAGGACATTTTCTTACCTTACTGAAAGGTAGATATGATATAAATAGGAACAAAAACAGATGAACCGATGGCAAATACACCTTACATTACAAAAAAGAAGATTACGGTAAATGGGAAAGATTATGGATATTACAGCCTTGGGGAACTCAAAAAACAGGGCCATGATATTGATCGATTGCCATTTTCCATCCGTATCCTATTGGAAAATGCCCTACGGAACCATGATGGGTTCTCCGTAACCCAGGAAAATATTGAAACCCTTTTGCATTGGGGGTCCAAACCCTCCAACAAGGATATTCCCTTTAAGCCGGCCCGGGTATTGATGCAGGACTTTACCGGTGTTCCCGCAGTCGTCGACATAGCATCGTTACGTGCCGAGTTGGCTCGAAAGGGCAAGGATCCGAAAACGATCAATCCCTTGGTCCCCGTTGATCTGGTCATTGACCATTCCGTCCAGGTGGACTTTTTTGGCACGGCCTATTCCTATGATCGAAACATCGAAAAGGAATACCAACGGAACCAAGAACGATATGCGTTTTTGAAGTGGGCACAGAAATCCTTTTCCAATTTTAGGGTGGTCCCCCCGGGAATGGGGATTTGCCACCAAGTCAATTTGGAATATTTCTCAAAAGGTGTCATTGAAAGGGAGGGTGAACTTTTTCCGGATACCTTGGTCGGAACGGATAGTCACACACCCATGGTCAATGGAATCGGTGTACTGGCCTGGGGGGTCGGGGGCATCGAGGCCGAGGCTGCCGTATTGGGGCAACCTCTTTACTTTATCTTGCCGGAGGTCATTGGCCTTAGGCTCAAGGGAAGGCTTCCCTTGGGGTCCACGGCCACCGATTTGGTATTGACCGTGGCCAACCTGTTGAGGCAAGAGGGGGTCGTGGGAAAATTTGTGGAAGTCTTTGGCCCCGGATTGGATCACCTTTCCGTGCCGGATCGGGCCACCATTGGCAATATGTCGCCAGAATTTGGGTGCACCGTCACCTACTTCCCTATTGATGACAAGACCCTTGAATATATGAGGGCGAGCAATCGTCCTGAAGAACAACTGGCATTGGTGGAATCCTATTGTAAGACCAATATGCTCTGGCGGGAGCATGAGGACCACATCGCCTACACCAAGGTCCTTGAACTGGACATCTCGACCATAGAACCCACAGTGGCGGGTCCCAAGAGACCTCAGGACAAAATTTTACTGAAAAATCTAAAATCCACGTTTATAGATTTCCTCTCCCAATCCCATCACAGGGACTATGTATCCCCTGACCATAGGACAATGCCCACCTTAGGATCCCCATCCCCTAAGCAAGGTCACCAATCTTCTCCTTCCGGTTCGGAGCATTTGGGCACCAAGGAAAGGAAAGCGCTCAGAACGGCTTGGATCGACAAGGGTAATGATGGGTTCATGCTTGCGGATGGTTCGGTCGTCATTGCGGCCATTACCTCCTGTACCAACACCTCCAACCCCTACGTGATGATCGGGGCGGGCCTTGTGGCCAAAAAGGCCCGGGAGCGGGGCATTGATGTCAGGCCATGGGTAAAGACTTCCCTTGCCCCCGGTTCCAAAGTGGTCACCGATTATTTGGAAAGAGCGGATTTGATGAAGGATCTGGAGGCCCTACAATTCCATTTGGTCGGTTATGGGTGTACTTCATGCATAGGAAATTCGGGGCCCTTGCCCCCTCCCATTGCCCAAGCGATCGACCAACACCAATTGGTGGCCGCCTCGGTATTGTCGGGCAATAGAAATTTTGAGGCCCGGGTACACCCCCAGGTAAAAATGAACTTTTTAATGTCCCCCATGCTTGTGGTCGCCTACGCCCTGGCGGGAAGAGTCGATATTGACATGAACCAGGAGCCCATAAGCCATGATAGGAACGGACAAGCCGTGTATCTCAAGGACATCTGGCCAACGGATTACGAGATCAATTCCATTTTGGCCGATGTGCTTTCCCCTAAGGACTTCGCCAAAAACTACGGGGAAATCTTTGCGGGTAACAAGAGCTGGAAGGCCCTCGAGTCCCCAACCGGAGAACTGTACCATTGGGACGGGGGTTCCACCTACATTAAGGAGGCACCCTTCTTCAATGACCTTCCAACAGCGGTACCGGAAACACTGGACATCAAAAATGCAAGGGCCTTACTGGTATTGGGGGACAGTATTACCACAGACCATATTTCCCCGGCGGGCTCTTTTGATGAAAATTCGGCTGCGGGCCGTTATTTGGTCAGTTGTGGGGTAAGCCCAAGGGATTTCAATTCCTATGGGAGCCGTCGGGGCAATGATGCGGTCATGGTTCGGGGCACCTTTGCCAATGTCCGTATCAAGAACGGGCTTGTGGACCAAGAAGGGGGATACACCCGGTTTTTGCCCACAGGTGAGGTGATGTCGGTCTTTGATGCCGCCATGAAATACAAGTCAGATCAAACACCCTTGGTCGTTCTGGCCGGTAAGGAATATGGTAGTGGTTCTTCCAGGGATTGGGCGGCCAAGGGCACTTTTCTTTTAGGGGTCCAATGTGTATTGGCCGAAAGTTTTGAACGGATCCACAGGAGCAACCTTATAGGCATGGGCGTTTTGCCCATCCAATACCAACAGGGTGATACAGCAAAAAAATTAAATCTCGATGGTAATGAAACTTTTACCATTACCGGCATAACAGAAGTTTTGAAACCCTTGAAAGACCTTGAGGTGATTGCCCAAAAACAAAATGGAACCCAAGTAAGGTTCAAGGCAACGGTCCGATTGGATTCGGATATTGAAATTGCCTACTATCGTCATGGTGGCATATTACAGTATGTACTGCGCCAATATTTAAATCAATAAAATCAAGGAAGACCTACAAGGGTCCCTTCAATAGTATACTAATCTTTAAAACAAAAACTTATGAAACGTAACGCGAATGCTGTTTGGAACGGCTCCTTAATGGAAGGGGAAGGTGTCATCACTACCCAGAGCAAGGTGTTGGACAACCACAAATATTGCTTCAATTCCCGGTTCGGGGATGGTAAGGCCACTAATCCCGATGAATTGCTTGCCGCGGCACATGCCGGTTGTTTTGCCATGGCCTTGAGTCTTTTCCTCAACGAAGCCGGGTTTACGGCAGAATCCCTGGATGTCACCAGCATGGTCTCCATGGATGTGGATTCCCTTGAGCTCACCAAATCCCATTTGACCCTACGGGCCGTCATACCCGACATCGACCAAGAAACCTTTATGGAGTGCGCCCATGAGGCCAAAGACAATTGCCCTGTCAGCAAAGCCTTGGATGTTGAAATAACCTTGGATGCGGAATTACAATAACCATTCCTACAAAACAGAAATACGATGAGCAAAGAAACAGAATTGGCACAAAAAAAGGCCGATCTTGCCCCGAACCAGGTTGAAGCTTGGCGCAAGTTCAGTCGAACGGTCTTTAAGGAGGGGGTCCTGGACGAAAAGACAAAACAACTCATAGCGGTGGCGGTGGCCCATGTCACACAATGTCCTTGGTGTATCAAGGCGCACACACCATTGGCATTGCGCAGAGGGGCAAGTAAGGAAGAGATTATGGAAGCCATTTGGGTGGCCGCCGAAATGCGGGCCGGGGCCGCCTACTCCCATGCCAATATCGCCATGGAGGAAATGGAAAAGAATCCGTGAAACCATACAAGATGAAAGAACGACTGGACATACTGAAATCGAACTCCACGGCCTTAAAAGGGCTGTTAGAAATGGAAAGGTGCGCTTCCATTTCAAATCTTAAGCCTTCCCTATGTGAACTGGTAAAGTTGAGGGTCACCCAGATTAACGGATGTGACAAATGTTTGGGTATGCACGTTAGGAATGCCCTGGCCACAGGTGAAAGCGAGCAGCGTTTAGTCGCCTTGGGCAAGTGGGAAGGCTCTGCCCTTTTTTCAGAACGGGAAAGGGCCGCTTTGGCATGGACAGAGGCATTGACCCTGATTTCGGCCCATGAAATCCCGGATGACCTGTATAGGACCACGCGGGGTTATTTTTCCGAAGAAGATCTTGTCGCACTGACCTTTTGCATCATTGCCACCAATGGTTGGAACCGTTTGTCCAAATGTTTCCATACAGCGTGCAGCGGTACCGACCGAGAAAAAAACAATACCACTTAAACCTATGGAACTCAAGAACAAGATAGCCGTGGTTACCGGGGCCAGCAAGGGCTTGGGAAACGCCATTTCGACCTCCCTTGTAAACAAAGGGGCGTTGGTCTATGGGTTGGCCCGTACCGAAGCTGACCTAATCGCACTGCACACCACACTAGGGAGCCATTTCGTCCCGGTACCCCTTGATATTTCGAATCGGGAACAAGTCATGGGGTGGATAGCGGCAACATTTTCAGGGATACGGCCCCCGCAAATCCTGATCAACAATGCAGGAGCGGGATATTTTGCAAAAATCGATGCACTGTCATATGAACAGTGGGATGAAATGATCGGGACCAACCTCAACGGCCTTTTTTATATGACGGCCGGGCTGGTCCCTTTGATGATAAAGCAAAAGGAAACGTGTCATATCATCAATATTGGTTCCATATTGGGAAAGACCACAAGACAGGAAGCAGCGGTTTATTGTCTGACCAAATATGGGATACAGGGATTTAGTTCGGCCCTGTTCAAGGAGTTGCGCTCCCATAACATCAGGGTAAGCTGTTTAAATCCAGGGTCCATTGCAACAAGGTTCTTTGAGGACTCCGGTATCCTTCCCAATGATAGCATGATCGAGCCACAAGCACTTGCCGATTTGGCAATCTATATTCTGGAGACCCCGGATACGCTATTGATCGACGAATTGACCATACGTCCCATGTCTCCCAAATGATTCCCACTTGAAAATAAGTTTCAGCACACATTAAAATGTCAAAAATCAAGATCAAACGGATATATGAAGCCTCATCCAACAGAGATGGCTACCGTATACTGGTAGATCGGATCTGGCCCAGGGGAGTGTCGAAAGGAAAAGCAAAGATCGATAGTTGGAAGAAAGAGATCGCCCCTTCGGAAAACTTGAGAAAATGGTTTGACCATGACCCTGATAGATTTTGGGAATTTGCAAAAAAATACCTAATCGAGCTCGAAGACAAACAAGAGGTATTGGATAAAATTGCCAGAAAGGCCAAAAAGCAAAATGTGACCTTGCTTTATGGTGCGAAGGACACCAAACACAACCATGCCCTGGTATTACAGTGTGTCTTGGAGGGAAGAGTAAGCTATTGATCTGTTGGTTATCCATTCACCTATGAAAAGTAATGGGATGGTTAAATAGGAATTCATTGTGATACATGGACAACCCATGTAGGATCCTTACCAAGTTTAACGATCATTATGCATAAAAGCCATGGAAAAAGAAATTAAGCATGATATTTTGGATAGAAACGATATTGATCTTCTGGTCCGCACCTTCTATGGCAAGATACGGGAACACGAGACGCTTGGTCCCATATTCGATCAAATGGTCATGGACTGGGAAAGTCACTTCGAACTGTTGACCGATTTTTGGGAGTCCCAGTTATTTCTGGCCAAAAAATACAAAGGCAACCCCATTAAGGTACATCAGGCTGTCGATAAAAGGATAAATGGAACCCTGACGATGGAACACTTTGGCCAATGGCTCAATCTATGGCTCCAGACCTTGGACCAGCTTTTCGAGGGAGAAAGGGCATGGATCGCAAAAAACCGGGCTAGAAAGATCGCCACAATGCTTTATGTAAACATTTTTGAAAACCGAATGAGATAAGGATCATATGCCTTTGCTTTCACCATATTCCATAGTGTTGACATTAAATCCTTTAAAGTTTTGTAACCGATTCCCTTTAAAATCATCCAACGTTCAATGGACGTAATCTTTTGGTGTCCCTACGAAACTGGGGGATATTTTTATTTGAGTGTGAAACAGCATACATTTTTTAAAGCGCCTTGGATGTTCTCATATTGCTTCCATGGGCGACCAATATCTTGATAGGAATTTTAGTATAGCATGGGCTTCATAAGCATAGGTTTCAGTAAAGTACTCTTATTTTTTGCACTGCTCCTTTGTCCTTTTATCAACATCTTATTGAAACGGGGGCTTTATGGTAAGTTGTCCAAAACCGATATAGGGCATTTTATACCCTTCTTTTTGGCTGTCTTTTCTTTTAAGGTCCTTCAACCTTACGATTGGGTGGATTGGGAAGGTCTGTTCAACTGGTTGGGTATTTTTGAATTGTTATATGTAATGGTCTATACCACCCTATCCTTCCTTTTGATCTATGGGTTTACAGAAACCTCCCGTACATTGAAGGAAAGATTGTTTGCCTATAAGTTTATTGGCCTGTATTTTATTTTGTTCATCACCATATACAAGTTCAATCTGGATTTTGTAAATATTACCCAAGGTCAAAGAATCCTATCCTATTGTCTCGCATCCATCTTTGGTTTCGGATCGTTTATGATACTTGGGATTGATTTGGCTCTTGAATTTTATAAAAATTGCCATGATAAAAACAAACATTAATCAGCAAACAAAAAGTCTTCATAACCAACATTATCCTTTAAAATCATATTGATCGTCACAATTTCATACATCCAGGTTGAGTAAAACTCCATGGTAGGGCAAGTCTTATGCACTTTCAACTGGAATTCCAGCATTCCTTTAGGTGTTGGAAATCTAACCCAATAAGTAGTTCAAATCCCCATCGAGGGAAATTTTCATCCTAACAGGGCGTATATTTATAATTACAAAATACCACCCCCAGATTTTATTCTTATATAATTCATGCAATTTGGCAAGACTTACTTTCCCAATTTTATATTCCGAAGATGTTGCATTGAGCACATGAATATTGAAATTCAATATTATGGGCCCTATCACAATCAGAATGCATGGTTTTAATCGGAAGATCTACGCGCCTTTAGCTCAGACGGCAAGAGACATTCATAGATCAATCTATTTGTGGGCGCGAAGATGCCTCTTTTTCCGGCTTGGTGCACCACATATCCGGTCAAATGTTCCAGCTCGGAGGGTCTGCCATGGATGATGTCCCTCTGCATGGACGTGGTGTTCATTTGCTTTTGGCTTTTTAGTGTTTCCAGTGTCCTTTCCACATCCCTTTGGGACAATGCAATTCCCATGGTCTGGGCCAACTCCAATATTTCATAAGCAGCATTCCGAACCATTTTGAATAGATAGGGAGCAGCACAAATGGTATCTATCTGCAATCGAGTCAAGGCCCCCACCCCACTGATCGGGCAAATGAACAGGAATTTCTTCCAGAGCTCCTTTTCAATATCAAATGCAATATTATTGGCTATTCCTGCCTCTTCAAACAATTCCTTGACATCCAATACCTGTTGGGTCAATTTATCATCAACTTCCCCGAAGGTAATACTGGGGATAAAATGGGCATGCCTAATGATCCCGGGAGCCTCAATGTAACTGATAAGATTGCAACACCCGGCCAGTACGTGGCCGGATGTCAACAACTTGGTGATTCTTTGGGTATTGTCCACACCATTTTGCAGTGGTAAGATTATTGTGTGCGCCAAAAGACGGGGCCGCAGATGCTCAATGGCCTCGGGGACCTGCCAGTTCTTTACACCCAACAACACCAGGTCGGGCACTTCAATGGAAGCAACGTCATCTGTGACCATATTGGGGCGAACAGTAAAGTCACCTTGCCAACTCTTGACCAACAGACCCTTTTCATGTATTGCCTCAAAATGTTTTCCCCTGGCCAAAAACGTGACATGATGGTCGGTAAGTGCCAATTTACCACCAAAATAACCACCAATTCCCCCTACGCCATAAACAAGGATATTCAAAACACGTGTTTTTAATGGTTGACCAGGTCAAAAGCCTGTCTTAAATCCTTTTTAAGGTCCTCCACATCTTCAAGACCAACAGACAACCGTATCATATCCTCAGTAACACCGGCCAGTTCCTGCTCTTCTTTTTGAAGTTGTTGGTGCGTGGTACTGGCAGGGTGTACGATCAAGGACTTGGTATCGCCAATATTGACCAAAAGTGAGAACAATTTCGTCCCGTCCACCACCACTTTTGCCGCATCAAACCCTCCTTTGACACCAAAAGTGACAATACCGCTCTGACCATTAGGCATGTATTCGGAAGCCACTTCAAAATATGGGCTACTTTCCAGACCTGGATAATTGACCCATTGCACCTCTTCTTGGGCCTCCAACCATTTGGCCAAGACAAGACTGTTCTCGGAATGTTTTTTAACCCTTATCTCCAAGGTCTCCAATCCCTGAAGGATCTGAAATGCATTGAACGGGCTCAAAGCTGCACCAAAATCCCTTAACCCTTCCAGCCTGGCCTTGGCAATAAAGGCCGCTTGTCCAATTTGCTCATTATAGACCAGTCCATGGTATCCAGGAGAAGGTTCATTGAACTCTGGGAATTTTTCATTGTTCCAATTGAACGTTCCTGCATCGATTATGATACCCCCAATGGAAGTTCCATTTCCATTGATATACTTGGTCAACGAATGCACCACGATATTGGCCCCATATTCAATAGGTCTCAATAAGTATGGAGTGGCCACCGTGTTGTCCACGATAAGCGGGATATCTAGGCCCTTGGCCACATCCGCTATTTTTTTAATATCCGGAACATCCAATTTGGGATTGCCCAAGGATTCCAGAAAATAGGCCTTAGTATTGACCCTAGTGGCATTTTTAAAGCTTTCCGGATTGGAGGCGTCCACAAATGTGGTGCTGATCCCGAATCTCGGTAGGGTCACATTGAAAAGGTTAAACGTTCCGCCGTAAAGACTATTGGAGGCAACAATGTGGTCCCCTGATTTCAAAAGGGTGAGAATTGTTGTGGAGATCGCAGACATTCCCGAGGAAGTGCACAGGGCACCAATTCCTCCCTCTAGGTCTGCCATCCGTTTTTCCAAGATATCGGTTGTGGGATTGTTCAGTCTTGTATAGATATAACCAGGTTCGGATAGATTGAACAAATTGGCCGCATGGTCACAGTCATGGAACACATAGGAAGTGGATTGATAGATCGGGACCGCCCTGGTACCCGCAGTAGCTTGGACATCATGTCCGGAGTGTATCGATCTTGTGGAAAATTTTTGAATGTTGGAATCGTTCATGGTCATTATTTTATAAATGAATATTAATTGTAAATCATATGGCTAACGCTGTAATCCAGTTCTTTTTGTTTCTTATCTACTCATTGTAGGTTATGTATTGGGATGGCCCAACGAAGCCTCCATGGCTTGTCCCAGGTCCCTTTTTAGATCTTCCCTGTCCTCGATGCCGACGGACAACCGCAGAAGATTACCGGTAATCCCCGAAGCCAGTCGCTGGTCCGGTGCCAAATCCCTGTGCGAGGTGGTACTTGGAGCACATATTATACTCTCCACACCTCCCAAGCTCAATGTTGGCTGAATAATGGTAAGGCCCCTGAGAAAATTGTCCACTTGTTTGTCCGTGGCCTTTAACGTAAAGGAAAGAATGCCCCCATAACCTGTCATCTGGGTTTTGGCCACCTTATGCCCCGAATGGGATTCCAGGCCCGGATAGTAAACCGCTTCCACCAGTGGGTGCCCATAAAGGAATTGGGCCACGGCCATGGCATTGGTATTTTGTCTTTCCACCCTAAGGGCCAAGGTCTTGATACTCCGTTCAGCTTGGTAACACTCCTGGGCTGCCAGTGCACCCCCGTATAACTTGGCCGTCCCAAAAATGGGTTCCCGATCGGAGTCCCGGTTTCCCACAAGTACTCCAAAAAAGAGGTCGTTGTGTCCCCCCAGAAACTTAGTTCCCGAGTGAACCACGATATCCACGCCCAGTGAAAGTGGCAACTGGTTGATCGGGGTAGCAAATGTATTGTCCACGATAGTAGTCAAACCATACTGCTTGGCCACTTTTGTAAATGCCTTCAAAGGAAAAATATCCAATAAGGGGTTGGAAGGGGTCTCCATAAAAATGATTTTGGTCCTATCGGTAATGGCATTTTCCAATTCTACAGGGGAACTGCCTACATAACTCACTTCGATTCCCCTTCTTGGCAGTTCATGTTCGGCAAACTTTCGGGTCCCCCCGTATAGTTCCCGGGTACATATGATATGGTCCCCCTCCTTGACCAATCCGAGGATGGCGGTGGTTATAGCGGCCATTCCCGAACTCAGGGCCAATCCCCATGATCCGTGTTCGAGCTTGGCCATGACCTCTCCTAGGCGGATTTGGTTATAGGTGGTGTGGAAACCAGGATATTGCAATGTTTCGGACTCCAAATACCTATAAGCAGTCGATGGTCTGATATCTGGAACCAAGGAATTTCCTCCTCCTTGAAGGTCATATATTGGATGCACGCATAGGGTCTCCATCATATATCTTTTCTGATTAAATCAAACAATTTTCATTCGGACCACATAATCGCCAAAGTGTTCTGAAGGAAGTCCGGTTTTAGCATAATCTTTTAAAAGTTGGGCAAGTTCGGCCAGGATCTCCCCTTCAGAGAGCATTTCCCTATATAATCGGTTCAACCGATCCCCATTGTGACTGGCACCCAAATACATATTGTACCTTCCCGGTGCCCTACCGATAAAACCGATCTCCGCCAATGCCGAACGGGCGCACCCATTGGGACAGCCTGTCATTCGTATATTGATGGCCCTGTCCTCCAAATCATTCTCCCGCAAGAGCACATCGATTTTATCCAAAAGGGAGGGCAGATATCTTTCTGATTCCGCAAAGGCCAAGCCACAAGTATTCAGGGCAACACATGCCATGGAACCCAAACGCAGTCCCGTCATGTGCTTTTTTTCATGCACGTGGTATTCCTTCAACACCTCCTCTATTTTGGACTTGTCATTTTCGGGAATGGAGCCAATGATCAAATTTTGGTTGCCGGTCAGTCTCAAATCACCTATTCCGAGTTCTGCTATTTTACGGATGGCCGTTTTCAGGAAATGCCCTTCGGCATCCTTGATCCTTCCATTTTCAACAAACAGGGTATGGAACCAATGACCATCGATTCCCCTTACCCAACCGTACTGATCGCCATTGGTGGTCAATCTGAAGGGTTTTGTATCTTCCAATTTGCCGTCAAAACGCTGGGGAAGTTCATTTTTTAACCAATCGATCCCATATTTGTCGATGGTATACTTGAACCTGGCCTGTTTTCGGTTTACGCGGTTCCCAAAGTCCCTTTGTATGGACACAATGGCCTCCGCGACGGGGAGTACCTGATCGGGAGCAACAAATCCAATTGGGGTACCCAATCTTGGATAAGTGCTGTCGTCGCCAAAGGTCATCCCCATGCCTCCCCCAACTATGACATTAAAGCCCTGTAACCTTCCCTCTTCCACTATGGCCACAAAACCCAGGTCATTGGCATAGATATCCACATCATTGTGGGGAGGGATACAGAAGGCTATTTTAAACTTTCTCGGTAAATATGTTTTCTTATACAATGGTTCCTGGTCGGGAACCTCGATTTCCCGTTTGTGGTCCAACCACAGTTCATAATAGGCTTTTGTCTTGGGCTGAAAATAATCGCTCACCTCTTGGGCCAAGCCATATACCTGTCCGTGTATTTTGGATTGATAGGGATTGGGATTGCACATCACATTTCGGTTGACGTCCCCGCATGTGGCAATGGTGGTCATCAGGGCCTCATTGATGGTCTTGATCGTCGGCTTTAGATTTCCCTTTAAGATACCGTGCATCTGAAAGGATTGTCTTGTGGTCAATTTAAGGGTACCATTGCCATAGCGATCGGCAAGTTCATCCATGACCAACCACTGTTCCGGGGTCGTGACCCCTCCCGCAATCCTTACACGCAACATAAATTGATACAGGGGTTCCAGTTTCTGTTGTCTTCGTTCTTTTTCAAGGTCACGGTCATGTTGTTGATAGGAACCATGAAATTTCAGTAATTTGGCATCGTCCTCGGCAATGGCCCCTGTGAGTGGATTCCCCAATCCCTTGGCAATGGTACCCCGCAAATAATCACTATTTTCCTTTACACCTTCCTCTTTGGAAAGTTTTTCCACTAAATTCTCTCTCATAGCATAGATTTCATTAATAAACATCGGTTTGATAGCGGTCGGCGGCCCTTAGGTAATCCATATACTCCTTGGCTTTTTCTTCGGTCATCCCCCCATGCAGCATAATGATGGACCTCAAGGCATGGTTCACATCCTTGGCCATTTTTTGGGCATCCCCGCACACATAGAAATGGGCACCATCCTCCAACCACTGGTATACTTCCTTTCCCTTTTCCATCAATCGATCCTGGACATAGACCTTTTCCTCTTGATCCCTGGAAAAGGCTACGTCGGCACGTGCCAGTATCCCATTTTTCAAATATTCGAGCCATTCGGTCTGGTACAGAAAATCCGTACTGAAGTTGCGGTCTCCAAAAAACAACCAAGTCTTACCATGGGCCGTATCCGATTGTCGCTGTTGTATAAAAGATCTATAGGGGGCAACCCCGGTTCCGGCACCCACCATGATCATGGGCACATCCAATTCCACTGGGGGTTTGAACCTACTGTTGTGCTCTACGAACACACTGATGCGATCTCCTTCCTGTACGCGATCCGCCATATAGGTGGAGCAATGTCCGCCCCTGCTGCGACCATGGGCCTCGTACCTGACGGTGGACACAAGGATATGGACTTCATTTCCATACACTTCGCTGGAAGACGCTATCGAATATAAACGGGAACTGTTCTTTCTCAGGAGCGTTATAAATGTTTCAGCTGACATTTTAAACGGCGTCTCTCTGATCATATCCAAAATATCCCTACCACGCAGATATTCCATCAGTTCCATATTATCATCGACCATTTTTTCCAAACGGGGATCTTTGGTCAATTTTGCATACCTGATCACATTGGCCCCTGTCAATGGTGTCAGTTCATAATCCGTCTTCAAGGCCTCATGGAGTGTTTTTTCCCCATGGTGGGATTTGATCCGTTCCGAACCGGTCAGTCCCAATGTCCCCAGTACCTCCACGATGAGTTCATCGGGGTTATGGGCATAGACCCCCAGGGCGTCCCCGGGCTGGTATTGTAGGGAGGACTCTCCCAAATCCAATTCAATGTGAAGGGTCTCCTTGGACGAATTTCTCCCATTTAGGTTGATTTTTTGCAGGACCTCCGCCTCATACGGTGTTTTCCGATCATAACCGCTGGGTTCAATTTTGAAAGACCCCACGGTATCTTTTACTTCGATATCTGTGGAAAGGGCATTGGATTGCGACACCTCATTGAGAACGCCTCCGAGCCACTCTTCGTGACCGTCCTCAAAATCAACATCACAATCCACCCTTTCAAAAAGCCTTTTTCCGCCAAGGCGTTCAAGGACCCTGTCAAAATCCTTCCCGGTCTGGCAAAAATCCGCATAGCTGCTATCTCCAAGAGCTAGGACCGAATACTCCAAATGCTTGAGCGATGGTGCCCTTTTGCCATGGAGGTAATTATGGAATGATTCCGCTTCAATGGGTGGCTCTCCAAGGCCTTGGGTACTTACGATCACCAACAACCGCTTTATTTTTCTGAGTTCCCGATGGTTAAAGGATCCCATGTTGCACAGCATATTGGCGATTCCCAGTCCATCCAACCGCTCAGCGGTCAACTTTGCAAGTCTTTCACTATTTCCCGTTTGGGTACCATAGAGCACCCACACAGGGTCACCGGATTTGGATTCGGTCTTATTCTCCCTTTTCATTTCAGAAAATGAGGTAAGAAACCCGGCCAGCCATTGCAACTGATCTGAATTCAGACCTTTAAGGGAAGTATCCAGGGGTGTGAGCTGTTCTTTGGAAAAAGGACCTTTTTCCAAACCTCCTTTTAGCAATCCATTCTTCATTTATTCGGCTGCGGGGTATACCTCAAATACGGTTTCACTTCACGGTGCCCTTTTGGGAATTTTTCTGGGATCTCCTCATTCCCCACGGATGGGGATATTACAACCTCTTGTCCGTCTTCCCAATCCACTGGGGTCCCCACACTGAATTCGGAGGTCAGTTGAAGGGAGTCCAAAACCCTCAGGATTTCTGTAAAATTTCGTCCAGTGGATGCTGGATAGGTTATGGTCGCCTTTATTTTTTTATCGGGTCCAATGAAATACACGGTGCGTACCGTAACGGAACTTGATGCATTTTCATGGATCATTTGGTATGCATTCGCGATGGTCTTGTCCGAATCTGCTATAATCGGGAATTCCACTTGGGTATTGGCGGTTTCATTGATGTCCTTTATCCATCCTTTATGGGATTCCACATCATCCACACTAAGGGCCAACACCGAGGTGTTCCTTTTTTCAAATTCATCTTTCAGTTGGGCGGTGCGGCCCAATTCTGTGGTACAAATGGGGGTATAATCCGCAGGATGTGAATACAGAATGACCCAACGTCCATTCGTCCAATCATAAAAATTAATATTTCCCAAAGTTGTTTCCGCACTGAAATCAGGAGCAGTGTCTCCTATCTTTAAACTCATATTTTTGTTTTTATTGTTTTTAATAGGGCCGGCCGTTAAGACTCGGCATCCAATTTGATCTCCTCGCGTAGAAATTTTATAAAGTAATCAAAGTACATTGGGTACTTTCTATCCTTCATCCGAGCCACATATTGTTGGCGTTGGAATCCTTTGGAGGTTACCTTGATGGTCTTGATGGATTGGTCCAAATAAGGCGCAAGGGCCCAATTGGCCATAACGATCACACCCAGATTGGCCTTCACCAATTCAATGGAGGCCTCGGTCAGGGGCAGCACGATAATCTTTTTTGGATTGATGCCCTTGGGTATCAGTTCCGATCTGAAAATGGATACCGTTTCCAAGGGCAGTGAATGTATGATCAGGTCGACATCCTGAAAATCCTCGGCCTCGATGAACGATCTTTTTGCCCAGGGATGGCTCTTGCTCACCACGGCCAGCATCTCATCGGAGAACAGTTTTATAAAATCCACCTGATCGGTCTGTTCCAGATTACTGGTGATGGCAATATCAAGGTTACCCGAGACCAAATTCTCGACTGGGTGGTGGGTGGCCTCAAAGACAATTTCAATTTTCACGTTCGGGAACTCGCCATTGAACTTTTTCAGAACGGCGGGCAACCAGTGGTAACTGGTATAGCATTCCGTGCTTACCCGGATGACGCCACTCTCCCCATTGACCATTCGTTTGATCTCCTCATCGGTCCTGTCCACCTCGGCAAGTATTTTAATCGCACTGTTGTACAGCTTTTTGCCCACAGGGGTCAAAATGAGCTTCTTGTTCCGGCGGTAAAACAATTGTGTGCCAACTTGGAGTTCTGCTTCCTTCAATTGATAGCTCAGGGCACTTTGGGACAGATGGAGCACATCCATGGCGCGGGTTATCCCCCCTTCTTCCACAATCGCCTTTATCAATCTCAAGTATCTGATTTCCATTTCACAACTCTTCTGCCCAAAATTAAACCCTATCCAGGGGGAAACCCTGAAAATTGCATGAAAATATTCAATGGTTTCCATAAAATATAGTTGGATGATTTTTATGGTAGATCACGGATTGCCTTGCCCAACCCACTGGTCTTCTTGATATGCGGATGCTGGACCAGGGAGCTGGACATAAAAGGGAATCTGTTTCCGACCATGGAGTTTATCGTGGTGTGGCGAGAATATGATAATATTGCACAAAGGGGTCAAGGAGTTGCTTACACATGGAACTTTGAAAGTACTAGGTAATAAACTGCAAGACCATTATTTTAGCCCAAGGGAATCGATTACCCTGTCCACTTAAAAAATAGCCATCAAGTGAAGTTAAGACAGAAAAGAAAATTGGTGACGTATTTGAACATCTTGGATCAACCTGTACGGTTTAACCCATTTGTCTTTAGCCGGACCTTTTTGTTATGGGCCTTTCTCGGATTGGTCGGTGGCATGACTGCCGGAATCTATTGGATTGTCCTACAGTTTCTGACCCATGAACTGGCTTTTTTTACGGGATGGCAGGTGATTCCATTAATGGGCATCTCGGGGCTATTGGCCGGTTTGACCATACATTTCATAGGGGATCCCGGTGAGATACATCTGATCGTGAACAACATCCGTTTCAACAAGGGAAAGCTCAATCCGAAGAACAATCCGTCCATGATTCTCTCATCCTTATTGTGCGTGGCATCCGGTGGCAGTTTAGGTCCTGAGGCGCCTTTGGTACAGGTGACAGGTTCAACGGGCACTTGGATAGGAAAACTGTTCCGTCTCAAGGGGGAGGAACTAAGATCCCTCAGTATCGCTGGGATGGCTTCGGGTTTTACTGCACTGTTCGGAGCCCCGTTGGGGGGCAGTCTATTTGCATTGGAGATTCTCCACCACAAACATGCGGTGGAGTATTACAAGGCCATTATTCCCGCCTTTGTGTCCAGTTGTTTCAGTTATTTGGTGTTCGCATTGATCATCCATTTGGGGCTCGGTCCGATATGGGATCTTTCATCCTATGAATATTCGGGGGTTTTTGATTTTGGTTATGCTGTCCTATTTGCCATGATCGGGGCCTTTTTTGGATGGGTCTTCATTTTTGTGACCAAATTTTTCAAGACCCTGTTTGAAAGACGCCCCCTTCCCATTTATATCAAAACACTCATCGGTGGGATCATGCTGGGAATCATCGCTTATTATCTTCCCATTACACGATACTTTGGTCATCACGAAATAAGCAGGTTATTGACCAGTGATTACTCCCTTTCCGTATTGTTTTTGGTTTTGGCCTTTAAAATTATCGCCATCTCCGTAACGGTCACTTCGGGTTGGAGGGGCGGATTTATCATTCCTTTATTTTTTGTGGGGGCGACCTTGGGCCTGATAGCCCACCAACTGTTTCCGGAGATCAAGCTCAATTTGGCCATTGTGAGCTGCATGGCGGCCATCAACGCCTGTGTGACCAGAACGCCCATGAGCACGACCATATTATTGGCCACCTTGACAGGCTTCGGGCATTTCATTCCCATTTTGTTCGCCAGTCTGACCGGCTATTTCCTCGCCCCGAGAATTCCTTTTATCGGTTCCCAAATGGAAAGGGAATAGGCGCATTCTATCCAATTTTTTGAAACGTTCCCCAAAGTGGTTTACCTTGAACGGGGTCGGATCATATAAAATTCCTTTTCGGATATTGCTCAAAAGCTTTTGTTTTCCCGTTCCTTGGGCTTAATGATCATTCTGAAATATTGGTCCCTATAGATATAATAACCGATCCAATTAAATAATGCCCGTGTCCTGTTCTTAAAATTGACCAGGCCCATGATATGGACAAAAATCCAGATGAGCCATGCCGGAAATCCTTTCACAAAATAGTTCTGCCCGGGAAGGTCCAATACCGCTTTATTCCTACCAATAATGGCCAGAGATCCCTTGTCCTTATACCTGAAAGCCTTCCAACTTCCATGCTTTCCTTCCAAGTTCTTGGCGAGATTCCGCGCTTGTTGCAAAGCCGGTTGTGCCAATTGTGGATGCCCGTTGGGATAGGCATCATCCCCGGATACCAGGGCACAGTCCCCGAGGGCATAAATAGTATCATAGCCCTCCACCCTATTATGGGCATTTGTTCTTAATCGATTACCTTTTCCAAAACTCTCTTTATGGAACCCCTCAAAGGTCTTGGCGGAGACCCCTGCGGCCCAAATAAGGTTTTTGGTCCGAATCTCGGTCCCATCGGACAACTGGACCTTTTCATTATCAAAGTCCTTGACAAAAGTGTTCAGTTTGATCTCCACCCCGTACCGTTTCAGCTTTTTGAACGTATAGGCCTGGGATTTTGGTGACATGGCGGCCAATACGGCATCCTGGCCATCGATCAGATATATCCCCCCGAGGTCCTCTTGGCCCAGTTCAGGATAGTCCTTCTTCAAGATGGAGGTGCTCATCTCCGCCAAGATCCCTGACAGTTCCACTCCGGTAGGGCCTGCACCGGCGATCACAAAGGTCAACAAATGTTTTCGGTCCTCTATATTGGGGAGACGGGTGGCCCGGTCCAACCGGGCCAATATGGTGTTCCGTAGGGAAAGGGCATCACTTATGGTCTTCATCGGAAGGCTGTACCTTTCAATGTTTTTATTGCCAAAAAAATTGCTTTCCGCTCCGGTGGCCATCACCAGAATATCATAGGCCAGCTCCCCATTGCTCAAAATGACTTTGTTCTCTTCGGGCACGACCCTTTCCAGACTGCCCAACCGAAAGCGGACACTTTCCCTTTTTCGGAGGATCCTACGGAAGGGGTAGCTAATAGCGGATGGCTCCATGAAACCGGTAGAAACCTGATATATCAGCGGAGGAAAAAAATTATAGTTGTTCACATCCACCAATATGACTTCATATTTTCTGGAGTTACCCAATCCCTTGATCAATTCAAGTCCTGCGAAACCACCTCCGATGACAATGACACTTTGCTTACCATCCATAACATCAACTTTTCTTCAAAGTTAGGGGTATCCGGTCCCATTTCTCTTAAACGTGTTTAATAATCGTACCAACACACGGTCCCATCAACCTTCCGAAGACGCCCTGGCCCTGATAGGTTTTCCCATTGCTCTAAATTTATTTACCATTGCAAAAAGGATCAAGGCGATTAAGGTGGCCAAAAAGCAGGTACACTGAAAGCATAAGGATTGCACGATAGGTCATCCCAACGGTCTCCCGCGAACGTATCCCTTTGGCAACCAAAATATCACGGTAAAGACGAACCCGTCCATTCAAGGATGGGTCAAAGGCCGTTATGTTTATGATATAACCTATCCTAAACTTCTCCTTAAATTGTTCCTACAGCGTGTAGAAGCCAGCTATCAAATTCTAACAGGCAAATAACCGTGCATGTGTCCTATTTTATGATCTTAAGCACTCGGTTCCCGTGTGCTCTTCATGACCTCCTGGGTGTACCGCCGTAATTTCTCCGGGTCGTTTCCGATATGCTGGAGTTCCCTTTGGGAGGGACTCACCACCAGGGAATAGAACTTGGGCTCCCGTTTTTTGAGCTTGGCGGTATTGGCATCGATCTCTGCAATGACCCGCTCGGCATCAATGCTGTTCTCTTCTTGGTTGAAATACCCTTCCTGCTGTTCCGGTTCCTTCCCTTCGTTCTCCTTTCCGAGATAATTGACAAAATCCCGAGCACTGCCCTTAAAATTGTCCCCCAGTTGTTGGCGTGTGATGGCGATGTACATGTTTATGGTTTTTTAAGTTTTGTGCGGTATTTTTCAATGGCCTCAGGATTGAGGTCCAATTTGAGATGGTCCTTTCCGAATCGGTTATGGAACAGGCTCACATGGTCCAACACATATTTAAAATCCTCCTTGAGCTCCTCCATTTGTTCCACTAGGCGGTCATAACGGATCTTGGGCACGGTGACCTCCCCATCAAAGGGTTCTGGTTGCGAGGGTTTCTTGGTCTCGGTCAATTGCTGTTCGATAAAGTCAAAATCGCTGTCCCATTCATCGTCATTGGATTCTAGTTCCTGCTCAAAGAGGGCTTGGATCATGCTCACCGTGGGCAGGGTCTGTTCCTTTTCGATGCTGCGCATGATGGCGATCATGGCATTAAAGCGGTGTTTGATCAGGTATTTGAGACTGGCGATGGTCTCGTGCATCCGCTCATCAGGTGAGATCCCGTTGTGCTCAAAAAACTCCACCATGGCCAAGAGGGTCATGGAATGTGATTTCCCTTGCCGTTTGGAAAAGCCTTTGAACTTGGCGAGTATCGATATTTTGATGCACACGGTCCGAAATGCTTCCTTTTCGTATCCCTTATCCATTTTTAGCTTAAAAATTCCTTGGTTTTATTGGGCCCAGCGCATTTTTACGCTAAAAACGCCAAGGGCCCTATTTTTTAAAATACCCCAAACCCCCATAAACAGGGGCCTTGCGGAGCCACTATGATCGGTAGGACGCGCGAGCGTGCTACCCTCTTGCTTCTCCGATTTGTCCCGCAGGGACAAAATCGTATCGCACAACATGACCCAA
>MRWG01000423.1_pt1 | contig 52212 bp, 51 predicted proteins | sample 1013341 | NCBI WGS metagenome assembly MRWG01 (sample SAMN06117577, study PRJNA244670) | biofilm metagenome | biome: Water; feature: Cathode Biofilm; material: Biofilm; isolation source: microbial consortium enriched at the cathode of a solar microbial fuel cell | place: USA: District of Columbia ... | reverse complement strand
AACCCAGCCTCCCAGGCTCATCCCCCCGCTGCCGAGTTCCCGTCGGTGCCAAGCCGTGTGCGCACCTCGGCGATGAAATCTTCACCGCGCCGTTCGAAATTGTCATACTGGTCAAAGCTCGCCGCCGCGGGGGCGAGGAGCACCACCTCGCCCGGTTCGGCCTCGGCCATCGCGGCGGCGACGGCGGCGGACATGGTGGTGCAGATCGCCGCCTCCACCCCGTCGAGGCCGAGCGCGAACTGCGCCGCCTCGCGCCCAATCACGTAGGCCTTGACCACGTGGGGCAGGCCGGGGGCGAGGGCGGCGAGGCCGCCCTCTTTTTCCAGCCCGCCGCAGATCCAGCGGATGCGGGGGAAGGCGAGGAGGGCCTTGAGCGCGGCATCGACGTTGGTGGCCTTGCTGTCGTTAACGATCCGCACGCCGCCCGTTTCGGCCACGAGCTGGCTGCGATGGGGCAGGCCGGCAAAGCTGTGAAAGCCCTGCTCGATCACGCGCGGGGCAAGCCCCGCGGCGCGGCAGGCGGCGTAGGCGGCGCAGGCGTTTTGGTGGTTGTGCGCGCCGGGCAGGCCCTTGACCTCGCGTAGGTCGATGGCGCCCACCTGCCGCCCCTTTCGGGTCTCGGCGAGAAAGCCCTTGCGCGCGAACACGGCCCATCCCGGCCCGGAGAGCTTCTGCCCCGAGGAGACGCGGATCACCCGGTCGTCGGCGGGAGCTTCGCTCAGTTGCCCGGCGAGGAAGCGGCCCTCGTCCTCGTCCACGCCGATCACCGCGCGGTCGGGCCCGCCCTCGGCAAAGAGCCGCCGCTTGGCTGCGAAATAGCCGCCAAGCCCGCCGTGACGGTCGAGATGGTCGGGGGAAAGGTTCGTGAAAACAGCGATATCGGGGGTGAGGGCGCGGGCAAGCTCGGTCTGGTAGCTGCTGAGTTCGAGCACGATCATGCCGCCATCGCCCGGCGGGTCCAGATCGAGCACGCCGCGGCCGATATTTCCGGCTAGCTGCACGGGCTTGCCCGCCTGGTCGAGCACATGGTGGATGAGGGCGGAAGTGGTTGATTTCCCGTTGCTTCCCGTCACCGCGATCACCTTTGGCGGGGTGTCAAAACGGTGCCATGCATCGGTCGCGAGCGAGCGGAAGAAGAGGCCGATGTCGTTATCCACCGGGATACCAAGGCCAAGGGCGGCGGCGACCACGCGGTTGGGGGCGGGGTAGAGATGGGGGATGCCGGGCGAGACGATGAGCATGTCGAGCCCCGCCATCGCGCCGTCGCGGGTGAGGTCGGTGATCTCGATGCCCTCGGCTTGCGCGGCGTCGCGGGGGGCGGGGGTGTCGTCCCAGGCCACCACCTCGGCGCCCCCGGCCATCAGGGCCCGCGCCGCCGAGAGGCCCGAGCGGCCCAGCCCCAGCACCGCCACGCGCCGCCCGGATACCCCCTGAACCTCGATCATTGCGCCCTGTCCCCCTCGGATATGCCAACGCGGGGCAGAGTGCCCCGGCGGGGCGGCGCGCGCAAGCGGGTTAACGAGAGGTTGCGCAGGGCGCGCGGTTGGATGGGCAGGGCGCAGCGAATCGGCAGGTTAACAAGGGGGATGGGGGGAAATGGCACGTTGGTATCGCGTCGGTATTCCGGCGGTATTGCGACGGTGCAGATGTGGGTGAGGGGCGGCGGTTAATGCGGCGCGCGCTGGATGGGGGACGTCTGCGGGCGTGATCCTCGGGCTTGACCGGAGGACCAGTTGCCGGGGAGGTCCTCGGGTCAAGCCCGAGGATGACGGGGGTGCAGGGGGCGGAGCGGCGCGCGGGGGTCAGTCGTCGGGGAGGTCGTCGAGGTGGCGTTCGACCACCCCGATATGCGGATGATCGGCGGGCAGCGTGGCGCGGAAGATGGCCAGCGCCTGCTCCAGCAGCGGACGGGCTTCCGCCGCCCGGTCCAGCTTCATCAGCACGCCCGCGAGGTTGTTTAGGCCGACGGCATAGTCCGGATGCCCCTCGCCGATGGTCGCGCAACCGATCTCCAGCGCCTCGCGGTAGAGCCCCTCGGCCTCCGCATACCGCCCCTGCGCTTTCACCACGCCCGCGAGGTTGTTGAGGCGGATGGCATAGGCCGGATGCCCCTCGCCGAGGGCGGTGCGGGTGATCTCCAGTGCCTGCCGAAAGAGCCCCTCGGCCTCCGGATACCGCGCCTGCGCCTCCACCACGCCCGCGAGGTTGCTGAGGTGGATGGCGTAGTCCGGATGCCCCTCGCCGATGGTCGCGTGGTCGATCTCCAGCGCCTCGCGGCAGAGCCCCTCGGCCTCGGCATACCGCCCCTGCGCCTCCACCACGCTCGCGAGGTTGTTGAGGCTGGTGGCATACCCGGCGCTTTTCTCTCCGTGCTCCGACTTGGCCCAGTCAACAAGTCGTTCATGGACCCCAACCGCCTCCGCCCCTTTTCCCAGCCGCCATGTCATATGGGCGTAGGCCGTTAGGTGATCAAAGGTCTCATGCAAGTCGCTGGCGCGCTTGTAGTGGGTGTAGGCGTCTTGCCAGCGGACCTCTGCCTCGGCGACCTCGCCGCGGCCATGGGCGGCGCGGGCGGTTTCGTGGACAGCCAGTTCGTTGCGGGCCTCGATCTCGGCGAAGATATCGTCGGCGGGGGAGTAGTCGCCCTGCTCAAGCGCCGTCTTGGCCTCTGTGATGCGGTCGCCGCCGATATGGTTGCCCTCGCGGTCGAGCAGCCGCTCAAGGTCGGCGATGCGTTTGCGGGCCTCGGCGAGGGACTGTTCCGGGTTGGCGATCTGCGTCCGGAGTTCGGCGATTTGCCTTTGCAGAAGGTCCTTTTCCTCCTGATGTGCGTCGGCCAGCCTCGCCTTCAACTGATCCTCGCGCTTCTCTAGGATGGACAGGTGCTGGTCCATGGACAGGACGTCGCCCTTTAGCAGCACTGTTTGAGGCTCTTGTTCGGTGTGCTTGCAACGCCCCAAGAGGCGGATGACAATATACCAAGTCGCGCCGAGGATCGCGCCACCGACGGTAATGATAAGCCCGAGGACGGCGACAATCGCCGTGACACGGTTCTGATGATCTTCGTCACCGAACCAATCCCAGATCGTGACGCCAAATTCATATAACCACTGCATCACCGACCCACTCGCTTGCCCTCAATGCCACAATACCCGTTTGAGGCGACGTGGGAAGGGCCGCATCCCCCCGCGCGGAATCAAGGCGTGCTTGCGCGCCGCCGCGCGAGCGGTCATGCCGAAGGCATGCCTCCGGCATGACCCGCCCCCTCGGGCGGGCGTTTTTGCAACGGTGCAAATAGCTGAAAGATAGCAGGTATCTTGCATCATAAATCGCAGAGCGGAAGCGGGCTTGCGCCCACCCGGCGGTCGCGCGCTCGCGCGGCTCAGCGCGTGATGCTTGACGGCAGGTCCAGGCTGGAAACGCCCGCCCCTACCGCAATTTCAGCGTCGCCAGCCCGATCATCGCCAGTATCAGCGCGATGATCCAGAAGCGGATGACGATCTGGGGCTCGGCCCATCCCTTTTTCTCGTAGTGGTGGTGGATGGGGGCCATCAGGAACACGCGCTTGCCGGTGCGCTTGAAGTAGATCACCTGCACGATCACGCTGAGCGCCTCGGCCACGAACAGCCCGCCGACGATGCCGAGAACCAGCTCGTGCTTGGTGGCCACGGCGATGGCGCCCAGCGCGCCGCCCAGCGCGAGCGAGCCGGTATCGCCCATGAACACTGCCGCCGGTGGCGCGTTGTACCACAGGAAGCCCAGGCCCCCGCCCACGAGCCCCGCCACGAAGATCAGGATCTCGCCGGTGCCGGGCACGTAGTGCAGCCCGAGATATTCGGTGAAGTCGGTGCGCCCCACCGTGTAGGCGATGATGCCGAGCGCGCCCGAGGCGATCATCACCGGCATGATCGCGAGCCCGTCGAGCCCGTCGGTGAGGTTGACCGCGTTGGCCGAGCCGACGATCACGATCATCGCGAAGGGCATGAAGACCCAGCCCAGGTTTACCAGCACGTCCTTGAACACCGGCAGCGCCAGTTGAAGCTGCAACTCGGCGGGGTGGTGCCAGGTGGCCCAGCCCGCGGCGGCGAGCGCGATGGCAAAGCCGAGGATCAGCCGCACCCGGCCCGGCACGCCCTTGACGTTGCCGCGCGAGACCTTGGCGTAATCGTCGGCAAAGCCGATCAGACCGAAGGCCAGCGTGACGAACAGCACCAGCCAGACATAAGGATTGTCGAGCCGCGCCCACAGCAGCGTCGAGGTGACCAGCGCGCCGACGATCAGCAGCCCGCCCATGGTGGGCGTGCCGGCCTTGGAGAAGTGGGTCTCGGGCCCGTCCTCGCGGATCGGCTGTCCCTTGCCCTGGCGGCGGCGCAGCGACAGGATGAGCGGCGGCCCGAACAGGAAGCCGAAGGTGAGCGCGGTGAGGAACGCGCCACCCGCGCGGAAGGTGATGTAGCGAAACAGGTTGAACACGTCGCCGCCATCCGACAGGAGGGTGAGCCAGTAAAGCATTAGCCTTGGTCCTTTTCTAGGCGGCGGTCCGCGCGGCGCAGCGCCTCGGCGATGAGGCTGACGCGGCTGCCCTTCGATCCCTTGACGAGCACGACATCGCCCGCATCCACGAGCCGGTGCGCGCGGGTGGCGAGTGCCTCGGCGGTGGCGGCCTTGTGGCCGCGCTTCGCGTCGGGCAGGGCGTCCCACAATGCGCGCATCCGCGGGCCCACGCAATGCACCTCGTCCACCGTCTGCATTGCGGGTAGTTGGGCGAGGGCGGCGTGGAGCGCGGTCTCGGTCGGGCCCAGCTCCAGCATGTCGCCGAGGATGGCGATGCGGCGTCCGCGCGCCACGCGGCCCACGTCGTCGAGCGGGCGGCTGGCGGCGAGGATGTCGAGCGCGGCCGCCATCGAAGCGGGGTTGGCGTTGAAGGCGTCGTCGATGAGGTCGATGCTCATGCCGTCGGCGGCGAGGTCTAGCACCAGCCGTTCGCGCGTGCCGCGCCCCTCGGGCGGGGCCCAGGCGGCGAGGTCGGCAATGGCTACCGCGCGGTCGAGGCCGAGCGCCTGAACGCAGGCCAGGACCGCCAGTCCGTTCATCGCGAAGTGCCGCCCCGGCGTGCCGATCTTGTAGAGCAGCGGCGTGCGCCAGGCGCGGGCGCGCGCCACCGTGGAGGTGGCGTGCAGGTCGGCCGACAGCAGCCGGTGATGCGCGCCGCGCGCGCGGCCAAAGCTGATGGTGCGGGTGGCGTGGGTCGTGGCGGCCGCGCGCAGGATCGGGGCGGTGTCCACGTCGGCGTGGTAGAGGGCGGTGCCGCCGGGCTCCAGCCCCTGAAAGATCGACGCCTTCTCGCGGGCGATGCCCGCGAGATCGTCGAACGCCTCGAGATGGGCGGCGGCGACGGTGGTGATCAGCGCGATATGGGGTCGGGCCATGCGCGATAGCGGCGCGATCTCGCCCGGCGCGTTCATGCCGATCTCGATCACCGCGAATTCGGTGTCGGCGGGCATCCGTGCCAGCGTCAGCGGCACGCCCCAGTGGTTGTTGTAGCTCTGGACCGAGGCGTGGGTGCGGCCCTGGTGCGACAGCACCGCGCGCAGCATTTCCTTGGTCGAGGTCTTGCCGACCGAGCCGGTGACGGCGATCACGCGGGCGGGCGTGCGCGCGCGACCCGCACGGCCCAGCGCCTCGAGCCCCGCCTGCACGTCGGCCACCACGAGGAGCGGCGCGTCGGCGGGGGTGCCCTCGGGGACGTGGCTGACCATCGCCGCCGCGGCGCCCCTGGCCAGCGCGTCGGCCACGAAGTCGTGGCCGTCGCGTGCCGCGCTCAGCGCCACGAAGAGATCGCCGGGTTGAAGTGTGCGGGTGTCGATGGAGACGCCGCTGGCGGCCCAGTCAGCCGTGTTGCGCCCGCCGGTGGCGGCGGCGGCGTCTGTCGCGGTCCACAGCGTCATGCCACGCCCCCGTCGAGCACCGAGACGGCAAGGCTCGCCTGTTCGGCGTCGTCGAAGGGCAGCACGTCGGCGCCCACGACCTGCCCGGTCTCGTGCCCCTTGCCGCAAATCAGGAGCGCGTCACCGGGGCCCAATGTGTCCACCCCGCGCAGGATCGCCTCGGCGCGGTCGGCGACCTCGGCGGCGCCGGGACAGCCCGCGCGCACCGCGGCGCGGATCGTGGCGGGATCCTCGGTGCGGGGGTTGTCGTCGGTGACGATCACCGCGTCGGCGAACTGGGCTGCGGCCTGTCCCATCAGGGGCCGCTTGCCACGGTCGCGGTCGCCGCCCGCGCCGACGATGGCGGTGAGCCGGCCCATGACGTGCGGGCGCAGCGCCTTGAGCGCGGTGGCCACGGCGTCGGGGGTGTGGGCGTAATCGACAAATACCGCCGCGCCGTTGCCGCGGGTCGCGGCAAGCTGCATCCGCCCGCGCACGGTGGTCATCGCGGGCAGGGCGGCGATTACGCGGGTGGCATCCGCCCCGGCGGCGATGGCGAGGCACGCGGCAAGCGCCGCGTTTTCCGCCTGGAACCCGCCGATCAGGTCGAGCCGGACCTGGTGGGCGCGATCCTCCCAGTCGAAGCGGAGCACTTGCCCGGTGGCGTCGAAGCGCTGGCCGGTGATGTGCAGATCGGCCCCCGGGCGGCGGCCCACGGTGATGAGGTCCTGCCCGCGCGCCGCCACGATCTCGGCCATGTGGGTGCCGTGGGGGTCGTCGATATTGACCACGGCCACCCCGTCCTCGGGCAGCACACGGTCGAAGAGCCCGGCCTTGGCCGCGAGATAGGCGGCGAAATCCGGGTGATAATCGAGGTGGTCCTGCGTGATGTTGGTGAACGCCGCCGCCGCGAGCCGCACCCCGTCAAGGCGGCGCTGGTCGAGCCCGTGCGATGAGGCCTCCATCGCGGCATGGGTGACGCCCTGGGCTGCGCAGTCCGCCAGCAGTCGATGGAGCGTCACCGGCTCGGGCGTGGTGTGGCTCAGGGGCGCACGCACCGCCCCCTCGACGCCCGTGGTGCCGAGGTTCACCGCGGCTAGGCCCAGTGCCTCCCATATCTGGCGGGTGAAGGTGGCCACCGAGGTCTTGCCGTTGGTGCCGGTGACGGCGACCATCACGTCGGGCTGGGAGCCGAACCACAGCGCGGCGGCATAGGCCAACGTCTGGCGCGGGTCTTCGGCGATGACGAGCGCGGCATCCGAGCCCGCGAGCGCGTCGGCGGCGAGGCGCGCGCCCGCGGCATCGGTCAGGATCGCCCCGGCGCCCCGGTCAAGCGCGGTGGCGATGAAGCGTGCGCCGTGGGTATGCGTGCCGGGCAGGGCGGCGAACAGCGCGCCGTCCTCGACCGCGCGGCTGTCGGTGGCGAGCGCCGTGACGCGTGCCTGCCGCCCGCCCTGCGCGGTCAGCCCCAGTTCTGCCAGTGTTCGAATATGCGCCACGCGCCTGCCACCCCGGTTGTCATCTCAGTTCGATGCCCGCCTTATAGCAGCCGCCCCGACCTGTTCAATCGCAGGCCTGAGGCCCAGAAGCGGCGCGGTGCGGCGGATGATCTCGGCGGCCACCGGCACGGCGGTCCACCCGGCGGTGCGGCGCGGCTCCTCGCCCGAGGTCTCGACCGGCTCGTCGAGGGTGACGACGATCACGTAGCGTGGATCGTGGGCCGGGAACATGCCCGCGAAAGTCGCGATCACCCGGTCCTCGTGATAGCCGCCACCGCTGGCCTTTGGCTTGTCGGCGGTGCCAGTCTTTCCGCCCACGGCATAGCCCGGCACCTCGGCGAGGCTGGCGGTGCCATCGGTCACCACCCGGCGCAGCATGTCGCGCATGGTGGCCGATGTCGTCTCGGAGAGGACACGCGGACCGGGCGCGCGATCCGGATCGCGCAGGAGCGTGGGCGTCACCCGCCGCCCGCCGTTCACCACCGTGGCATAGGCCGCGGCGAGGTGCAGCGGGCTGATGGCAAGGCCATGCCCGTAAGAGATGGTCATGGTTGACAACTCCGACCATTTCGGCGGCAGGAGCGGCTGGCTGCCGCCGGCCTCGGTGATCTCGAGCGGCACCGGATCGAGCAAGCCCAGCGTGCGCAGAAACGCCTGCTGCCGCTCGGCCCCGATCTCGACGGCGATGCGCGCGGTTCCCACGTTGGAGGATTTCACCAGCACCTTTTCGACGCTCAGCTCGCGTCCGTAGTTGTGGAAATCGCGGATCCTGTACTTCCCCCATGTCATCGGGCTCTGGGTGTTGATCATGGTGTCGGGTTCGACCTGCCCGCGTTCCAGCGCCTGCGCGATGGTGAAGGTCTTGAAGGTGGAGCCGAGCTCGTAGACGCCCTGCACCGCGCGGTTGAACAGTGGGCTGTCGTCGGGGTTGCCCTGCACGGGCGGCGCGGGGCGGTTGTTGGGGTCGAAATCCGGCAGCGAGGCGATGGCGACGATCTCGCCGGTGCCGGCCTCCATCAGGATGCCCGCGGCGCCCTTGGCGTTCATGATGCTCATGCCGCCGGCGAGCACCTTTTCCATCGCCGCCTGCACGCTGAGATCGAGCGATAGCGCCAGCGGCTCGTGGGCGCGGGCCGGATCGCGCAGGCGCGCGTCGAGCGCTTTTTCGATCCCGGCCACGCCCACGATCTCGGCGGCGCTGACGCCCTCGTCGCCAAAGCTCGCCCCGCCCAGCACATGCGCGGCGATCTGTCCGTTGGGATAGAGCCGCATCTCGCGCGGGCCGAACAGCAGCCCCGGCTCGCCGATGTCGTGCACGGCCTGTTTCTGCTCGGGGCTGAGGGTGCGGCGGATCCACAGGAACTTGCGCTTGCCGGTGAAGCCGCGCAGCAGCCGCGCGCGGTCGAGGTCGGGGAAGATGGCGGCCAGTTGTTCGGCGGCGCCCTCTGGGTCGATCATCTGCTGCGGCTGGGCATAGAGGCTGTAGGTGTCGAAATTCGTGGCCAGCACGCGGCCGCGGCGATCCGTGATATCGGCGCGCTGGGCGAGGATGCGCGCGCCGCTCGCCCCGGCGCGGGGTTCGGCCGGTTCCGATTGTGCCAGCACCGCCATCTGGCCGCCGATCACCGCGAACCCGGCGAGAAACAGCCCCGCCAGCACCAGCAGCCGCCCCTCGGCCCGGCGGCGGGCACGGTCGCGCATTTCCTCGTGGCGCAGGCGGATGTTTTCGCGCTCGATCGCGTCGGGGTTTTCGCCCTTGCGGCGGGCATCGAGGATACGCGCGAGCGGGCGCAGCGGGGTGCGGATCATGGGCGACCTCCGTCGCTCATGACATCGACGGGGTTCGTGATGGTGAAATCCGGTTTGGTCTGCGGGTAGGCGACCTGGTCGATGCGCCCGAACTGATGCGGTTGCAGCGGCATCAGCCCGAGCCGGTCGTAATTCATCTCGACCAGCGCGGCGAGCCGGTCGGGGCGGTTGAGATAGGCCCATTCCGCGTTGAGCATCCGCAGCCGCTGGCGGGCGGTGGCGATATCGGATTGCAGCGTGTCGGCGCGCGCGAGCGCCTCTTGGGTGCGGTAATTCTCGCGGTAGGCCCAGAAGGCAAGGCCGATCACGGCGAGCGCGGTGAGGACGTGAACGAGGCTGCGCATCATCTCTCTCCTGCGAGCAGGGGAAGCCCGAGCGCGGTGCGGTCGCTTGTGCCCGGTGGGGCGTCGGTGCGGATGCCCATGCGCAGCCGCGCCGAGCGGGCGCGCGGGTTGGCGTCCAACTCGTCGGCATCGGCGGCGATTGGCTTGCGCGAGGGCAGGGTGAACTGCGCGGGTTTTGCCGCGGCCTCGGGGGCGTGGCGGCTACCGCCGCCGCCGTGTCCGGCGCGGTCTTGGAAGAAGCGCTTGACGATGCGATCCTCGATGGAATGGAAGGTGACGACCGCGAGCCGCCCGCCGGGGACCAGCGCGCGCTCGGCGGCCTCGAGCCCGTCCACGAGGGCGCGATACTCGTCGTTGACGGCGATGCGGATGGCCTGAAACGTGCGGGTGGCGGGATGGACCTGCCCGGGCTTGGGGCGCGGCAGGCAGCGTTCCACGATGGCCGCGAGCGCGCCGGTGGTCTCGAAGGGGGCCTCGGTGCGCGCCCGCACGATGGCGCGGGCGATGCGCCGGCTGGCGCGCTCTTCGCCGTAGAGGAATAGGATGTCGGCGAGGCGGGCCTCCGGGGTTTGGTTGACCAGATCGGCGGCGGTGGGGCCTTGCTGGCTCATCCGCATGTCGAGCGGGCCGTCCTTTTGGAAGGAGAACCCGCGTTCCGGCCGGTCGAGTTGCATCGAGGAGACGCCCAGATCGAGCACCACCCCGTCGAGCGCGTCGGCGTAGCTGTCAAGTTGCGCGAAATTGCCCTGCACGAGGCTGAGCCGGTCGCCATAGTCTGCCCCCCAGTCCCGCGCCATTTCGATGGCCAGAGGGTCCTGGTCGACGCCGATCACGTGCTCTGCACCCGCGTCGAGCAGCCCGCGCGCATAGCCGCCTGCGCCCAGCGTGCCATCGAGCCAGGTGCCGCGCACCGGGGCCACCGCCGCCAGCAGCGGGCGCAAAAGGACGGGGACGTGCGGGGCAGGAGAGGGCGGTGTGGCAGCGGCAGCGGCCATCGTTCAGGCGCCTTCGGGATTGTCGAGCAGGATGAGCGGGTCGAAATCGTCGGGGAATTCGTCGAGCCATTCCTCGGTCTTGGCCAGTTCCTCGGACTCGTAGGTCTCGGGCTTCCATATCTGGAAGGTGTCACCCGCGGCGATGAAGAACGCCTCGCCCTCGAGGTCGATCTTGCGGCGCAGCTTGGCGGGCAGCACCAGCCGCCCGGTTTCGTCGATGCTGGTGGGAAAGCTTTGGCCGTGGAACAGCCGCTGAAGATGCTTGCGCGCGTTCGAGCCGCGGGGCAGGGCGGCGATCTTGGCATCCACCTCCTGCATCGCCTCGACCGTGTAGCATTCGAGGAAATTGCGGCGATGGTCGCCGTAGACGATGATGAGCTCGGGGCTGAGGCCGTCGGTCCAGTTGGGGTCGGAGGCCTCTATCACACGGCGATAGAGGGCCGGGATCGATACCCTGCCCTTTCCATCCACCTTGTGGAGGCTCTCGCCCCTGAATATCCGGCCCACTGTCCCGCTGGTCCCTTGTTGCGCCCCCGCGTCCCGAAAACCGCCCCCCGGATACGAAACAGCGGGTTGATCTGCTGCCACTGATCAACCCGCCGCCCTCGTCCCGCCTGAGCGGGGGGTCCGACTGCGCGCGCCACCTGGGGGGATGTCTGCTCGCCCGCGCGCCGGAACTCTTTGTTCGATGAAGCCGGGTGCCTGTATGAAACCTGACTTGGGAGTTGTCCGGAGGTCTTGATGCCTCTCTATGATCCCGTCCTCATCGTGTTTCCTAGATAATATGGGAATTCGTCCCATGGCAATCTTTTTCTGCGTTTGTTTGCATGTTTTGGTGCCCTGTGTGCCCTCTCGGAATAATATTGTGTGCCAATATTCAGGTATTCTTCCCTCATCTAGGTCTCAGTTATCAATATAACGCAATATATGCTATTCATCGAAACTTCCCATGATTTCCAAGAAAATTGTGAATCCGGTTTGGAAAATGCTCGGAAACATCGCGATTCCTGAGGTTCAACCGGCCTGGGGCGTGGAACCTGATGCGAATCACGCGTGACTTGATTCGATTTTCCGGTCTGCGCTGGCCGCGGTCGTGTTCCCGCCAGATGTCGGCCCACGATTTCCCGTGGGGGCCGTGATGTGCCGGTGAGGTCGGACGGTGTGGGCGGCTGTGCTGTTTCGAAGCGCCCGGGGTGGAGGTGGGGTTCGCGGGCCTTGGCCTGACGGTGGGTGGATCGCGCGGAGCGCCGTGATCGATCAGCCGCGCCTTCTAGCCTGCCAGCCCCAAACGCCGCTCGCGGCGCATGACCAGACGGATGGTGACGACGCCCGCGACCCCGGTGGCGAACATCAGCCACAACAGCGGGAATGCCCCGCGTTCGGGCGTCAGCAGCAGCCCCGCCAGCGCCGAGAGCACCGCCCCCAGCCCGATCATCAGCGCGCCCGAAAGGCCGCTTGCCGTGCCGGCGAGGTCGGGCCGGATCGATAGCGCGCCGGCGGTGGCGTTGGGGATCACCATGCCGTTGCCAAGCCCCATGAACATCATCAGCCCGAAGAAGCTGAGCGGCGTGCCGAAGCCCGCGTAGAAGAGCGTGAGGTTGAGCCCGATGCCACCCGCGTTGGACAGTGTCCCCCACAGCACCATCCGGTTGACGCCGATCCGCGTGGAAAAGCGCCCAGAGGCGAAATTGCCGAGGAAATAGCCAACGGCGGGCGCCCCGAACAAAAGCCCCAGAAGCGAGGGCGACAGCCCGAACACCTGGTCGCCGACGAAGGGCGCACCGCCCAGATAGGCGAAGAACGACCCCGAACTGAGCCCCGCCGCCAGCGCGTAGCCCCAGAACCGGTAGGAGGTGAGAAGTGCGGGGTAGTCGCGGAACTGCTGTGCCAGGGTGCGCCCCGAGAGCGGCGCGGTCTCGCCCAGGTCGTACCAGCACAGCCAGAACAGCCCGGCGCCCAGAACGAGGAGCGCCCAGAAATTCGCTTGCCAGCCGAACGCCTCGTCGAGCAGTCCGCCGAACGCCGGGCCGATCATCGGCACCACGGCCATGCCCATCGTCACATAGCCGATCATCGAGGCCGCGCGGTCCTGGGGCACCATGTCGCGCACGATGGCGCGCGACAGCACCATCGCCACGACGATGCTGGCCTGCACCATGCGAAAGGCAAGAAAGACCGTGACGGTCGGCGCGAGCAGGCAGCCGACCGTCGCGACGAGGAACAGCCCGACCCCCCACAGCACCACCGGGCGCCGCCCCCAGCGGTCCGAGACCGGGCCCATCAGCAATTGCAGCCCGGCATTCACCGCGAGATAGAGCGCCACCGATAGCTGGATCAGCCGATACTCGGTGTCAAAATACGCCACCATCCCGGGCAGGGACGGCAGGAAGATGTTGATCGCCAGCGCCGACAATCCCGCCATCAGGATCAGCGTCACGATATGTGGTGGGGTTGAGCGATCCAGAAACCGGACCTTGACCTCGGACAGCATGGCGGCACGCTAGGGGTATCGGGTGAAGATGTCCATTTGCATAGGGTGCAAAGCCGGGGTTGATTTGCTGATTTGCAGATATTCAAGAATTTGTTCGCAGCAATTTGCAAATTTGCGGGATTCCGTTTGGCCCCGTGGTCCCGACTGCGTATGGTGCGCGCCAACGACGGCCGGGGAGGCCCGATGAGGAAAGGGGACCGCCATGAAAGATATCCTTCAGGAACTCGAAACCCGCCGGGCCGATGCACGGCTCGGGGGCGGGCAGGTGCGCATCGACGCGCAGCACGGGCGCGGCAAGCTTACCGCGCGCGAGCGGATCGAGCTGCTGCTTGACGAGGGCAGCTTCGAGGAATTCGACATGTTCGTCGCGCATCGCTGCACCGATTTCGGCATGGAGAAGAACCGCCCCTACGGCGATGGCGTGGTCACCGGCTGGGGCACGATCAACGGTCGGCAGGTCTATGTCTTCAGCCAGGATTTCACCGTTCTGGGCGGCTCGGTCAGCGCCACCCATGCGCAGAAGATTTGCAAGATCATGGACATGGCCATGCAAAACGGCGCGCCCGTCATCGGCATCAACGATTCGGGCGGGGCGCGTATCCAGGAGGGGGTAGACAGTCTCGCGGGGTATGGCGAGGTGTTCCAGCGCAATATCGAGGCGTCGGGCGTGATCCCGCAGATCAGCGTCATCATGGGCCCCTGCGCGGGCGGCGCCGTCTATTCCCCCGCGATGACCGATTTCATCTTCATGGTGAAGGACAGCTCTTACATGTTCGTCACCGGCCCCGACGTGGTGCGCACCGTGACCAATGAGCAGGTGACGGCGGAGGAGCTGGGCGGCGCGCTCACCCATACGCGCAAGTCGAGCGTCGCCGACGGGGCCTTTGACAGCGATGTCGAGGCGCTTGCCGAGGTGCGGCGGCTGGTGGATTTCCTGCCGCTGAACAACCGCGAGAAACCGCCGGTGCGCCCGTTCTTTGACCAGCCGGGGCGTGTCGAGGCGAGCCTCGACACGCTGATCCCCGAGAACCCCAATATGCCCTATGACATGAAGGAGCTGATCCTGAAGATCTCGGACGAGGCGGATTTCTACGAGATCCAGGAGGAATTCGCCAAGAACATGATCACCGGCTTCATCCGGCTGGAGGGGCAGACCGTGGGCGTGGTGGCCAACCAGCCGATGGTGCTGGCGGGGTGTCTCGATATCGACAGCAGCCGCAAGGCGGCGCGGTTCGTGCGGTTCTGCGACTGTTTCGAGATCCCGATCCTGACGCTGGTGGACGTGCCCGGCTTCCTGCCCGGCACCGGGCAGGAATATGGCGGGGTGATCAAGCATGGCGCCAAGCTGCTCTTTGCCTATGGCGAGGCGACGGTGCCCAAGGTCACGGTGATCACCCGCAAGGCCTATGGCGGGGCCTATGACGTGATGTCGTCAAAGCATCTGCGCGGCGATTTCAACTATGCCTGGCCGACGGCAGAGATCGCGGTGATGGGTGCCAAGGGCGCGACCGAGATCATCTACCGCGCCGATCTCAAGGACCCCGAGAAGATCGCGGCGCATACCGAGAGCTACGAGGACCGGTTCGCCAATCCGTTTGTCGCCGCCGAGCGCGGCTTTATCGACGAGGTGATCCAGCCGCGCAGCACGCGCATGCGCGTGAGCCGCGCGTTTGCATCCTTGCGCAACAAGAAGATCGCGCTGCCCTGGAAGAAGCACGACAACATCCCGTTGTAAGGTAATGGGGGCGCTGCCCCCGCCAGGGTATCCGAACCAAGAAGAAGCAAGGACAGACGCAGGACATGGCCCGCGACCGATGGCATCTGACCCACGAGGAGGACGGCGCGCTGACGCTGGCGCGGCGGTGGCCTGCGCGCTTCGATCTGGCGGTCGAGGGGCGGGTGCCAGAGGCATCGCGCGCCCGTGTCGCGCACCGGTTGCGGCAGGACATGTGGCGGGCGCTGCGGCACTTGCGCGGCTTTGCCCCCGTGGTGCGGGTGTGGCGCGTGCCTGGCGGCCTGCATGTGCGCGCGGGCGGCGCGGTGGCGGGCCGGTTCGCGCGGGCGGAAGCGGAGGCGCGGATCGCCGCGCTGTTCCAGGATCCGGCGCGCGTGGCGCGCTGGACGGGGGTGGGCGGATGAGGCCGCTAGCGGGCATGGCCGCGGGCGTTCTGCTGGCGCAGGCCCCCGCAGCCGCAGCGCAGGAGGAGGCGCTGCGGCTGCCCTCGGGGCTGGAGGCGCGGCTCTTCGAGGTGGTGAGCAACCGGCCCTCTGGCGGCGGGCTGATCTATCGGTTCCGCTATGTCGCCGGTGGGTTCACAGCCGGGGCGGAGCGGTTCGATGCCATCTCCGGCGATCTTGTGTGGCTGTGCGAGACGCACGCGCTGCCCCGGATTTCGAATATCGGCCCGCAGCCCGGGCAGGTGGTTGTTTCGCTGGCCGACCGCGAGTCGGAATTCGGCGTCTACGACGAGACGGTCACGCAGGTCTTCGAGGCCTACCGGATCGAGGATGGCCGTTGTACATGGGAGATGTTCTGATGTCGTCGCGATATCGCTTAAGCAAATGGACCGGCCTTTGGCGAGGTGCGTCTTTGGGGACACATGCGCGTGGGATCGCGCATTCAATGTATTCAAATCGCTCGATTTCCGCTAGCGTTGTCCCAGGTTGCGCCCAAGCGACCTTTACCTCGCCAACGTGGCGGGTTTCGGCATCGTGCCCGAACGCGCCATCAACCGAAGACACGAGAGACAGGAGTATTACATGTCCAAGACCCTCAAGAGCGTTCTCGCCCTTGGCTTCGTTGCCGTCGTCGCCGCGTGCGCACAGCCGGCCGAGGAAGAATTCGTCGTGGTCGAGCCGGTCACGACCGAGCCGGAGCAGACCGGCAAGTACAAGTAAGCCCTTCGGGCTGACGGCGGGACGGGCGGTATCGTCCGTCCCGCCACACCTGCCAAACGTGCCGCACCTCTGCGTCTTTGGAGGTGCAACATGTTGAAACATCGCGGTTTTCCGGGACGTCTTGCAGGTACAGACTACCAGTTCACAATCAGGCGGGGCAACCCGCGCGGGATCACGCCGCTCATCGCGCGCGAGCGCTATCGTGACCGCAAGCCAATCGACAGGCGTGCCGATACCGAGTTCCTGCGCGCCATCTGGGAGCATTTCGGCGACCAGCCCTTTGAGCGAGGTAACCTCGATGCCGGACGGCTGAGCTGGCTGCTGGGGCGCGAAATCAAGCCCGCAGAGGATCCGTTCGATCCGAAAAGTTACGAGGCGTTGCTGGTACTTGACCTGGGCGTTGCCCGGCAGAGCTTTCCCGAGGTGTTCGACGGTGGGGATGCGCCATGAGTCGGGCCGGGATCGGCAGAGTCTCGCGCAGCCGGGCCGGTTTCCGGCGGTCGCATGCCGAGTGCGGGGCGCGTGTGATGCGGGGCTTGGCCCGGGCCCCCGTCGCTGACAGTCTTTTTGGAGCCATGGATCGTCTTTCCCCGAGCGCGCCATTTCGGCGCTTGGTCCATGGTGTCCCCTCCTGCGGGCAGTCCGGTGCCAGTTCGGTCGCCGGGCTGCCCCTTTTTGCGGGTGCAGGTGTCCGTGGCTCAGAAGCTGAACTGAACCGAGGTTTGCAGGCGCGTGGCGTCCTCCGAGGCGCCGCTGACGAGCTCGCGCTCGACCCAGCTCAGTTCTGCGCCGACGGTCATGCGATCGACCGGCTTGTAGAAGATCGACGCGTGCACCGTCTGGTGCTGGTCGCTGTCGGTGGGCGCGAACGTGTCCTCGACCGAGTAGAAGCCGTAAGACAGCCCCGCCGTCAGTTTCTCGGAGAAATCGTGCGACACCTGCGCGGTGGCGCCGTAGGACTCGATGGTGTTGAGCCGTCCGGTGGCATCGACGAACGCATCCTGCCCGGCGCCGTCGATGATGTACCGGCCCACGCCGTCGCCATAGGTGAACGAGCCGACGATCCGGCCGCCCGCCCAGAGCGGTGCGCCGCCGGCGATGTTGATGCCCCAGCCGGTATCGCTGTCGCCGCCCATCTGGCGCGGGGCTTCGAGGTCGCGCAGCACCAACGCCCCGCGCAGGAGGGTGTCATCGTGCTGCCACTTGGCCGCGAGCACGAGGTCGGGCGACTGGTCGAAATCCGAGTTGTTGCCCGAGAAGGCACCGCCGATGGTCTCGCCGATGGGCACGGTCGCACCACCAACCACACCGCGACCGGAGAATTCGCCGTTCTCGAGCGCGACAGAGACATCGAGCCCCTCGCCCGCCGGGAAGGTGTAGCGAAGCTGCGCCTGCCGGATAAAGGGAATGCCCGAGGGGCCCTGGAAATCGACCGTCGAGGGGTAGGCCTCGATCGGCATGAACGTGGTCCAGGTCTGGCCCGCGGTCCAGCCGTTCCAGCGACCATAGGCGTGGCGCAGGCGCGGGCGGTGCGAGTTGGTTTGCACATCGTTGCCGCGCGTGCCGAAGAAGTCGATCTCGACGAAGGTGGTGAGCGGCCCCTTGTCGGTCTGGGTATCGGTGCGGAAGTTGAGGCGCGTCTGGCGCACATGGGCGTCGAAGCCGCCGCCATCGGGCGCGCCGATCGCGAGGCCGGGGACGAAGGTGGTGTCGCCCTGTCCCTGATCGAAATCGTAGATCAGGTCGAGCTTGGTGTAGCCGCCGAAGGTGAGTGTCGTGCCCGCGGGCAGGTTGACGTGCCCGCGATCCTCGAGTTCGTTCACACGTTCGGTCAGCGCGCGCACCTGTTGCTTGAGTTCCGCGTCGCTCTCGGCGAAGGCGGGGGCGGCATGGATTGCCACCAGCAGCGCGGATGGCGCAAGGGCCATTGCGACGTGTCGTTTCATGGGGTGATCTCCTCCCGGTTGTGGTGTCAGGCGCGCACGCTGCGCGCCCCGCAGGCCGCGTCGCACAGGCGGCCTGTCCCACAATGCCAAGCCGTTTGGTCACGCGCCCCTCACGTCAAGGTGATCTACGAAAATGTGTAAGCACTTGAAAAAAATTGATAATAAATCTTTCGTTACAAATCCGTTATCGGAATGTGACACTGTCTGCGCGCCCCGCCGCGCGGGCTGGAACCGCTAGAGGAAGGGACGAGGAATGTTCAAGAAAATCCTGATCGCGAACCGGGGAGAGATCGCCTGTCGGGTGATAAAGACCGCGCGCAAGATGGGGATCGCCACCGTCGCGATCCATTCCGATGCCGATGCGCAGGCGCTGCATGTGCAGATGGCCGACGAGGCGGTGCATATCGGTCCCTCGCCCGCCAACGAGAGCTATATCGTCATCGACAAGGTGATGGACGCGATTCGCAAGACCGGCGCCGAGGCGGTGCATCCGGGCTATGGCTTCCTGTCGGAAAACCCCAAGTTCGCCAAGGCGCTGGAGGCCGAGGGCGTGGCGTTTGTCGGCCCGCCGGTGCGCGCGATAGAGGCGATGGGTGACAAGATCACCTCCAAGAAGATCGCGCAGGAGGCGGAGGTGAGCACCGTGCCCGGCGTGATGGGCCTGATCGAGGACGCCGACGAGGCGGTGAAGATTTCCGGCGAGATCGGCTATCCGGTGATGATCAAGGCCAGCGCCGGAGGCGGCGGCAAGGGCATGCGCATCGCGTGGAATGACGAGGAGGCGCGCGAGGGCTTTCAAAGTTCGAAGAACGAGGCGGCCAGCAGTTTCGGCGACGACCGCATCTTTATCGAGAAGTTCGTCACCCAGCCGCGCCACATCGAGATACAGGTGCTGTGCGACGCTCATGGCAACGGCATCTACCTGGGCGAGCGCGAGTGCTCGATCCAGCGCCGGAACCAGAAGGTGATCGAGGAGGCGCCGAGCCCGTTTCTCGATGAGGAGACCCGCCGCGCGATGGGCGAGCAGGCGGTCGCATTGGCCCATGCCGTGGGCTATGCCAGCGCCGGGACGGTGGAGTTCATCGTCGACGGTGAACGCAATTTCTTTTTCCTCGAGATGAACACGCGCTTGCAGGTGGAGCATCCGGTGACCGAGCTTGTCACCGGCGTGGACCTCGTCGAGCAGATGATCCGCGTCGCGGCGGGCGAGAAGCTGTCGATCACGCAGGACGACGTGACGCTCAAGGGCTGGGCGATGGAGAGCCGCCTTTATGCCGAGGACCCTTATCGTGGCTTCCTGCCCTCGATCGGGCGGCTCACGCGCTATCGCCCGCCGCAGGAAATCGCCGCCGGGCCGCTGCTGGAGACGGGCAAGTGGCAGGGCGATGCCCCGAGCGGAGAGACCGCGGTGCGCAACGATACCGGCGTCTACGAAGGCGGCGAGATCAGCATGTATTACGACCCGATGATCGCCAAGCTATGCACATGGGCCCCGGACCGTGCGCAGGCGATCGAGGCGATGCGCGTGGCGCTCGACAGTTTCGAGGTCGAGGGGATCGGGCACAACCTGCCGTTCCTCAGCGCGGTGATGGATCATGCGAAATTCGTCTCGGGCGACATCACCACCGCGTTTATCGCCGAGGAATATCCCGACGGCTTCGACGGGGTTGAGTTGCCCGAGGGTGTGCTGCGCCGGATCGCGGCAAGCACGGCGGCGATGCACCGGGTGGCGGAGATCCGGCGCACGCGCATCTCGGGGCGGATGGACAACCACGAACGCCACGTCGGCGAGGACTGGGTGGTGAGCCTTCAGGGCGAGAGCTATCCGGTCACAGTCTCTGCGGACCGGGAGGGCGCGAGCGTGCGCTTCGAGGATGGTGCCATACTGCGCGTCGCCAGCGACTGGACGCCCGGCGATCAGCTCGCGCGGCTTGACGTGGACGGCAGCCCGCTGGTGCTCAAGGTGGGCAAGATCACGCAAGGCTTTCGCATCCGGAGCCGCGGGGCCGATCTCAAGGTCAATATCCGCACGCCGCGGCAGGCGGAACTGGCGGCGTTAATGCCCGAGAAACTTCCGCCTGATACGTCGCGGATGCTGCTCTGCCCGATGCCCGGCATGATCGTGAAGGTCCACGTGGCCGAGGGCGACGAGGTGCAGGAGGGGCAGGCGCTGTGCACCGTGGAGGCGATGAAGATGGAGAACATCCTGCGCGCCGAACGCAAGGCCGTGGTCTCATGCGTCAATGCCGCGCCCGGCGACAGCCTCGCGGTGGACGAGGTCATCATGGAGTTCGAGTGAGGGGATGACCCGCGCCCCGCGCCATAATCCCGTGCCGGTGGCCTGTCTTGCCGCGCTGGTCATCCTCGCCGCCTGTCAGCGCGAGCAGGAGGCGGCGCAGCGGGTGTGGCTGGGGCAGTGGTTCGCGCTGGGCGAGACGCTGTCCTTCGTGGCAAGGCGGGACTGTGCGGTGGGACTCTACTCTGTGGTGAACGCGCAGGTGAAATCGGCCCTGCCGGTTACCCGTGACGTGGCGCAGATGCGCCGCGAGATCGCGGGACGGGGGGCGGCGGCGCTCGATCTACCGGGGCAGGCGGCGGATGCGGCGCTGGTGGCGATGGCCAACCACCACCGCGAAACCGGCATGGCGATGCGCCGTGCCGGCATCGAGGCGCGGGCCTGCATGGACGCGCGCAGCGAGAGCGTGTTTCGCCATGCGCTCGATGACGGAGAGACGGTGCTGGCCTGGGACGGGGCGCGCCGCGCGCTCCTGCTGATGATGCCGGGCGAGGGGCTGCTCGTCGTGGCGATGGGGGAGGGCTGAGCGATGACCTGTGGTCAGCTTTCGCCCGCCTTGCCCTCGCGCATCTCGCGCTGGCGCGCCGGCAGCTTGTCGATGGAGCGCACGATCTCTCGCACGTGCCACGGCGCGGGCTTGCGCAGGTATATCTCGCCGTCCTTGCCGATGAGCACGAGGTTGAAGCCGCGCGGCCGTAGCTTCTGCCGCCAAGCCGAGCGCGCCGCGGGGTCGGTGTCGGTGATCACCACCACGTCGCGCACGGCGAGCGCGTCGATCCGGTCGGTGATGTATCCCATCTGCTCGGCATATCGCGGATCCGCAGGGGTGTCGGCAAACACCACGAGCGGGCGCTTGATCCAGAGCAATTCGTCCGGTGTTACCTCTTCGGCGGGCACGATCAGGGGCGTGTCGGTCTCTGGCGCAGTCTCTTGTGCGTCGGCGGGGGCCGCTGCGAAGGCAAGCAAAACAAGGGCGAGTAACGGTTTCATGCGATCTCCTGTCCGGCAAGATATAGGCGGATCGCGCCGGATTGCGAAGCCCGTTTGGCCGCATCGGGAAAAAACGACGCGGTTAATCCCGCGCTCACGTGTTGGTGGCATCCTGCGACCGGACGCCGGGCAGCAAGGGACGCGCGCGATCATGGATATCATTCTTCACCTCGGGGCCCACCGCACCGCCACCACGAGCCTGCAACGCCATGCGCAGGCGCAGACAGCCGCGCTCGCCGCGCACGGGCTGGCGTTCTGGGGCCCGCCGGTCACCCGCGATGGGCTGCTGGCCGGGGTCATTCCAGCGCCGGGCGACCATTTCGAAGCTGCGCGGGCCGCGCGCGCCCGCGGGCGGATCGCCCTGCGCGTGGCGCAGGCGCGGGAGGCGGGCGTGACGCGGCTCGTGGTCAGTGACGAGAACTTGATCGGCGCGCCGCGCACCTGCCTGCGGTGTCACCGGCTTTATCCCGGGGTGGGCGAGCGCATGGCGCGCCTCGCCGATGCCTTTGGCGGGCGGATCACCCGCACCGTTCTGTCGATCCGGGCGCAGGACGCGTGGTGGGCCTCGGTTCTGGCCTATGCGGTGGCGCGTGGCCACCGGCTGCCCTCGGCGGGTGATCTCGACCGGCTGGTGACGGCGGGGCGGCAATGGCGTGACGTCATTGCGGACGTGGCCTGCGCGCTGCCGGGTGCCGAGATCGTGATCCCGCCGCACGAGCAATTCGCTGATCGCCCTGCCGCGCGTCTGGCGCTGATGACGGGCGAGGCCGACACCGGACATGGGCACGAGGCCGCCGCATGGCTGGGCCGCGCGCCCGACCTGCCCGCGTTGCGCCGCGCCGTGGCGCGCCGGGGCGGTGATGCCGCGCGCCTGCCCGGTGGCTCCGGGCGCTGGCACCCGTTCGGCGCCGCGCAGGCCGCCGCACTGAAAGAGGCTTATGACGACGATCTGTTCTGGCTGCGCGCCGGGGCGGACGGGCTGGCACGACTGGCCGGGGAAACCGGACCGTTGAACGCGGGGATACAGCCGCGCGACGGTCATCCGACAAGAGGACAAGACGATGGCATCGAAGAAAGACATCTGGCGTGAACTGGCCGAGGCGGAACTGAAGGGCCGCCCGCTTGAAGACCTGACATGGCAGACGCTCGAGGGGATCGCGGTCGAACCGCTCTACACCGAGGAGGATGTCGAGGGGCTGCCACACATGGGCAGCATCCCCGGGCAGGCGCCCTTTACCCGCGGCGTCAAGGCGACGATGTATGCCGGCCGCCCCTGGACGATCCGGCAATATGCCGGGTTTTCCACGGCGGAGGAATCGAACGCCTTCTACCGCCGCAACCTGGCCGCCGGGCAGCAGGGGGTTTCGGTCGCCTTCGATCTCGCCACCCATCGCGGCTATGACAGCGACCATCCCCGCGTCGAGGGGGATGTGGGCAAGGCGGGCGTGGCCATCGACTCGGTCGAGGACATGAAGATCCTGTTCGATGGCATCCCGCTCGACAAGGTCAGCGTCAGCATGACGATGAACGGCGCGGTGATCCCGGTGCTGGCCAGTTTCATCGTCGCGGGCGAGGAGCAGGGGCACGACAAGGCGTTACTCTCGGGCACCATTCAGAACGACATTCTAAAGGAATTCATGGTGCGCAACACCTATATCTACCCGCCCGCGCCGTCGATGCGGATCGTGTCGGACATCATCGGCTACACCGCCGAGCACATGCCGCGATTCAACTCGATCTCGATCTCGGGCTACCACATGCAGGAGGCGGGCGCGAACCTGGTGCAGGAGCTGGCCTATACGCTGGCCGATGGACGCGAATACGTGAAGGCGGCGATTGAGGCGGGGATGGATGTGGACCGCTTCGCGCCGCGGCTGTCGTTCTTCTTTGCCATCGGCATGAATTTCTTCATGGAGGCGGCCAAGCTTCGCGCTGCGCGCCTGCTGTGGCACCGGATCATGACCGAGTTCGGCGCGAAATCCGAGAAATCCAAGGTGCTGCGCACCCATTGCCAGACCTCCGGTGTCAGCTTGCAGGAGCAGGACCCTTATAACAACGTGGTGCGCACCGCCTATGAGGCGATGAGCGCGGTTCTGGGCGGCACGCAAAGCTTGCACACCAACGCGCTTGACGAGGCGATCGCGCTGCCCACGGATTTCAGTGCCCGGATCGCGCGCAATACGCAGTTGATCCTGCAGGAAGAGACCGGCGTGACCAACGTGGTCGATCCGCTGGCGGGCTCATACTACGTCGAAAAGCTGACCCATGACCTGGCCGAAAAGGCGTGGGAGCTGATCGAGGAGGTCGAGGAGATGGGCGGCATGACCCGCGCGGTCGAGAGCGGCATGCCAAAGCTGCGCATCGAGGAGACGGCGGCCACGCGGCAGGCGATGATAGACCGGGGCGACGAGGTGATCGTCGGCGTGAACAAGTACCGCAAGGAAAAAGAAGACCCGATCGACATTCTCGATGTCGACAATGTCAAGGTGCGCGACAGCCAGATCAAGGCGCTGGAACGCATCCGCGCCAGCCGCGACCAGGCGGCGTGCGATGCTGCACTCGATGAGCTCACTCGCCGCGCGGTCGAGGGCGGCAACCTGTTGGATGCGGCGGTCGAGGCCGCGCGCGCACGCGCCACTGTGGGGGAAATCAGCATGGCACTGGAAAAGGAATTCGGTCGGCACCGCGCCGAGGTACGGACGCTCGCGGGTGTCTATGGCGCGGCCTACGAGGGCGATGCGGGGTTCGCCGCGATCCAGCGCGATGTCGAGAAATTCGCCGAGGACGAGGGCCGGCGGCCGCGCATGCTGGTGGTCAAGATGGGACAGGACGGGCACGACCGCGGAGCCAAGGTGATCGCCACGGCGTTTGCCGATATCGGCTTTGACGTGGATGTGGGGCCGCTCTTCCAGACGCCGGACGAGGCGGCGCAGGATGCCATCGACAACGATGTGCATGTGGTCGGCATCTCTAGCCAGGCAGCGGGACACAAGACGCTCGCGCCGCGCCTGATCGAGGCGCTGCGCGCGCGCGACGCGGGCGACATCATCGTGATCTGCGGCGGGGTCATCCCGCAGCAGGATTACGAGTTCCTGCAAAAGGCGGGGGTCAAGGCGATCTTTGGGCCCGGCACCAACATCCCCGACGCGGCGCGCGATATCCTCGATCTGATCCGCGCCGCGCGCGGCTGAGGCGGGGTGTCAGAGCGGGGATAAGGATCAGCGGTCGGAGGGGTGGTTGACGCCGTCCTCCCACGGGATGGGGTCGAACTCGCGCGGGTTTACCCCCTCGATCGCGCCGAGATTGACGCCGTATTCGTTCGGGTTCGACCGGCGCCGGTGATGGGTGTAGATGCCGCAGCGGCTACAGAACCAGTGCTGCGCCGTGCCGGTGCCCCATTGGTAGAGCGTCAGCGCCCCGGCGCCCTTCACGATCTCCAGATCGCCCGAGGCGACGCTGATCGTAGCCGGGCCGCGCCGGCGGCAAAAGCTGCAGTCGCAGCGATGCGCATCGCCGAGGCCCGGGTTGAGCGGGCGCAGGCGCAGCTCGACTGCGCCGCAATGGCAGGTGGCCTTGAGCGGGGCGGTCATCGGCGTCTTCCGACACGCGGTATGGGCGTGCGGCGAAAGCGGTAGCGTGTCCCGGGGTTGGGCGGCACTCCGTCATGGAGCGCCCAGAACCGCGGCCCGCCCAGCCGCAGGAACGCCGGCAGTGTCAGGATTATACCAGCGACGAAGCCGCCGGCATGGGCCCAGTAGGCCACGCCGCCCATGTCCGGATCGCTGCCCAGCCCCGCGACCACCTGGATGGCGAACCACAGCAGCAGCACCAGCGCCGCCGGGATCGTGATGATGCGCACGAAGAAGATGATGATGATCAGGATATCGACCCGCGCGCGCGGAAACAGCAGCATGTAGCCCCCCATAACCCCCGCGATCGCCCCAGATGCCCCCACCGTCGGCACCATCGAGCCCGGTGCGCCCATTACCTGCGTGGCCCCCGCCGCCAATCCCGAGGCGAGGTAGAAGGCGAGGAAGGGCAGGTGGCCCATCCGGTCCTCGAGATTGTCGCCGAATATCCACAGGAACAGCATGTTGCCCGCGAGATGAATCAGCCCGCCGTGCAGGAACATCGAGGTGAACAGCCCCGCATACTCGCCCCGTGCCGTAACCAGGGCCGGGATCATCGCCCATTTGCGAAAGAACAGACTGAGCGCGCGCTCGTCCGAGAAGAGCTGCCAGTAGCTCAGGAACACGACCACGTTGAGCGCGATGAGCGCCCAGGTGACATAAGGGGTCGAGCCCGACGGGTTGTGATCGCGGATCGGGAACATGGGCGAAAGCTAGCGCGCTTTGCCCGGCTGGGAAAGCTGGGGCACCGCTTTCTTGAAAAGAAAGCGGTGCGAAATCTTTTGAAGATTTCGGGGCCCAGCCCTGCCGTCAGGACATGCCGCCCAGAAGCGCCGCGTTGCCGCCCGCCGCGGTGGTATCGACGCAGACATGCCGCTCGAGCAGGGCGTGGCCCAGGTCGGGCATCCCTGTGACAAGCGGCAGGATCGGCCCCGCGCGGCGCGCAAGCGCGTCCGCGTAGGCGCGGGCGTCTGCCTCGTTGCCCCACCAGAGTGCGCCGGACATCCCGCCGAGCGTGACGAGCGTTTCGGGATCCACCCGTCCCGTGGCCGCAACCGCGACGCCGCCGAGCGCCTCCACCGCGTGTTTCTGCGCCTTCGCCGCCTCCTTGCCCGGCCCGAGGCACAGAAGCGCTGCGCGCAGATGGGTGGTGAGCCGGTTCGATTCACCCGTCGGCCCCGGCAGGACAAGCGCCTCGCGTGGGCCGTGCGGCGCAGCGTTGGCACGGTCGAGCGCCTCTTGCACCGATGCCACCGGCATCGCCGCGTCCCATTTCTCGCCCTCTTGCGAGGCGGGGTTGGCCGAAAAGCGCACGAGGTAATGCGGCCCGCCGGCCTTTGGCCCGGTGCCGGACATGCCCTCGCCGCCGAACGGCTGGCTTCCCACGATGGCGCCGATCTGGTTGCGGTTGACGTAGATGTTGCCTGCGTGCACGGCTTCGGTGACGTGCTGCACGCGGTCGTCGATCCGGGTCATGAGGCCAAAGGTCAGCCCGTAGCCGGTGGCGTTGATCGCCCCGATCACCCGGTCGAGATCGCGCGCCTTGTAGGTGGCGAGGTGCAGCACGGGGCCGAAGATCTCGCGCTCCATATCGGCGATGCCGTTCACGCGGATCAATGTCGGCGCGATATAGGTGCCGGCGTTGGGCGTCTTCAGTTCGTGCATCAGGCGGCCCTCGGCGCGCGCCTGCTGGATATGCTCGGCGATGCCCGCGCGCGCCTCCTCGTCGATCACCGGGCCGCAATCGGTGCTGAGATCCCAGGGGTTGCCGACCACGAGCGCATCCATCGCGCCGGTCAGCATCTCGGTAAAGCTTTCGGCTATATCCTCCTGCACGTAGAGACAGCGCAGCGCCGAGCAGCGTTGCCCGGCGGATTGAAAGGCCGATTCCATGATCGCCTGCACCGCCTGTTCTGGCAGCGCGGTGCTGTCCACGATCATGGCGTTGAGCCCGCCGGTTTCGGCGATGAGCGGCGCGCCGGGGCGCAGGTTGTCGGCCATGGTCTTGCGGATCTTCATCGCCGTGTCGGTGGAGCCGGTGAAGGCCACGCCGCCCACGCGGGGATCGGATGTGAGCATCGCGCCCACCTCGCCCGCGCCGGGCAGAAGCTGCAGCGCCGTTTTCGGCACGCCCGCGCGGTGCATCAGGCTCACGCCCAGATGCGCGATGAGCGGGGTCTGCTCGGCGGGTTTGGACAGCACCGCGTTGCCCGCCGCCAGCGCCGCCGCGATCTGCCCGGTGAAAATGGCGAGCGGGAAGTTCCAGGGCGAGATGCAGGTGAAGGTGCCGACGGGCGTGTCCTCGGGGGCATTGGCCGCGTAGTAGCGCAGGAAATCCACCGCCTCGCGCAGTTCGGCCACCGCGTCGGGGATGGATTTGCCAGCCTCGCGGTGCAGGATGGCGAAGATCTCGCCGTGGTTCTCTTCGTAGAGATCGGCCACCTTGTTCAGGATCACCCCGCGTTCGGAGGCAGACGCATCCCACGGTGCGGCGGCGGCAAGCGCGGTTTCGACGTCCCCGGGGCTGGCCCATGCCACGGTGCCGGGCGTATCCGCCGGGTCGGCGGGGTTCTCGACCTTCTCGGGCGGTTGGGGGTCGGCCTTGCCTGCAAGGATCGGCCCGGCCTGCCAGGCCTGGGTGGCAAAGGGTGCGCGCGCCGCCTCGATAGCGTCCAGCGTTGGCTGGTGGCGCAGATCGAATCCGCGCGAATTGGGCCGCTCTGGCAGGAACAGCTCGGGGCCGGTGGGCAGGTGCGGCACGGGGTCGTTCACCGCCTCGAAAGGATCGCGCGCGACCTCCTCGGGGGGCACGCTCTCGTCCACGATCTGGTTGACGAAGCTGGAATTCGCGCCGTTCTCCAGCAGGCGGCGCACCAGATAGGCCAGCAGGTCGCGATGCGCGCCGACGGGGGCGTAGATGCGGCAGCGGGTGCCCTCGGATTTCAGGATGATGTCGTGCAGCGCCTCGCCCATGCCGTGCAGGCGCTGGAACTCGAACGTGCCCTTGTCGGTGGCCATGTCAAGGATCGCCGCCGCCGTGTGGGCGTTGTGCGTGGCGAATTGCGGGTAGATGCGGTCGGTCATCGCGAGCAGTTTGCGCGCGTTGGCGATATAGCTGATGTCGGTCGCGGGTTTGGAGGTGAAGACGGGGAAGCCGTCGACGCCCGCCACCTGGGCGCGCTTGATCTCGGTATCCCAGTACGCGCCCTTGACCAGCCGCACCATGATCCGGCGATCGAGCCGCGTCGCGAGGTCGTACAGGAAATCGAGCACATGGCCCGCGCGCTGGCCATAGGCCTGCACCACCACACCGAAGCCGTCCCATCCGGCGAGCGCGGGCTCCGAGAACACCGCCTCGATCACGTCGAGCGAAAGCGACAGGCGGTCGGCCTCCTCGGCGTCGATGTTGAGCCCCATCCGCGCCGATTTCGCCAACAGCGCGAGCGAGCGGAGGCGTGGCACCAGCACGTCCATCACCGTCTCGTGCTGTGCCACCTCGTAGCGCGGGTGGAGCGCCGAGAGCTTGACCGAGATGCCGGGATTGTCGCGAACGTCCGCGTTCGTGCAGGCATTCGCGATCGCGGTGATCGCGCGGGAATAGCTCAGGTGGTAGCCGGTGGCGTCGGCCTCGGTGCGCGCGGCCTCGCCCAGCATGTCGTAGGAATAGCTGTAGCCCTTCTTCTCCATCCCCGCCGCGCGGTCCATCGCGCTCTGGATGGTTTCGCCCAGCACGAACTGACGGCCCATCTCGCGCATGGCGCGGCCCACGGCGGTGCGGATCACCGGCTCGCCCAGCCGCTTGACCGCGCCGCGCAGCGTGCCCACGAGGCCCGGCGCCTCGTCCTTGAGCACGCGACCGGTGAGCATCAAGGCCCAGGTCGAGGCGTTGACCAGGGGCGAGGTGGAATGGCCCATGTGCCGGCCCCAGTCCGACGGCGCGATCTTGTCCTCGATCAGCGCGTCGATGGTCTCGGCGTCGGGCACGCGCAACAACGCCTCGGCCAGGCACATGAGCGCGATGCCCTCTTCGGTCGAGAGGCCGTATTCGGCGAGGAACACCTCCATCAGCCCCGGGCTCGCCTGTCCGCGGATGGCGCGCACGAGATCGGCACCCCGCGCCGTGATGCGGGCGCGATCCTCATCCGAGAGCGCCGCCACGGCGGTCAGCCGGTCGAGAACGTCACGCTCATCGGCATAGGTCTCAAGCTCGATGGCGCGGCGCGTGTCGGTGTCGTAAGGCATGGGATCCCCCTTGAATTGCCAAACCATGTTAACACCTGTTCAGGGGTGACTTTTCCTGTTTGATGTGGTTTGACAGATCGATCCGGTCTTTCACGGGGATAATCATGAGCCAGAATGACCATTCCGATCTCGACAGGTTCGACCGGGCGATTCTGCGGGTGCTGGCCGCGGACGGGCGCATTAGCGTCACCGATCTCGCGCGCGAGATCGGGCTGTCGAAATCGCCCACGCAGGCACGGCTTCGGCGGCTGGAAAAGGCCGGTGTCATCACCGGCTACCGTGCTTTCTTTGACCCGATCCGCCTGGGGCTCGATCATGTGAGTTTCGTCGAGGTGCGGCTCGACAACACCCGCGAGAGCGCGCTGGCGGCGTTCAACGCGGCGGTGGCGAAAATCCCCGAGATCGAGCAGGCGCATCTCATCGCGGGCAGTTTCGACTACTTGCTCAAGGTGCGCACGCAGGACATGACCGAGTATCGCCGCGTCCTGGCCGAGGCGATATCGACCCTGCCACACGTGGCCAGCACCTCGACCTACGTGGCGATGCAGGCGGTCAAGGAGACCGTGCTCGGCGATGTGATTTGATTTTGCGCGGCAGCATGCCATCATAAAGACCATGCTACGTGTTGTCGCCCTCCCGCTCTTGTGCCTGCTCGCACCTGTGGGCGCGCTCGCCTGTCCTGCCCCGCCCGATCACGGCGCGGCGCTCGACACGCTTTTTGACCGCGTGCAGGACGCCGAGAGCGAGCACGACGCACGGCTGCTGTCCAACGAGATGTGGGATCTCTGGGCCGACGCGCCGGATGCCCACGCGCAGGAATTGCTCGACGAGGGGATGACCCGCCGCGCGTCTTATGATTTCGAAGGGGCGGTTGCGGCGTTCGACGCACTCATCGACTATTGCCCGGACTATGCCGAGGGCTACAACCAGCGCGCCTTTGTCAATTTCATCCGGCAGGATTATGCCGCGGCACTGCCCGATCTCGAACGCGCGGTGTCGCTCTCGCCGCGGCACCTTGGTGCGCTCACCGGCCATGCCATGACGCTCATGGCGCTGGAGCGTCCGGGCGAGGCGGCGCTGGTGTTGCGCCGTGCGCTCGATCTCAACCCGTGGCTGACCGAGCGGCACCTCTTGCCGGTGCTGGAACGGGCAGAAGAGGATATCTGAGCGTTCTCCGTCTCAAGAAATGCGTTTTCCTCGCCGCCCGCAGACGCTAGGACAGCGGGGCGTCAAGCGGGCGTGGCGGAATGGTAGACGCATGGCACTTAAAATGCCTGGGCCGAAAGGCCGTGCCGGTTCAAGTCCGGCCGCCCGCACCACGGCCTTGGGGTTGAGGCCTTGCGGCTGAAGCCATGAGGGTCACCGTGTCGGGCCGGGCGGTGGCCTGTACCCGGATCAATCCCCGAGCCACTTGTACATCACCCGCGCATCCACGAGGCCCTCGGTGGGATGCTGAAACGCGCGCGGCAGGCGGCCCACCGTCTCAAACCCCAGATCCTCCCAGAGTGCGATGGCGCCGCGGTTGGTTTCGACCACGAAATTGAACTGCATCGCGAGGTAGCCCATGGCGCGCGCCTCGTCTTGCGAATGCAGGCACATCGCCCGTGCGAGGCCGCGCCCGCGCGCCGCCTCGCTCACCATGAAGCCCGCGTTGCAGACATGCGCGCCGCCGCCGGGCTGATTGGTCTTGATGTAATAGGTGCCCAGAACCTCGCCCGCGATCTCGGCCACGTAGGTGGCGCGCGGCACCTCCATCCAGAGATCGCGCACCGCCTCGCGGGTGAGGCCGGGCTCTATGGTATAGGTGTCACCGGCGCGGATCACGCCGCGCAGGATAGGCCACAGCGCGGTGAAATCCGCGTCGCGCGCGTATCGGATGGTGATCTCCACCCCGGTATCCATGATGCCTGGCCCCCCGCTTGTCCCATGGCTAGCGGGGGGCGCGTTGCTTGGCAAGGCTCAGGCGTTTACATCGACCACAACGCGGCCCCTGACCTGCCCCTTGAGGATGTCACGCCCCAGCGCGGGCAGGTCCGAGAGGGTGGCGGGCTGCACCATCGCCTCGAGCTTGTCCATCGGCAGATCGCGCGCGATCCGCTGCCAGGCGCGCAGGCGGTTTTGATAGGGCTGCATGACGCTGTCGATGCCCAGAAGGTTGACGCCGCGCAGGATGAAGGGCGTGATCAGCGCGCCCTCGATCGCCGCCCCGCCGGCAAGGCCTATGGCGGCCACGGACGTGCCGTATTTCATCTGCTTGAGCACCCGGCCCAGCATTGCGCCCGCCACGGCATCGACGCACCCCGCCCATTGCTCGGCCTCGAGCGGCTTTCGCGTGACCTCGGTCAGATCCTCGCGGGCGACGATCTGGGTGGCACCCAAGCCGCGCAGATAGTCCTCCTGATCGGGGCGACCGGTGACGGCGGCCACCTCGTGGCCCAGATGCGCGAGGATCGCGGTCGCGACCGAGCCGACACCACCCGCAGCCCCGGTGACCAGCACCGGGCCGTGGCCGGGCGTCAGCCCGTGATCCTCGAGCGCCATCACCGCCAGCATCGCGGTAAAGCCTGCGGTGCCCACGGCCATCGCGGACCGCGTGTCCAGCCCCTCGGGCAGCGGCACCAGCCAGTCGGCCAGGACCCGCGCCTTTTGCGCGTAGCCGCCCCAATGCGCCTCGCCCACGCGCCAGCCGGTTAACACCACCTTGTCGCCGGGCTTGTAGCGGTCGTCGTGGCTCTCCTCGACGGTCCCGGCGAAGTCGATGCCCGGCACATGCGGATATTTGCGCACGAGGCCGCCGCCCGGCCCGATGCAGAGCCCGTCCTTGTAATTCACCGTGGAATAGTCGACCGCGACCAGAACCTCGCCATGTGGCAGGTCCTTGACCGAAATCTCCTTCACCGCCGCGGATGTCTTGCCGCTCTCCTCGTCCTTCTCGACGACCAATGCGTTGAACATATCGCTCTCCTTCCCGATCGCAGGGCCAGCCCCCTGCTTCATCTTGCCAGAAATATTCCGGGGAGTGTGAGGGGCTGGCCCCTCACTCCCGCGCTCAAGGACCGCTCAGGCCCAGAACCCGTCCTGCACCACCCCGCGCCGTTCGCCGTCGGGGGCCATGATGCGCAACTGGCTCCCTGCGTCCCAATGGGTCATCCGCACCATGCCGATGGCCACGTTGGTTTGATGATCGGGCGACCACGCGGCGGAACTGATACGACCCACGCATTTGCCCTTTTCCGACAGGACCGGCCACCATTCGCGGCAGGGCGGCACCGCGCCGCCCTCAATGGCGATGGCGCAGATTTGCTGCACCGGGCCTTCCTTGGCCACCCGCAGCAGGGCGTCGCGCCCGATGCACCCGATCGCCGTGTGGGTGTTGCAGAACCGGCCCAGCCCGCATTCATGGGGCGTGTTGTCGTCGGTCATGTCGTTGCCGTAGCTCAAGAGGCCCCCCTCGATCCGCTCGATCAGGTTGGGGCACCCGGCATGCACGTCCCACTCCTTCCCGGCCTCCATCAGCGCATTCCACAGCGGCATGCCGATATCGCCGCCCTCGACATAGATCTCGAAGCCCCCCTGCTTGGAATAGCCCGAGCGCGCGATCACCATGTCGCGGCCGAGAAAGTCGAACACGCCGAAGCGGAAGAAGCGGATATCGCGCACCGCGTCACCAAACACCGCCGCCATCAGGTCGTCGGCGCGCGGGCCCTGAATGGCCAGCGGCGACACATCCGGCTCATCGACCAGCACGTCGAGCCGCCAGCCGTGTGCCGTGGCGCGCACCCAGTAGAGAAGGTCCGAATCCGCGATCGAGATCCACCAGCGATCCTCGGCCAGCTTCACCGCCACGGGATCGTTGAGCATGCCGCCCGTCTCATCGACGATGGGCACGTAATAGCACTGTCCCGGCGTCATGCCGCGCAGGTCGCGCGGGGTCAGCATCTGCATCAGGCGGCCCGCATCCGGGCCGCGCAATTCGACCTGCCGCTCGCAGGCCACGTCCCAGACCTGCACCGCCTCCTTCAGGTGGCGGTAGTCTTCCTCGATGGAGCGAAAGACAGTGGGCAACAGCATGTGGTTGTAGACCGTGTAGGCCTTGACCCCCGCCGCCTCGACCCCGTCGGAAAAGGGCGTGCGGCGCAGGCGGCGCGAGAGCGACAGGAGCGGTGCGTTCATTGTGCCTCCTCGGGCATGAAGACGATGTCGGTGACCGGCGCGGGCAGCCCCGCGCGCGTCAGCATCGCGTGGACCTGCCCGCGGTGATGGGTCTGGTGGTTGAACAGATGGGCGACGCAGGCGGCCACGGGCCGTGTGACCTCGGCCCCGGATGCCCCGGAATACCAGGTCAGGTTGCCGGTGAGGTCGATACTGTGCACCCGTCCCGCCCATGCACCGATCCGCCCATCGACGGCAAAGCGCTCGGCGCTCCACGCGGCGCCGGTGGGGGTAAGCGTCGTGCTCTCTGCGATGCCACCCTCGGGGCGGGTGCCCTCGACGCCGAGGCGGTGCAGCCAGATGCGGTCGGCCCAGAGGATGTGGTTGAGTGTGCCGAGGATGGAGCCGAAGAAGGCCCCGTGATCCTCGGTCAGCAGCTTGAGGCTTACCCCGTCGATGGCGCGCGTGAGTTGCGCGTTCTGCCACGCATTATAGCGCGCCATCAGCGCGACATAATCCGCCGTCAGCATCATCAGCGCGGCCCTTTCCAGTCGATCTGACAAATCTCCGCGCTGCGGCCGTCGAAATCCCAGACCCGGCCAAATGCGCGCACGCGGCCCTTGGTGGCGGTGGCGACCGTGATGTCGGGGCCCATCCAGTACTCGGTATTGGTGACGACAATATCCTCGCCGCCATGCCCCTCGACGGGCACGATCTCGCCCTGGATCTTCTTGCCCACCATCAGGCGGCGCGCCTTGCCTTCGGTCTCGAACACGACCGGCGCGCGCTCGGCGCCCAGAAACTCGCTGACCAGCACCCCGAACAGGCCCGTGGTGCCGCGCGCGCGGCCCGAAAAGATGTTGACCAGCGCCTCGTAGGCATCGTCGCTGGCGCGCTCGTCGATATAGGCGGCGGCCTTCCAGTTGCCGCGCGCCATCAGGCCGGGGATTTCCAGCATCAGCCCGACGTTCAGCCCGCTAAGGTCCGTATCGCCGTAGTGGCCCTCGTCGATGCGCACGCCCGACCATGCCTGGCAGTAGCCTTCGGTGGGCGGATGCTTGCCGAGGCTGACCACGCAGGGGCAGAACACCGTGCAGTTGCAGTTGAGGATCAGCTCTCCCTTGATCGTCCAGGGCACCGTGCCCACCGTATCCAACGCCATTTTCCGGTCTCCTTCGTGTTTTCATATCGTCGTGAACAGAACCCAAGGCGCGGCGCAGAGCAGCACCACCCCGAGGGGCCGTGTCAGATACCGCCCCAGGTCGGGCAGCTTTTCCAGAACCATGATCACCGTTGCCAGCCCCATGAAGGCAAGGTTCATCACCCCGCCGACAAACGCCAGCGCCATCAGCGCCCAGCAGCAGCCGAGGCACACGAGGCCCAGCCGAAGCCCGTTGCGCAGCGGCCCCTCGTCCCAATGGGCCATGAAGAACACCAGCGGGCGGCGGCATTTCGACAGGCACGCCTCCTTGGCGGGGCTGAACTGATAGGCCCCGGCCAGCGCCAGCAGCGCCGCCGAGAGAACGCCGGAGCGGCTGTCGCCGAAGGCCGTCAGCAGCCCCGCGTTGAACAGCGCCATCTGCGCGCCTGCCGCGAGCACCGAGAACCCCAGCCAAACGGAGAGATAGCCCGCCACCAGCGCGCCGAGGCGCGTCTTGGCGCTGTGGCCCAGATCCTCGTAGGTGGCGAAGGCCGGCAGCGCGGTGGGCGCCATCATCGCCGCCGACATCAGCGCCCACATCAGGATGATGCGCGCGAATCCGGCGGCATCGGGCGTGACGATGCACAGGCTGCGCAGGAAATCGGTGCCGTAGATCACCGCGCCCTCGCGCAGCGCGGCGGGCAGGGCCATCGCGTAGAGCAGCCCCCAAGCGCCGAGGATCAGCGCGTAGAGCGCAAGCCAGTGCGCGCCTCCCATTCGCCTGACCGATGCCGCGATCATCGCTCTCTCCCTGCGACTCGTCTCTTGACGAATAAATTGTCAGACATTTAAATGTAAGACAAATGAAAATTGATCCCGATAACAAGGCCGACCTCTCGGCGCAGATCGCCGGGGCCATCCGCGAAGAGATCGTGGCCGGGCGGCTCATCGTGGACGAGCGCCTGCCGTCCGAGGCCGAATTGGCCGATCACTTCGAGGTGTCGCGCCCCACGGTGCGCGAGGCGCTCAAACGGCTGGCGGCGCAATCCCTGATCCGCACCGCGCGCGGTGCGTTCGGCGGGGCCTTCGTCAACCGGCTGAACTATCCCGACGCCTATGGCCAGCATATCACCACCTCGACGCTTCTGCTGTCGATGAACGCGATCAGCTTTGATGTCGCCTGCGAGGCGCGCTATGCGCTGGAGCGCGCCTGCACGCCGCTCGCCGCCTTGCGGCGCACGCCCGACACGCTGGCCACCATGCGCGCGGAAATTCACCGGCAGGGGCAGCCGGGGCTGTCGGACGAGAGCTTCTGCGCCTCCGATGTCACCTTTCACCGCGCATTGGTGGACAGCGCGGCCAATCCGGTTTTGTCCTACCAGTTGGCGGGCGCGGTCGAGGCGATGCAGCCCTTGATGAACATGATCACCTTCACGGCGCGGTCGCGCGAGGCGATCCTGGGCTTTCACACCCGCATCGCGGATGCGCTTGAGCGGTACGAGGCCGAGGCGGCGCAAGAGGCGCTGAGCGAGTTGGAGGCTTACACGTTGACCCTCGGCCGGGACGTGATGGCGGCAAGGGCGCGGCCCAAGGGGTAGGGCGTCGGGGAAATTCGGGGCCGGCAAGGGGTCTGGAGCGGTCGCTGGGCCTTTGGCACACCTGCGCGGAATCGAGGCGCGCCTTGGCGCGCCGCCGCGCATCGACGGGCCGCCCCCCGGCACGGCGATTTGTCTGCAACCTGCGCGCCGCTGAAGTCTTTTTCGGATTTTGCCGCCATCAAGCGCCTTAGAAACAGCGTTGGATCGCCGCGCCGCGGCCCGTCGATGCGCGGCTCACCTCAACGCCCGCTTCAGGCCCGGCCCCTCACCCCCGTGCCGAGATCGCCTGTCCCGCCGCCCAGCCCGATGCCCATGCCCACTGGAAATTGTAGCCGCCCAGCCAGCCGGTTACGTCCACCGCCTCGCCGATGGCGTAGAGGCCGGGCAGGTGGTGCGATTCCATCGTGGCGGAGCTGAGGCCCGCTGTGTCGATGCCCCCGAGCGTTACCTCGGCGGTGCGGTAGCCCTCGCTTCCCGTGGGCCGGAGCCGCCAGTTGCGCAGCGCGCCCACGATGTCTGAGAGCCGCGCGTCGGACTGATCAGCGAGGTTGCCCGCAAGCCCGAGAGTGGGTGCGAGATGAGCGACGACTTTGCCGGGCATATGCTGCGACAGCGCGGTGGTGAGGTTGCGCCGCCCCTGCCGCTGCCGCTCGGCGCGCAGTGTCTCGAAGAGCGTGCCCTCCGGGTCCAGATCGAGGGCGATCTCGGCCCCCTCGCGCCAATAGGACGAGATTTGCAGGATCGCCGGGCCCGACAGCCCGCGATGGGTGAAGAGCGCCGCCTCTTCGAATGACGCCCCGTCGCAGGACGCGCGGACGGGCAGGGCGGTGCCTGAAAGCGTCGCGAAGGGTCCGTCGGAAAAGGTGAGCGGCACCAGCGCGGGGCGCGTTTCGGTCAGCGCGTGCCCGAAGCGTTGGGCGATGTCCCAGGCCATCCCCGTCGCGCCCATCTTGGGGATCGACTTGCCCCCGGTGGCCAGCACGAGGCTGCGGGCGGTGACGGCCTGCTGCGCACCCTCGCGTTCGAGTGTGGCGTGGAAACGGTCGCCGTCATGGCCCAGGTCACAGAGTCGCGTCGAGAGCCACAACTCTGCCCTCGCCCAACGCATCTCGTCCACCAGAAGCCCCACGATCTGCGTAGATCGCCCGTCGCAGAACAACTGCCCAAGCGTCTTTTCGTGCCAGGCGATGCCGTGCCGCTCGACGAGGTCGATGAAATCCCATTGCGTGTAGCGCGCCAGCGCCGATTTGCAGAAATGGGGGTTCTGGGACAGGAAATTCTCCGGCGCGGTGTGCAGGTTGGTGAAGTTGCACCGCCCGCCGCCGGAGATGCGTATCTTCTCGCCCGGGGCGCGGGCGTGGTCGATGACGAGCGTGCGCCCGCCGGCATGGGCGGCGCACATCATGCCCGCCGCACCGGCCCCCAGGATGAGCGTGTCGATAGCCCGTGTCATGCCCCGCCTGAGACGCGAAATCCCGCGCAAAGGCAAGGGGGGTTCTCTCTGGTCTCGGGCGTCGATTCCGGCTACACTTGCACGACAGACCCCGCAAAGGGGCGCATGGCATCGAGGCGGCAGGCAGATGACGGAAATGGTCTATGGGGCTGTGCCCCTGCGGGACGAGGATCCCGTTCTCCCCAAATGGTGGCGCACGATCGACCGCTGGTCGTTCTTCTCGGTGTTGATGCTGTTTGCCATTGGCATCCTCCTGGGGCTCGCAGCCTCGGTGCCGCTGGCCGAGGAGAACGGGTTCGCGCCGTTCCACTACGTGCAGCGTCAGATGGTGTTCGGCGGCTTCGCGCTGATGGCGATGATGGTGGTCTCGATGATGCGCCCCGAGACGGTGCGGCGGCTGGCGGTTCTGGGCTTTCTCGCGGCGCTGGCGGCGGTGATGCTGCTGCCGGTATTCGGCACCGATTTCGGCAAGGGCGCGGTGCGGTGGTACAGCCTCGGCATTGCCAGCGTGCAACCGTCGGAGTTTCTCAAGCCCGCCTTCGTCGTGGCGGCGGCGTGGATGATGGCCGCGAGCCAGGAAATCGGCGGGCCGCCGGGGCGGCTGTGGTCCTTCGGGTTGATGGTGGTGATCCTCGGGTTCCTGGCGATGCAGCCGGATTTCGGGCAGGCGGCGCTGGTGCTGTTCGGCTGGGGGGTGATCTGGTTCGTGAGCGGCGCACCGGTGCTGCTGCTTCTGGCGATGGCCGGGTTGGTGGTGTTCGCGGGAAGCGTTGCCTATTCCCATTCCGAGCATTTCGCGCGCCGCATCGACGGTTTTCTCAGCGCCGAGGTCGATCCGACCACGCAGATAGGCTTTGCCACCAACGCGATCCAGGAGGGCGGGTTCTTTGGTGTGGGCGTCGGTGAAGGACAGGTGAAATGGAGCCTGCCGGACGCGCATACCGATTTCATCATCGCCGTGGCGGCCGAAGAGTACGGCCTCGTCCTCGTGCTGGCGATCATCGCGCTTTACGCGGTGATCGTGCTGCGCTCGCTGTTCCGGCTGATCCGCGAGCGCGACCCGTTCATCCGGCTGGCGGGCACCGGGCTGGTCGCGATGCTGGGCGCACAGGCGATGATCAACATGGGCGTTGCCGTGCGGCTCCTGCCCGCCAAGGGCATGACGCTGCCCTTCGTGAGCTATGGCGGCTCGTCCATCGTGGCGGCGGGGCTGGCGGTGGGGATGCTGCTGGCGCTCACCCGGACACGACCGCAAGGGCAGATCGGCGATATCCTGCGGGGGCGGCGATGAGTGCACCGCTTCTGTTGATCGCGGCGGGCGGCACCGGCGGGCACATGTTTCCGGGGCAGGCCCTGGCCGAGGCAATGCTGCGGCGCGGCTGGCGGGTGCGGCTGTCGACGGATGCGCGCGGCGCGCGGTTCGTCGGTGGGTTTCCGCACTCCGTGCAGATCGAGCAGGTGGCGAGCGCCACCTTCGCGCGCGGCGGGATCGTCAACAAGCTCTTGGCGCCGCTGCATATCGCGGGGGGCGTGCTGGGGGCGAGCTTGCGGATGCTGCGCGAGCGGCCGGACGCGGTGGTGGGCTTTGGCGGCTACCCGACGATCCCGGCGCTGGCGGCGGCGTGGATATTGCGCCGTCCGCGCATGGTGCACGAACAGAACGGCGTTCTGGGCCGCGTGAACCGGGTGTTCGCGCCGCGGGTGGACGTGGTGGCCTGCGGCATCTGGCCCACCGACCTGCCCAAGGGCGCGCGGGGCGAGCATGTCGGAAACCCGGTGCGCGCGGCGGTGATCGAACGGGCGGGCGCGCCCTATATCCCGCCCGGCGACTACCCGATGTCGGTGCTGGTGATCGGCGGCAGCCAGGGTGCGCGCATTCTCAGCGACGTGGTGCCGGCGGCGATCGCGGCTCTGCCCGAGGCGATGCTGCGCAACATCCGGGTAAGCCATCAGGCACGCGACGAGGACATCGAGCGCGTGACTCGCGCCTACGCGGGCGCGGGTGTCGATGCCGATGTGCAGCCGTTCTTTCGCGACGTGCCGCGCCGAATGTCGGAGGCGCAGCTTGTCATCAGCCGCGCGGGCGCGTCGAGCATTGCCGACATTTCCGTCATCGGGCGGCCCGCCATCCTCATTCCTTACGCCGCCGCCGCCGCCGATCATCAGACCGCCAATGCGCGCGGCCTGGTCGAGGCTGGCGGCGCGATCCGCATTCCCGAGAACCGGCTTGACGAGAGCAGCCTCGCGGCGCAGATCGCCACCGTTCTGGGCGACGCGCAGGGCGCGGGGATGATGGCGCAGGCGGCGCTCTCGCAGGGGCGCCCCGATGCCCCGCAGCGATTGGCCGACTTGGTCGAGGACCTCGCAGGCAGAAGGGCAGAATAGATGAATGCAGCCACCAAGCTACCGACGGATGTCGGCCCGATCCATTTCGTGGGGATCGGGGGGATCGGCATGTCGGGCATCGCCGAGGTGCTGCTCAACCACGGTTACGAGGTGCAGGGGTCCGACCTCAAGTCGACGCCGATCACCGAGCGGCTCAAGGGCATGGGCGCGCGTGTCTTCGAGGGGCAGCGAGCGGAGAACCTCGACGGCGCGGAGGTGGTGGTGATTTCCTCGGCCATCAAGCCGGGCAATGCCGAACTGGACGAGGCGCGCAGGCGCGGCCTGCCGGTGGTGCGCCGCGCCGAGATGCTGGCGGAACTCATGCGGCTCAAGTCCAACATCGCGGTGGCGGGCACGCATGGCAAGACCACGACGACGACGCTGGTGGCCGAACTGCTGGTCAAGGGCGGGATCGACCCGACGGTGATCAACGGCGGCGTTATCCACGCCTATGGATCGAACGCGCGGATGGGGCAGGGCGAATGGATGGTGGTCGAGGCCGACGAGAGCGACGGCACCTTCAACCGGCTGCCCGCCACCATCGCCATCGTCACCAATATCGACCCCGAACACATGGAGCATTGGGGCGATTTCGATGCGTTGAGGCAGGGGTTTTACGATTTTGTCTCCAACATCCCGTTCTACGGCCTCGCCGTTTGCTGCACCGATCACCCTGAGGTGCAGGCGCTCGTGGGCCGGATCAGCGACCGGCGGGTGCTGACCTACGGCTTCAACGCGCAGGCCGATGTGCGCGCGGTCAACCTGCGCTATGAGCGGGGCGTGGCACATTTCGACGTGGCGCTTCAGGCCGAGGGCCGGATGATCGAGGGATGCAGCCTGCCCATGCCGGGCGATCACAATGTCAGCAATGCGCTGGCCGCCGTGGCGGTGGCGCGGCATCTGGGCATGAAGCGCGACGCGATCCGCGACGCGCTGGCGAGCTTTGGCGGCGTCAACCGCCGCTTTACCCGCGTGGGCGAGGTGAATGGCGTGACGGTGATCGACGATTACGGCCACCACCCGGTCGAGATCGCCGCCGTGTTGCGCGCCGCGCGGCAGGCCACGGAGGGGCGCATCATAGCCGTGCATCAGCCGCACCGCTATTCGCGGCTCTCATCCCTGTTCGACGATTTCTGTGGGTGTTTCAACGAGGCCGACGTCGTGGGCATCACCGATGTCTATGCCGCCGGAGAGGAGCCGATCTCGGGCGCCACGCGTGATGATCTGGTGGCGGGCCTTACCCGGCACGGCCACCGCCACGCGGTCGCCATCGGCTCGGAGGATGACCTGGAGGCGCTCGTGCGCGCCGAGGCGCGGCCCGGCGACATGGTGGTGTGCCTCGGCGCGGGCACGATCAGCGCGTGGGCCGGCGGCCTGCCCGCGCGGCTGGCGGGCTAGACGCGCATGGCAGAGATCCTGAAACGCCGCATCGGTCTGGGACTGCTGACCGCCTACGGCGTGGGCGTCATGGTCGGTGCGGGGATCTACGTGCTCGTGGGGGCGGTCGCGGCGGAGGCGGGGATCTGGGCGCCACTGGCCTTTGTTCTGGCGGGCGTGATCGCGGCCCCCACGGCGCTGAGCTATGCCGAGTTTTCCACGCGGTTGCCGGAAGCGGCAGGCGAGGCGGTGTTCGTCGCCAAGGGGCTCAACCTGCCTTGGCTCGGCACGCTGGTCGGGCTCGCCATCGTGGCGGCCGGGACCGTGTCCGCCGCTGCCGTCCTTCGTGGTGGCGTGGGCTATCTCGGGGCGGTGACGGGCTTGCCGTTCGGGCCGTCGGTCATCGTTCTGGGGCTGGTACTGATGGGCGTGGCGATATTGGGCGTTCTGGAAAGCCTCGCTGTCGCGGCCCTGTTCACCGTGGTCGAGGTGGCGGGCCTCGCGTTGGTGATGTTCGCGGGCTTTACCGCAACGCCCGCGCCCGACTGGCAATTGGGGGGCGACCTGGTCTGGTCCGGAGTGATCGCGGGGGCGGTGCTGGCCTTCTTCGCCTTCATCGGGTTCGAGGATATCGTCAACATGGCCGAGGAGGTGCGCGAGCCCGAACGTATCCTGCCCCGCGCGATCCTCTTGTCACTGGTGATCACGAGCGCGCTTTACGCGCTGGTCAGCATCGCGGCGGTGCGTGCGGTGCCGCTTGCCACGCTGGGCGCGAGCGAACAGCCGCTGGCGCTCGTGTGGCAGGCGGGGCGCGGTGGCAGTGCGGCCTTCTTGTCATTGATCGCCGTGGCGGCGGCGCTGAACGGCGTGCTGGCGCAGATGGTGATGGCGAGCCGGGTGCTCTTTGGCCTCGGGCGCCGCAGCCCGGCGCTGGCAGGGTTTCACCACGCGCATCCGCGCTTCGGCACGCCGCTGCGCGCGACGCTGCTGATCGGCGTGACGGTGATCGCGGGCGCGCTGCTGTTGCCGGTGGCCGATCTTGCCGGGCTCACGTCGTCGCTGCTTCTGGGTGTGTTCGTATTGGTCAATGCGGCGCTGATCGCGATGAAGCGTACAAGCCCCGAGGCCGCGTTCAGGGTGCCGATGGCGGTGCCGGTCTTTGGCCTGTTCGCGGCCCTTGCCGCGCTGAGCGCGAGCCTCGTGGGAGGCGCGTCATGACCGCCTCGCTGATCCTCGCCTGCGTTTGGGCGTTGGCGGCCAACGTTCTGGCGATGCTGCCAAGCCGCGACAACCACTGGCGGCGCGCCTACGCGCTCATCGCGCTGGGTGTGCCGGTGCTGGGGCTGGTGGCGTGGCAGCACGGGCCGTGGCTGGGCCTCTTGGTTCTGGCGGCGGGGATGAGTGTGCTGCGCTGGCCGGTCATCTATCTCGCGCGCTGGCTGCGGCGGCAGTTGGGTTGAAAAAGCCGGGGTAGCGGCGTCCCTGTCTCAGCCCGCACCGCCCCCTTGGTCGAGGAAGTCCTCCAGCATCGCGTGGAACAGCGCCGGTTTTTCGAGGTGCACGGCATGGGCCGTGCCGGGGATCACCGCCAGCGCGGCATCGGGCAGGCCCTGCCACAGCGTCTCGACCTGCGGCCAGCGGTAGGATTTGTCGCGGTCCCCCCACAGCACTAGCGTCGGCATGGTCAGCCGGTCGAGCGCGCCGCGCCCGTCCCAGCGATCCATCGCGTCCAGCCCGGCAAGTGCTGCCGGTTCGCTTGCCTGCGCGCCCAGCGTTGCCACGATCTCGAATCCGCTTGCCGCCTTGCCTTCGCGGAACCATGTGGCCCCGATCCGCCGGATGGTGCGCGCGACACCGTCGCGGCAGATGCTGGCGCGGGAGGTCTCCAGCAATTCGAACCGGTCGGGCATCGCGCCCAGCGGGCCAGTGCCATAGAGAACCAGTCGCCCGATGCGCGCGGGGTGGGTGGCGGCCAGCTCCTGCACGATCATGCCGCCCATCGAATGCCCCAGCAGGGTGATCCGCCCCAGCCCCAGCTCATCCAGCAGGGCGACCACGGTCGCCGCGAAGTCCGCGATGCGGTTCGCCGGGGGCAGGGCGGCAGAACCGGCAAAGCCGGGCAGGTCGGGTGCGATCACGTCGAAGCGGTCGGCGAAGCGGTCGATTTCGCCCTGCCATTGCCCGGCCCCGCCAAGGTAGCCATGCACCAGCACCAGCGGCGCGCCGCGGCCCGCGCGGCGATAGCTCAGGCCGGTTCGGCTCGTTAGCGCATCTGATCTGGCAGCCACAGCGCGGTCTCCGGCACGAGGATGAGGATGACGATCAGCAGCACCAGCGCCGCGATGAACGGCAGGCAGCCCATGATGACGTCGCCGATGGTCACCTCGCCGCGCCCGATGCCCTGGATCACGTAGAGGTTCAGGCCCACGGGTGGCGTCAGCACGGCGATTTCCATGGTGATCGTGTAGACCACGCCGAACCAGATCAGGTCGAACCCGGCGGCGGCCATCAGCGGGTAGATCGTGGGCAGGGTGATGAAGGTCATCGACACCGGCTCGAGAAACATGCCCAACACGATGTAGAAGACCAGCACGATGGCCAGCACTACGTAGGGCGAAAGCTCGAAACTGAGGAAAAGCTGGGTGAACTCGTGCGGCACCCGGTAATAGGTGAGCACGAAGCCAAAGAGCACCCCCGCCGATAGCAGAAGCCCGAGATAGCCCATCGTCCGCATGGTGGCGAAGAGCGCGTCGGTAAAGCCCTGCCATTTGAGCCCGCCCACGCCGAAGGCGAGGATCACGGTCAGCAGCGCCGCCACCGCCGCCGCCTCGGTCGGCGTGGCGATGCCCGCGTAGATCGCCACGGTGATCACGAGGCCGATGAGCGCGATGGGCGCCACGGTGGCGGCGATCTGAACGATCCCCATCTTCACCGCCGACTCGCGGTCGGGGATGTCACCGGGTCTCAGGATGCCCCAGACGAGGATCACCAGCGCGAAGGAGGTGACGAGGATGAGCCCGGGAATGACCCCCGCGATGAACAGATCACCGATGCTCTGGTCGGTGACGATGCCGTAGAACAGCAGGATCAGCGAGGGCGGAATGAGCACGCTCAGCGTGCCGCCCGCCGCCAGCACGCCCGAAGACAGCCGCTTGCCATATCCCAGGCGCAGCATCTCGGGCAGGGCCACGCCGCCGATGGTGAGCGCACCCACCATGGACGACCCGCAGACCGCGCCGAACCCCGCGCAGGCCCCGATGGAGCCATAGGCCGCCGAGCCACGCACCCGCACGCCCTGGTGCAGGAACTGGTAGAGGTTGGGGCCGATATTGGATTTACCGATGAGTTCCCCGAGAAAGACGAAGAGCGGCACCGCCAAGAGGATATAGTCGATCCACACGCCCCACAGCTTCAACTCCGCCGAGACGATGGAGGTATCAAACGACTGGATCTGCCACAGAAAGGGCAGCGAGGCGGCCGCCAGCGCAAAGGGGATCGGCAGGCCGATAGCGATGAGCAACATCAAGAGGCCGAGGAGGCCGAGGCCGACTTCATACCATTCCATCGCTCAGATCTCCCGCGCCGGGGTGCGAATGAGCCGGATCAGCCGCAGGCCCGCGTAAATCGAGAACAGCACCAGTGCCAGTGCGCCCGGGGCCCAGAACGCATAGCGCGGCCAGAGCAGGATTTCCGACGCGGCGCCCGAGTTGAACGAGCGGATCGTGGCGCTGACGCCTGCGAGCGAGAAGAACAGGCCCACCGCCAGCATGACGCACAGGTTGACGATCGCCGCCGCCTTGCGCCCGGCGGGGGGCAGCGTGTCGGTCAGCATCGTCACCTTGGGATAGGCATCCTCGCGCATGGCATAGGCCAACCCGGCAAAGGCCACGGGGAACAGCAGGAGTGCGGTCGCCTCGGTGACCATCCGGTCGGGCGCATTGAGCGCGTAGCGGGTGAAGACGCCGTAGCTGATCCACACCATCTGCACGAGCACCACCACGGCCCCGGCGGCCGCGAGCCACACGACGGCGCGTTCCACATGGCCGATCAAACGGTCGAGACCGGTCTGCATGGCAAGCCTCCCTTTGCCAGAAACGAGGCAGGTGCCGCCGCGCGGGCAGCGGCACCTATCGGATCAAGGCGCGTGCTGCGCGAAGAGATCGCGGATCTTGCCTGCAAGCTCGGGGCCGCAGGCCGCGTCCACGGTCTCGTTCCAGGTGCCCTGCACGCTGTCGATAAGCTCCATCCGCTTGTCCTGGCTGATCGAGACGGCGGCTCCGCCGCCCTTCATCACCGCGGTGCCGACGCGCTGATCGACCCAGTCCTCGTAGCGGGGCTTGAGCCATTCCTCGGTCTCGCGCGCGGCCTCCATGACGGCGGCCTGTTCGTCCTCGCTCATCGAGTCGAACTTTTCCTTGTTCATCATGTACTGGATGTTGCCGTAAAAGAGGTTGGCGTTGACCATGTAGGGCATGACGTCCCAAAGCTTCCAGCTGGAATAGGTGGCGACGCCCATGTTGATGCCATCCACCACGCCGCGCTCGGCGGACTGGAACACCTCCTTGGGCGCGACAAAGACCGGCGCGCCGCCCCAAGTCTCGATCATCAGGCTGACCAGCGGGCCGATGGAGCGGACCTGCTTGCCGTCGAGATTGCCGAGATCGTCGATACCGCCCTCGAACCACCATTCCTGGTCATAGGAATAGTTGGAGTTGAACACCGGCACGAGATTGACGCTCGCCGCCTCGTCGCGCACCAGGTCGGCATAGGCGGCGTCCATCTCGATCTGGCCTTCCAGATCGACAGCCACCGGGTAGAGCGAGGTGACGCGGTAGCAGGGCAGGCGGTCATCGGCGGGAATCCAGCTCATGTCCGAGACACCGCCCTGCACGGCGTCCACGCCTTCGGACCAGCCATGCAGCGTGGCCGAGGGGAAAATCTGCACCTCGACGCTGCCGCCGGTCTTTTCCTCGACCAGATCGGCGAAGTGGACGAACCCGTCATAGCGGATATCGGCCTCGTTGACGTAGGTCGAGAGGCGGATCGTGGTCTCGGCCACGGCAGGCCCTGCAATGGTGGTGCCGAGCGCGGTGGCGGCGATCAGGCCTTTGATGGGAAATGTCATGTCGGTCTCCTTGTTGGTGTGGTGCGAGGCCGTTCTGCGGCCTTCGTCATCGTTGCGGCCCCGGGGCGCGTCGCCTGTGCGCCCGCCGGACCCATGATGGAGAGGCTAGGGCAGCATCGCGCGAGTCGGCCAATTCAAACATCTCATCAAACTATTCCGATCTTGCATGACACGCCGGTCTCGCGCAGTCTGGCGGGCATGGACATCAACTGGCTGCGCGATTTCGTCTGCCTAGGGCGCACGCTCAACTTCACCCGCGCGGCGGAAGAGCGCAACATCACCCAATCGGCCTTCAGCCGCCGTATCCGGTCGCTGGAGAACTGGATCGGCGTGCCGCTGATCGACCGGGCCAACTATCCGGTGCAACTGTCGGAGGCGGGGCGGCAATTCCTGCCGGTGGCACAGCAGACGGTGGCCGATCTCACCGACACGCGGCAGGCGATCCGCGAGCGTGCGCGCGGTCATACCACCTTTCAGCGCATCGCGGCGCTGCACGCGATCTCGGTCAACTTCCTGCAGCCGCGCATGGCCGAGTTCGAGCGTGACTACCCCGAAATGCGCACGCGGGTGATGTCCGACAGCCTGACCGCGTGTTGCCAGCTTCTGAGCGAGGGCGGCTGCGAATTCCTGCTCTACTACCGCCATCAGGACGTCGCCCCGATCCTTGATGAGACCCGGTTCAAGCGCCGCGACATCTGCGAGGAGCGGCTCATTCCCGTGGCGCAGCACGCCGCCGCCGCGCGGAACGGCTGGGCGCTGCCGGGCGTGGCCGGGCGCGAGGTGCCGTATCTGAGCTATGATCCCAACACGTTTCTCGGCACGGTGGTGGACCAGACCATCGGCAACCGCCGCCCCGCGCTCAACCTGCGCTACATGGATGCGCTGGCCGAGGCGCTCAAGCGGCGCGCGCTTGAGGGGGCGGGGCTCGCCTGGCTGCCGGAGTTTTCCATCGCGCGCGAGCTGGAGGATGGCACGCTGGTGCGCATGGGCGGGCGCGACTGGACCGCGACGATGACGATCTCGCTGTTCTGCTCGCCCGAGCGGCTGGACGAGACCGGGCGTCTGCTGTGGGAGCGGTTCTGAGCGGCGGTCAGGTTGGGCTTTGATCTGCCATTCGAGTTAGCCGCGCATTGACGGGCCGCGGCGCGGCGATCCGACGGTGGTTCTGCCGCGCTTTATGGCACTCAAATCCGAAAAAGGCCCGAGCGGCTCGCAGGTTGTCGCCAAATCGCCGGGCCGTGGGGGCGGCCCGTCGATGCGCGGCAGCGCGTTCCGCGCCTTGATTCCGCGCATTGGCACCAAGACCTGAATGACCGCCTCATGCCACCACCGCCCCCACCGCTCCGTCGCCCCCTTACCCGTGCATCTGAAGCGCAAGCGCCACCTTGTCGGCGTAGTCGCGCAGGTTGCGACCGATCTCGGCGCGCTGCCGCGCGGTGAAGCGGCGCACCGGTCCCGTCGCGCCGATGCTGAACGTGGCGCCGATATTGCCGATGCGGATCGGCGCGGCCACCGACGAGACGCCCACCTCGATCTCCTCCACGCACTCGGCATAGCCGGTCATCCGGATATCCTCGAACTCGGCGCGCAGCGCCTCCGGGTCGTGCTTGGTCTGCGGGGTGTAGCGGCGCATCGGACCGCTCAGGATTTCCTCGCGGAATGTCTCCTCGGCGAAGGCCGCGATCACCTTGGAGCAGGAGCAGGCATGCATCGGGCGAAAGCCGAGGCCGGGATGTACGAAAGAGCGCGTGGCGTCCTGCGGGGTTTCGACATGGATGATCTCGACCCCCTTGTTGCGAAACCGCGACAGGAACACCGCCTCGCCGAACTCGTCCGCGGCCTCGCGCAGCGTGGGGGCTGCGGCCCCGCTTGCGTCGACATCCGTCTGACCCAGCAGCGCCAGCCGCACCAATCGCTCGCCGATCAGGAAACGCCCCGGCTCGGGCTCATCGAGCAGGCGATGCTCGGCCAGCGATTGCAAGAGACGGTAGCAGGTCGGGCGCGGCAGGCCCGTCGCCTGCTGGATTTCGACGGTCGAAACCGCGCGCCCCGCGATGGCCACGGTTTCCAGAACGCTGGTCAGTCTTTCGAGATGCATGGCGGTCTCATTAAATGAACGTTTGTCTCATCATTTGAAATTTGCTACGAGAAGTCAAGGTGGAGGAGGAGGAGATTCTCATGGAGTGTTGCGGACCGGGCTATGCAAGCCCCGCCGAGGCGATCAAGGCCCCGCGCGAAAAGCTGCTGTATACGATCGCGATCTATACCGGCACGGGGATACAAAAGCCCGATTACCTCGCCACCGTGGATGTGGATCCCGACAGCCCGACCTATTCTCAGGTTATCCACCGGCTGGAAATGCCCGGCATCGGCGACGAGTTGCACCACATGGGCTGGAATGCCTGCTCAAGCTGCCATGACGATGCCGGCATGTCGCGCAAATACCTGCTGCTGCCCGGCGTGCGCTCCAACAACATCCATATCGTCGACACCGCCACCGACCCGCGCGCGCCGCGCCTGCACAAGGTGATCGACGGGGCCGAGATCAAGGCCAAGGCCGATCTGTCGGGGCCGCACACGGTGCATTGTCTGGGGTCCGAGATCATCATCTCGTTTCTGGGTGATGCCAAGGGCGAGGCGCCGGGCGGCTATCTGCATCTCAACAAGGAGTTCGAGATCGTCGGCCGGTGGGAAAATTCCATGGGCGACATCAAGTTCGGCTATGATTTCTGGTACCAGCCGCGGCACAATATCATGGTGTCGTCGGAATGGGCCGCGCCCAACACGTTCATGCCGGGCTTTGACCTGGAGGAGGTCGGCCACCTGAAATACGGGCGCGAGCTGCATTTCTGGGATTTCGAGAAGCGCGAGCCGATCCAGTCCATGTATCTGGGCGAGGATGGCCTCATCCCGCTGGAGGTGAAGTTTCACCACGATCCCGACAGCACCCACGGCTTTTGCTGCGCCGCGCTTTCGACCAACGTCATCCACTGGTGGAAGGACGAGGCCGGCAAATGGCAATGGGAAAAGATCATCGACGTGGCCAACGAACCGCACCCCGAATGGCCCATTCCCGTGCCCGGCGTGATGTCGGCGCTCTTGGTGTCGATGGATGATCGCTATCTCTACATCAACAACTGGCTGCACGGCGACATGCGCCAGTATGATATTTCCGACCCGCACAACCCAAAGCTCACCGGCCAGGTCTGGATGGGTGGCCTTCTGGGCCGTGCGCCGGTGGTCAACGGCGTCGAGATGGCGGGCGGGCCGCAGATGTTCCAACTGAGCCTCGACGGGCGGCGGCTCTACGTCACGACCTCGCTGTTCTCGACATGGGACAATCAGTTCTACCCCGCGATCCGCGAGAAGGGCGGGGTGATGGTGATGATCGACTGCGACCCCGAGAACGGCGGCATGAGCCTCAACCCCGATTTCATCGTCGATTTCGGCAAGGAGCCCAACGGCCCATCCCGCTGCCACGAGGCGCGCTATCCGGGCGGCGACTGCACGAGCGACATCTGGCTATGACCACGCGCACCGTCACCATCGCCAATCGCGGCAATGCCACCTACGAGGTCGAGGCGCGCCGTCCGCTGCTCGATGCCTTGCGCGAGCAGGGCGTCGATCTGCCCTATGGCTGCAAATACGGCGGCTGCATCACCTGCGCGGCCCGGCTCACGGCGGGCGAGGTGGATCAGCGTCGGCAGGTTGCGCTCAACAACCGGCAGGTCGCCAATGGCTATGTCATCCTCTGCGTGGCGCGCCCCGTCACCGACATCACCCTGGAGATCGGCGTCGAGAGCCACGACCGGCTCTACCGCAACCCATTCCTAGACCCGCTGGAGCCGCACGAGCTCAAGGCGGACATAGCCACACCCAAGGAGCGTTGACATGCCAGTAACCGCGCTTGATGACCGCTACGACTACGATCAGGAGTATCTCTCCGACATCCTGAAATCGGTAAAGACCATCGCGATGGTGGGGGCGAGTGCCGATAAGACCAAGTTCAGCTACGGGGTGCTGCGCGTGCTGCACGAGACCGGATATGATATGATTCCGGTCAACCCCAACCCCAACGTGACCGAGATACGCGGTATAAAGGTCTACCCCTCGCTCGCCAGCATCGGTCGGCCCGTGGACATGGTCGAGGTGTTCCGGCCGAAAGAGGAGTTTCATGCCATCGCCGAACAGGCGATTGCCATCGGCGCGAAAGTTCTCTGGGGGCAGATCGGCGTCTACGACGACCGCGCCGCGGCGCTGGCCGAAGAGGCCGGACTAAAAGTGGTGATGAACCGCTGCCCCAAGATCGAGCTGTTCCGCCCGTTCTGGAAGCCCCGCCTCGACCTCACGATCTGAATCGGACGATCTGATACCGTCCGGGAAAGGAAACCGACCATGCCGCAGACCATCACCAGGAGTGCCAAGGACATCGTGAAACAGGCGATGGAGGCCGTGCCCGAGATAAGCGTCGATGAGGCGCTGCCGCTGGTGGGCAGCGAGACCCATGTGTTCGTCGATCTGCGCGACGGCACCGAGCAGGCGAAAACCGGAATGATCCCGGGGGCCGTCGCCTCGTCGCGGGGTATGATGGAGTTTCACATCGACCCCGAAAGCCCCGCGCACAAGCCTGAATTCAATCAGGACAAGACCTATGTGTTCTACTGCGCCAGCGGCGGGCGCTCGGCGCTCGCAGGCCAGGTCGCGATGGAGATGGGGCTCAGGCCCGTGGTCAACCTGCGCGGCGGGATCGCGGCGTGGAAAAAGGCGGACGGCCCGATCGAATGACACTGACCTGAAAGGGGAGGCGATGATGACGGACTACCCGGTGAACATGAACGTGGAACCGCAGGTCGAGGGATTCTTCGATGATGCGAGCAACACAATCTCCTACCTCTTGACGGACCCGGCCACAAAGGCCTGCGCGATCATCGACAGTGTGCTCGACCTCGACTACGCGGCGGGGCGTATCGCCAGCGAGAGCGCCGACCGCCTGATCGCGGCGGTGGAGGACCGTGGCCTCACCCTTGAATGGATCATCGAGACCCATGTCCATGCCGATCACCTGTCGGCGGCCCCCTATATCCAGGAGAAATTGGGCGGCAAGATCGGCGTCGGGGCCGGGATCATCGCGGTGCAGGACACGTTCGGCAAGATTTTCAACGAGGGCACCGAGTTTCAGCGCGACGGCAGCCAGTTCGACGCGCTGTTCGAGGATGGCGACACCTATACCATTGGCGACATGCAGGGCTTTGCCATCGCCACGCCGGGCCACACGCCCGCCTGCATGGTGCATGTCATCGGCAACGCGGCCTTTGCTGGCGACACGCTCTTCATGCCCGATGGCGGCTCGGCGCGCGCTGATTTCCCCGGTGGCGACGCGGGCGCGCTCTATGACAGCATACAAAAGGTGCTGAGCCTGCCGGATGCCATGCGCCTCTTCATCTGCCACGATTATGGCCCCGGCGGGCGCGAGATCGCGTGGGAAACCACGATTGCAGAGGAGCGCGAGAGCAACATCCACGTGGGCGGCGGCAAGACGAAGGAAGAATTCGTGCGCTTTCGCTCCGAACGCGACGCGCAATTGTCGATGCCCAAACTCATCATCCCGTCGATCCAGGTCAACATGCGGGCGGGCGAGATGCCCAGCGACGGCCAGGGCAACATGACGCTGAAGGTGCCGATCAACGCGTTGAAGTGACTGCTTTATGCCCGGCTTGTGGGTTGTGGCGGATCGGGACTGTGGGGGGATGGCCTGGAGGGGACATTGCCGTCTGGCCCCGGCGCGGAATCAAGGCCGAAGGCCGCCGCGCCATCGCATGTCCGCCGCCCGGACAGGCGATTTGGCTAAGCTAGCGCGCCGATTGCATGTTTTTCGGGTATGGAGGGATAAAGCGCTCTGAAGAGACCGTTGGATC
>MRWG01000421.1_pt1 | contig 52292 bp, 42 predicted proteins | sample 1013341 | NCBI WGS metagenome assembly MRWG01 (sample SAMN06117577, study PRJNA244670) | biofilm metagenome | biome: Water; feature: Cathode Biofilm; material: Biofilm; isolation source: microbial consortium enriched at the cathode of a solar microbial fuel cell | place: USA: District of Columbia ... | reverse complement strand
GCTCGGAGATGTGTATAAGAGACAGGGGAAGGGTTCTGGGGCGTCCGAAAGGACGTCTACCAGCTCTTCCCGCTGCTGGTCCACGTGCGGCTGTTCGGGGGGGGTTACGTCGGGCAGGTCCGTGGGATCCTGGACCGGTTCGTGGGGTGAGCCAACGCAAACGCCCGGCCCCACAGGGGACCGGGCGTTGAAGGGTGGCCAACGGGATTCGAACCCGCGACCTCCTGGACCACAACCAGGTGCTCTAACCAACTGAGCTATGGCCACCGTTTTGTCCCCCGGGGGTGGGCCGGGCGACGCTTGCGAAGCTACGGTACGGGGGCGGGCGAGCGGCAGTCAACGTCGTCCGCTGACAATGAGTTGTCGGAGACCCGCCCCTCCGGGGTGGTGATCCGGGGGACCATCCCGCGGACGCGGGTTTTTTCGTCCCGACAGGAGAACGCAGACATGCCGACCGTAAGCGCGAACTCGCTGGACCTTTCGCCCACCCGGACCATGACGAACCTGTCCACCGCCGAGCTGATCGAGCGGGCCCTGGCGCGGGGTGAGGGACGATTCGCGGACAACGGGGCGCTGGTCGTGATGACCGGCGACCGGACCGGTCGCTCCCCCACCGACAAGTGGCTCGAGGACACCGCGGGCATCCACGACAACATCTGGTGGGGCAAGGTCAACCAGCCCATCACGCCCGAGCAGTTCGACACGGCGCTGCGCATGGCGACCGAGTACATGAACGGGCTGGACGAGGTCTTTGTCTTCGACGGCTTCGCGGGCGCCGACACCGCCCACCGCCTGGGCGTTCGCGTCGTGACGGAGCTGGCGTGGCACGCGCTCTTCGCCGAGACGCTCTTCATCAAGCCGGGCAGCCCCTCCGACGCGGGGGACGGGTCGTGGAGCCAGGACTGGACCGTCATCAACGCCGGGTGTCACAAGCTCACCGAGGCGCAGCAGAAGGAGCTGGGCGTCAGCTCCCCCATCCTCATCGCGCAGAGCCTGGAGAAGAAGACCGTCGTCATCTTCGGCACGCAGTACGCCGGCGAGATGAAGAAGGGGATCTTCTACGCGATGAACTACGACATGCCCGACGAGGGCGTCTTCCCCATGCACTGCAGCGCCAACATCGCCAAGGACGACCCCTCCAACGTGGCGCTCTTCTTCGGCCTTTCCGGCACGGGCAAGACGACGCTCTCGGCCGACCCGAACCGCTCGCTCATCGGTGACGACGAGCACGGCTGGGGGCCCAGCGGCGTCTTCAACTTCGAGGGCGGGTGCTACGCCAAGTGCATCAACCTGTCCCGCGAGGGCGAGCCGCAGATCTGGGACGCCATGCGTTTCGGCTCGGTGCTCGAGAACGTGGTCATGGACGAGCACACCCGGGCCGTGGACTTCACCGACGACACCGTCACGCAGAACACGCGCGTGACCTACCCGGTGGACTACATCCCGGGCGCGACCATCCCGAGCATCGGCGCCCACCCCAAGAACGTGATCTTCCTGACCGCCGACGCCTTCGGCGTGGTCCCCCCCGTCTCCAAGCTCACCCCCGAGCAGGCGATGTACTACTTCGTCAACGGGTACACCTCCAAGCTGGCGGGGACCGAGGCGGGCGTGACCGAGCCCGTTCCCAACTTCAGCCCCTGCTTCGGCGGGCCCTTCATGCCCCGGCGCCCCAGCGCCTACGCCGACATGCTCGCCGAACGGATCAAGGAGCACGGCGCCAACGTCTGGCTGCTCAACACCGGCTGGACCGGCGGGCCGTACGGGAAGGGCCACCGCTTCAAGCTCGCCTACACCCGGGCGATGGTGACCGCCATCCTCGATGGCTCACTCAGCAAGGGGAGCTTCGAGACCGAGCCGTACTTCGGCCTGGCGATCCCGACCAGCGTGCCCGGCGTGCCCGACGAGGTGCTCCTGCCCGAGAACACCTGGGCGGACAAGGACGCGTACAAGGCCCAGGCGCAGAAGCTCGCCAAGATGTTCCGCGAGAATGACCAGAAGTTCCAGCTGACCGACGAGGTGCGCGCCTCCGGCCCCAAGGCCTGAGGGCCGAGAGCCTCAGAACCGGGAACCACGGGCTAGCGGTCTCGCCCGAGGACGCCGTGTTTCGTGGCGTCGATCGGAGCGCCGTCCCCGAGCAGGCTGCCGCCCGGCCCGGAGCCGTGGTGATAGAAGTTGGGCTCTCCGGGGAGCAGGCTCCCCTGGTTGATGTTCACGGCGCTCAGGTCACCCCACAGCACCGACGACGGCGGGAGATCCCCGAAGCAGCAGGTCATCGCCAGTCCCGAGGGCGTGTCGATGTCGTATCGCGCCACCTGATGCGCGATGGCTTTGCTCGCGGGGAACCGGATCCGTTCGAGACGTTGCGGGACCCACTGCTCCGGCGCGGTCTGCGTGAACCGGTCGAAGTATTCCGGCGTTGCGTAGAGGCTCTCGGCGAGCAGGTAATCAGGCTGAAAGACGCCGCGGGTGTCGCTCTCCGCTTCGGGGTTCCGAGGAGCGAGCGTGACCTCGCCCGGGAGCGGCTCGTCGAACGCAAGCTGATACAGCGATGTGCTCATGAACCAGTACCCCCACGCCACGCCCCACTGCGTTTCAACTTCCTGGGGCTGGTCGATACCGATGAAACCAACTTTCGGTTGGAAGATGACTGGGGGTGTCCCCTTCCAGGCGTCGGCGTATTGAACCGTCGCGAGCCCGATCTGCCGGATGTTTGAGAGTGATTTGAGTTCGTATGCCGTACTTCTCGCCCCCCCAAGCGAGGGGATTGAGATGGCAAGAAGAACGCCGACAACCCCTATGACAATGAGCAGTTCAGGAATGGAGAAACCTGGAGTAGATCTTTGCACGACCATCGATGATCCCCTTGCACGCCCCCCCCCCCGCCATCGTTAGGATATCGCATCGTCCTCTGGATGGGCGTGTCTCACTCGTTCGATTCTAAGGAGGCTCGAAGCATGAACCGCACGCAACTGACACGCCGCCTTGTTGCGGTGACGGCGTGCACTTGGATCGCCGCAACCCCTGCTGTTGCTGCTTGCTGGGATATTGTCACAAAGGGCAACACGCCGGTGCACAACCCAGATGGGACTTGTCTTGCCGGAAGTGATCATACCTGGCAGGACATTGAGCCCGGCGTGAGTTGCGCCGTCCCGGCGTCCGCAGGCGGACCAGGAACGGTGTTCTGCCTAGAGGGCGTTTCCGAGCCGAACCCAGACGGAACGGCTGCCTGCGACACCTCGGGCAGCCTGATTGCGACACCGCACACGTTCTCGGCGAAGATCACTTGCCTCGTGTGCTGCCGCCAGCCCGGACCGCCAGCTTGAGTCAATCCCAGTTGACCGCTTTCGCTGTGTTGATGGGCCTGATGCTCAGCACCGGCTTCGGTCACGGGGCCAATCCCGAGGCGCTCGACAGGTTCATATCGGCGCACACTTCCTCGGTTTCGTATCACGTCCGTGCGTCGCACGCACTTCGCCGCAGCGCGATGGGCGCGCAATCGCCCGAGTTGGGCAAGCTCTTGGATCGAGTCGGGAACGCATCGCCTGGCCTCCCGTTGCCGGAAGGATTCGTGGTCCTTCAAGATATCCAGTTCATCGTGGACGGCGCATCGTTTCGGCGCGATTCGACTCACCGAACCATGGACGGACCGATCGAAGCACGGACCGACACCCTGGTCTGGACAACGTCCCAGCGTTGGAACGGGCGTCTCGGCGCCACATCGCCTCCCGAGGCCAATCAGATTGAGGCTCACTCATTCTCCGACGAGTTGGAGCAGTTCCGAGCCGGAGTATCACCATGGGCGCTATCCCGGGCAAAGAGCTCGGCCGAGTACGGCCAGATCGTGCGATATCTCAAGCGCCTGCTTGAGGGAGGAGCACAAGTTCTCACTGTTGCAGATTCCGCCAGTGCAACAGAAGTCTCTCTTCCAGACTGGAATGTTGTGTTTGTGATTCACAACCAAACCGGAGAGTTGCTGGAGGCGACTCTTCCTTCCCCTCGGGCTGGTTCCGGAACCACATTCCTGTTTGCCGGCAGGCATGATGGCGAGTTCTTCCCTGCCAGGTACCCGGTGTACATGTGGGCGGGTCCAGAAGGCGACCGGTCAACCCTGACTCAAGGCGATTCCGTCCGGGTGTACGGAAAGCCAAACCGGCTCGACGCCGTGAACCCTGACGTGTTCAGGTGGGAAACCTACCGCGAGTCGGCCTACTTCCCCGCTGAGAAGCAAGTTCTCAAGAGCGATGGGTCCGTCGATGACCAACTGACCGCGAAGTTGACTTCGAGTGAACCCGCGTCTCGAACGAATCCCGGCACTGACCCAGCCTCGGATCTCAAGCCCCGACAAGGCTTCAGCCCGCTCCGAAAGTCGATCATCGCCGGAGCCGTCGTTTGTGGAATCATCGGGTTGGTTTGGATGGTCAGGAGACGCACCGCGTGAGTTCTGGTCGCTCAGAAGCGGGGTCGTGTGTGGCGCAGACTCCGAGACGATGCCTGCGCGTTGTCACCGCGATCGCCCAGACGCTCCGGGCAGCCCGGGCCTGGTCGGGCATCTCCAGGCTCGCCGACCGGGAGGCCTTCGCCTCCATCGTCGAGTCCCCCCGGATCTCCCCGATGCAACTGCGCTCTCCGCGCTGCTGATCGGGACGCTCATCCCGCGGCGTCCCGGCACCAGTGGGTCGGCGTCAACCTCGCCCACGCGCCGGTGATACCCTCCTGCTGGTTTCCATCACCCCGCAGAACCGGACAGAGAGGCGCCATGACCACCCGCACCCCCACCGTCGGCGGCAACTGGAAGATGAACCTCAACCTCGCCGACGCCACCGCGCTCGCCCGGGACGTCTGCGCTTCGCTCGGCGACACCCCGGGCGCCGAGGTCGCCCTCTTCGTCCCCTTCCCCTACCTCCTCGAGGTCGGGCGCGTCATCACCAACGCCGGCTCGCACGTCCGCCTCGGCGCCCAGGACCTCTCCGACCGCGACAACGGGGCCTTCACCGGCGAGGTCTCCGCGGCCATGCTCCTCGACTGCGGCGTCAAGACCGTCCTCACCGGGCACTCCGAACGCCGGCACGTGATCGGCGAGTCCGACGAGCTGGTGGGCGCCAAGACCCGCAAGGCCCTCGACGCGGGCCTGGACGTGATTCTCTGCGTCGGCGAGACCATCGAGCAGCGCGAGGCCGGCGAGACCGACGCCGTCAACGAACGCCAGATCCGCGCCGGGCTCGCGGGCGTCTCACCGGGGGACATGGACCGGGTCACCATCGCCTACGAGCCCGTCTGGGCGATCGGGACGGGGAAGACCGCCACCCCCGAGGACGCCCAGCAGGCCCACGCCCGGATCCGGGAGCTGCTGGGGGAGATGTACTCCTCCGGGCTCGCCGACGAGATCCGCATCCAGTACGGGGGGTCGATGAAGCCGGGCAACGCCCCGGAGCTGATGGCCCAGCCGGACATCGACGGGGGCCTGATCGGGGGCGCCTCGCTGAAGGCGGAGGATTTCTGCTCGATCGTGGGCGCCGCCCTGCAATCCTGAGGCCCCCGAGGCCAGCAAGACCCACTGGGGGCGGGGCTTGCGTCGGATCGAACAAACCGGGACGCCCGCCTACGATCCTCCCCTCGCCCTGCACGGGCGTCCGATGGAGTGATTCCGCATGGTCCTGACCCTCGGCATGGCGTACTGGATGGTCTCCCTTCTTGTCGCCCTCTTTCTGCTTATCTGTGTTGTGCTGATTCTGACCGTGCTGATCCAGCGCCCGCAGGGCGGCGGGCTCGGCGGGGCGTTCGGCGCCGGGGGAGGCGGCGGGAGCGCCGGGCAGACGGCCTTCGGCGCCCGCACCGGTGACGCCCTCACCATGGCGACCATCGGCATGTTCATCATCTATCTCGTCGTGGCGGTCCTGCTGAACTACGCGGCCCGGCCCGCCGAGGCGAGCCGCGAGGAGACCACCATCACCGCGCCAGGCGGCGCCACCTCCGACGCCCCCGCGGGCGAAGGCGACGCGATCGCCACCCCGGACGACGCCGCCGCGAGTGGTGAAGAGGGCGCCGCGTCCACCGAGCCCACGGGCGAGACCCCCAACGCGGACGTCTCGGCCCCCGAGGGCGATGAGCCCGAGGCGCCCTAAGCGTGTCTCCCTCCGGTAGACTGGGCCCCGCTCGCAAGGTGTCCGCGAGACGAGGAGATCGGGCGTGATCCGAAGCATGACCGGGTTTGGTGACGCCTCGGCCCAGAAGGGCGGCGTCCATTACTTCGTTGAGCTGCGCTCGGTCAACAACAAGTACTGCAAGGTCTCCCTGCGCCTGCCCGACTCCCTCCAGGGGCTCGAGCCGCAGCTTGACTCCCTGCTCCGCTCGCGCCTGAGCCGCGGATCGATCACCCTCACGCTCAAGTGCACCGACACGAGCGAGGCGGCGGCGTACAACGTCAACCAGAACGCCCTGCAGCGTTACATCGATCAGCTCCGCTCGGCGCCCTCGGTCAAGTCCGGGCACGTCACGCTCGACGCGGCCGCCCTGCTCGACCTGCCCGGCGTCCTCCAGCCCCCCGCCGATGAGGAGCAGCGTCTGACCAACGCCCGCGAGGCGACCCTCCCCCTCGTCGAGGAGTCCCTCACGCACCTGATCGCGATGCGCCAGCGCGAGGGGCACGCCCTGGGCGAGGAGCTGCTCTCGCGTCACGCGGCGATCGTCGAGCGCCTGGAAGAGATCAAGACCCTCGCCCCGGGGGTGGTCGCGCAGTACGAGCGCCGCCTCAAGGAGCGGATCGAGGCGTTGCTGGGCGAGGCGGACCACCGGGCCGAGCCGGGGGATCTGGTCCGCGAGATCGCGGTCTACGCCGAGAAGTCGGACATCGCCGAGGAGATCTCCCGCCTGGGCGAGCACATGACGCACTTCGCGGAGCTGATCCGGAGCGACGACGACCGCCCGCTGGGGCGGACGCTGGACTTCGTGGCCCAGGAGATGCTGCGTGAGGCGAACACGATCGCCTCCAAGAGTCCAGACGCGCGGATCGGGCGCCTGATCGTGGAGATCAAGGGCGAGATCGACCGGATCAAAGAGCAGGTCCAGAACGTCGAATAGCGTCCGACGCGCCGAGGTCGCGATGGAGAGACCGGCACAACCCGGGCGCCCCGCCGACCCCGCTCCCATCGAGCGCGAGCACATGACCGCGCCCGAGATCGCCCGCGTCCTGAAGCGATACGAGCTGGGCAAGGTCCACTCCATCCGCGAACTGCGCGCCGGCGACCCGGGCGCCCCGAAGGCGATCATCGAGTCGGCCCGCGGCGCCCTGCTGCTCAAGCGGCGCGCTCGCGCCTGCGATGACCCCTACCTCGTCGCCTTCCAGCACGGGCTCCAGCTCTGGCTCGAGTCCGGCGGGTACCCCGTCGCCCCACTGCTGGGCACCCGGGAGGAGAACAACTCGATGGTCCAGGAGGACGGGCGGGTCTACGAGCTGTTCAAGTATGTCCACGCGAGCCCGGCCGACGACACGCCCGAGCACGCCCGGCTCGCCGGAGAGGCTTTGGCACGCTTGCACGAACGCAGCGCGGGGTACCAGTCCGGTTGGTCGGCGCCGGAGGACCGCTCGACTTCACTCGAGCGTGTACAGCGGCGCATCGCCCGGCTCGAGTCGGTCCGTCCGGATCTGCAGCGGGTGTGCGCGCGGCTGGGGGCCCTGGGCGCCTGGGCCCACCACGCGATCGAACGCCTCGGGCGCGATCGGTCGGCCTCGTGGGTGATCCATGGGGACTGGCACCCGGGCAACACGCTCGTCCGGGCCGGGCGGGTCGTCGGGGTGATCGACTTCGACGCCGCCCGCCGGGGAGACCCGCTGAGCGATCTGGCCCAGGGGCTGGTGCAGTTCTCCCTCCGCAAGGGAGGGTCCGACCCGGACGCCTGGCCCGACACCCCGGACCTGCGCCGCGTGTCGGGCATGTTTGCGGGGTACGCCTCCGTGCGCGCGCCGGGACCGGGCGCGGAGGCGGCGATTCCCCTGCTGATGCTCGAGTCGCTCGTCAAGGAGGCGGTCGGCGGGATCGACCCCTCGGGCGGAGCGGGGCGGCGCGAGGCGGGGGCGTTCCTCACGGCGATCGCGCGCAAGGGGGAGTGGCTGCAGGAGCACGCGGGCGAGCTGTCGCGTTCGCTGGCCCAGAGGGGCGAAGCGGGGGGATCTTCTGGCGATGGCGCCCCCCCCGGGCGATAATCGGGCATGGGCATTCCTTCTGCCGTGCTGGCCGGTCTTGTGGGCGCGACGCTGGCGACGGCCTCGCCCCCCGACCCCTCGGCGCTCGAACGTCTCGACGCCCCGACGCTCGCGTCGCGGGACGCCGCGGAGAGCGCCCTGCGCGAGAAAGAGTCGCACGGGGTGGATGACCTGCTCCTGACCCTGAGCGAGGTGGAGCTGAGCCCGGAGGGGCGGCGACGGCTGGCTCGGGTGGCGTTCGAGCGGTTCGCCGGCTCGGCCCGGGCGGGGATGGGCGTGGAGTTTGATGTGGAGCGCCCTCGCGACGAGGGGGTGCCGATCCGCCGACCGGTGCCGAACTTTCCCGCGTTCGAGCTGATCGAGGCGGGGGACGTGATGCTGATCGCCGATGGGATCGCGCTCAATGACAACGAGATGATGGGGACGATCATCGTCTCGCATGACCCGGGCGACGTGATCCCGGTGACGCTGCTGCGCAACGGAGAGCGGATGGATCTGGAGATCCCGCTGGGTTCGTTCAGCGACCTGCAGCAGAACACCCGCGTTCGTCTCGACCGGCTCCAGCGCGCGTTCGTGCTCCGGGCGAACCGGCTCGGGGTCGAACTGGCCGCCTCGGAGGGGATCGTCGGCGAGGGGCTCGACCTCGACGCGTGGGCGGAGGCGGAGCTTGGTGTCGGCGAGGCGGGGAGCGTGCCGGAGGGACGCGGCGCTCGACCGGCGCCGCGCAGTCAGGGCGCGCTCGTCCGCGGGGGACGCCCGCGTTCGGGGGGGATGGCGCCCGGGGTGATGGGTGGGCAGGACGTAATCAGCAGCGCACGGAGCGGGGCGGCACGCAACGCCCGCGTGCTGGCGCGCCGCCTGAGCGAGATGGCGCGACAGCGGGTCCGGCTGCGGGCCCGGCTCGCCGAAACGCCGGTGGCGGATCCCACGCACGCGAAGCTGCTGGAGAACCTGGATCAGCTCAACGGCCGGATCGAGGAAACGGCGCGTGAGCTGGGCGCCCCCCTGAAGAGCGACGGCTGAGTCACTCGGCGGACGTGCGGCCGGCGGCCCTGGCCCGTTCGTGCTCATCGAGCAACGCCCGCACGCACTCGATGCCTCGGGCGACGTGCGGGTTCTCGCGTGATGGCTCGGCGATGTCGATGGCGCGCTGGCACCGATCGCGCATCTTCTTGAGTCCGCGTTTGCCCGAGCTGATCGCGTCGGTGAGGTTGTCGTAGGTGTCGGCGAGCTTGACGAGGTGGGCCCGCCAGCCGGCGCGGGCGAGCTGGTCGTCGTAGGCGGGCTCGCGTTCGGGCTCGCGCAGGCGCATGTCCTTGGTCATGGCCGCGACGACGTCGGCGACCTCACGCCCGAAGGCGTCCTCGATGTCGTCGTAGTCGGCGGGGGTGTCCTCGATGGTGTCGTGGAGGAGGGCGCCGGCGAGACAGATGTCGTCATCGCACCCGAACAGGTCGCGGATGGTCATCGCAACGCGGAAGGGGTGGGCCGTGTACGGCGTGACCTTGTCACGCCGGGTCTGCCCCCGGTGGGCCCGCGCGGCAAAGCTCGCGGCCTCCTGCCACAACCGGGTGTTCATCCGTCGCCTCCTGACCTGACCAATCTCCGAGTGATGCTAGACGCTGGCGCGGATCGGACGCCGATCGGTCTGGTAGACGACCTTGGCGCGGGAGGGAACGCCCCCGCACTCATCGAAGATCACGAGGCGGTTGCCCCTTTCCTTGAGCAGGGATCGGGGCAGGGGAAGGCTGGTGATCGGCCCGACCTTCGAGCCCTCGCCGGTGGCGACGAAGTACCGCCCGAGATTCTCCCCGTTGAGGAAGACCACGCCCTTGGTCATCCCCGTGAGATCGATCTCGGCGGGGGCGTCGAGGGAGAGGATGGCGTCGAAGGTGGCACGCCACCAGGTGGGTCCACCGGGCTTGGTGTCCTTGCTCGCCTTCTTGAAGGTGGTCGCGCCCGGCTCCTCCCACTTGGCGAAGGCCCAGGCGGCCTTCTGGGTCAGGGCGTTGGTCCCCTCCAGGAACTCGGTCTGCTGGGCCGCCTTGGCGAAGGCCGCGACCTGCTCCTCGGCGATGTTCGGGTCGATGGCGTCCACCATCGGGACGAGCTGGAGGGTGTTCATCCCGCGCTTGGTCGACTCGTGATCGAGCACGATCTCCCGGGGGGCGCCCGCCTCGATGAACCGCGCCGGCTCGTCGTTGATGACGAGCACGCAGCGGGACGGAAGCTCGGGCATGTGCAGGATGAGGGGCGACTTGCGCCGGTGCTGGAATGACCAGGTCACGCGGCTGGGCGAGGTCGCGTCCCCCTCGAGCATGTACATCAGGGGGGCGAAGTGCTTGAGCGGCTCGATCGGGTCGCCCGTTTCGATCGTCGCCTTGCCCGCCTTGAACGGCTCGACCTCGTAGAGGTGATCGGGGAGGCCCTTGGGGGCGGCCAGGTCCACACCCGCGCAGACGCGCCCCATGTTGTCGGCGAGCACGACGAGCGTCTCGGAGGTCTTCTTGAGCTGCACCGCGATGGTGCGCGACGCGCCGGGGCCCGAGCCGAGCACGCCGACACGCTCGCCGTCGAGCATGAGGGTGAGCCGGTCGCCCCCGCCCGGGGCGGCGAGCGTGACCTTCCCACCCGAGTGGCCCTTGAGCGAGATGCGGTACCACCCGTACCCGTAGGGGGAGCCGAGGACGCCCAGGTCCGCGGGGCCGGAGATGGCGGCGTAGCGCGGGCTCGAACCGGAGACCTGATCGCTGGCGGGCGAGCACTCGAGGGAGGCGAGGCTGGTCTTGCCGGACTTGGGCAGCTTGGGCGCCTTCGTCTCGTCCTCCTTGAAGGTGAGGTTCTTGCTTGTTCCGTCCTTGTCGATGCGGACGTAGCCGGGGTGCTCACCCTCGATCGGCTCGCCGTCGGCGGTGACGCCCGCGACGCCGACGAAGACCGCGTCGTCGGTGAGGAAGGTCTGATCGATGAGGTCCCCGGAGCAGACCACGACGTGCACCCCCTCGACCTGCTCGATGATGGGCTTCCGACCCCGGGGGATATCGACCTCGACGGGGGCGCCGTCGATCGAGAGCGAGCCGCGTCCGCCGGCGGGGCCGAAGCAGACGAAGACGTCGCCGACGACGCCGAAGGCGTTGAGCGAGCAGTAGTCGAGGGTGGCGCGGGCGTTGAGGTTGACGTTGAAGAGGCACCAGGCGACGGACTGACGCCCCAGGTCCACCGGAAGGGTCATGCCGTCGGGAAGCAGGATGCCGACCCGGGTGATCGCGGAGCGATCGACCTTGTCCTCGACGTCCTCGGCGTTGGAGAAGATGAAGGTGACGTCGCCCTGGGCGCCGCGCGCCGGGGTGACGATGGGCGCGAGCATGGAGGGCTTGGACGAGCGGGTCGTCCCGCCCGGGGCGTGGGTGGGGTCGAGGATGACCGGCTGCTGGTCCGGCTCGAGGTTGGCCAGGACGCGGCTGAACTGCGAGGTAAAGGTCGCGAGGCGACGGACCATGGCGTAGGACTCGCCCGGGGCGCCGTGCGCATCCACGGGGGAGGCGAGGTCCTGCACGGGGGCGAAGGCGTCGCCCGTCTCGGACTGGCCGGCCCAGAAGCCGGGGGTGACGCCCGAGGCGAAGGGGTTGAGGACGAACTGCCCGCCGCCGGCGACGATCTCGGCGAGTCGGCGCTGCACGACAGCCGGCGAGGGGGCGGCGAGGGTGTCCTTGCCGAAGGCGGCGCGGGTCTTGGCGCCGAAGTCGATGATGATGCGGGGCTGGTCCGGACGGACGACGGAGAGTTCACGCAGGGTCCGGAGCATGTCGGACTGGCCGACCCAGCCGTCGATCTCCCCCTCGACGGCGCTGGCCTGCCAGAGGTTGTTGGCGTTGATCTTGGGGACGTTGAGGCCGGACTCCCGCTGGTAGCGGGCGAGTTCGCCCAGGTACTTGGTGGCCAGCTCGTCCACGCCGCAGGTCCACTGCGACTCGTTCTGGATCAGCAGGAGGGCGCCCCCCCGCCCGGTGGAGGTGACCTGACGGGGGCGGACCTGGTCGGCGAGGGCGGTCAGGTAGCGCCCGCACGCCTCGAGGTAGGGCTGGTTGGCGGTGCGGAGCTCGATCTCGGGGATCTGGAGCAGCCAGGCGGGCAGCCCCCCCAGGTCCCAGGCGGAACCGACGAAGGGGCCGGGGCGGAGGACGCAGTGCATGCCCGCCTGCCCCACGGCCTCGATGAACTTTTTGATGTCGTTGGGGCCGGTGAAGTCGAACTGCCCGGGACGGGGTTCGATGGGCGCCCAGAAGACGGGAGTCTCGATGGTGTTGAATCCGGCCAGCTTCGCGGCATGAATTCGGTCGGCCCATTCGTCGCGGGCAATTCGCTGGAAATGGATCGAGGCGCCGACAAGCCAGAGGCGTCGCCCGTCGAGCATGAAGCTCCGACCGTCGTAGGTCACTGAAGGCATAAGGTGTTGCGCTCCGAGCGCCCGATCTGCACGATGTGGGTCACGGGCAGGATCCGCCCGGCGCCCACAGGACGCCCCGGATCGGGCCGGGCGGGGGATCGAGAGGATAGAACCCCACCCCGAAAACGGCAACGCGAGGAGCCTTGGGACGGTACAGTCAGCCCTCAGAACGGCCTCTTTTCATGCGTGATTTTCGAGATTTCCCCCTGTTCAGCCCCCGATTGCTCTCAGAAGACGCTGCCCACGGGCGATCCCGGGTGGTGTCGGTGCGCGTCGGCGCGGCGACCCTGCTTGCCCTGATCCCCCTGCTTCTCGCCGGGTGCAAGAGCCCCCTGGCCCGGGTGGACGCCGCGACCGAGCGGCTGATCCGCGACCGGTCGGCCTCGCTGGGCGGGGGGGCCGTCGCCCCCCGAATCGAGGGGCGTTCCGGGACGCCGACCCCCGGCAGCCGCGGGATGTACCAGACCGACCTGCCCACGACCAACCCGGACGCCAGTGAGCTGATCTTCACCCCGGCCCAGGCGGACCGGAACGTGGCCGACCGGCTTGCCCGGTACGCGAGCGAGTCGCTGCCGATGCCCGGGGAGTCGGGCGCCGAGAACGTCAGAACGATCACCCTCACCGAGGCCTTCCGGCTGTCCCAGTCGAGGGGGCGGGAGTTCCGCCTCGCGGAGGAGGACTACATCCTCTCGGCGATCAGCGTGCTCATCGAGCGGCACCTGTGGGGGCCCCGCCTTTTCAACGACACGCGGGTGGCCCTCTCGGGCGCCGGCGATGACGGACGCTTCGAGCACGCGCTCGACCTGATCAACACGCTGCGGATCACCAAGCGTCTGCCGTACGGGGGGTCGGTGGAGGCGCGGTGGATCGTCGCCGCGACCGATCAGCTGCGCACCCAGGCGACGGGTCGGTACACGCAGTCCTCGCAGCTCGCCCTCTCGGGTGAGATCCCGCTGCTGCGCGGAGCGGGGCAGGTTGCGCGGGAGTCGCGCATCCAGGCGGAGCGGGAGCTGATCTACGCCGCCCGCAACTTTGAGCGGTTCCGGCGTGAACTGCTCGTGGACATCGCGGCGGATTTCTTCGCGCTCATCCAGGCGAGGGCGCGCATCGAGAACCAGGAGCGGCAGATCGAGGGGCTGGAGCGGGACGACGCCGCGACCGCGGCGAAGGTGGACGCGGGCCGGCTGCGCGCGTTCCAGCAGCAGATCACCGCCAGCCGCCTGAGCCAGGCGCAGCAGCAGCTGGCCCGACTGCGCGAGAACTACATCCTGCAGCTCGATCGCTTCAAGCAGCGTCTGGGCCTGGATATCTCCGAGCCGATCGAGATCGATCCGGAGATCTTCGACCTCAACGAGCCGGACGCCTCCCTTGGGGAGGCGATGGCGCTCGCCCTGGACTACCGCCTGGATCTGCAGAACCGGCGCGACCGGCTCGATGACCAGCGGCGTGCGATCGCCAATGCGCGCAACGATCTTCTGCCCGATCTGAACCTCGACGCGAGCGTGAGCCTCCCCACCGATCCGGACGAGATGAACGGCGGGTTCTCCCTCGACCCCGACGAACTGGACTACTCGGTGGGCGCCACGTTCAGCCTTCCGCTCGACCGACGCATCGAGAAGCTCGGGCTCCGGCGCGCGATGATCGGGCTCGAGCGCGCTCAGCGGGCGTACGACGAGTTCCGGGACGGCGTCATCATCGGGGCCCGCCAGGCGGTTCGAAACGTGGACCTGGCCCGGTTCCAGCTCCAGCTCGCCGAGGAGCAGGTTCGCATCAACGAGCTTGGCCTTGAGGAGCTGCTCATCCGCGAGGACTCGGATCCGCAGGCGATCGTGGACCGTCGCAACGATCTGCTCGACGCGGAGAACGCACGCGATCAGGCGATCGCGGACCTGCGCAACGCCATCCTCGAGTACCTGCTCGCGACCGGCCAGGCGCGCGTTCGCCCGGACGGCACCTTCGAGCCCCTGCCCGGGATGGTGGAGAGCGCGCCGGGCGCGAACCCGTAAGGCCCGGGCCGGCGCGGTCGATCAGGCGGCGTGCTTGACGAAGAAGTCGTGGGCGCGCCAGTCCTCCCCCACCAGCAGGTGCGAGCGCTGCGAGGGATCCTCCGTGAACCCGAGCTTCTCGACCAGCCGGCGGCTGGGGATGTTCTCCGGGTCGATCCCCGCGTGCACCGCGTGCAGGCCGAGCCCTTCGGGGGGGGCGCCCAGCGCATAGCGGAGCATCGCGCTGATCCCCTCGCTCGCCAGGCCCTGGCGAGTGTGACCGACGCCGATCCACCAGACCGCGTCGGCGTGCCAGCTCAGCCCGCGCGTGATCGCGTTGAGGTTGAACACGCCGACGAGGCGCCCGTCGCTGAGCACCCCCACGCGCCGCCACGCCTGCCCGGTCTCGTCCCCCTGGCGGGCATGCTCGAGCTGGCGGTCGAAAAAGGCGTCGTCCGACTCGCCCGGGTTGTGGAGCGGGACCCAGGGGGTCAGGTGGTCCAGGCTGTCGCGCAGCAGGCGGATGTAGGCCTCCCGGTCCGATTCGAGGAGGGGGCGGAGGGTGAGGCGGCGGGTCCGGACGTCCTCGGGACTGATCACTTCCACGGGCGAGCGTGGGGCGATGCGCCCCAGAAGCTCTCGGGAGGAGGTTCGGATCGCGGTTCGCAGGGGGGTGATCTGGAGGGCTGGGCGTGACACGTCGGGGCTCCCCGGACCGGCGGGGCGCTCCCGCCGGCGATCGAGCCCCATCGGCGCGAGGCGCGCGCTTTCGACAGGTTCCGGCCCGGCGCATGGGCGCCGGTGGTTCTCGGACGTTCCCGCCCCCGGCGCCCGGTCGGGGTCACTCGACGGTGACGCTCTTGGCCAGGTTCCGGGGCTTGTCGACGTCGTGCCCGCGCAGGACGGCGGCGTGGTAGGCCATGAGCTGGAGCGGGATCACGGTGACCATCGGGCTCAGGCAGTCGGGGACCTGCGGGACGTAGAGCACGTCGTGGGCGAGCCGCTTGATGTGCGTGTCGCCCTGGGTGGCGACGGCGATGACGTGCCCCCCGCGGGCCCGGACCTCTTCGATGTTGTTGATGACCTTCTCGTACTGGGGGCCCTGCGTGGCGATGAAGACCACCGGCATCCCCTCGTCGATCAGGGCGATCGGCCCGTGCTTCATCTCCGCCGCGGGCATCCCCTCGGCGTGGATGTAGCTGATCTCCTTGAGCTTGAGGGCGCCCTCGAGGGCGGTCGGGTAGTTGTACCCGCGACCGAGGAAGAGCCAGTTCTCGCGTTCGATGTACTTCTCGGTGACGCGGCGCACCACGTCGTTGCTCTCCAGGGCCGTCTCGATCGCGTCGGGGATCTTGAGCAGGTCGTCGAGCATGCGCCTGGAGGCCTCGTCGGACATGAACCGGCGACGCGCGAGGAAGAGCGAGATGAGCGAGAGCACGGCGACCTGACCGGTGAAGGCCTTGGTGGAGGCGACGCCGATCTCCGGGCCGACGCGCAGGTAGACGCCCGCGTCGGTCTCACGCGCGATGGTCGAACCGACGACATTGATCACGCCCAGCGAGAGCGCCCCCCGGTCGCGGGCCTCCTGCAACGCCGAGAGCGTGTCGATCGTTTCGCCCGACTGGCTGACCGCGATGACGGCCGTGCGGTCTTCGATGATCGGGTTTCGGTACCGGAACTCGCTGGCGAACTCGCACTCGGCGGGGACCTTGGCCAGGTCCTCGATGAGGTACTCCCCGATCATCGCGGCGTGCAGGGCGGTGCCCTGCGCCAGCAGGATGTACCGGCGTGTCTTGACCAGCTCCTTGGCGCAGTCCATCAGGCCGCCGAGCACGATTTTGCCCTCGGAGACGTCCACGCGTCCGCGCATCGTGGTGCGCAGCGAGGCGGGCTGCTCGAAGATCTCCTTAAGCATGTAGTGCTCGTACGCGCCCAGTTCGGCCTGCTCCAGGTCGAGTTCGAGCTGCATCATCTTGGGCGTGACGGGCTTGTTGTCGATCGTGGAGGTGCGGAATCCCTCACGGGTGATCCGCGCGACGTTGTAGTCCTCGAGGGCGAAGGCCTGGCTCGTGTGGGCGACGATCGCCGAGGGGTCGGACGCGACCACACACTCGCCCGCGCCCACGCCCACCATGAGGGGGCTGCCCTTGCGCGCACACACGAGCACGTCCGGCTCCTGCGCGCACATCACGGCGATCGCGTAGGCGCCGGTGACCTCGCGAAGCGCCGCCTGCACCGCGGCCTCCAGGTCGCCCTCGTACAGCTCTCCGATGAGGACCGCGAGCACTTCCGTGTCCGTGTCGGATTGGAAGGTGTGCCCGCGTTCGGTGAGGAGTTTCTTGAGGGCGGCGTAGTTCTCGATGATCCCGTTGTGGACCAGGGCGATGCCGGCCCGCTGGTCCTGATGGGGGTGGGCGTTGGGCTCGGTGACCCCGCCGTGCGTCGCCCAGCGGGTGTGGGCGAGCCCGAGGGTGCCCTCGAAGCCGGGCATGTCCTTGAGCTTCTTCTCCAGATTGCCAACCCGCCCCACGGCCTTGGCGACCTCGATCGTGCCGTTGAGAACCGCCAGCCCCGCGGAGTCATACCCGCGGTACTCAAGCCGCTTGAGGCCCTCGAGCAGCAGAGGGCGGGCGGGCTTGGAGCCGATGTACGCGACGATTCCACACATGTGATTGGCCCCTGTTCAGGCGCCCGAGAACCTCGGGCAGGTGGGCGAGCGGGTCGGAAGACAAGGCTACGTCGGCGGGAGAGCCCGAGGGGCTGAAATCCGACCCGCGCGACGCCGTTGAACCCCTGAGAAGCTGTACGCGCCACCCCCCGAGGTCGTTCGTCGCCCGCGGGCGAGAACCGGAGAACTTGCATGACCCGCACCACCCGCATCCTGCTCGGCGCGTCCCTTGTCCTGACCATCGCGGGCCACGCCCCGGGCCAGGAGGAGGGCGCCTCCCCACTGAGCGGCCCGGAGGTCGGCTCGACCGCCCGCCCGACGAGCCTGGTCGAGCGGGGGTACGACGGCGCTTTGCGTCCCCTGGACGCGCCGGCCGAGATCGCCGCCCTCGACCTGCTCGACCTGACCCCCGAGGACCGAGCGAAGATTGAGCCCGTCCTGAGCGAGCGGTCCGGGGCGATCGATCGCGTGGTGCTCGGGCACATCCGGACCCTGGTCGAGCTGCAGGGGGCCCGGGCGAGCGGGGACGTGGAGGAGCAGCGTCGCCTGACCGCCCTGATCGTCGATGACCTCCGCCCGCTGCGCCGCCAGGGGCGGTTCGTGGATCAGGTCGCTCGGGCGCTCCCGGAGGAGCACCGGGAGCGGTACAAGACCCTCGTGCGGGAGCGTCACCTGGCCCGGTACGAGGAGATCCGGGCCCAGCTCGAGGGCGAGGGGGTCGGGCAAGCCGAGTCCGAGGCGTTCAAACGTCTCATGGGCGAGGCGCTGGGTCAGGAGATCCAGCGCTCGTACGACCGCGTCGCGGTCCAGCAGACCCAGCGGCTCGAAGAGCTTCTCCGGGAGCTGGATCTGGATCTGGAGACCGAGGGGGAGGTTCGACGCCTGGCCAGCGAGTTCGGGCAGCGGACCGCGTTGAACCCCACGCCCGAGGAGCGCCGAGCACACTTTGCACAGATCTACCGGGCGCTGCCCCCGGACGCGCAGGGGCGCCTGCTTCGGGCGCTTCGCGGGCGCGTGGACGGCTGAGGGAACTGGCCCCGACGCTCCGGGTGGCCTATTCTGATCGAGTTTGCGCCGCTTTGGCGCAAGCGGTCGGAGACCGCCCCATGCCCCGCCGCGACGATATCCACACGATCCTGATCATCGGCTCTGGCCCCATTGTCATCGGACAGGGGTGCGAGTTTGACTACTCGGGCGCCCAGGCCTGCAAGGCGCTGCGCGCCGAGGGGTACCGGGTCGTTCTGATCAACTCCAACCCCGCGACGATCATGACCGATCCGTCGTTCGCGGACCGGACGTACATCGAGCCCATCACGCCCGAGACGGTCCGGAAGATTCTCCAGAAGGAGAAGGACAACGGCACGCCCATCGACGCGGTGCTCCCCACGCTGGGCGGGCAGACCGGGCTCAACTGCGCGTGCGAGATGTACGACCGGGGCATGTTCGAGGAGTTCGGGGTCGAGATGATCGGCGCCGACCGCCAGGTCATCCACCGCGCCGAGGATCGCCAGGCCTTCGCCGACGTCTGCGAGCGCGTCGGGCTCAAGACCTGCGAGGCGGCGGTCGTGACCACGCTCGAGGAGGCCGAGGCGTTCGTTGAGAAGGTCGGGCTCCCCGCGATCATCCGCCCCGCCTTCACGCTCGGGGGCTGGGGCGGGGGCATCGCGTACAACACCGAGGAACTCGAAGAACTCGTCACCCGCGGCATCCGCGCCAGCATGATCAACCAGGTCCAGGTGGACCGCTCCCTGCTGGGCTGGAAGGAGTACGAACTCGAGGTCGTCCGCGACAAGAACGACAACTGCGTGATCGTCTGCGGCATCGAGAACATCGACGCGATGGGCGTGCACACGGGCGACTCGGTCACCGTCGCGCCCATCCTCACGCTCACCGACAAGGAATACCAGGTCCTGCGCGACGCCTCGCTCGCGATCATGCGCGAGGTGGGCGTGGAGACGGGCGGGTCGAACGTGCAGTTCGCCGTCAACCCGAACCCCGCGGACGGGAAGTTCGACTTCGTGGTCGTCGAGATGAACCCGCGGGTGAGCCGGAGTTCGGCGCTGGCGTCGAAGGCCACCGGCTTCCCGATCGCCAAGATCGCGGCCAAGCTCGCCATCGGGTACACGCTCGATGAGCTGCGCAACGACATCACGGGCACGACCAGCGCCTGCTTCGAGCCGAGCATCGACTACGTGGTCACCAAGATGCCCCGCTGGACGTTCGAGAAGTTCCCCGAGGCCGACGAGACGCTGACGACCCAGATGAAGTCCGTCGGCGAGGCGATGGCGATCGGGCGGACCTTCAAGGAGAGTTTCCAGAAGGTCATCCGCTCGATGGAGGTCAAACGATTCGGGCTCGGGCTGGACCGCAACGACAAGTGGCTCACGGCGATGCGCGCCGTCGAGACGGGGCAGGTCGTGCTGGACCTGAACCCGAGCGAGGACGGGCCGGCCAAGCGGACCGCCGACGGGCAGCCGATCGAGTGGCCCATCGCCGAGACGAAGCTCACGCGCAAGCTCAGCGTGCCCAGCCAGGGTCGCCTGTACTACGTGCGGTACGCCCTGAAGATGGGGTGGAGCATCGAGCGGATCCATGAGCTGACCCGGATCGATCCGTTCTTCCTGGACCAGATCGCCCAGCTCGTCGAGTTCGAGGACGAGCTGTGCGCCCACGCCTCGCTGGAGGATCTGCCGCGGGAGGTGCTCGAGCGGGCGAAGATCCTGGGCTACTCCGACGCGCAGCTGGCGAACCTGTACCTGGGCGACATCAAGAGCGAGAGCATCCTGAAGGTCCGGCGCCACCGGGAGAGCCGGGGCATCCGCGCGGTCTACAAGCTGGTGGACACGTGCGCCGCGGAGTTTGAGGCGATCACGCCGTACTACTACTCCACCTACGAGACCGGGCACGAGCGGATCAATGAGCAGGGCCAGACCGAGGCGATCGCCCCCGAGTGCGAGCTGACCGAGCGTCTGGCGACGAGCGACAAGCAGAAGGTCGTCATCCTCGGCGGCGGGCCCAACCGGATCGGGCAGGGGATCGAGTTCGATTACTGCTGTGTCCACGCCGCGTACGCCGCGAAGGAGATGGGCTTCGAGTCGGTGATGATCAACTCCAACCCGGAGACGGTCAGCACGGACTACGACACGAGCGACCTGCTCTTCTTTGAGCCGCTGACGCTGGAGGATGTGCTCAACGTCGTCGAGCGGCTCCGCGAGACGTTGCACGGCGTCATCGTCCAGTTCGGCGGGCAGACGCCGCTCAACCTCGCCCACGGCCTGGCCCTCGCCGGCACGCCACTGATCGGGACCACCCTGGACTCGATCGATCTGGCCGAGGACCGGGACCGGTTCGACGCGATGCTCGAGCGCCTGAAACTGAAGAAGCCCGAGTCGGGCATCGCGCGTTCGTTCGAGGACGCCGTATCGATCGCGGGTCGGATCGGGTACCCGGTGCTGGTTCGTCCGAGCTACGTGCTGGGCGGTCGGGGCATGGAGATCTGCCCGGACGAGGCGGCGCTCAAGCATTACATGGCGACCGCCGTGGACGTCTCCGGCCTGGACGACGCCCCGATCCTGATCGACAAGTTCCTGGACGGCGCCACCGAGGTCGATGTTGACGTTGTCGCGGACTACGACCGGGATGGGAAGGGCAAGGGCTTGATCTGCGGCGTCATGCAGCACATCGAGCACGCGGGCGTCCACTCGGGCGACTCGGCCTGCTGCATCCCCGCGTTCTCCATGAACCGGCGCACGGAGACGGAGATCCGGGAGATCGCCCGCACGCTCGCCCGGGAGCTGCGCGTCAACGGGTTGATGAACCTGCAGATCGCGGTCAAGGACGACGTGCCGTACATCCTGGAGGTGAACCCGCGGGCCAGCCGGACGGTGCCCTTCGTGGGCAAGGCCAAGGGGGTGAGCTGGGCGTCAACCGCGGCCAAGGTGATGATGGGCGCGACGCTCGACGAGCTGGGCGCCAAGGAGATCCGCGACACCGGGCGGTTCGCCGTCAAGGAGAGCGTCTTCCCCTTCAAGAAGTTCCCGGGCGTGGACTTTGTGCTCGGCCCGGAGATGCGTTCGACGGGCGAGGTGATGGGGATCGACATGTCGATGCCGGTGGCGTACCTCAAGGCCGTCCTGGCCGCGGGCATCGTGCTCCCGAGCGAGGGCGGCCTGTTCGTCTCGGTGCGTGACGCGGACAAGCCCGAGGTTGTCGAGCCGGTCCGGTCGCTGGTGGCGATGGGGTTTGAGTGCTACTCAACCGGCGGGACCGCGGCCCTGCTCGAGCGTCACGGCATGCGTCCCAAGATCCTCCAGAAGATCCAGGCGGGCGCCCGCCCCAACGTGCTCGACCTGATGGCGGACGGGAAGATCCAGCTCATCATCAACACCCCCACCACCACCGGGTGGCAGACGGACGAGGGACGCATCCGCGCGACCGCCGTCCGCCTGGGCATCCCGATGCTGACGACCGTGGGCGGCGTGAACGCCGCGACGCGGGCGATCCAGGCGCTCCGGTCGGGGGACTGGGGCGTGTCGGCGCTGCAGGATCTGGACGCCAGCCTCACGAGCGTCTAGCCCATCTCCGTACACTCGGGCATGGCCTTCCCACCCGTCGGCGATGCGCTCACCCCCCGCTACAGCGACGGCGTGACCCCCGTCCAGCTCGGCGACCAGGTCGAGGCCCGCGTGCCGATCTTCGCACGCATCCGTGGGCACGTGGTCTACCTACCTGGCGTCTCGCCCGCGCGCGCCGAGATGGAGTTCAACGGGCTGCGCTACGTGGGCGTGCGCGACGACAAGAACGACCTGTACACCATGCTCGTCCACCCCGACACCGGCCTGCTCAAGAAGAAGGTCCGCTTCCTCGCACGGGGCCCGGCGTCCGAGCCGCTGGGCGAGCACGAGCGGTTCTTCGAGGATGACCCGTCGCACGACGGCTAGCTTCACTCGCCCAGCAGGGGCATACCGGTCTCCTCGAGCGTGAAGGTGTGCGTGACGACGTCGGTGAGCACGGTCACGCGGACCGCCGCGACCTCGCTGTTGCCGATGTTGGCGCCGTCGATAAAGACCAGGCCTTGGGTGGCGTCGCGGGTGACGATCTCCCTCGAAGCGGCGACGGTGGAGATGACGTCGCCGTTGGTGTCGATGACTTCAAGCGCATGAAAGACCGGGCGTGGGCCGTCGTTGTCCAGGATGCGGTAGTCGAGCGTCGCGTACAGGGCGCCCTCGCCCGTGATGCGGGAGCGCGTCAGCCCGGCGCTGAAGTTGGGGCAGATCTCGACCGTCTCCCCCGTCGCCTCGGGCGCGAGGTCGTATCGCCCGATGTCCGCGGCCATCTCCACGTCCACCTCCATCGCCACACGCCCGATGCCGCTGATCCCGGGCTGGAACGAGCTGAGGCTGACGTTGAAGTTCTGGTTCACGCTCGACGCGTTGGCGCGCGTGAACGGCCTGATCTGGCGGCTCTGCGGGTTGATCTGCACCTGGGCCTCGCGGGTCAGGTCGCGCCCGCTCAGGTCGGTCAGTTCCAGCAGTCGCGGCGTGCCCGCGAGGCGGAAGATGCGCTTGCCGGTGTGATCCGCGAGCATGCCGCTGATCGTCATGCTCCGGTTCAGGCGGGCGCCCGGAGCGCCCCAGCTGGATGAGGCGTAGCTCACGCTCAGCGAGACGTTGTTGAGCTGGCAGACCAGTCCCTCCCACTCGTGCACGCCGAATCGTTCGTAGAGCGCGACTCCGGGCGGGTCGGACGGCTGACGAACGGGCGGACACAGACGAACGGATGTCCCGCAGCGGATCGGCGACGATCCTCCGAAGGCGGCGCCGGCGAGCGTGAGCGTGAGCAATGCGGTACGGGCGTGGTTCATGGCGGTCTCCATGGTTGATCCGTCTAGATCTACCATGCGTCCTGGTCGCCGGCTCGCTTGGATTGACCGCTCGTGACTCGCCGGTTGCGCCCGCGTGACACGCCCGTGACAGGGTGTGCTAGAAGTTCGACGCCGTGAAGGCGGAAGCCGTCTTCTCACGCTCCCACGTGTGCGAGGGACCGGCCTTGGTCTCGTAGAACCGCCACAGCTCGAACCAGTAGCTCTTGAACTTGTGCTCGCCGAAGGGCTCGAAGTGGGCGGCGACCTTCTTCATGATCTGGGCGTCGGTCCCGGTCATCCCGAGCACCGTCTTGCCGTGACGCACGGACTCGGTGTCGAGCGCGATCCGCGAGTACCGCCCGAGCAGTTGCATGATGTTGCTCGCCGCGTACGGCCCGATGCCGGGCAGCGTGATCAGGAACTTGAAGACCTGCTCGTCGTCCGTCGCCGGGTCGCTCAGCCACGCCTCGTCGATCTCGCCCTTCACAAACAGCCGGGCCAGCTCGACCATCCGCGTGTCGCGGTACCCCACGCGGCATCGCCCGCGCAGCGTCCCCGGGCGCGTGCGGGCCATCTTCGCCGGCGTCGGAAAGGCGTGGGCGTTCTCGCACCTGGCGCCCAGGGTCTGGCAGAGGCGTTTGTTCATGTTCACCGTGCTGGGCCAGGCGACGTTGCAACTGGTCACGGTCTTGATCACGTCCTCGAAAAGCGTCGGCGAGCGGAACAGCCTCGCCCGCCCCGACCGTCTCCACCTCGGGTCCACGCGGTGGAAGGCCCGGACCGCGTCCCGGTCCTCGTCGAGGCGCAGCATCCGCGTGATCTGCGACCGGGCCTCACCCTGCTCGGCGCGGGTGAGCGTCCGATCGAACCGGGCACGGAGCGGCCCGCCCCTGCCCGCGGGCTGATCGATCACGCACGCGGCGCCCCCCGACTCGAGCGCCAGGGCGCGATGCAGTCGCTGGTTGGCCACGTCCCAGTGGTTGGGCGCAAGCACGAAGTACCCGTACGAGCAGACATCGCGCGCCAGGAGGTAATCGTCCGGCGGCGCAATCGTCAGTCGCGAGCCCATCAGACGGACAGCAACTCAGAGAACGGGAAGGCGAACGTCGCCAGGTTCACGCAAAGCCGATCGGCGATGAGCCCGAACCGCTCGTAGTGCTCCTCGGCCTCCACGCTGATCTGGCTCTGGCTGACCTCCGCACGGTCCAGCATCTCCGCCTCCTCCGCCGCCAGCCGGTCGATCCCCGGGCGGTCAAGCTCGAAGTGGAACTGGAAGCCGTAGGTGCGCTGCCCGGCCCGGAAGATCTGCGTCTTGCAGGCGTCGGAGCTGGCCAGCAACTGGGCGCCGGGGGGGAGTTCCGAGATTTCCTCCTGGTGCGAGAGGTACTGCAGGCTCTCCCACGGGATCCCCGCGAGGATCGTTTCGGTCTGACCGGGGGGAAGGATGCGGACCTTTCTGAACCCGACCTCGGGCTTCTCCATCCGGGTCACCGTCCCGCCGAGCGCTTTGGCGATCATCTGCGCGCCGAGGCAGATGCCCACGACGGGAAGCCCCGCCTCGTGCGCGACGCGGATGAGTTCCTGCTCGCGTGCGATCCAGGGCAGATTCTGGTCCACGCTCTGCGAGCCGCCGAGCACCAGCAGCCCGTGAACGTCGTCCAGATCCGGCGGGAGCGGGTCCCCCCCCTGGTCAGCGGGAAGATCCACGCGCCGGGTGTCCAGCTTGAAGGCGTGATCGCGAAGGGTGAGGCCGAGGCGACCCGGGGTCCGCTCGGCGCCGTGCTGGAGGACAACAACTCGTGCCATGATGGTCGGATGATAGCCGCAGCCCTCCTCGCCCCACCGGGTAGGATTGAACCAGCATCCCCTCCCCCGGAAGGACCCTCTGTGAAATCAGCCGCCCTGTTCGTGTGTGCCGCCCTGGCCTGTGTGCTCACCCCGCTCGCCGCCGCCCAGGACACGCTCCGGGCCACGGCGCGGGATTCGGTCGTCAAGATCTTCACGACCTACCGGGCGCCCGACTTCGAGTCCCCCTGGACCAAGCTCCCCCCCGAGGAGATCTCGGGCACCGGCTTTGTCATCGAGGGCGACCGCATCCTCACCAACGCCCACGTCGTTGAGCAGGCCAGCCAGATCTTCGTGCAGCCCCCCAACAGCGCCGACAAGCTCCGGGCCGAGGTCGTGGGCATCTCCCAGGGCATCGACCTGGCCGTGATCCAACTCCGCCGCGACTCTGAGCGGGAAACCTTCCACGAGTCCCACCCCCCCCTCGCCCTGCGCGACACCCTCCCGGAGGTCGGGGGCACCGTGCAGGCGATCGGGTACCCGCTCGGCGGGGAGCAGATCTCCATCACCGAGGGCGTCGTCTCCCGCATCGAATACACCAGCTACTACAACAACACCGCCGGCCTGCGCATCCAGGTGGACGCCGCCCTCAACCCCGGCAACTCCGGCGGACCGGTCGTGATGGACGGCGAGGTCATCGGCGTGGTCTTCTCGGGAATGGACGCCGCGGAGAACATCGGTTACGTCATCCCCGTCGATGAGGTCCGCGCCTTTCTCGACGACATCGAGGACGGGGAGTACGACGGGCGCCCCCGCCTCTGGGCCCGACGCTTCCAGACCTGCGAGAACCCCGCTCTCCGCGAGTACCTGGGCCTGACGCCGGACCAGACCGGGCTGGTCTACCGGGGCAACGACGAGCACCTGGACCTGGAACCCTGGGACCTGCTCGACGCCATCGGCGACCACGACATCGACAACGCCGGCCTCGTCACGCTCGACGGCGATCTCCGCCTCAGCTGGGGCTACCTCATCCCCAGACTCGCCGAGAACGGGACCATCCCCGTGCGCGTCGTCCGCAAGGGGGAATCGCTCGACCTGCGTCTCCCGGTCTCCCCCACCCGAGACAACCTCGTCCCCTTCATCGGGAATGATTACCCCGAGTACTTCATCCTCGGGCCCATGGTGTTCATGCCTGTCCGCGCCGAGCTGCTCTTCGAACTCTACACCGGGTTCCTCGCCATCCAGGGCAACCCCGCCGTCCTCCGCGCCGAGGACACCCGCAAGACCGAAGACGAAGAGATCGTCATCCTCTGCTCCGACTTCCTCCCCCACCCCATCACCAAGGGGTACCAGATCGCCTACCGCCCCGCCGTCAAGAAGGTCAACGGCGTGGAGATCACCTCCCTCACCCACATGATTGAGACGATCCGCGACGCCGACGAGGATTACCTGGTCTTCGAGTTCCATGACAAGAACCAGGAGACGCTCGTCTTCGATCGTGATGAACTGATCGAGGCGACCGAGGAGATTCTCGACGAGAACTCCATCCGTCGCCAGGGATCGCGGCGCTTCATGGACGTCTGGGAGGAGTGAGCACGCGACTGCGGCCAATGTTATGATGACCTCCGAGGGCGCCCGCCGCGACCAGCGCGGCGCCCGGACGCTTCCAAGGGGGTCACCACCATGCGACACATCTTTCCAGCGGTCCTGCTCACTTCTTGCGCCGGATGCTGGGCGCATGCCCAGCACTGCTCGGACCTTCCGGTCTGCGACAGACGATGCCCGGCCGACGTCAACGGCGATCTTGCGCTTACACCCGCCGATTTCTCGGCATGGGTCGGCGCGTTCAACGCGGGCAGTTTCTGTGCCGACCAGAACTTCGACGGCGCGGTCACCCCCGCGGATTTCTCCGCCTGGATCGACAACTACGCCTCCGGGTGCGCCGGGAGCCAAACCCCCGACATCGTGCTCAATCTCTACAGCGCCTGCATGGCCACCAATCTCGGTGCGGGTCTTACCTTCGAGACCTTCGGCGGACTCTCCGCCACGTACACGCTCCAGTTCGATCACCCCGTCGATCCCGACCCGACGGAACTGGTGGAACCACTGATCTGGGGCATCCCGTCGGAAGCCGGCCTTCCGCTCGCCCTCCGCACCTTCTACGTCGCGTACGTGATCGAACTCACCCCAGAGGTTCAGGACTGGCACTGGAGGTACCGGATCCCGGAGTCGTTGTTCCACCCCCTCCCGTCGGGCGCCTGCCCCGATGATCCGGACCATATCTCCATCCCCAGAGACGACCCCGGGCAGCACGCCTTCACCACGGTCAACCCGCCGGCGCTCGGCACGCCGCCCCTCATGCTCGGGTACAACCCCTACTTCGTGCCCGATCCGCACGAATGTCTCCTCTGCCCGAGCAGCGCCCCGATCATTCAGGCGCACCGCGCAATCAGCGCCCACGTCATCGGCTGCGACGCGGGCGTCCCGCTCGATTGTTTCAACGGTTACGTGACCCAGCCCTGCGGCTTTGAGGTCTGGCTGCAGGACTTCGATTTCATTCCCTGAGCATCGACACCGAAGGTCGCCCCGTTCAGTCCCGAACCATCACGATCGCCGCGTCGTGCCCCTGCAGGTAGTCCTGCCGGAAACGCACCAGCGGCGTGGATCGCATCGCCCAGTCGAGCAACGCCAGCGTATCGAACCGACGCGCCGGGCCCGTGTTCTCGTCCGTTCGCGTCGGATCCCCGTGCCGGTCGGAGAGGAAGTTGAACGCCAGCGTCCCGCCGGGGACCGCGCTCACCGCTCCCCACGCGCGCTCCAGCACACGCCGTGCGTGCGCCGGCTCGAGCGTGTTGAGCGAGCCGCTGAAGACCAGCACGCTCGCGCCCCCGTCCTGAACCAGGTGGCCGAACACCCGCTCGTCGGCGACGAAGTCCCGCTCGTGGAAGACGCAGTCACGCAGGCCCTCGTCCCGGACGCGCGCCCGGCACGCCTCGCACAGCTCGTGCACCCCTTCCACGCCCAGGTACCGCCCGTACGCGATCCCCCGGTCCCGCAGGAAAGCCGCCAGGTCCGCCCGCCCGCACCCCAGGTCCGCGAGCGTGCGTCCCTCAAGCTCCAGCATCGAGACCAGGGCCTCGAACCGGACCCGCTGCGTCTCCGGGCGGTTCCAGAGCAACGCCTCGAACCGGGGGCCGAAGGCCTCGACCGCCTCCTGATACGGACGCAGATACGCGGGTCGGTCGCTCATCGGGCCTCAGTGCAGCCGCATCATCGCGGCGAACTCGTCGTACCGCTCGCCGATCTGCGCGTCGGTGATCTCCGCCAGCCGCTCCAGGCTGAACGTCTCGATCGTGAAGCTCGCGATGATGGTCCCGTGCGCCAGGGCGCGCCGGATGACATCGAATGAGCCGGGGTCCTCTCCGCCCGCGCTGCTGGCGATGTGCCCCATCATCCCCCCCGCGAAGGTGTCCCCCGCCCCCGTCGGATCGATCACCTGCTCCGCGGGGTACGCCGGCAACGCCGCGATCCCGTCCCGGTGCACCAGGATGCACCCGTGCTCACCCTTCTTGATCACAACGAACCGCGGCCCGTGCTCGAGCAGCTTGCGACCCGCCGTCACCGGGTTCTTCGTCCCCGTGTACAGCTCCGCCTCGTCGTAGTTGAGCACCAGACCGTCCACCTTCCGGAGCAGCTTGGTCAGGTCGTCCTTGGCGATGTTGATCCACAGGTCCATCGTGTCCGCGACGCTCAGCGTCACGTCCGGGAGCTGCGCCAGCATGTCCATCTGCACCTGCGGGTGGCTGTTGGCCAGGAAGACGAAACGCGAGTCCTTGAACCCCTCGGGCACCTTCGGCGGCGCCTCCTCGAGCACGTTCAGATCCGTCGAGAGCGTCTCCCGGTGGTCCATGTTGTCCAGGTACTTGCCCGACCACCGGAAGGTCTTCGACCCCGCGCGCGTCTCCAGCCCGCTCGCGTCGATGTTCGCAAACGAGGCGAGCACGCCGCGATGCTCCTCGGGGAAGTCATCCCCCACCGCGGCGACGAGGCGCACCGGGCCGTAGTGGCTCGCGGCGGCCGCGAAGTACGCGCAGCTCCCGCCGAGCACGCCCTCGCGGTGCTCCCCGTCGGGGGTGTAGATGGTGTCGATGCCAATGGTGCCGGTGACGATCAAGCTCATGCCCGGACTGTATCCGGACCGGGGGCCCCGTTCGACGACGCAACCGGGCGGAAATCCCTCCGGTACATCCCCTGCCGCACGCCGTCCCCACCAGCGGGGCGCCCCCCGCCCCCGAGCGAGCGTGCCCAGGGAGGAGCCCCACATGCAAACGCCGATCGCCCCGATGTGCCTCGCCCTCGCTCTGGCCACCCCCGCGCTCGCCGAGGAGCCGATCTCCCAAGACGCGGTGGAGAACGCCATCACCGAGTACGTGCACGCCAAGTACGCCGGCGACGCCCAGGGCGTGCAGGAACGCACGCACCACGCGATCTCACGCTACATGCGCACCGACCGGTACTTCGGCCAGCCCTCCGATGAGTGGCTCCGACGCTTTCACTGGGACAACCTGCGTTTCTACGGCACGGAAGCGAACCGAACCCGTCACGACAACCCCGACGAGGGACGACTCGAGATCGAGGTCTACGACGTCGCCGAATGGAGCGCCGCGGCCAAGGTCGTCATGGACGACGTGGTGGACCTGGTCCACCTCGTCCACTTCGACGGGCGGTGGGTCGTCGCGGACTCCGCCGTGCGCCTGATCCCTGAGGCGGGCCAGGTCCCTGAGCAGGACCGGTCCGAAGAAGCGGCCGTGCGCAAGGTGGTGGAGAACTACTGCCTGGGCTTCTATCACGTGGACGGGCAGCGGGTGCAGGACACCTGCCACACCGGCCTCTCCAAAAGGCGCGTCGAGCACGCCCCGGAGCAACTCGGCGGCTTCGACTACATGCGCTCGATCACGTACGAAGAGATCAAGATTCTTGGCGACGTCTACAACAGATCCGGACACATCGACCCCGCGACCGCCCCCGTCGAGATCGAGGTCTACTACGTGGACGACACCATGGCCGAGGCCAAGCTCGTCGCCGACGGGTGGTTCGACTACTTCCAGCTCTTCAAGGTCAACGGGGAGTGGACCATCGCGAACATCATCTTTGAGCCGATTGAAGGTTAGGTGGTACTCTCCTGCACTTACCAAGAGAGCCACAGCCTAGACACCACTACGCGTCTTCATCGGCGGGAGCCGCTAGCGCCCACACTCGTTGCAGCGGCAGTTCCGCATGCATCGACTCTGACAAGCGATCGTAGTTCTCAAAGATCTGATCCAGCAGGTCATCTCGGTCCCAGAGCCGGACCTTGAAGAACATGCGGGCTTTCTCCTTGATGATCGAACTCTTGAATCCCCCCCAACAGACCAGCAACCCACGATCTGCGCCAACATTGGCCATGGTGCCGATCAACTGATCGAGCGTTGGGCGATCAAGTGGCGACTCCTGACTCTTCACCTGGACGCAGATCCGAGGTGATCCAAACCCAAGCGTGTCCGACGACGCCAGCAGATCAACCCCGTGGTCCGGCCCCTCGGGAGACCGATACACGGTGTACCCCTGAGCCTCGAGCACAACCTGAACCAGCTGCGCCAACGGGTGCCCCTTGTACTTCGCCAAGATATGAGCGGCAATCTGTTCTCTACCGAGCGACGCCAAATCAATGACGTCCTCGTCGCCTGATTCATCTGAGGAGTCACCCACTCCCGGAGTCGGAACCATCGCTGGCTGCGGCGACGCCCGCCAATTGTGGTCGGCCATCGCGCGAACACGCGTTTCCGCATCATTCCGTTTGATCTGACAGATCGTTGAGAAGGCGCCAAGCGACGCGAGAATATCCCCGTCAAAGTGAGACTTGGGAATCTCCCGTTGGAGCCAACGGACACGGCGGCTGTGATAATACGGATTCTCTGCCGCCGCGTTGTATTCGTATTCCCCGATGATCTCACCAATATGGATGACCGGGCCATGCTTGCTTGGCAGCGCAACCCAATCCCCCGGTCTCATGCGCCCCACAAATGACCACATCTGCCCTGTATTCTGAGCCACCCGCATCTTCGGGGCATCCGGATAAATCTCTCTGACGATCTCCGCTACTTCAGCCTTTGACCTTGCTACGGAGAGATCACGCCTTACCCCGTCCCAAGTGAGAAAGATCCGACTTTCTTCGAGAAACCGATCTTCGTGTTGACCACGAGATCCAGCACGATTCAACCAAAGTGCCATCACGCCCCTCCCCTGCCCGCTTCCTTCGCCCACGAATCCTTCAGCGTCACCGTCCGATTGAAAACCGGCTTCTGCGGCGTCGAGTCCCGGTCCACGCAGAAGTACCCCACACGCTCGAACTGGAACCGATCCCCCGGCACCGCTCCGGCCAGCTCACGCTCCAGCTTCGCGTCGGTGATCACCCGCAGCGACTCCGGGTTCAGGTCGTCCAGGTGGTTGTCCGTCGCCTTCCCCGGCTGCTCGGTCTGGTAGAGGCGGTCGAAGAGCCGGACCTCCCCCTCGATGCAGTCATCGGCGCACACCCAGTGCAGCGTCCCCTTCACCTTGCGCACCTTCCCCTCCGCGTCCGGGGGGGGCGAGTCCCCTCCGCGCGTCTGCGGGTCGTACGTGCACAGGATCTCGACCACCTCGCCCGCCTCGTTCTTCACCACGTCGTGGCACCTGACCCAGTACCCGTAGCGCAGGCGGACCTCCTTGCCGATCGCCAGGCGGAACCATTTCTTGTTCGGCGCCTGCTCCACGAAGTCCTCACGATCAATGAACAGGTTCTTCCCGAACGGCACGTGACGTGATCCGGCGCCCTCGTCCTCGGGGTTGTTGACCGCCTCCAGTTCCTCGATGCGCCCCGGCTCGCCCTGCTCGTCCCAGTTGGTGATCGTCAGCTTCACCGGGTTGAGCACCGCCATGCGCCGCTGCGCGACCTTGTTCAGGTCGTCCCGGGCCGCGTTCTCGATGCGCACGTAGTCCACCTTGGCGTTGAACTTCGTCACGCCCCCGATCGCGCACATCGCCCGGATCGCCTCGGGCGTGTACCCGCGCCGCCTGAACGCCGCGACGGTCGGCATCCGCGGATCGTCCCACCCGCTCACGTGCCCCTCGTCCACGAGCTGCTTGAGCTTCCGCTTCGAGGTCACCACGTACGTCGGCGCGAACCGGGCGAACTCGGTCTGCTGCGGATGGTGCACGTCGTCGAGCTGGTTGAGCAGCCAGTCGTACAGCGGGCGGTGATTCTCGAACTCGAGCGTGCAGAGCGAGTGCGTGATCCCTTCGTACGAATCCTCGAGCCCGTGGGCCCAGTCGTACATCGGGTAGACCTTCCACGCCTCCCCCGTCCGATGGTGGGCCTTGTGCAGCACGCGGTAGAGCACCGGGTCCCGCATGTTGAAGTTCGGCGAGGCCATGTCGATCTTCGCCCGCAGCACGCGGCTCCCATCCGGAAACTCGCCCACCCGCATCCGCGCGAACAGGTCGAGGTTCTCGTCGATCGGACGGTCGCGGAAGGGGCTGGGCGTGCCCGGCTCGGTCGCCGTGCCGCGCGTGGCGCGGATCTGCTCGGGTGTCTGGTCATCCACGTACGCCAGGCCCTTGCGGATCAGCTCGCAGGCGTGGTCGTACATCTGCTGGAAGTAGTCCGAGGCGAACTTCACGCCCGCCATCGGGTCATCGTCGCGGGCGCCCGCCCAGCGGTACCCCAGCCAACGCACGTCCTCGATGATCGAGCGGACGTACCGCTCCTCCTCCGCCGCCGGGTTCGTGTCGTCGAACCGCAGGTTGCAGCTCCCCCCGAACTCCTCGGCGATGCTGAAGCTCAGCCAGATCGCCTTCGCGTGCCCGATGTGCAGGTACCCGTTGGGCTCGGGCGGGAAGCGGGTCTTGACGACCGAGCCGTCCCCTGCCGGCCCCCACCGCCCGCTGGCGATGTCCTGATCGACCATCTGCTGGATGAAGTGCCGCTTGGGCGTCTCGGTCTCGCTCATCTGTCTTTCGCTCCGTCGGTCAGTCCGACACCCCGGACGCGATCGAGGCGACACACCGCTCGATCCGCCCGAGCACACGCTCACGCCCCACCAGCGCCAAACTCAGCCCCAGCGGCGGGCTCACCGCCGCCCCGGTCAACGCCACGCGGATCGGCTGCGCCACCCGCCCGATCTTGACGCCCCGGCTCTCAGCGAAACCCTCGATCGCCGCGTCGATCGCTCCGGGCTCGAACGGGTCCAGGCCCGCGAGCACGTCCTTCACCTGGCCCAGCAACTCCAGGCCCGTGGGCTCGCCCTCGACGCTCTTGGTCAGGTTCTTCCTGACCGCCTTCTCGTCGTACTCGATCGCGCCCTCGTCCAGGAACAGGAAGGCCAGAACCGTGCGCACGTCGCGCAGCGTCTTGCATCGCTGGCGGGCGCCCGCGCATCCCCAGGCGAGCTTCTCGCCCTCCAACGCCGCAAGGGTTTCCGGGTCGAAGCGTGCCGCCCAGTCCGACCATCGCCGGGCAAACACCTCGTCATCCATGCTCTGGATCGTGTCCGCGTTGAACGCGAGCAGCTTGGTCCGGTCAAACTTGCTGGCGCTCTTGCCCAGGCGGGACAGGTCGAAGTGCTCGCTGATATACGACGCGTCGAAACGCTCCAGGTCCGTCCCGTCCTCGTTCTTCACGCCCGGGTTCCACCCCAGCAGGGCGAGGAAGTTCACCAGCACCTCGGGCAGGTACCCCGCGCGGTGGAAGTCCGCCGTGTTGATCTCGGGCAGGTCGACGTGGACGATCCCCGCCAGGGCCTCCAGGTCGGAGGTCTCCAGCTGGCTCGTCTTGTCCTTGAGCCACTTGGCGAACGCCGCGTCGCTCACATCCGCGATCGGCGAGGCGTCGAGCTTCGCCTCCTTGCACGCCGCCCGCGCCGCCTTGTCCTTGTCGCGCTTGGACATCTTCGACCCGTCCGGGTTGAAGATCAGGGGCAGGTGCGCGTACACCGGCGTCCGGAACCCGAGCGCCTTCTGCAGGGCCACGTGCCGGGGCGTGTTGTTCAGGTGCTCCTGCCCCCGCAGCACATGCGTCACCCCCATCAGCTCATCGTCCACCACCACCGCCATGTGGTACGTCGGGAACCCATCCACCTTCCGCAGCACGAAGTCGTCCACGTGCTCGGCGGTGAAGTTCACGTCCCCCAGCACCTCGTCCCGGACGTGGATCGCCTCGTCGGGCATCCGGAAGCGGATCACGTGCGGCTCGCTCTTGGCCCGCTCCAACGCCGCGGCTCGGTCATACCCCGGGTCGCGGATGTACCGGAACGTCTCCTTGCGTGCGCGCGCCGCGTCGCGCTTCGCGGCCATCTCCTCCGGCGTGTCGAACGCGGGGTACGCCTTGTCCTCGTCGATCAGCCGCTGGAGGTGCTCGTTGTACAACTCGATCCGCTGGGCCTGGAAGAACGGCCCCACCCCGCGCGGATCGCCCCCGACGCTCCCCCCGGCGCTCTCAAGCGTGGGCCCCTCATCCCAATCGATCCCCATCCAGGCCAGATCCTCGAGGATGCCCCGCGTCGCCGACTCGCTCGAGCGGGCCTGGTCCGTGTCCTCGATGCGCAGGATGAACGATCCCCCGTGCCTGCGGGCGTATGCCCAGCAGAACAGGGCCGTGCGAGCGCCCCCCACGTGGAGCAGGCCCGTGGGGGAGGGGGCGAACCGGGTGACGACGCTTGGGTTGGCGGGGTCGCTGGGCATAGACGTCAAGCGTATGCCCCGCCGCGTTCCCGCTCAGGCGTCCTTGACCATCCGCCCGGTCAGGGTGAGCAGGGCGGACTTCTGCCGGATCAGGCGGCGCTTGGCCCGCAGGGCGTGGTACGCCAGCTTCAGCGGCCCCTTCATGTACCCGTGAGGCCCCTCGGCCTCCAGGTAGGCCACCCCCACCTCGCTGAACCCCGCCCGCGCCCCCAGGGCACGCACCGTCCGGGCCGAGTTGAACCGGTACTGCACCGGGTAGTGGTACGACTCCTCCCCCCCGCGCTTGAGCAGGTGCAGGGCCAGCTCGTCAACCTTGAGCCGGTGGAGCGTCGAGGCCGTGATCGTGAAGTAATGCCCGGCGTTGGGCGTCATGAACAGGTACACCCCGCCGGGCTTGAGACACCTCGCCGTGGCCTTCAGGAACGCGTCCGGGTCCGCCACGTGCTCCATGACCATGAAGCTGTACGCGATGTCGAATCCGCCCTCCGGCAGCTTGGCCGTCTCCATGGGCCCGTGCTGGAAGTGGTCGAACAAGCCCTCGCGGGGGCTCACCTGCTCGTCCGGCTCCAGCCCCCAGAACTCATCGGCGTGCGCGCCCATCGCCTCGGTGTAGCCCAGCTCGCGACCGATGCCGCGCCCGCAGCCGATGTCCAGCACGCGGACCGGCCCGCCCGTCTCGGCGCGGACACGCTCGATCTCTTTGATGACCAGCCTCGCAAAGACACGCCGGCGATCAGTGGTCTGATTGAAGTTGTACCGGCGCCCCAGCTCGTCGAAGCTCAGGTCGTCGTGCGGGCGCCGCGGGCGGATCAGGTCCGCCAGCTCCGGCGTCATCGAGCGTGCGGGGACGCGCTCCGGGGGAAACACCTCGACGGGAGAGGCGGGACGAACCACCTTGGACGCCGAGGCGTCGCCTCCCGACGGGCGGTTGGACGACGGCGGGGTGGTCATATCCGAACAATACGATCCAGTCCGACCAACTGCCATGAATATGCGGATTGTGCGGCCTGTGCGGACGCCCGACACCCTCCCGCGCCGCCCAGAGCGGGATTTATCGCCCTCCCGGGCGGAAGTTTCGCGCTCCCGCGCCAGGGGCGGGGCGCGGTAGACTCAGATCCTGTGAAGGCCAGGCGGCCCCGCTCGCCAGGGAGGCGCGAGCCACCGCCCGAGAACAACCCAACGCCGGACGGACCCGACGCGCTCCCCGCCCTCTCGGGCGGTCATCCGCGCGGACCCGATCGGCGGCATCCGAAAGGAGACAACGCCCATGGCTGTACGCAACCCCGCCGACATCAGGAACATCGCCCTGCTGGGACAGACCGGGTCCGGCAAGACCACCCTCAGCGAGCGACTCCTCTTGTCGACGGGGACCATTCAGCGCATGGGCAGCGTCGAAGAGGGCACGACGACCTCCGACTGGTCCGACGAAGAGAAGCATCACCAGCACTCGCTCAAGCCCGAAGTCCTCCACTTCGAGCACGAGGGCCACTTCGTCAACTGCATCGACACCCCGGGCCTCTCGGACTTCGCCGGGCACGCCATCGCCTGCCTCCCCGCCGTGGAGACCGCCGTGGTTGTTGTCGATGCGCACAAGGGCGTCGAGCCGATGACGCGCCGGATGATGCGGGTCGCCAAGGAACGCAACCTTCCCCGCGCCATCGTGGTCAACAAGATCGACGATGCCCAGGCCGACCTTCAGGGCGTCGTCAAGTCCATCCAGGAAGAGTTCGGCTCCGTCTGCCTCCCGATCAACATCCCCACCGCCGACCGCTCGGGCGTCGTGGATGTCTTCGGGGAGGAACACTCCGGACAGACTCTCTTCAGCTCACCCGACGAGGCCCACACCCGCATCATCGAGCAGGTCGTCGAGGTCAACGAGGAACTCATGAGCGAGTACCTCGAGAAGGGGGACGCCGCCGCGCTCAACAAGCACGCCGTTCACGAGGCCTTCGAGCAGGCCCTGCGCGAGGGGCACCTGGTTCCCGTCTGTTTCGTCAGCGCTCAGACGGGCGCGGGGATCGACGCCCTGCTCCACGTCTTCGCCTCTCTCCTCCCCAGCCCCCTCGAGGGCAACCCCCGCACCTTCCTCAAACGCGACCCCTCCGGCGAGGAGGACGGCGAGGTCCACGAGTCCGAGTTCCACCCCGAGCCCGACCCCGCCAAGCCCCTCATCGCCCACTGCTTCAAGGTCTCCACCGACCCGTTCGTCGGGAAGCTCGGCGTCTTCCGCGTCCACCAGGGCTCCATCAAGGCCAAGAGCGAGGTCCGCATCGCCGACCACAAAAAGGGCGTCCGCGTCGGCGCCCTGATCCGCACCCAGGGCAAGGCCCAGCAGGACGAATCTGAACTCGGCCCCGGCGACATCGGATCGATCGCCAAGGTGGACGAGATTCACTTCGACGGCGTCCTGCACGACGGCAAGACCGGTGAGGGCATCCACCTCCGCCCCCTCCCCCTGCCCAAGCCCATGTTCGGCCTGGCCATCGAACTCAAGAACCACGCCGACGAGTCCAAGTTCGGCACCGTCATCGCCAAGCTCCAGGACGAGGACCCCTGCTTCGTCGTCGAACGCATCGCCGCCACCAAGCAGACCGTCATGCGGGGCCTGGGCGAGCTTCACCTGCGGGTGATCCTCGAGAAGCTCCACGAGCACTACAAGATGGACCTGCTCACCAAGACCCCCAAGGTCGCCTACAAGGAGACGATCTCCGGCAAGGCCGAGGGACACCACCGGCACAAGAAGCAGACCGGGGGCGCCGGGCAGTTCGGCGAGGTCTACCTCCGCGTCGAGCCCCTCCCCGACGACCACGAGACCGGCTTCGAGTTCGTCAACGCAACGGTCGGCGGCTCCATCCCCCGCCAGTTCATGCCCGCGATCGAGAAGGGCATCCGCTCGATCCTGGAGCACGGCGCCGTCGCGGGCTACCCGATGACGGGCATCAAGGTCGAGGTCTACGACGGGAAGTACCACGCCGTCGACTCCAAGGAGATCGCCTTCATCACCGCCGGCAAGCGGGCCTTCATCGACGCGGTCGAGAAGGCCCGACCCGTGCTGCGCGAGCCCTTCGTGCACCTGGAGGTCACCGTCCCGCAGAGCGCGATGGGTGACATCGCGGGCGATCTGTCCACCAAACGCGGGCGTGTCCAGGACACGAAGATGCTCGCGGGGGACATGTGCACCGTCATCGCCCAGGCGCCTCTGTCCGAACTCCAGAACTACTCCAACGAACTCAAGAGCATGACGCAGGGCGCCGGCTCGTACACGATGGAGTACTCCCACGACGAGAACACCCCGCCGCACATCCAGCAGGAGGTGATCGAAGCCTTCGAGGGGCACAAGGACGACGAGTGAGCCCCCCCGAGCCGAGCGCGTTTGCGTTGAGGCGTCTTGTTTGGTTCAATCAAGCCGCCCCGGGGAGCCCCCCGGGGCATGGGAGACACGCATGGCCGATCGCCGACCCTTCCCCTTCATGGTGATCGTGATCGTGCTGCTGATCGCGGGCAGCGTCCTCTTTGTTTCGGTGCAGCGCCTCTCGCAGGACCTGGCCTCCAGCACGGGCACGGCGTCGAGCACCGCGATCCACGACGCCGCCATCGCCGGCGACGTGGACGCCCTCCGGGCCCAGCTCGCCGCCGGCGCCGACCCGGACACCCCCACCGGGTCCACCAACCGGTACCTCGACGGACGCACCGCCCTGATGCTCGCCCTCGAACGCGACTCGTTCGCCTGCGTCCGCGCCCTCATCGAGGGAGGGGCGGACGTCAACGCCCGCTCGACCGTCGGGCAGACCCCCCTCATCCTCGCCGCCGGCTGGGCCGGGCCGGAGTCTGTCCAGGCGCTCATCGATGCCGGCGCCCGGATCGACGCCCGGAACAGCGACGGGTGGACCGCGACGATCATGGCCGCCGGACGCGGCAGGCTCGAGACGCTTCAGGAGCTGGTCAACGCGGGCGCGAACATCGACGCGCGCAACAAGCACGGGCAGACCGCCCTCATGCTCGCCTGCTACACCGGATCGGCCCCGATGCTCCGCATCCTCCTCGACGCCGGCGCCAACATCAGCATCCGCGACAACCAGGGACAGACCGCACTCTCCGTCCTCGCCTCCACCTCGGGCGCCAGCGCCGACGCCGTCCGTCTGCTCGCCCAGAACGGCGCCGACCCCAACGCGTCCGATAACGACGGTGTGAGTATCCTGATGAAAGCCTGTGAACTCGGCGACCCCGAGAAGGTTCGTGCCCTCCTCGCGCTTGGCGCAGACCCCCAGCTTCGCGATACTGAGGGACGCTCCGCGGCCGACTGGGCCCGGGCGCGTGACGACGAGATCGGCCAACAGATCGCGCAGATTCTCGAAAGTCACGGCGGCTGACCGATACCACCAACCACGGGGCGGAGCCCCTCCATCTCGCACGGAGGCAGATGACCATGAGCTCCATTCCCCCCACCATCCCCTTTGACGTGGCGAAGACCTACGGCGTGCGCGCGCCGGGCGTCCTTTCCGTCCGTCCCCTCTCCCAACCCCCCGCCGCCGAACTGGCCCGCTCCGGCGCCCAGAGCGACGCCCAGACCGTCGCCCGCATCGAACGCGCCGACAAGGCCGACCTCTCCAGAGTCACCGAGGGCATCGGGCGCCTGCTCGGCGCCCGGGTCGAGCAGCCCGCCTTCGAGGGCCTCTCCACCCCCACGCCCCAGGCCAACTCCATGGCGTTCTACCACCACCCCGCGGACCACAACGCCGCCGCGACGGGCGTCAGCCTCGGGCAATCCCTCGACATCTCCGGGTGACCCACCCCATCCCCATTCCCGAGCCCAGCGAGCTGGCCCAACTCTGGGCGCTCGATCCGGACATCGTCTACCTGAACCACGGCTCCTTCGGCGCCTGCCCCAAGTCCGTCCTCGAGGCGCAGTCCAGGTGGCGCGCCCGCATGGAGCGTGAGGCGGTCACCTTCTTTGTGCGCGACCTCTTCGACTCCACCGACCGTGCGCGGGAAGCCCTGGGACCCGTCGTCGGCGCCAGTCCGCGCGACCTCGTCTTCATCCCCAACGCGACCACCGGGGTCGCCAACGTGATCAACTCGCTCGACCTCTCCCCGGGCGACGAGATCCTGTTCGCCTCCATCGAGTACCCCGCCTGCCGTGCCATCGTGCGCGAGGCCTGCCGCCGATCCGGCGCCACCCCGGTCGAGATCGACCTCCCCTGGCCGGTCGGCAGCGAAGAGGAGCAGATCGAGGCGATCCTCGCGGGCGTCTCGGGACGCACCCGCCTCTGCCTGCTCTCCCAGGTCACCAGCGCCACCGCCCTCGTCCTCCCCGCCGGGCGGATCATCGAGGCGTTGCGGGAACGCGGCGTGGAGACCCTCCTCGACGCCGCCCACGCCCCCGGGATGCTCGATCTGAACCTCGACCAACTCGCCCCGGCGTACGCGACGGGCAACTGCCACAAGTGGCTCTGCGCCCCCAAGGGGTGCGCCTTCCTCTGGGTCCGGGAGGACCGCCAGCCCGCGATCCGTCCGATCGTCCACTCCGTCTACGCCCAGAGCCTGGGCGCCAGGCCCTGGGCCGGTCCCCACGGACGCACCCGATTTCAGACCGACTTCGACTACGTCGGAACCGACGACTACACCCCCCGCCTGGCCCTCCCCGACGCCATCGGGTTCATGACCCAAACGCTCCCCGGCGGGCTGCCCGAGGTCCGCGCCCGGAACAACGCCCTGGTCCGCCGGGGGCGTGATGTCCTGTGCGAGCGGATCGGCGCCCGCCCCACGGCGCCCGAGTCGATGACCGCCTCGATGTGCGTCGTGACCCTCCCCGAGCCCTCGCCCGAGGCTCGAGCGCGTCTGGAGGCGACCGCGTCGATCTTCAACAGCCCGCTCCAGACACGCCTGCTCGAACACCACGCGGTCCAGGTCCCCGTCTGGACCTCCCCCTCGGGAACGCCGATCGTCCGTCTGAGCGCCCAGCTCTACAACTCGCCCGCCCAGTACGAGCACCTGGCCGACGCGCTCGCCGAGGAACTGGGGCTCTAGTTCCCTCCCCCACTTCCCACGCCCGCTCCACAGGGACGAGCGCGCCCGGCGGGGGACGGGCCCCTGCGATAAAGTCCACGCACAATGCGTGACACACCGACACGGACGTCGATGACCCTCCCCGCCCCCGAAGCGCCCGTCGCCCTCGACGCGAGCCTCGCGCCCCTGCTCTCCCCGGAGGAGGTCCGCGCCGGCGCGGTCTGGCCGATCCGGGCGGGGCTGACGATGCTCAACCACGGTTCATATGGGATCTGCCCCGAAGCGGTGCGCGAGGCGCAGCGTCGCCTGCGCGAGCGGATGGACGCCGACCCTGTCCGGTTCTTCAAACGCGACATGGAGGTCTTCGCCGACCGGGCCCGCGACCGGGTCAGCCGGCTGGTCAACGCCCCCGCGACGAGCCTGGCCCTGGTGCCCAACGCGACCTTCGCCGTCGCCACGGTCCTGCACTCGGTGGACCTCCAGCCCGGCGACGAAGTGGTGGTCACCAACCACGAGTACAACGCGACGCTCAACGAGCTTGGGCGCCTGTGCGCCCGCGCCGGCGCCCGGATCGTCACCGCCGAGATCCCCCTGGCGGGCGTCACCCCCGAGCTGGTCGTCGAGCGCATGATCGAGCGGCTCAGCGACCGGACCAAGCTGGTCGTCGTCAGCCACATCGCCAGCGCCTCGGCCCTCGTCTTCCCGGTACACGAGATCGTCCGGCGCGTGCGCGAGCGCGGGGTGGACATCCTGGTGGACGGCGCCCACGCGCCCGGTCAGATCCCGGTGGACCTGGGCGCCCTGCGTCCGACCTTCTACGCCGCGAGCTGCCACAAGTGGCTCTGCACCCCCAAGGGCACGGGCTTCTTCTACGCCGAGAACGACAAGCACCCCTCGATCAAGCCGCTGGCCCTCTCCTGCCGCGTCCACGAGACCCGGGAGGACCGGGCGGCGTTCCTGTGCGACTTCGACTACGTGGGCACCAACGACTACACCGGGAACCTCGTGCTCCCCGAGGCGATCGAGCACCTGGCCGCCCAGACGCCCGGGGGGATGACCGAGGTGATGCGCGCCAACCACGACCTTGTCCTCGAAGGCGCACGGCTGATCAGCGAACGCACGGGCGCGCTCCTGCACGCCCCCGCCTCCATGGTCGGCACGATGGTGGCGCTCGTCCTCCCCGACGATCCCGCCCCCGGTCGCCCCCGCCGGTTCGAGGATCCCATCTGGGACGCCCTCTACGAACGCCACCACATCCAGGTCCCCGTCTGGTCCCTCCCCGGCGTGGCCCGACGCATCCTGCGCGTCAGCGCCCACCTCTACAACACGCTGGCCGACTTTGAACGCCTCGCCGACGCGCTCGCCGAGGAACTCGAGCGCGAGCGGGCGCTGGCGAGCAAACGCTCGGCGTGAATCGGGAAGCGGACGGCGCCCGGTCAGGAGCGCCGCCCGTCTGAATCGGTTACGGGCAACCCGCCCCGAAGACGCTCAGGAAGGCGAGCACGTCCGTGAAGTCGATCGAGCCGAACGGCTCGGCCAGATCGGCGCTCTCCGCGCCCTCGCCGAAGGCGGTCAGGAACGCGAGCACGTCGGTGAAGTTCGCCACCCCGTCGGCGGGGCTGGCGAAGTCCGCGGCGCACACGGGCGTCCCCAGGTAGCCCTCCAGGTGGAGGGAGGCGTGGTGGAGCTTCTCCTCCGGCGTGGCGCCGTCGGGCGAGAGCAGGACGTAGACGCTTGAGCTGGAGGCGACGCCCGGGGCGTCGGTGGAGAGCTCAAACTCGAGCACAAAGATGACCTCCGTCGGATCGATCAGGATGTCGTAGACCAAATCCAGGTCGGCGACCCCGCCGGCGCCGATGCCCGACGCCAGCTCGAACGAGCCGGGCGCGTCCGTGCTGACGGTCTCGAGCCCGAAGCTCACGAAGATCTCCTCGCCCGCCTCCAGCGGGGACAGGGTGGGCGCGCTGCCGGGCACGGGCATGTGGGGCGGGTTCTCCCACTTGGCGGCGCCGACCAGCTCGATGAAGAGCGAATGGCCCGCGAGGTCGCCCGGCTCGAACAGATCGAACCCGGGCAGGTCGGACGTGGCGCCCAGCCCGGCGCCGAGGCTGGACCAGTGGTCGTGCATGGCGTTGTAGTACGGACGGTTGACGCCCGCGCCGTCGTCGATGCCCGAGCTGTTGTACCCCCGGGCGTGGAGTTGGTTGTCCACGAGGAGGACCTCGTAGCGTCGCCCGTCGTGGGCGCTGGCCAGCCCCGCCGCGAGGGTGAGTGTCGTGATGGTGGTGATGATTCGTCGCATGGTCTGTCCTTCCCGGCAGGTGGCCGGATGAACGCTGGTTTCAGTGTGCAAAGGCCGGGTCGAAGCTGTTCTCCGTCCGGCTCGTGTAAACGTCCTCGAATGCGCGTGACTCGGCGTGACCATCGAGGAACCCGTACGCCGACGACGCGCTCCACGTCCCCTGCTCGCCCGCGTGGGCGTTGAGCTGCATCTCCAGGGCCGCTTTCGCGGGCACCCTCGCCCGAACGGGCGAGAGCCAGAGGTGCGGGTGGATGTGGTCTCGCACGGCGTTCTCCCCCTCGAAGACGGCGATGACGAAGTGGGCCGTCGCGTGGGGCATGGGGACCGCGTCGAGATCGGCAACGCCGCTCGGGTTGTCGGGCGAGAGCTGGTAGTTGATCGAGTAGCTCGTCTGGCGATACCGCCCCCCCACGCTCGTCCCGCCCGGGAAGTGCGGGCTGGTGTCGGTGGGTGAGCGGAGCAGGAGGGCGGGGTCGATCTCGCGGAGCGTCTCGATCCACGACCCGGAGTGGGTCGTGCCCAGCATGGCGCCCTCGTGATCGAAGGCGTACGCCGCGTGGGCGATCTCGAGCGAACGCATGTTGGCCAGGCAGGCGACGCGTCGGGCCGAGTCGCGCGCGCCGGCGAGCGCCGGGAGCAGAAGCCCCAGCAGCAACGCCACGATCGCGATCACAACCAGAAGCTCGACCAGCGTGAACCCGGAACATCCATCTGTGCGCCGTGACATGACACCACCTCCCGCCGCGAGGGCGAAAGCAGGGAACCGATCAGTACCGAGCGATGGTCAGACGCCGGCGGATCGGGGCGGGGGTGTGGGCGCGTCGATGCAGCGCGAATCTGGCGCGTGCTGATCCCGGAGCTTCGGGATGACCCGCGGCGCGGGCGTCAGCACGTCGGCGAGTTGGGCGCGCACCGTCGCGGGCGCGACGGGCACGACCATGAGCAGCTCAATGCCCCGGCATCGCAGGGCGTTCATCGAAGGCAGAGGCGAGGGTGGGGAGGCGTCCGCCACCTCCACCGAATCCTCGGTCACGCAGAGCGGACAGGGCGGGCGACCCGACGAGCGGGCCAGCGCCGCTTCGCTCTGGTCCACATACGCGGGGATCTCCGCGCCCACACGCTGGGCCCAGGCGATCTTCGCGCTCAGCGGCTGGCACTGGCAGGTCGTCCAGCACGCCCTGGGCGAGGCGCACCCGCACATCCCCCCCGCGCACGGATAGGCCGGCGTGATCCCGATCCCAAGCAGACGAGAAACCGCGGCGGGCGTGGGGAGCACCCCCACCGAGACCCCGAGCATCGCCAAGGTGAGCGCCACGACACCCCACGCCCCGAGTCTTCGGGGCCGGAATCGTCTCGGGATGAGCCCTTTCCGGTTCAACAGGACTCCTGCTTGTATCGCAGGAAGTGTACGAGCAGACGCCCGGGTCAATCAAGGGCGTAGGCGGGGCGGATGCGGCTCTCGAGGTGGCGCATGAGGGGGTCCGCGGAGAGGGGGGCGCCCGTCGCGCGTTCGCAGAGTTCGGAGGCCTGGTACTGACGCCCGTGGGCGTGGATGTTCGTCCGCAGCCACTCGAGCAGGGGGGCGAACTCCCCGCGCGCAAAGCCCGATTCCACGTCCGGGAGGTCGCGCTTGATCGCCTCCCAGAACTGGGCGGCGTAGAGGTTGCCCAGGGTGTAGGTGGGGAAGTACCCCATGAGCCCGAAGGACCAGTGGACGTCCTGAAGGCAGCCGCGAGCGTCATCGGGAACGTCGAGCCCGAGGAGGGACTTCATCCGGTCGTTCCAGGCGCCGGGCAGGTCGGCGACGCTCAGATCTCCCTTCATCATCGCCCGTTCGAGTTCGAAGCGGAGCATGACGTGCAGGTTGTACGTGCCCTCGTCGGCCTCGACGCGGATGAGGGTGGGCTTGGAGGTGTTGACCGCCCGGGTCATCGACGCGGGGGTCTGGTCCCGCAGGGCGTTGTCGAAGCACTCGTTGGCGACGGGCAGGGCCCAGGTCCAGAAGCTCTCGCTGCGTCCGACCAGGTTTTCCCACATGCGCGACTGGCTCTCGTGGATGCCCAGGGAGACGCTGTCGGCCAGGGGCGTGCCGAAGAGATCGGGGGTCTTGGGCAGGCCCTGCTCGTACAGCCCGTGCCCGCCCTCGTGCATCGTGCCGTAGAGCGCGTCGGTGAAGCGTTCGTCGCGGTAGCGGGTGGTCAGGCGGGTGTCGCCGGGGGCGACGCCGGAGCAGAAGGGGTGGGTGGTGACGTCGAGGCGTCCGGTCTTGAGGTCGAAGCCCATCGCCCCGAGGACGCGCAGGCCGAAGGCGTGCTGCTGGGCCTCGGGGACTTTCGTATCGAGCATGGAGGTGTCGGGAGGCGTCCCGTTGGTCGCGATGTCCTGGATGAACGCGCTCAGACGCTCGCGCAGGGGGGTGAAGACGCGTTCGATCTCATCGGCGGTGGCGCCCGGCTCGTACAGATCGAGCAGCGCGTTGTAGAGCTCGCCGCCGGTGCTCAGGCACTCGGCCTTGCGGCGCGAGAGCCCGACCATCTTCTCCAGCCATGGCTTGAAGGCGTTGTAGTCATTCCCGGCGCGGGCGCTCTTCCACGCCTCCTGCGCCTGCGAGCCCACGCGCGCCAGCTCTTCCACCAGCTCGCTCGGGAGCTTGGTCGCGATGTCGTAATCGCGACGCATCTCGCGGACACTGGCGTTGAGACGCTCGTCACCCTTGACCGAGGCGTCGGACTCACACGCGCCGATCAGCTCCCCCAGACGCGGGTCGGTGCTCCGCTCGTGCTCGAGCCGGGCGAGCAGGCCGAGCTGCTCGCTGCGGGCCTCGGCGGCGCCGGCGGGCATGTACGTCTCCTGGTCCCAGGAAACCAGGGCGCCGATGGAGGAGATCGTCGCCGCCTCGCGCTTGAGCGTCCGGAGCTGGGTGTAGTGATCGGGGAGGCTGGTCTGCGGCATGGCTGGCTCCTGAAAGTCGGGAAGCAAGCCTAGCCGGACACCCGCCCGCCGATCCGATCAACGCCCCAGAGCCTCCTGCACCGCCAGCAGGGCGTAGGCCGTGACGAGCACCTCGTTGTCCTCCATCCAGCGGCTGGAGCGGATCGTGAAGCTCCCGTCCTCGTTCTGGAGGGAGGCGAGGGTGGTGATCAGGTCGGTGCGCCAGTCGATGGGCTCGGCCTCGCTCACGGGCGACAGCTCATCCTTCCCCCACGCGTCCAAGGCCCGCGCCATCGTCAGGTAGTAGTAGTACAGCCCGTCGTCGCCCAAGCCCGGGTTCTCGTCGAGGGTGTAGTGCTCGCGGATCCAACGCTCGGCGGCGACGACGCGCGGATCATCGCGCTCCAAGTCGGCGTAGATCAGGCTCTTGAAGCCCGCGTACGTCATCGACCCGTACGCGCGCAGGCGGCTGACGCGCGTGCCATCGTCCATCGTCTCCTCGAACTCCCCCGCCTGGCTCTGCCCCACGCGCCCGTCGATCGACTCGCGGTTGGGCACGGTCGCGTAGATGAACCCGCCCTGGCTCGAGCCGTCGGCGTAGGGCATGTCGTTGGTCTCGTCGAGCATCTGCGTGCGCGAGAGGAAGACGAGCGCCCGCTGGATCGCCGGGTCCTGGGCGCTCACGCCCGTGTCGTGCATGGCCTGAAGGAAGAAGCTGAGGTTGGAGAGGTCCGGGCGCCCGTGCCGCCCGTACCCGACGCCCCCGTAGTACGGGTGGTCCTCGCTTACGGGCTCGTTGAAGTCGGGGGCCTCGGCGTCCCACTCCCCCCCCTCGTGGTACTGCAAGCCCAGCAGGAAGCTGCGCCCGCGCGACATGGCGGCGGTCGCCTCGGGGGTCTGCGCCGCGGCGAGGGCCGAGAGGCAGATCGAGGTGTTGTAGTTGGGCAGGATCGTGTCGTAGATCCCCCCGTCGGGCTGCTGCATGGAGAGGATGTACGCCAGCCCCTGCGCGACCACCTCATCGCGGGCGTCGATCCGCGGGTCCTTGAGCATCCCGTTGATCACCAGCCCTGTGATCGCCGGAAGGTTCGGCCCCTCCGGGTTGTACGCCCACGCGCCCGTGGCCGCGTCCTGCTCGGAACGCAGGAACTCGATCGCCTTCGCGGCAACGTCACGCCCGCGCTGACGCGTCGCGTCGTCGATCGCGTGCGCCGCGGAGGCGACCAGGGAGAGAGCGCAAGCGGCCAGTGCGAGGCGTCGGCTGAACATGATCAAGTCTCCGATCTCTTTGTTCCGGACTCGGCGGTGGTGGTTGCGTCGGCGAGGAGGATTGCCGAGGCGCACAGCGCGGCCGTCTCGATCCGCATGGTGTGCGCCCCGAAGCGGGCGATCCCGACGCCCGCGTCCCGAGCCCGCCCAAGCTCCTCATCCGTCCACCCGCCCTCGGGACCAACGAGCAGACGGGCGGGGGCGTCCCCGGTTTCGCCCACACCCGTCCCGCTCGCGTCGGCCATGATGACGCGACCGCCCCCCTCGGGCAAGAGGGCGGCGTCGAGATCGATCTCGGGCTCGATCCGCAGGACCCAGGCCCGTCCGCACTGCTTGGCCGCCTCACGCGCGACCCGTCGCAGCCGTTCGAGTTTCCCCGCGCTCGGGGCCTCCGCGCCTCGGGCGCAGCGCAGCGGGCGATAGGCCGCGACGCCGACCTGGCTGAGGGTGTCGATGAGTTGGGCGAGGCGGTCCCCCTTGGGCGGAGGGGCACAGACCTCAAGGGAAGGCTGCAGGGGTTCCACCCGGTGGGGCGGCTCGGTCTCGAGTTCGATCCAGCGCCCCTTGGGGTCCATCGACCCCGTCGTGGCGTGGGCCACCCCCCCCATGCCGTCGAGCACCTGAACGCGCTCGCCCGCACGGAGGCGTTTGACCCGGACGGCGTGTCGGGCCTCCTCGCCCTCGACCCGGAGGCGCCCGGGGGCGAGCAATTCGCCCGGACCAAGCAGGAATCGGTGCATACTGGCCCCTCGGGGGTGAACAGGGGACATTACGCCCGCCCCGCCTTGAGTTCCCTGTGCGTTGGTCCGATCATGCGAGAGAAGAGGGTTTGTGCACGGATGCCAGACGCGGCCGAACAACCCGGGGACGAGCTGAACCTTGAGGACCACCTCGAGGCGCTGCTCGGCGAGATCGAAGCTACCCGGGTGAAGGTGGAGGGGGAACCGGTGCGCTCCGACGCAGAGACGCCCGAGCCCGTCACCCCCACCGCCGAGGCGCCCGGGCAACCCCACACGCCGCGCCCTCCGGAGGCCGCGCCAGACCCGGGCGTCGATCCGACATCGGCGCACGAGGGGGACATCACTTCTCCTTCGGAGTCGGAGACCGAACCTGCGCTGGACGCCGGGGAAGCCTCCCTCGACGCGATCGCGGAGATCGAGGCCGACCTTGGCGATCTGGTGGACGCGATCTACGAGCTGGAGAACCCCGAGTCGGACATCGAGCCCCTGACCGAGGCCGAGCCGGTTACGCCGGAGAACGACGAGACCGCAACCGAGCCCGAGGTCGAGCCCGAGGTCGCCGAAGAGCCCGAAGCCGAAGCTGAAGCTGAAGCCGCGGAACCCGAGGTGAAGGCTGAGGCCGCGGTCGAAGCGGGCGCCGCAACCGAGCCCGAGGCGACCGAACCCGAAGCGGCGGTCGAACCGGACCTGGAAGAGGCCGACGCCCTGGCCGCGGAGATTCTGAACGAACTGGAGATGGAGCAGGAGGCGACGCCGGAGGTCGGCGGCACCGAGGCCCCATCCGACGCGGACGATGGATTCGGCCTCGGGATCGACGACCTGGCCGAGAGTGTCGAACAGATGCTCGGGGTCTCCACCCCGGCGCCCGCGCCCACTGAACCGCCCGAGTCCGACGCGGACGCCTCGCAACCTGTCTCGAATCCAGACGTCAGCGACACCTTCGAGCCCGCGCCCGAAGCCGCGAACGATGCGCCCCCCGCGGAATCGGGTGACGCGCTCGACGACATGCTCGCGGCGGCCAGCGAAGAGCTGCTCGCGTCCGAGGAGTCCGACCCGGCGCCCGTGGAAACCGAGACGCCCGAGCCGGTCGAGGCCGAGCCCGCGGACGAGGTGGACGCGGGGCTGGGTGAAGAGCTGATGGACGCGGTCGAGGCCCTCGCCGACGCGCCCGACCCGGACGAGTCCGCCGCGGGGGTCGTCGAGATTCCCGGGGTCCCGGCGCCCGCCGAGCAGGACGCCGCCCCGGCGGCCGAGCCCGAGCCTGACCCCGAACCGGTCGCCTCCGAAACGCCCGCGCCCGAGGCGCCCGAACCGGCGCCCGCGGCGCGCGAGGAGTTCATCGCGCCCAAGCCCGAGGCGCCCCCCCCAACCGGAAAGCTTGCGCCCCTGATCCTCGTCTGGCGATGGACCGCGCGGACGATGGGGCGGATCGGTCAACGGGCGGCGCCCGCGCTGGCCGACGCGGTGCTCGCCGTCGGCAAGCCACTGCGCGAGAAGCCCAAGTCCGTGCGCGACACGGTGGGGTGGATCGCGCTCTACACCGCCTTCCTGGCGATCTGTCTCTGGATTTTCGCCCTCGGGTTCCGCTCACCCTCCCCGCCGGAGGTGAGTGACTCCGCGGCGCGCGTGGTCTTCCCGGAGGACGGAACGCCCGCGGCGCCCGTGCCGTGAGCCGGCGTTAGTTGGGCACAGGCGACGGACCGGCGGGCGCGGGCTCAAGACTCCCACGCCAGTCCGCGTCAAGCTGCGTGAACGCCACCCCGAAGACGGCCTGGCTGGCCTCCTCGAGCGAGGCGCCCCGGGCCATCATGGTCAGCCACTCGTTGCGGGCCTCGTCCCCGAAGCGTTCGGTGAGGTACCCGATCATGCTCTGGCCCTGCACATAAACCCACACGCCGTACGCCTCGGCTTCCCCGCGAAAGTCCGCGAGCTGCGACCACCGCTTGAGTTCGCCGTCGCGGGCCCAGGCGCTGACGAGGCGGTCGTCCCGGTCGGTCGGGCCGCTGACCAGCTCCGCCGCGTGCTCGGCGACGCCCTCGAGGACCCACCAGTCCACGTCGGTGGCCCGGTCGCCGAGGGTGAAGGTCAGGGCGTGGGCGTACTCGTGCGCGAGCAGGCGGCGGAGCCCGCGCGGGCGGAGCCCCTCGCCGGCGAGGAGTTTGATCGCCTCGCCCGGCTCGTTCCACCCGCCGAGGGGCTCGGTGTAGCTCAGGTAGATCGAGGCCTGGAGGTGCTCCATCGAGGGGTAGATCTTGATCTGCTGCTCGCGGTCGTTCTCGACGCCGAAGAGATCATCCACCTGCGCCCGCACCTCGGGCATGAGTTCCACGATCTGGAGGGCGACGGGGAGCTGCTCGTCGAGGGCCATGGCGGTGTTGACCGCGCCGGCGCGTTCGTCGCGCACGATGTTCCAGTGCTCGCCCGCGAAGAACCAGGGGCTCTCCGGCCCCGCCATCGGCTCGAAGCGCGCCGGGAAGCGAACCTCGCGCCACGGGCGTCGGTCGCTCTGCTTCCAACGCACCGCCAGCTCCCCCACCGCCCAGCCGTGCTCGGAGACAACCAGTTCCTCCGGCTGCACGAGGCGCAGCTCGAATCCGACGACCGGATGCTCGCGCAGGTCCGCGGCCCAGGCGCGCTGCTCATAAAGAAACACCGGGTCGTGGGGCGAGACGTGCGAGAGGTACGCGCCGATGTCGCCGGCCTCTACGGCGGTGGTCATCTGAGTGAGCAGATCGCCGACCGAGGCGAGGGCCACGTTCCGCTCGGCGTCTTCATCGGCGCAGACCGGCGACGCGCCGAGAAGCAACGCCGCGACGACCGTCCGCACACCCACCATGCTCAGAACTCCGCCTGGCGCGGCGCCCGCGGGAACGGGATCACGTCGCGGATGTTCTTCATCCCCGTGCAGAACTGAATGAGGCGTTCGAAGCCCAGACCGAAGCCCGCGTGGGGAACCGTGCCGTACTTGCGCAGGTCGCGGTACCACCAGTAGTCCTGGGGGTCGAGCCCCATCTCGGCGATGCGCTGGTCGAGCACGTCCAGCCGCTCCTCACGCTGCGAGCCCCCGATGATCTCGCCGATGCCGGGCACGAGGGTGTCCATCGCGGCGACGGTCGGGCCCGGGGCGCCGTCGGTCCCCTCGTCGTTGAGGCGCATGTAGAAGGCCTTGATCGCAGCCGGGTAGTTGATCACCGTGATCGGCTGCTTGAAGTGCTCCTCGGTGAGGAAGCGCTCGTGCTCGGACTGCATGTCCAGCCCCCACTGCACGGGGTACTCCCACTTCCTCCCCGACTTCTGGAGGATCTCGATCGCCTCGGTGTAGGTGACGGTCTTGAACTCCGAGTCGATGATCCCCTTCAGGCGATCCACCACCCCCGGCTCGATCCGCTCGTCGAAGAAGGCCATGTCATCCGCCCGGCGATCGAGCAGGTCCGCGAACAGGAACTTGAGCATCTCCTCGGCCAGCTTCGCGTTGTCCGCCAGATCCGCGAACGCGATCTCCGGCTCGATCATCCAGAACTCCGCCAGGTGACGGCTCGTGTTGCTGTTCTCGGCCCGGAACGTCGGCCCGAACGTGTAGACGCGCGTCAGCGCCTCGCAGTACGTCTCGACGTTGAGCTGCCCCGACACGGTCAGGAAGGCCTGACGCCCGAAAAAGTCCTGGTCGAAGTCCACGTCCCCCTCCGGCGTGCGCGGGAGGTTGGCCAGGTCCAGCGTCGAGACCCGGAACATCTGCCCCGCGCCCTCCGCGTCTGAGGTCGAAATGATCGGCGTGTGAACCCAGTTGAACCCGCGCTCGTCGAAGAACCGGTGGATGCCCGCGGCCAACGTGTGACGCACCCGCGCCACCGCGCCGAAGGTGTTGGTCCGCACGCGCAGGTGCGCCTGCTCGCGCAGGTACTCCATCGTGTGACGCTTCTGGGGGACGGGGTAGGTGTCCGGGTCCTCGACCCAGCCGACGACCTTCACCTCGCTGGCCTGGAGTTCGACGCTCTGCCCCTTGCCCTTCGACTCGACCAGGGTTCCCGTGGCCTCGAGGCTGGCGCCCGTGGTCAGCCGCTGGATCTCGGACTCGTAGTTGGGCAGGTCGTTCTTGGCGACGACCTGGATGGCGTCGAAGCACGTGCCGTCGTGGAGTTGGATGAAGGACAGGCCGCCCCCGGCCTTGGAATCGCGCCGGGTGCGGACCCAGCCCTTGAGGGTGATCTGGGCGCCGGGCTGGGTGGCCAGGGCCTCTTTGACAGTGATCCAGGACATGCTGCGGACTCCTCGCTCGTGGAGCGATGGTAGCCGAGGCGAGGGGCGGGCCGAACGGGAGATCGCGGGCGGGAACGGGGCAG
>MRWG01000441.1_pt1 | contig 52334 bp, 53 predicted proteins | sample 1013341 | NCBI WGS metagenome assembly MRWG01 (sample SAMN06117577, study PRJNA244670) | biofilm metagenome | biome: Water; feature: Cathode Biofilm; material: Biofilm; isolation source: microbial consortium enriched at the cathode of a solar microbial fuel cell | place: USA: District of Columbia ... | reverse complement strand
CTAGCTCTGCGCCCAGGTGCGCAGGCTCACCCAGGTCTTGCGGTCGAGCCGGTAGCGCTCCACCGGCACCTGCCCGGCGGAGAGCGAGTCCAGCATGCCCTGGCCGGCGTACTGGAACCCGCACTTGTGGATCACGCGGCGCGACCCGTCATTGATGACGCGGCAGGAGGCGTGCAGCGTGTCGATCGCGGTTGCGCGGAAGGCCAGGTCCACCAGCGCGTGCGCGGCCTCGGTGGCGTAACCGCGACCCCAGTAGGGCTCGCCGATCCAGTAGCCGATCTCCAGTCCGCGCTGCGTGACGTTCAACCCCGCGCAGCCGATGAAGGCGCCGTTTTCGGAATTGGTGATGGCATAGGTGCAGCCGGGACCGCGATTGCGCGCGGTGGCGATGAAGGCCTTGGCTTCCATCTCGCCGTAAGGGTGCGGCATGCGCCCGAGCATCTCGGCGATACGGCGATTGTCGGCGAGTTCGATCAATTCCGGCAGGTCGTCGCGATGCGGCGGACGCAGCACCAGCCTGGCTGTGACGAGTACCGGGCAATCGATCCGCAGACTTTCGTCTTCGACATCTTCCTTTTCGGCAACCATGTCCTGTCCTCCGGCAATGAAAAAGGGGAGATGGCGCCCCATCTCCCCTGATCCTATTGCTGGAGTGTCCAGACACCGGTTCCCGAGAGGGGGCGCCGGTATCTTGAAGCGGAACCGGCTATTCCGCGGCTTCCATAATCGGATTCACCGATACGTAGGTTCGGCCATTGGCTTTCTTGCGGAAGGACACCGCACCGGTCTCGAGCGCAAAAAGAGTATGGTCCTTGCCCATGCCCACGCGTTCGCCCGGGTGCCACTTGGTGCCGCGCTGACGCACGATGATGTTGCCGGCGATCACCTTCTCGCCGCCGAATTTCTTCACGCCAAGGCGCTTGGATTCCGAATCGCGACCGTTACGCGACGAACCGCCAGCTTTCTTGTGTGCCATTTTCTGCTCCTTCGCGCCGCAGAGGCGCCTTCAACCTTATGGGCGCATTCGCGCCGCTTTTCAAACCTTAGGCTCGGGGTCAGCCCTTGGCCAGTTCCTTGGCCTGGTCGCGCCAGTCCTTGATCTGGTCGGTGCTGAACGGCATTGCTTCGTCGATGCGCGCCACGTCCTTGTCCGACAGCGCGGCGATCTGCGCGAAGGTGGTGATGCCCTGCTCGTTCAACTGCCCGGCCGCCACCGGGCCGATGCCCTTGATCGTGGTCAGGTCGTCCTTGTCGCCCTTCGGGGCGGTGAACAGCGGAGCGGCCGCGGTGTCGACCTTGGCGTCCGCCTTTTTCGGCGCCGCCTCTTTCTTGGCCGCGGGCTTGTCGTCGGCCTTCTTCGGCGCGGCGTCCTTCTTGGCGGCCGGCTTCTTCGACGGCTTGGCGCCTCCGGTCAGGATCTCGGAAATGCGCACCGTGGTCAGAAGCTGCCGGTGGCCGCGCGTGCGGCGCGAATTCTGGCGGCGCCGCTTCTTGAAGGCGATCACCTTCTTGCCGCGGCCCTGCTCGACCACTTCGGCCGCCACCGAGGCGCCGTCGATGAAGGGGGCGCCCAATGTGACGTCCTCGCCCTCGCCGACGACGAGAACGTGGGGGAATTCGATGATGTCGCCGGCTTCGCCCGCGACCTTTTCGACCTTCAGGAGGTCGTCCGCGGCAACGCGATACTGCTTGCCGCCGGTTTTGATGACTGCGAACATTTCTTGCCTTTCGCTGTTCGGATCGGCTCGTTGAGCGGATACGTTCCGCCCGGCCGTCTTCTTTTCAGTCTGTTTCGGGTTCAAATGACAAACGGCGCGGAGAGTTTCCACGCCGGAAGCCACGCGTCGTTAGCCGAACGGGTGCTGAGGTGGCAGAGTGGTCGAATGCACCGCACTCGAAATGCGGCATACTCGCAAGGGTATCGGGGGTTCGAATCCCCCCCTCTCCGCCACTATCTCGCTCACGGCAGTTTCGCTGTGCTCGACGCCTCCGCGGGGGTGGCCTGACCGGCCGGCGGGCAGTCGCCCGCTGGGCTCCGGGTTCGAAATGTCTCCGCTACTCTCCGCCATTTCCCGCAGGGTCCGTCCTGGACACACGGGATACAGTTCATACCGGAGACATGGGTAACACTTTTGGCTCGAATGGGTTTTGAAGCGGTTTGAGCCTGTATGTCTCGTTTTCAGAATATCCCAGATCACACTGCATGAAGCTTACAAGCCAAATGCCGTCGTCAATCTTTGTGATGGCCGCGATTTGACCGGTGAGTACGGTCGGGACATTGACCTTCCTGCGCCGCATGCAGATGAGCCCGCAGTCGACTTGTCCTCGTCCTCGGGCTGCGCGGCTGTCTCACACGGCCCGCAAATGTCGCAGCGGACGCCCTGCAACGACGGCCTGCGCCGCCCGCATGATGCCATTGGCGTCGATGCCGAAGTGCTTGTGAAGATCGGCGATGGTACCCGTCTGACCGAAATGCTCGACGCCGAGCGAGCGCGTGCGCTGGCCATGGACGGATCCGAGCCACGCCAGAGTCGCGGGGTGGCCGTCGATCACCGTGACGATGCCGCAATGGGAAGGGATCGTGGCCAGCAGGCGCTCCACATGGCTCCTGGCGTAGCTCAAGCCTGCCTCGCGGGCGCGTTGCGCCGCCGTCCAGCCGGCGTTCAGCCGGTCGGCGGAGGTAATCGCCAGCAGCCCGATGTCGCGGCGGTCCTCGCTCATCATGCCTACGGCCTCGATTGCCTCCGGTGCGATCGCGCCGGTATAGGCGACGATCACCTCCGCGTTGGGACCCGGCTTGCGCATCCAGTAGGCGCCGTTGATCATGTCGCGGGCGAGGTCATCGTCGATTTCCCGGCGCGGCTGTTCGATCGAGCGCGTCGACAAACGCAGATAGACCGATCCTCCGGTCAGGTCGCGCAGCCAGTTCGTTTCGTCGGGTGGGGCAACCTCCGAGCGCTGAATATATTCGAACGACCATCGCAGGATCGTTGCAAGTTCATCGACGAAGGCGGGCTCGAAGCTGGCAAGCCCGTCCTGGGCCATGCCGATGAGCGGCGTGGCGATCGACTGGTGGGCGCCGCCTTCGGGCGCGAGCGTCACGCCCGAAGGGGTCGCGGCCAGAATGAAGCGTGCATCCTGGTAACAGGCATAGTTCAACGCATCGAGGCCCCGCTCGATGAACGGGTCGTAGAGCGTGCCCACCGGCAGCAGTCGCTCGCCGAAGATGGAATGCGACAGGCCGAGCGCGGAAAGCATGATGAAGAGGTTCATCTCGGCAATGCCGAGTTCGATGTGCTGGCCGCGCGGCGAAAATGTCCAGTTGAAGGTCGAGGGTATGCGCTCGGCCTTGAACGTGTCGGCGATCTCTTCGCGGGCGAAGAGACCGCGTCGGTTCACCCACGCGCCGAGATTGGTAGACACGGTGACATCGGGCGACGTCGTCACGACCCGATCGGAGAATGGACCCTCGCCCTTCGATATCTCGTGCATCAGCATGCCGAAGCCCTGTTGCGTCGACATCGACGGTTGCAAGGCGATTTCCAGCTTGTCGGGAACCGCAATCACCGGTGCGATATGGTTTCGCCTGCCGTCACGAGCGAATGGAATGGTGGCGATGAAGTCCTTCAGAGCCGCTTCGGGGAGCCCCAGCCCTTCGAACGGTTCCCATTCGCGACCCGGCCGAATGCGCATTTGATCGCGCAGGGCTTCGGTCTGGGACGGTGTCATCAGTCCGGCATGGTTGTCCTTGTGCCCAGCTAGGGGCAGGCCGAAGCCCTTGATCGTATAGGCTATGAAACAGGTCGGACGGTCGTGTTGGCGCGCCTGATCGAAAGCGTCGAGCAGGGACGGCAGGTCGTGGCCGCCGAGATTGCTCATCAGATCGGCAAGTTCCGCGTCGCTGCGTTTCTCGATCAGGCGCGAGACCGGGCCCTGATCGCCGAGTTCGTCGAGCAGGCGTTTGCGCCACGCCGCGCCGCCCTGGAAGGCGAGCGCCGAATAGAGCTGGTTTGGACAGGCGTCGATCCATTCGCGAAGCTTGTCGCCGCCCGGTTCAGCGAAGGCGGCCTGCTGAAGCATGCCGTGCTTCAGGATGACGACATCCCAGCCGAAATTGCGGAAGATCGATTCGAAACGTGCCCAAAGTCCCTCGCGCACGACCGCGTCCAGGCTCTGACGGTTGTAGTCGACCACCCACCAGGTGTTCCGCAAACCGTGCTTCCATCCTTCAAGCAGCGCCTCGAAAATGTTGCCTTCGTCCATCTCCGCGTCGCCGACGAGCGCGACCATCTTGCCTTCGGCCTTGTCGACGCCGAACGCGTGCGCGGCGATGTAATCCTGGGCAAGGGAGGAAAAGAGCGTCTGAGCGACCCCCAGTCCGACCGAGCCGGTGGAAAAATCGACGTCGTCGATGTCCTTGGTGCGCGAGGGGTAGGATTGCGCACCTCCGTAGCCGCGAAAGTTCTTCAGTTTCTCAAGCGTCTGGTTGCCGAGCAGATATTGAATGGCATGAAAAACAGGACTGGCATGGGGTTTCACCGCGACCCTGTCCTGCGGCCGCAGCGCCGCGAAGTAGAGCGCGGTCATGATCGTCGACAGCGATGCCGACGATGCCTGATGTCCGCCCACTTTCAGACCGTCGTCATTGTCGCGAAGGTGGTTGGCGTTATGAATGGTCCAGGTCGCGAGCCAGCGGACCTTGCGCTCCAGCGCGGACAACAATTCGAGTGCGGACTTCTCCATCGTTGAAACATCCTGGTGTGCTGTGGTTGGCGCTTGCCGGAGCGAAGGGGAGATTGGTCGGGCTTATCCGATCGTCGAACAGGCGACCTCTACGGATCGTTCAAGCAGGTTCAGACCTTCCTCCAAGGTGGCATCGTCGATTGTCAGCGGTGGCAGCAACCTGATGACGTTTTGCCGCGTTCCGCAAGACAGAAGAATCAAGCCGTGCTGTTCGGCGGCGGCAACGATGTCCGACGTCAGTTGTGCGTCTGCCTGTCTCGAAGCACGATCCGTTACGAGTTCAAAAGCGACCATCGCCCCCAACCCTCGAACATCGCCGATCCGCTCCATGCCCTGTCGCGCGGCAAGATTCTTCAACCGTGTCTTAAGAGTTGACCCGATGACGGTGGCGCGATCGCACAGGCGCTCATCCTCGATCACGTCGAGAACGGCGTTGGCCGCGGCCACGGCCAGGGGATTGCCGGCATAGGTTCCGCCGAGGCCGCCCGTGTGGGCGGCGGACATGATCTCGGTCTTGCCGACCACGGCCGACAAGGGGAACCCTCCTGCAAGTCCCTTCGCCATGGTGACGATGTCGGCTGCGATGCCGGCATGCTCGATACCGAACATGCGTCCGGTCCGTGCCATGCCGCTTTGTACCTCGTCGGCAATGAGCACGATGCCGTGTCGGTCAGCGAGTGCGCGCAGCGCTTTCAGAAAATCGGGCGGTGCGACGTTGAAGCCACCTTCGCCTTGGACGGGCTCGACAATGATCGCGGCTATCCGCTCCGGGTCCACGTCAGCGGCGAACAATGCATCGAGGGCGCGCAGGGCGTCCTCGACAGACACGCCCAGATAGTCATTGGGAAACGGCGCATGGAAGATCTCGGCCGGAAAGGGGCCGAAATTCTTCTTGTAGGGAGCGACTTTACCGGTGAGGGCCATGCCCAGAAGCGTTCGGCCGTGAAATGCGCCGCCGAAGGCCACAATGCCTGAGCGTTTCGTGTAGGCGCGGGCAATCTTGACGGCATTTTCCACCGCTTCCGCCCCAGTCGTGACCAACATGGTTCGATTGTCGGATCCGGTCGGCGCGACGGCGTTCAGCCGCTCGGCCAGGCCGATATAACTCTCATAGGGCGCAACGTGAAAGCAGGTGTGGGTAAACCGGGACGCCTGTTCGCTCACGGCCTGCATAATTCTTGGATGACGATGACCGGTGTTGTTGACCGCGATCCCGGCAGCGAAGTCGATGTAGCGCTTGCCATCGACGTCCCAGAGCTCCGCGTTTTCGGCTCGATCGGCGAAAATGGCGCGCGAGCCGACGCCCGGCGCAACGGCGGCTTGCTGCCTTGTTCTGAGAAGGTCAGCTGCAGACATCGTCATCTCTCTCCGATTCTTGTTGGACGCGAGCGCCAACATTTGGATATTGGGAAGGGTGTCGGTGCACGGTGCCGTCCGGCGTCGTACGTTTGGGCCCGTTGGCGATGGTGTCGCTACACACACGGCTTCGCCAGGCGTGTTTCAAAGCCGGCCATTCCACGAACCAGGATACGTTTAGCTGCCGTTCGGGCAGGCTTGCTGCGAGCCTTTCACCGATGGCGAGCGCGCGGGCCAGCATTGGTCAGGTCACCTTACACGAACGTCCCAATGGAAGACCGGAGGCTCGGGCGGCATGTTGCCGGGCCGGTAGTGGTTTTCGGCGCCACAGGGGCGTCGCCCGTCCGGGGAAAGGCCGGGCAGCAAGCGTTTCAAGAGGGCTAGGGCGCTCTCCACGAACAGGTTGGCGGTGATGAATCCGTCTCGTTCGGTAGGGGCAAGCGATTTATGCATAGGGCGGTCCTCCCAGACCCGGCGATTGGGGCGTTGAGCCTCTATCATCTTCAACTAGTGTGACCTTGATCGCGCTGCATCAATGATGACCATTGTCATTTCCTGCCGTGCTTCGCGGTATCGGACGGCGCGATGTCGCCGGACGACGAGCCGTTCCCGTCCGCATCAAACGCACAAGGGTGAAGACGGATTGAACAAGCGGCATCGACAACTCCCAGGCAACCCGACGGCAGGCTTCAGGTGACAGAAGTCACAATTGTGGCGGCCAATATCGTGCCATAGCGTGCCCAAAGATCGATCCGTACCCAGTTCGAGGCCTTCCTTGACCGAGCGAGCGTCCATACCCCGACTCCGAAAGCACGCGCCGCGCTGCGCCGCAGCTCTCATGCCGCGGGATCGGCTCTTTTCGGGCTCAGTCGCGCCAGCGAGGCCAGGCCTCCGCGTCCCGGGGAGGCGAGCTTGATCGATTGGCAAACGCTTAGCTTCCAGATTGTCAACGGTGTCGTCTGGGCCATGTTCCTTGGGCTGATCGCATTGGGGCTCAACGCGATCTTCGGCCTGCTCGGGCTGTTGAATATGGCCCATGGAGCCGTCTACGCCGTGGGCGCCGTGATTGCCTGGTACACTGTGAGCGAGCTTGGGAATTTCTGGTTTGCGCTCGTGATTGCGCCGCTGTTCGCAGCAGCAATCAGCGTGCCCGTGTACCGGTTCATATTGCGCCCGACGATCGGCAAGGACATGATGGTGGGGCTGGTAGCCACCTCCGGTCTGCTCTTCATCATCAGCGATCTGTTGCTCGCTACGTTCGGCGGCTCGCCGCGCCTCGTGCCGCCGCCGGTGTCGGGGGCGGTCGGCATAATGGGGTTCTACTATCCGACCTACCGCCTGGTCGCGGCGGCAATGGCGATCGCCGTACTGGCGACTTTTTGGGCCTTCCTCCGGCTGACCGCGATCGGACTTTGGATTCGCTGCGTGGCTCAGTCCCCGACGCTGGCGATGGCTTCGGGAGTGCCGGTCGAGAAGGTGTACCTGGTCATCGTCGTGTTGAGTGCTGCTCTGGCGGCTCTGGCCGGCGTCTTGATCGCCCCGATGACGATGGTCAGCCACCAGATGGGGCTGGCCGTGCTCGGCCCCGCATTCATCGTCGTCGTCGTGGGTGGCCTTGGCAACTTGGCAGGCGCCGTCGCGGCGGCGGTAATGATGGGCGTCGCCCGTGGGGTGTTGTCGGTCTTCCTGCCGCCAACCTATGCCGAAGTCGGAGCGATCGTGATGTTCCTTCCCCTGCTTCTTCTGCGGCCAAACGGCATTTTCGGGGGACGGGCATGAGAGATCGTGCAGGGATCCTGATATCGCTCGCCATCCTGCTTGCACTTTGTGTCGCCGCACCGGTCGTGGGCGAGTTCTGGAGCGGTGTCTTTGCCCGCTGTGTCACCTGGATGTTCCTCGCCATCAGCTTTACGCTTGCCTATTCCTACGCCAGCATACCGAGCGTGGCCCAGGCCACCGTATTCGGCGCCGGCGCCTACGCGGCGATCTGGCTGGCACCGACGCTGCAGGGCAACGTGGCCCTGATGTTGTTGGCAGGCACCGTCGCGGGCGGCCTCGTCGCGGCGGTCTTCGGTCTGCTGTTGTTGCGGATGTCGCATTCGGGCGCGGCGATCGGGGCGATCATCTTCGCGGTCACGGGCTCGATCCTGGGTAACGCTGCGGTAAGTGTCACCGGTGGCGCAGACGGTCTGCCGCTGCCGGCACTCAACTTCCACCTTCTCGGCGTGGTGGTCGCCGCCGGCCCCAACAACACCATGCTTGTGTTGAGCACGGCCTTGCTCGCCATTCTGCTGATCGGCTTCTGGTATGTTTCGGGAACCAGCACCTGGCGGATTGTCCGCGCCGTGCAGCAGAATCCGGTTCGTGCCCAGGTGCTCGGATACAACGCGGCGCTTTTTCGTGTCGTCGTCTTTACGGTCGCAGGATGCGTCGCCGGTCTTGGCGGTGCGCTTTATGCGCTGATCTCGCGCCATGTCGCCATCGACGTCGTCAGCCTTTCCATGTCTCTAAAATCGATTCTCTGGGCGGCGGTGGGCGGCGTGACGTCGGTCTATGGCGGTCCGATAGGCGTCCTTCTCGTCCAGCTGGCGTCCGAAATCCTTGCGCGCTGGACAGTGCGTGTCGACCTGATCATCGGCGTCATGCTCGTCCTTATCGCTCTCTGGCTTCCGCAGGGAATTATGGGGCTGCTCAAGCGCCCGGATCGACATTGAAACATAACAACCAAAACAAGGGGAAAACAGAATGACCACAAAAATAACCAGGCGCGGACTGCTTGCCGCTTCAGTGGCCGCCTCGGCCGCGGCCGCGTTGCCTAGAATCGTCGGAACATCGTTTGCTGCAGGGACGTCGGGCGACCCGATCGTGATCGGCCATCAATGCGAATTGACGGGCTGGGATGCCGCGACCGGCTTCTGGCGCAACAAGGTTGCGACGGGGCTGTGCGATTGGCTCAACGCCAATGGCGGCATTGCCGGCCGGCCGATCAAACTGGTTACCGTCGACACCAAGTCGGATGTCGATGCCGGCGTCAACCAGTTGCGCAAACTGCTTTTGGAAGACGAAGTCGACTTCGTCATCGGTTCGGAGATCTCCTCGATCGCGATCGCCAGCAACAAGATCGCGAACGAGAACAAGAGACTGTATCTGACGATGAGCTCGTCGGAGGCGACGACTTCCAAGGACAACGCGGTTCCCTATCAGTTTCGCCTGACGACCAATTCGGCGGCCACGGCTGCCGGGGCGGCGCAGAAATATGTCGAATCCGTCGGCCCGCGCTGGGTGACGTTTTTCGCCGACATCAAATGGGGACAGTCGGAACGGGACTGGTGGGCGAAGGGCGTCGCCGCGTCCGGCGGCGAAGTCGACAATGCAATCGCGCTGCCGGTCGACGCACCGGATCTACTGCCTTTCGTCATGCAGATCGACAGGAGCGCCGACGGCATCTTCATCCCGGTTTTGAACGCATTGCAGGCCATCCAGTTGCTGCGCAACTCGGGCTACGATCAGAAGATCGTCCTGGCTGGCCAGAGCTTCTCCTTGTTCGACTACAGGGAACTCGGCGAGTTCGGAGATGGTGTCTTCGGGATCGAAACCGCGCCGGTCTCGCTTGCCGACATGAACTCGCCCGAAATGGCCGACATCTATCAGGCCCTCGGCATAGACGGAAACGGCGTCGACGCCGACAGCGGCAAGGTAGTGGGAAGCTCGATGCTGCTTGGCATCGCGCAAAGTCTCGGGTTTCTGAAGGCCAATGTCGAGCAGAGCGGGTGGAAAACCAAGCAGGACACCGCCGCGCTGATCAAGCACGCCGAATCAGTTCCGTCCTATCCGAAGGGCCCGCTTTTTCCCTTGGGTGACGTCACGATGCGGGCGCAGGATCACCAGGCGTTCATGGACATATATCTCCTGCAGATGCAGGCGGGCTCGTTGGTGAAGTACGGTGTCGCGCCTAAAGACATCACGATCTACGACGCCGATGTCGACCTGACTCAGGGTTGAGAACTTGCAGGCGAAGCAGAACCAGGCTTTCAGAGTGGAAGGGGTCAGCAAGATGTTTGGCGCCTTCCAGGCTCTGAACGATGTTTCGCTGGGCGTGAGCCACGGGGAAATCTTGGCGATCATCGGACCGAACGGTGCCGGGAAAACGACATTCGTCAACATTGTCAGCGGGGTCTTCGGTCCGAGTAAGGGGCGGGTTCTTCTGGAGGGAAGCGACATCACCGCCTTTTCTCCACAGCGGCGAACCCGCCTCGGCTTGTCGCGTACGTTTCAGATCACCAGCCTGTTCGGCGACATGACGGTCGCCGAACATATGCAATTGGCGGTCAGGGGCGGCGATCCGCACGGCGACGAGCGTGCCGAACTGCTCGAGCAGATGGGGCTGGCGGGGAGTGTGGCGCGTCCGGTCGATACGCTTTCGCACGGCGATCAGCGAATCCTTGAAATGGCGATGGCCCTGGCAACCAAGCCGAAGGTACTGCTGCTCGACGAACCGACGGCAGGGATGAGCGTCGCTGAAACCGACACTATGATCCAACTGATATGCGATCGTCTGCGCGGCAAAGTCGGTGTCATCGTCATCGAACACGACATGAACGTCGTCACGCAAACGAGCGACAGGGTCACGGTGCTCGCTGCAGGCGCCGTCGCCGCTTCCGGGTCACCGGAAGCGGTTCTTCGCGACCCTCTCGTTAAGGAATTGTATCTTGGAAGCGCTGCAGGTCACTAACCTTAGAGCGTATTACGGCAAGGCTCAGGTGCTGCAAGGTCTGGACCTTCGTGCCGAGGCTGGCGCCATAACTGCCATATTGGGGCGCAATGGCGCGGGAAAGACCACATTCCTGAAATCGCTGATGCGTTTGGGGCCGAAGATCGACGGCGAAATTTCCGTTCTGGGAAGGTCGACATCCGGCCTGTCGGCGGATGCGATCGCGCGGCTCGGCGTTGCCTACATGCCGCAGGATGTCAGAGTTTTCGCGCGCCTGTCGGTTCGCGAGAACATCCAGGTGGCGGCCAGGACCGTGTCGAACCCCCGGCCGCTGAGCGAAATATTGGAGGTGCTGCCGGAGGTCGAACCGAAGCTGGATCAACCGGCCGGGACCTTGAGCGGCGGACAACAGCAACTGGTCGGCATCGCGCGCAGCCTGTCGATGCGCTGCCGGCTGCTCTTGATGGACGAGCCCACGGAAGGCCTCATGCCGAGGTTGGTCACGCAGGTCGGCTCGATCCTGCAGCGTCTGGCGGACGAGGGGGTGGCGGTCGTCATCGTCGAGCAGAATGTCGGGCTGATTCTCGAGATCGCCCACGCCATTCATATCGTCGAAAAGGGCATCATCAAATGGCGCGGGACGGCAGACGACGTCGTTTCAGCAAAAATCATCGATCGATACATGGGCGTCAACGTTCTGGACGAGCCCGAAGAAGAGGCAGGTACATCATGAAAGTCGCATTCCTTGGCGCGGGCCTGATGGGCGAACCGATGGCGGGGCATCTTCTGCGCGCCGGGCACGAGGTGTTTGTCGTTGCTCACCGCAATCGCGCGCCGATTCAGCGCCTTGTCGAGCAGGGCGCCGTAGAGGTCGAATCGGTGGCTGCGGCTGCCGCGGCGAGCGATCTCGCTCTCATGATCTTGCCCACGTCGCGTGAGGTAGAGAAAGTACTCTTCGGGGAGAACGGCATCGCGGCGGGAATGGGCCCGAACTATCTCGCAGTCGATATGGGAACCTGCTACCCGGCCGATACCAAGCGCCTGGCCGAACGTTTCACACAATCGGGAGGACGCCTGATCGATGCGCCGGTTACCGGCGGCGTCGAAGGCGCCCGCGATGCCACGTTGTCGATCATGGGGGGCGGGGATCTCGACGCCTTCGAGCAGATCCGGCCCCTCCTTTCGACATTTTCCAGCAATCTTTACCATTTTGGCGACATCGGCGCCGGTCACGCTGCCAAACTGGTCCAGAACATGATCGGTTTCATCGAAGTTGCGGCGGTGGCCGAAGGGCTTGCGCTTGCAAAGGCGTTGAAACTAGACGCTCCGACCTTCTTCCACATGCTCACCAATTCCCACTCCAACAGCCCCATCATCCAGTGGATGGTGCCGAAGGTCTTCGCGGGGCAGTTCGAGGCCGAAGCGCGGCTGGACATTGCCTACAAGGACATGAGCCAGGCGGTGAAGCTGGGCCGCGAGATGACCAGTCTTCCTCTCAACATCGCCAATGCCGCGACGGAAGTGTTTCAGCTCAGCCGTTCCTTCGGTTTCGGAGACCAGGACAGTACCGCGGTGGTTCGCGGACTGGAGAAGTTGCTGGGTGAAGAAATCCGCGTGAGCTCCAGCGAGACCCCGAGCGTGTGATCGCAAAAGCGCACAGGTGGCGAATCAATGACTGATCTTGAACGCAACGAGCCTATGGCGCGCGTGAGGATGCTCGACGAGGCGCTTGTGTCTTCGGGAATGGAGGCTTTTCCGGTGCTTCTGACTGAGGAGCTTCCGCCGGAAGCCGTCCGGGCTTTCCGAAACATGTTTCCAAATCTCAATATTCTGCCGCCGCACGACCAGACCGTTGATGGCGTGATCGAGGCGGCCCGGAACGCCCGGGCCGTCGTCGTCACAGTGAAATACCGTCTGGACAGGAAGTTCTTTCAATCCCTTCCGGGCAGTGTTCAGATCGTAGCGCTCTATTCCTCCGGTCATGACCATGTGGATATAGAAGCCGCACGGGAGCGCGGCGTGGCCGTCGTGAAGCCCGGCAACGTACTGGCCGATTCCGTAGCCGACCTTGCGATCGCGCTCCTGCTCGTGACGATGCGCCGTCTGCTCGACGGCGTCGATCTTGTGCGCAGCGGCGGCTGGACAGGGTGGTCTCCCACCCTGCTTCTCGGCCGTGAACTGCGCGGCCAGGTCCTGGGCATCTATGGAATGGGAAATATCGGCCGCGAGGTGTCGACGCGCGCGCAGGCGTTCGGCATGAACGTTGCCTACAAGAACCGAACTCCGCTTCCGCGCGATATCGAGGGGGGCGCCAGGTTCGTCGCCGACGACAAGGAGTTTCTCGGCGGCTGTGACGTGCTGCTCCTGTCGGCTGCGTCTACGCCGGCGACACGCGTCTACCTGAACGCCGAACGCATTTCCTGGCTCAAGCAGGGAGCCATTGTCTTGAACGTGTCCCGCGGGGACCTGATCGACGATGATGCACTCATTGCGGCGCTGCAGTCGGGCGATGTCGCAGGGGCGGGTCTGGACGTATTCAACAACGAGCCCGCATTGGACGAGCGCTATCTGACGCTGCCCAGCGTTGTCGCCCTGCCGCACATCGGCAGTGCGACGCTGGAAGCGCGTACCGCGATGGCGGACTCGCTCGTCGACGGGATCGAACGGATTCTTCTGGGCCAAACGGTCGCGCAGCAACTGGCTTGACCGCCTATCGCAAACAGCGCGGAATAGACGGGTAGCGACCTGCTTCGGTGCAGGCCCTACCCTCGTGGGCACGGATAGTACGGACCGTGTGTTTTCGAGTGCCGGTAGTCCGCTGTCGCGACCAATTCCTAGCCGCCAGGCGAATTCTCTAGGGAAAGCAGGGTGGAAAGAAACAGGTGGAAGAGTTCTCTTTCGCTGGTGATGTCCAGTTTGTAATAAAGCCGCCAACGATGGTTTTTGACGGTGCCGACCGAAACGCCGAGCTGTTTGGCGATGGCCGCATTCGGTAGACCGACAAACGACAATCGAACGATCTCGGCTTCGCGTGGAGTCAGCTCCTGCTGATTGCAAAACGTATCCAGGACCGCTTCGCCCGAGATGGGCAGTGGTCCGGGTGACCGCCGTTCCACCACAATGAGATGGCCGCCGGGTGCGAGCGAAAAATCGTCGGGCAACTGATCCCAATGCACCACTTGCTGGCTATCGAGCTGCAAGAAGCTCGGGCCGGCGGCGGCGATCTGCTCTTTGATCTGTGGGAGAACCGCAGTCACGGTGGAATTCTGGGACCATGCGTCGTTGGCGTAGGCGATCTCGCCGCGCCGGTCGAGCACCACGAGAGGATTGCTGAAACTTTCGTCAATCGCCTTGCGATTGACCGTTCTGGCCTCAATGAACAGCCGATCCATGTGAAGTTTGTGCAGAGCGTCCAGGGTTGGAAGCAAGGAGTTGGCGATTTCGAAGTCGCGCGGTTCGAAGCGAACGCGATGACGTTCACAGCATAATGCGATCGTAACGCCGCCATAGGCCGGCAGGATCAGCGCGAGCTCGTCGAAGATCGACATCTTGACCAGTTCGGCGAGATAGGTTTCGTCGATCTCGGTCGTGAGCGCGCGCAAGCTGACAACGGTTGGCTCACTGTATGTGCGTGCCAGCTTGTGTAGCGGGTCGACGCGATAGAGTCCGGCCAGGTAATAGGCCACGCCCTCCTCGGTCAGCGCCTGGTTGACGATGAAAGCCGGCCTGTCGAAGGCCGAATAGCGCATGACCAGCCGCTTTCCGCAACGCAGGACATTGCTCAAGAGAAGCGATGCCTTGTTATAGAAACTCTCCGTTCCCACCGCGGCAATCACGTGCGCAAGTTCGGTGAGAAAATCCGGCTTGTCTGTCAGCTTGCCCGGCCGCGGCGCGCTTTCTGTGTGGCTTTTCATTATCGGCTGGTTTCCTGAATTCGCTCAGGCGGCTTGTGCCCTTGGAATACCGCCTGAGCAACACACGCGTACAAAACGTACCGTTTGGGCGCGTGGCGGTTTCCGGAAGCCGATGCCATCGCAATCGAACGGCGTTCCCGGGCAGAAGCGGTCAAGCCGTTGGGCCGACGGCTGTGTCGCGGTCACCACCGTTGCGTGCACGCGCAAAACCAGGCTTTCGTTGTATCGGTTGCATGACCTCTCCTCCCGTGGTGACATGCATTGTGTGAAACTGTGCGCTTTTCGCCAATCGCCCTAGATCGGCGTGCGCAATACACCCTCACGAAGATCAGCAAGCTGGGTGCTCGGCGGCGGGACCTCGCCGTCGTCGGAGCGCGGCGTCGAGCAGCACAAGAGCGCCGTCCCGGTCGATCCGGCCCGGGCAAGGTCGCGCCCATCCGGTCCGACAATGCAACTCATCCCGGTATAGAGAAGGTTACCCTCGGTTCCTGCCAGATTAGCATAGACGATGGTCGTGCCGTTTTCGAGCGCGCGCGCACGCACTAGTGTCGTGGGAACGTCCGTGTATGGCATCATATTGGCGGTGGGGGCGCAGATCAGATCGGCGCCCGCCCTGACGAGCGCCCTGGCAGTCTCGGGAAACTCGATATCATAGCAGATCGCCAGTCCCACCCGCCATCCGCACATCGCCGCCACGCGAACCTCGCCGCCTGGAGCGAACGTTTGCGGTTCGTCGGCGCCAAAGAGGTGGATTTTCCGATAGGAACCGCATCGGTTTCCGGTCTCATCGATCGCTACCGCCGCATTGAAGACCTTGTCGCCGACACGCTCAGGCATCCCGAACACAAGCCCGATCCGGTTCGCCCTCGCGATCTCTGATATCGCCGCCACTGATTGCCCGTCGACGCTTTCGGCGAGGTCATGGAGAGCGGCCTTGCCGATATTGTAGCCGGTCAGGAACAGCTCGGGAAACGTGACCAGCCTGGCGCCGATCATGGCGGCGGCGCGCGCGGCGCGTTCGATCGCGGCAATATTGTCCGGTTTCGATCCGGCGGTCGGCAGCCCCTGATACAAAGCGAGCATGGTGCGAACCTTCCGGCATCGGTGCCTAGGCGAGCGTCCCCGCCAGAGCTTCCAGAACGATCCTTACGGCGAGCCGGCTGGTGATGCCATCGTGATCGTAGGGCGGCGATACCTCCACCATATCCATGCCGCCAAGCCCGCCTCTGCTCAGTTCCGACACTAGCGCGATTGCCTCGCGGGAGGTAAGGCCGCCTGCGGCGGGAACACCGGTGCCGGGAGCGTAGGCGCCGTCGATTGCGTCGATGTCGAATGTCAGATAGACGCTGTCGGTCCCTGTGCCGGCGATCGCGCGGGCTTCCTTGGCAACCGTCTGAGGACCTTTGTCCAGCACCATTTCCAGCGGCATCAGGGTGATCCCCTTCTGCCGCGCATAGTCGAACTCCGCCTTCGGGTTTAGCCACCCGTTGGTGCCGATGATCACGATCTTGGCAGGGTCGAAGCCGGCGTCGACAGCGCGTGCGATCGGGCACGCATGATTGAGCTCTTCGCCGCCGACATCGACGGCGGTATCGAAATGGCTGTCGATGAGTATCAGGCCGGGATTGGCGTAGCGCTTCTTGAAAGCGCGTGCGCAGGCGATGGTGATGGAATGGTCGCCGCCGAAGGTCACCGGCATCGCACCGCCGTTCAGGACTTCGAGGATCATCCGCTCGGCCCGTTCCATGGTCCTCACCGCAGCGCCGGGGATGACCGCGACGTCGCCGCAATCGGCAAACTTGTAGTGATCGGATAGGTCCAGATCGAGATTGGCATTGTAAAACCCGAACTGGTCGCTCGCTTCGCGAAGCGCCCGGGGTCCGTAGTTGGTTCCGGTACGGCTGATGCACATGGCATCCCAGGGAAACCCGATGAAGGCAGCCGTGATTCCCTGTCGTCTCAGCATCTCGGCATCAGCGCGCACGCTAGGCAGTCGCATGAAGGTTCCGCCGGTGCCCGCATGCAGCAAGCCTGCGAACGCGTTCGCGCCGTCGATCGTCGCCTCGGACATGGGCAGTTCCTTCTTCGTCTTGCGGTGGTGTTCGATCATTCGGGTCGAACCGAGCCTTGGCGATTTCGGGCATGCTGGCAATGGTGGCTTCCGTCACCAACGCTGGTCGCAGGCCGCGGCGAAGTGGATCGTCGGCCCGCGTCCCATGGGCGTTCGCAGCAATCGGAGTACGCCGATCGGCGTCTGCGCGAGCCTGATCGTCCGGGTGGCCGATGACGGCGGTCATCATTGTCCTGGTGATGGAACTCGCCAGAATGCCTGCGTACGGTCGTATCGAGGCGATGACGGACGTTCGAGAGGAACCGGCGACGCCGCTGTCGACGGCGGGACGTCGAGCGGCGAGCAGACCGCCTCGGCGGGGTGCAACGTGCGGCGTAGCGGTCGGTTCCTCGGCATCCTATAGGTGCCACCAAAGCGAAAACGATCGGGAGGATTCATCTTATGACCAAGCGTGCGCTCGTTTGCGGAGCCGGTATCAGCGGACTCTCGGCCGGGATCCGCCTGTCCCGGCTGGGATGGGATGTGACCGTGTTCGAGAGGGACAGCGAGTTGCGTACGGCGGGCGCGGGCCTGAATCTCTGGCCGAACGGCGTGCGTGTCTTGAGGACCCTTGGCCTGGGTAGCCAATACGCGGAAATTTCCTCGAGTCTGAATTATTATCGGACGTTTTCGTCGAGCGGAGAAGTTATCGCCGTCGATGATCTGAGGAACTGGGAGGATCGTTACGGCGCGTCGCTGTCCGGTGTTTTCCGGCGGGATCTGAGCCAGATACTCGTCGACGCCCTCGGCCGCGGTCGTCTCCGCCTTGGCCGGCAACTCGTCGGCGTCGAGCAGGGGGATAGCGTCGTGTGCCGCTTCGCCAACGGCGAATTGGCCGAAGGCGACTTGCTGGTGGGTGCAGACGGGATCAACTCGATCGTCCGCAGTTGCGTCTTCGGACAGCACGCGTTCAGTTCGGACGGGCTGGTGCGGTGGCGCGGCCTGTTCGATCTCGCCGATGTCGACGTCGATCCACTCGCGGAGGCCGAAGTGTGGGGGCAGGACGGGCATTTCGGTTATCTCCCCATCGGACACGGACGCGCCTATTGGTTCGCGGCGGCGGACGGGATTACCCAGGATACGGAAGCGGTCGTGGCGCATTTCAGCGGCTGGAAGGGCAGTCCGGTTCCCGACCTGATCGCGGCTACGGATCCCGCCTCGATCATCCGTAGCGACCTCCACGATTTCGTAAGGCCCTTGCCGCATTGGTCCAAAGGGCGTGTTACCCTGGCGGGCGATGCCGCGCATCCGATGCTGCCGGGAATGGCGCAGGGCGCCAATCAGGCGCTCGAGGACATCCAGGCGCTCGGGACCGCTCTTGAGTCATACGCCGATGTGGAAGCGGCGTTGCAGGTTTACGAGCAGGTTCGTATCCCGCTGGTTGCACCAATCGTGCAGTATTCCCGCTCACTCTTCGACTTCGAGGACCAGAACGAATTGACAAGCGGCCATAGGAATCCGCTCTTCGATCGCTACGATCGGTTCGTGGAACGAAGGGAACCCTGATTCAGTGCGGTTCGACCGCGACGACCAGTTCGATCTCGACGGTGATGTTTCCCGGGAGCGATCCCAGTCCGACGGAAGAGCGCGCATGCTGGCCGTTTTCGCCGAATGTCATGATGAGCAGATCCGAACAGCCGTTGATGACGTCGGGATGATGCGTGAAGTCCGGCGTCGCATTGACCATGCCCAGGAGCTTGACCACGCGCCTGACGCGGTGAAGCCCTCCAAGCGCGGCGCGCACGACCGAAAGCAGGTTCATGCCGGTCAGCCGTGCATGCGCGTAGGCCTGTTCGACCGAAACATCGGCGCCCACTTTGCCGGTATGCAGGCGTCCGTCGGCCTCACGCGGCCCCTGGCCGGACAGGAACAGAAGCTCGCCCTCGCGCACATGCGTCAGGAAGTTGCCGATCGGCGGCGGGGGAGGCGGCAGAACGACCCCCATTTGCGCAAGCCGTTCCTCGGGGGAGCGACCGGCCGCCGGGCCGGAACATGCGAGGTTCATCGAAGACTCCATGATTGCCGAACGCAGGGCTTGCGTTGGCCGTGTCCGCGCCAGCGGCGCGGCGGTTGATCAATCAGCATGGTGGCACGCGGCCTCGGCGCCGGACGCAACACGGCGCAGAAGCGGCCGCTCGCTGCGGCAGATGTCGGTCGCGACCGGGCAACGCGGATGGAACGCGCAGCCGGAGGGCGGGTCCAGTGGACTGGGCACCTCGCCGCGCGGTACCTTGAGGCGGCGGTGGCGACGCGACGGATCGGGCTTGGGCACGGCATCCATCAGCGTGCGCGTATAGGGGTGGCTGGGCTGCTGATAGACACGCGCGGTGTCGCCGATTTCCACGATACGGCCCAGATACATCACCGCGACCCGGTCGCTGATGTGCTGCACGATGCCGAGATCGTGCGCGACGAACAGATAGGCGAGACCGAATTCGCGCTGGATGTCCGACATCAGATTGACAACCTGTGCCTGGATCGACACGTCCAGGGCCGATACCGGTTCGTCGGCGACGATCAGAGCCGGGTTGAGCGCCAGCGCGCGCGCGATCGCCAGCCGCTGGCGCTGGCCGCCGGAGAATTTCGACGGCACGTTGCGCATCTGGTCCGGCCGCAATCCGACCTTTTCGAACAGGTCGGCGACCCGCTCGCGCCGCCGCGCGGCGCCGCGCATGCCGCTGACCAGCAGCGGCTCGGCGACGATGTCCTGGGCGCGCTGTCGCGGATCGAGCGAACCGTTCGGATCCTGGAAAATCATCTGCACGCGACGTCGTAACGGGCGGATGCGGCGATGGGACAGGTGGGAGATGTCGATGCCGTCGAGAAGAATCTTTCCGTCGCTCGGCTCAAGCAGCCTGACGATCATCTTGCCGACGGTCGACTTGCCGCAGCCCGATTCGCCGACCAGGCCGAGCGTTTCGCCCGCGGCGATGGAAAAGGAAACGTCGTCGACGGCGTGAACGGTTCGCGCCCTGCCGGCGAGACCGCCGGCTATGGTGAAGCGCTTGCCCAGATTGCTGACCTCAAGCAGCTTGCTCATGCCGCGCCTTTCATCGGATACCAGCAGGCCGCGCGGTGTCCGGGCGCCATGTCGGACAGTGGCGGCCGTTCAACCTCGCATCGCTGCCGGGCTCGCGGGCAGCGCGGCGCGAAGGCGCAGCCGCGGGGCAGGGCCCACAGCGCGGGCACCGTGCCGGGAATTTCGGCAAGACGGCCGCGTTCGGTGGCGCTGCCGGCCTCGGCGATATGCGGGATCGAACCGAGCAGGCCGTGCGTGTAGGGGTGCTGCGGGGCGGCAAACAATCTTTCGGTCGTCGTCTCCTCGACGATCCTGCCGGCATACATGACGGCCACGCGGTCGGCCGTTTCGGCGACGACGGCCAGATCGTGGGTGATCAGGATCGTCGCGGCGCCGACGGCGGCCTGCAGGTCGCGGAACGTTTCCAGAATCTGGGCCTGGGTGGTCACGTCCAGCGCCGTGGTCGGCTCGTCGGCGATCAGCACATCCGGATCGCAGGCCAGTGCGAGCGCGATCACCACGCGTTGGCGCATGCCGCCCGACATTTGATGCGGATAGTCGTCGAAACGCCGCTTCGGATCGGGTATGCGCACCTGTTCGAAGATCTCTTCCACGCGCCGTCTGGCGGCGGCGGCGTCGAGCCCCTTGTGCAGGCGCAAAGCCTCGGCGACCTGCGGGCCAACGCGCATCGACGGATTGAGCGATGTCATCGGTTCTTGGAAGATCAGGCCGATGCGGTTTCCCCTTATCGAGCGCAGGCTGGCTTCGCTCGCCGCGGCAAGGTCGAGTTCGTCGAACAGGATGCGGCCCTTGCTGATCCGCGCGACCGGTTCGGGCAAGAGTCGCATGATCGCGAGGGCGGTCATGCTCTTGCCCGAGCCCGATTCTCCCACCAGCGCAAGCACTTCGCCGCGCGCGACGGTGAAGGACAGATCGCTTACGGCATCGAATGTGCGGTCCCGGGCAGACAGTTCCACGGTCAGGTGCTGGATCGAGAGAAGCGGCGTCATCCGGTGCCGTCCCGCCCGGCGAGCGCCGGTATGAGCGCGACCGCGTTGTCGCGCAGGATGGCGCGTCGATCCCGATCCGAAAGATAGTCGGCGTAGTGGGTGAAGTAGGTGAGCGACTGCGCATAGGTGCAGTAGCGGTCGACATTCGGCGCGTCGGAGCCCCACAGGAAGCGCTCCGCGCCGAAGCGCTCGACCAATTGGCGGATATGAAGGTGCGCGCGCGGGTAGGGGTAGTCCTGCCGCCCGCCCCAGGCGATCGGGTAGAGAATTTCGGCAGAAACCGGCGCCTGGGAAAGCAGTGTGTCGATCACGGCGGGAAGCGTGAGACGATCCTGGTCGTCGGCATAAAGCGATGTCGGCACGCCGTGAACCAGAACATGGCGAATGCCGGGAAAGCGCTCCACGATGCGTTCCAGATGGCGCATCTCGTCTTCATAGGTGCCAACCGGCGAGTTTGCCGACTGGACCCAGAACACCGGCAGGCCGCTCTGCTCGATGAAGCGCCAGAAGGGGTCGTAGACGGCGTCGGAGTGCATTGGCCGGTAGCCGCTGCGAAACAGCCCCGTCGTGGTAAAATAGACGCCTGCCATCTTCAGACGACCGATCTCGTCGGCAAGGCGCTGCAGTTCCTCGTCGGTATAGGCGAAGGCCTCCTCGACCTGGGCAAGGCCGACAAAGCGGCCGGGATGGGCGCCTGCCGCGGCGGCAAAATCCTCGGCCAGATTGCCGTAGATATGGTCGTTCTGGAGAATCGCGGCCGCAACACCGGCATTGTCCATGAACGCCAGCAGCTTTTCGGCGCTCATCGACAGGTCGTCCATCCAGGGTGGCAGGAACTGAACGAAAAAATCCTCGCCGCCGCTCGTCCATTCGAAACGGCCGAACCGCCCGGCCCGGAAGGCGCAGTCGCGCCGGCCCGCAGGTGACGGGTCGGTCTGGTTCCACAGCATGCGCTCGGTGACCAGGGAGCCGTCGCGGGTTTGGCGGTAGGGCTGGTTTCCATGCATGTGCATGGCGCGCTGCTGGTGCAGCCGGTGCGTTTCAACGTCGGGAAAACCGGCAGCGCCGGCGGCCGGCGGGAAGATGTGGGCGTGGCAATCAATGATGCCGAAATCCATTGTGGATACCGTCATGAGCTTGAACCTGGATCGAACACGTCGCGCAGACCGTCGCCGAAGGCGTTGAAGGCGAGAACGAGGAGGGAGATGGCGATGCCCGGGGCGATCACGAGGTGCGGCGCCATGGTCAGATATTCCCGACTGGCGCCGAGCATGGTTCCCCATTCGGGCGCGGGTGGCTGGACGCCGAGCCCGAGGAAACCCAGCGCCGAGCCGATCAGCACCGCCTGGCCCGCATTGAGGCTGAGTTCGATGATGATGACAGTCGCCGCGTTGGGCAGGATGTGGCGCAGGAGGATTCGCGTATGGCTCATGCCCACGGTGATTGAGGCGGCGACGAAATCCTCCTCGGCGAGTTCGATCACCCGGCCCCGGACGAGCCGTGCCAGCGGCGGGATGAAGCTCGCCGTGATGGCGATGGTGAGACCGGTTGCGCTGGAGCCGGCAACCGAGGCGATCGCGATCGCAAGCACGATGTTGGGCACTGTCAGCAGGAGGTCGATGATCCCGGTGACCAAGCGGTCGGTCACGCCGCCGAAATAACCGGCTATGGCGCCCAGCGCGACCCCGCCAATGCCGGCGAAAAACACCGAAGCGAGCGCGATCGACAGCGTATAGCGCGTGCCGACGATGATGCGCGAAAGGATGTCGCGACCGACATTGTCGGTGCCGAGAAGGTGGGCCGCCGAGGGCGGCTCGAGCATCGCGAAAAGGTCCTGGGCGTTGGGATCGTGCGGCGCCACGGCCTCGCCGAAAAGTGCCAGCAGTGCGAAGACTGCCAGCAGACTCACGCCGAGCCACAGGAACACGTTGACGCCTCGCCGCCGCCGCCTTGCCGGCCGTGCCGGCGTCACCTCATGCATAGCGCAACCTCGGATTGACGAAGCGATAGATGATCTCGACGGCGATGTTGATGACGAGGAAGGATACGACGAAAATCAGCGCGATCGCCTGAACGAGCGTGTAGTCGCGCACCGAGACCGCCGTCAGCATCAGGTCGCCGATGCCCGGCCATGCGCAGAGCCTTTCGATGACCACCGACCCGCCGAGAAGATATCCCGTCTGAAGGCCGATCACGGTAACCGTCGGGATCATCACATTGCGCAACACGTGTCCACGCAGCACGCCGTCATGGGAGAGACCCTTGGCGCGCGCGGTGCGTACGTAGTCCTTGCGCAGTTCCTCAATCACGACGCCCCGCGTCATCCTGGCCACCAGCGCGATCAGCCGCGCGGCGAGCGCGAGCGTGGGAATGACCAGCGATGCGGGTCCCGCCGCGCCGAAACTGGGCAGCAGCCCGAGATTGACCGACAGGAAGGCGATCAGCAGCATACCGAGCCAGAAATTCGGCACCGCGAGAAGGCCCACGACGGTGAACGAGATCAGGTAGTCCGGCCATCGATTGCGGAAGGCGGCGGCGACGATGCCGGCGGGTATGCCCGCAAGGATGGTTAGCACGATGGCCGATACCGTCAGGGCGACCGTGGCCGGCAGTCTGTCTACGATATGGGGAAGCGGGTTGCCGCGGAAGGTGGTGGAATAGCCGAAATCCCCGACGGCGAGGCCCGCGAGATGCTTGAGATATTGTTCCGCCAGGGGGCGGTCGAGGCCGAGCCGGATGCGCACCGCCTCGATCTCTTCCTGGGTTGCGGTGGCTCCGGCGACGAAGGCCGCCTCGTCGCCGGGCACCGACTTGAAGATGATGAACAGGATCGTCACGACTCCCAGCACCACCAGGGGAATCATCGCAAAACGCTTGACGAGGAACCTGAACATCGTGCCGCCGGTCGTTATGCCTTGGAGGCGTTGCGCAATGTCGTGAAGACGATCGGCAGCACGCCCAGACCGGAGACGGACTTGCCGGCCGCCGACACGTTCTCGTTGATCTGTAGCCAAAGATAGGGCGCGTCTTCCCAAATCAGCGCCTGGGCCTCGCCGAGCGCGTCGAGGCGTGCGGATTCCTCGGGCGCGCTGCTGGCCGTCTCCAGAAGCGCGTCGACCTTTTCGTTGCGGTAGCGGGCGATGTTCCAGACATCCGGCTTGCCGTTGTCGTCGGCGTTCGACTTGAACAGCGAGGCCAGGTGATAGGTGCCGGATGCGTTGGAGGGATTGAACCCGAACATCGCCATGTCCCAGGCGAGGTTGGCCTTGTCCTGGCGCAGGTGATCCCAGTAGGCGCCCTTCTCGATCTTGTTGATCGCGGCGTCGACGCCGACCTGTCGCAGCGAGGCCGCGACGATTTCCGCCACTGCGACGTCGCCCGGGAACAGACCGTCCGGCGCGAAGAAGGACAGGCTGAGCCTCTCGCCGTCCTTTTCCAGGATGCCGTCGGCGCCCGCGCTATAGCCGGCCTCGGCGAGCAGGGCTTTGGCCTTGGCCTGATCGAACACGGTTTCGCCCACCGTCCTGTGGCCGATGGCGTCGAAGGCCAGCGGTGAATCGGGCGCCTTGGCGAAGCCGAAGAAGACCCGCTCGGCGATCGTCGCCACGGGAACGGCGAGATTGAGCGCCTTGCGCACCTTCACGTCCTGCAAGGCGGGCCGGGTGAGATTGAAGGCGAGACCGATCGGGCGCAGACCCGGGCGGCGTGCGATCTCGATGTCGGCATTGCCGGAGAGCTGGCCGACCAGATGCACCGGCACGGCGTCGATGACGTCGACCGCTCCGGTGGTCAACGCGTTGATGCGCGTTGCCGGTTCGGCGATGAAGCGGAAGACGATTCCAGACGCGCCCGGCGCGCCGCCCCAGTATCCGTCATAGGCCTTGAGCACCAGTTCCTGTCCGGCGTTGAAGGAGTCCAGCCTATAGGGGCCCGCACCGACCGGGTTCTGGGCAAAGCCGTCCTCGCCGAACTTCTCGATCGCGGCCGGCGAAACGATCGCCCCGGAGCCATGGGCGAGCGTGTTTGGCAGCTGCGCAAAAGGCGCCGACATGCGGATGACGATCGTGGTGTCATCGACCATGTCGACACCCGAGATCGGGTCCCAGAGCGGCCTGTTGGTGGTGTTGATCTCCTTGTTCATCATCCGCTCGATGTTGAACTTGACGGCTGCCGCGTCGCAGGGGGTTCCGTCATGGAAGGTGACACCGCCGCGCAGCTTCAACTCGCAGGACTGGAGATCTTCGCTCATGCGGTAGGATTCGGCGAGCTGCGGCACGATGGTCATGTCCGCATCGAAATCCAGCAGCCGGTCGAAAAGCACGAGCGCCGCCTCGTACCCGCCGGGATAGCCCGTGAACGCCCCGTGCGCCGGATCGAGCGTCAGCACGGCGGTGCTCTGGCCGAAGGTGATGACACCCTGGCTTGTCTGGGCGAAAGCCCGAAGCGTCGTTGCCGGCAGTGCCGACAGGAGCATGGCGCCTGCCGCGCCGGTGAGAAGTGTTCTGCGTTGCATGACTATTCCCCTTTTCTTCGTTGACATTGCCGGGTGCGGACTTTGCGCGTCGCGCGTCAAAGCCATAATTCGTTCCAGGTGAAGATCGCCGGTGTGCCCCCGGTATGGACAAACACCACCACGTCGTCGCTTGCGAAGCGGCCCTCGCGCACATGCGCGACCAGGCCGGCGGCCGCCTTGCCGGTATAGATGGGGTCGAGAATGATACCCTCGGTTCGGGCGAACAGGCGCACGGCCTCGTTGCCGGCCTCGCTCGGGATGCCGTAACCCTCGCCGACGAAATTGTCGAAATTGACCACGTCCTTTTCGTCGACGGTTACATCCAGTCCGATGGCCGTGCTGGTCTGGTTGGCGATGGTTGCGGTGCGCGAGGGAATGTGGAACTCGTCCGTGGCGGTCACGCCATGCATGGCGAAGCGCAGGTCGAGCAGTTTTTGGGCCAGAATCATGCCCGCCTGCCCCTTGCCGCTTGACGACATATAGATGCAATCGGGCGTCTTTCCGAGTGCGTCGAGCTGCTCGACGATCTCCAGCGTCACTTCCAGATAGGCAACGGCGGAGGCGACGTCGAACATCGGGTTGTCGTTGAGGATGTGCGGGCGTCCGCCGCCGGCACGAACATCCGCGGCCAGATGGTCGAGCATCGTGCGCTGTTCGTGGACGTCGGCGGCGAAATGAACCTCGGCGCCCAAGAGATAGTCGACCAGAAGATTGCCCTGGATCGTGTCGGGCCGACGCCCTTCCAGCACGAGGATGGTTCGCAGGCCCAGCTTGTTGCAGGCGCCGACGGTCTGGCGTGCCGAATTCGATTGCAGGTCGAGACCGACGATGACGGTGTCGGGCTCGTCCTTCATCGCGTGGGCGAGCCGGAACTCGAGGTTGCGCAGCTTGTTGCCGCCGAGCGCCACTCCGGTCAGATCGTCGCGCTTGACGAAGATGCGCGGACCGCCGAGCACGCGGGAAAGGTTTCCGGCTTCCTCGAGTGGCGTGTTCTTGAGCGCGATATCGAGGCGCGGCAGCGTCGCGATAGATTGGCGGATGCGCGCATGGATCTCGGACAAGCCACTCATCTCAACCTCACCGAAATCCCCTTGTCGGCAACGCTCGCCCCTTGTCGGAAGGCGGCGGATTGCGCGTCGCTCACGATCAATTTTGTCCTGTATACAAGACAGTTGTCTTGTGTTAAAGACAGAATAGCATTGACGGAGAAATACGCAAGTGGAGCAGGACGTGGGGACTGATGCCGAAGGGCGGGCGTCGCGCACGCGCCCCGCGACTCGACGGGAACGCAGCGTCGATCGCATCGTGCAGATTCTGGAGTTTCTGCATGGTCACGGCGAGGGTATCCGCATCGGGGCCCTGGCAAAGGCTTTGGGCGCGCCGCGTTCGTCGATCTATACCGTGGTCAACGACCTGACCGAGGCAGGCCTGCTCGAGGTGTCCCCGGACGACGCGCGCATCTTTTTTGGCAAGCGGATGTATCTCTACGGTCTAAATTATATCCGCGAGAATTCGCTCGCCAAGCGCGCGCGCGCGGAGGTCGACCGCCTGGCGAAGGAAACCGGCGAGACCTGCGAGTTCTGCATGTTGCAGACCGGCCGCTACACCATCATGCATATGTGTCCGGGCACCCGTCCGTTCCGCATCAGTTCCGCCGTCGGTCTGCAGATTCCGATCCCTTGGACGGCGTCCGGGCGGCTCCTGCTCGCCGGACACAGCCGCGCGGAGATCGAGGCGCTCATCGCGCCGGAGGATCTGATGCTGCCCGATGGGCGCCGGATCATGATCGATGATTTCATCGAGGCCATCGCGCAGTCCCGGAAGGACGGCTTTTGCCTGACGAAGGGACTGGTTGACGCTTTCACGCAATGCCTGGCCGCCCCGATCTACAATGCCGAGGGGCATGTCGAAGCCACGATCTGCCTGGTGCTGCCGATCGATTTGTCCGACGATCAAACGGCCGCGCTGCGCGACCGGCTCTTGCGGAGCGGGCAGTCGTTGTCGACGCGATAGAAGGTGCGTTCTTTACGCCGCCCGGCTTCGAAGACGAGTGGTTCTAAGGCGTGTCGGTCAATACCGTCGCGCGTTTGGGCGCGCCGCCCAAAAGTCGCGTGATGGAGGATGCTGCGCGCAGAACCGCCTGCTCGATCCCGGCGTCATGGCCGGCGGCGGGATCGGCGGAGTTGACTTGGGTGACGTTGATGGCCGCGACGACCTTGCCCTCGATGTCGCGTATCGGGGCGGCGACGCTTGCGGCGCCCGTTTCGAAATTGCCGATCTGCGAGACTGTGTCGGATTGCCGGTCGCGCCGCCATTGGGCGAGGAGTTCGCCGAGCGATCGCGGTGTCGGGCCGGACGCGTTTGGGTAGGCCTCTTCGCGATAGAGCCTGATTACACTCGCCTCGTCCAGAGCGGCCAACAGGACGCGTCCCATCGTCGTCGCGGCGGCAGGCAGGCGGCTGCCGACATGAACGATGCTGACAAGCCCGATATGGCTCGGAACCCTGAGCATGTAGAGCACGTCGCGCCCGTCGCGCACGCCAAGATGGGCCGACCAGTCGGTGGCGTCTCGCAATTTCTCCAGTTCCGGAAGCGCGATCTCCACCAGTTCCCGTGTCGCGAGATAACCGTAGCCGAGCCGCAGTACGGCCGGTCCGAGCATGTAATGCCCGCGCTGTGCGTCATGCAGAAGATAGCCGTGATGGGCCAGCGTATAGACCGCGCGGAACGCGGCGGAGCGTGTGGTTCCCAGCCGGCGGGCGATGTCGGAGAGCGACATCTCGCGGCACTCGGGCGTAAAGGCCCGAAGCACTTCCAGACCCCGTATCAAACCGGGAACGAGATATTTGTCCTCGGCTGGCCTGGACACGGCATCGACCCCTTCTGTTTTATCCATAAAACGTTGTCTAGCAAGTAAAACGGCAGCGATCTAGCGTGTCGGTGGGTCGAACACAGAGGAACCGCCATGACAATTCACGCGACGCCCACCACCGGACTTGCCGATGAACTCGCCGCCCATACCGGCCGCTTCACGGACAAGACGTTTGACTGGAACGCCTTCCCGTCCAATGCCGGTTTCGACGAACTGGCGCGCGCTCAGATGCGCTATATCGGCGCCGGCGGCTCGCCCAAGGTCGGCGACACGTCGACCCTGAAGCCGGACCATTTCACCCTGAGCCTGATCTACAAGCAGCCCGGCAGATATGCCGCCTGCCACAGCCACGAGATCGAGGAGAGCTTCCTGATCATCGACGGTGCGCTGATCGTCGGCTGGGAGAAGGATGGCGAGGTGGTCGAAGTGAATCTCGGCCCAAAAGACATGATCCTGAATGCCCGCGAAATCGGACACGGTTTCCGCGTCGATGGCGTTGAGCCGGTGTTGATGTCGATTTCCGTCGATGTCGGCAAGCCGTTGCCGCCCGTCTATCACTATCATCCCAGGGAGCATCCGAGCGAGCTCGCGCGCAGTTTTGGCGCGGAGCCCGGCAAGACCCTGCCGTTTGACCGCAACGGCGATCATCCGCTGCAAAAACTGATGAGCCGCTATGTCGTGCGCCATAGTGAACTTCCGACCGTTTGGGAAAAAGTAGGTTTTACCCGCAAGATCTATGTCGGGCCGGGCGGAATCGAGCACGATACGTGTCGCAAGGAGATGCTGGGCATCCCTTCCGGTGTCGGCATCAAGCCGATCGTCCGCGATGTTGAGGATGCGTATTTCGTGCTCGAAGGGTCTCTCGTCGTCGGTTGGGAGGAAAACGGCCAGAGGGTCGAAATCGAGCTTGGGCCGCGGGATCTGGTCAAGACTCCCGCCGGCCGCGGGCATTGGTTCCGCAACAATTCCGCGGCGCCGGCCACCGTCTGGTCGGTAATTGGCACCGCCGAACACGACACCGTCGTGTACGAGGCCGCGTAAGCGCGCGGCCAACGAGCCCGGGTCTGGCCGTCGCCCATCCCCGGCGCGGTCGAACCCGGGGCGTGGCTGCTTCCGGCGCGGGATCGGGGTCGATCATTGTGGTCAGATGTGCCGTCAGTCGGCCACCGTGTCCGCGCGTACCGGAATAATCCGCGTTGACTCCCCAAAGCAGTTGGGGCAATTTCACAATGAACATAATGTTCATATAAGAACACACGAGCAGGCATTGCGATGGACGCTCTCAGGAACTGGCTCTGGCAACGGGTTCAGGATGCGGCCCGGCTTGAACGGGCCTATCGGGTTCGCGGCAGGGCGCTGGACGCCGGTGAAGCCGGCTTGGCCGATGCGCTGATGCGGGCCATGCAGGCGGCGAGCCGGATGTTGCCTGCTTTGCCGAGCGACGGCCCGAACCGGGGTGGTGGTGCCGCCATCCAGGCGCGCGGCATCTGGCCGAAGACGGGCGCGGCGGCACTGGCGCTCAGCCCCTCGGTTTCGAGGCGCATCCTCTTTGTCGCTTGCGGCGCCGTTTGCCTATTGTCGTTTGAGGGGAGCCTGGCGCTCACCGGGCACGGTGTGCAGCCCGATAACGGCTTTGTCTTTGGTTGAGGCGACGATGGCGTTCGAAAAACATGTCCGCGGTCGTCTCGAATATCTGGAAAGGCCGGCGCCGCAGGGCGCGGTGTTGGTGCTGCTGCACGGAATCGGCTCCAATGCCGCAACATTCGAGCCGCTCCTGGCCCGCCTGCCAAGAAGTTGGCGCGTGATAGCGTGGAACGCGCCGGGTTATTGCGGCTCGGCTCCGCTCGATGTCGAGTGGCCGCTGGCGAGCGATTATGCCGAAGCGCTCAAGCGGCTGTTCGACCATCTTTGTCTCGATCGCGTGTTTCTCGCCGGCCATTCGCTGGGTTGTCTGATCGGCGCGGCTTTCGCAGCGGCCCATCGCGAGCGCGTCGGGCGGCTCCTGCTCAGTTCCCCGGCGCTCGGGCACGGCGTGCCGCGCGGTTGTCAGCTCAGCGCCGCCGCCCAGGCGCGCATCGATGATCTCGACGCATACGGGCCGGATGGTTTCGCCCGACGGCGGGCGCCGCGGCTGGTTTACGCGCCGCAGGCGAATACGGCAATCGTGGACCAGGTCCGTGATGGCATGGCGCGGGTGCAGAGTCCCGGCTATGGGCAGGCCGCCCGCATGCTTGCGGCCGGCCGACTGCTAGACGATGCGGCGCGACTGCAGGTGCCGACCGACGTGATCGTCGGCGCCGAAGATGTTGTCACGCCGCCGGAATACGCGCGTCGGGCCCACGCCGCGATCAAGCCGGCTTGGCGCGGTTCGTTTACCCTCGTGCCCGCCGCCGGGCACGCCCTTTACCAACAGGCGCCCGCAGCATTCGTCGCCGCGCTCGAGGCGCTGGCTGAAACTGTCGACGGACATTTTGAGAGGAAACGACGATGACCGACACCGTTCGCGTCGGCCGGCTGCGTGGCATCATGATGCGCGGGCCCGGCATTACCAAGACCCTGCCCTTTTACCAGGATATGTGGGGGCTCAGCCTGGCTCATGCCCAAGAGGGCACGGCGCTGCTGCGCGGCACCGGCAGTGAACCGTTCCTGTACGGTTTGAAGGACGGCCCGGTCTACGGCATTGAATATGTGCATTTCGCAATGCCGGACCGCGCCTCGATGGATGCGCTGCACCGTCAGGTGGTGGCGCGCGGCGGTACCGTGCTTGGGCAGCCGGGACCGTTCGACGATTATGCGGGCGGCTACGGGTTCGAGATCCTCGATCCTGACAGCCGGCGTCTACGGTTTCGTACCGAGGCGCTGAGCCTCGATGAAGAGACCGAATGGGCGAAGCCGCGCAAGGTCAGCCACGTCGTGCTGAACACGCCGGACATGGACGGCGTGCAGGACTTCTACGTCCATGTGCTGGGCTTCCGCGTCTCCGACTACTCCGCCGACCAGATGGTGTTTCTGCGCTGCAATTCCGATCATCACTCGATCGCTCTCGTGCGCGGCGATTACCCCAGCGTCAATCACGTTGCCTTCGAGATGCCGTCGATCGACGAGTTCATGCGCGGTATCGGTCGTATGAAGCAGAAGGGGCACGTGCCAACCTGGGGACCGGGCCGCCACGGACCGGGCAACAACCCCTTCGCCTATTTCGTTTCGCCCTCGGGCTTTGTCATCGAGTTCACCTCCGAACTGCAGCAGATCGACGAGGCGACCCACGAAGCCCAGGTCTGGCCGCGCGACAAGCCTGACGCGATGGACCGGTGGATGACGGCCGGCCCGCCGACGCCGGCCCAGCGCGCGGTGATGCAGGGTCGTCCCGATCCAGGCTTTCCCGAACTCGCTCCCACCAGGAGTGACGCCTGATGGATTTTGGCTATGACGGTAAGGTGGCGGTGGTCACAGGCGGCTCGTCCGGCATCGGCCTTGCCACCGTCGAGATGCTGTTGCGGTCAGGCGCCAGCGTGGCGCTGTGCGCCCGTACTGAAAGCCGGCTGAACGATGTGGCGTCGGTTCTCGTGCGCGACCATGGTGAAGAGCGCGTCATGGCGCGCGCCCTGTCGGTGCTCGAACCGGACGCCGTAAAGGCGTTCGCCAGCGAGGTCGAGGCGCGCTTCGGGCGCTGCGACCTGCTCGTCAACAATGCCGGCCAGGGACGTCTGTCGACCTTCGCCGAAACCGGCGACGACGACTGGCGCGCCGAATACGAGTTGAAGCTGTTCAGCCAGATTCATCCCACGCGCGCCTTTCTGCCGATGCTGCGCAGGGCCAAAGGCGCGATCGTTGCCGTCAACTCGCTGCTTGCCTACCAGCCGGAACCACACATGGTGTGCACCTCGTCGGCACGCGCGGGTGTGCAGAACCTGATCAAATCGCTGAGCGTCGAGTTGGCGCCAGACGTGCGGGTGAACTCGATCCTGCTCGGGCTCGTCGGCTCGGGACAATGGTCGCGACGCTTCGCCGAGCGCGAGGACCAGAGCCAGAGCCGGGCGGACTGGTACGCGGCGCTGGCGGCCAAAAAGGGCATTCCGCTCGGCCGTCTCGGCAGGCCCGAAGAGGCGGCTGCGGCAATCGCTTTTCTTGGCTCGCCGGCGGCGAGCTACATCACAGGCGCCCAGCTTGAAGTATCGGGCGGCCTGTCTCGTTACATTTGAAGGATACGGGATGAAACTCGAAACTATGACAGTCTCCGAAACGGTCGGGGATTTCATTGCCCGCTATCTCGCAGAGATCGGCGTCACCACGGTGTTCGGGGTGATCTCGATTCACAACATGCCGATTCTTGATGCCATCGCCCGTCAGGAACGCATCCGCTTCGTGCCGGCGCGCGGCGAGGCGGGAGCCATGAACATGGCCGACGCCTATGCACGCGTATCGGGAACGCTCGGCGTGTGCCTGACCTCGACAGGGACCGCGGCCGGCAATGCGGCCGGCGCGCAGGCCGAGGCGCTGACGGCTGGGTCGCCGGTCCTGCATATCACCACGCAGGTCGATCTGGAGTTTGCAGACCGTGACCGCGCGGCGATTCACGATGTGCCGAGGCAGCCGCAGATGCTGCAGGGCATCTCCAAGGCGGTGTTTCGCATGTGGGACGCCAACGGGGCCGTCGGCGTGCTGACGGCGGCGTGTACGGCGGCGCTGTCCGCTCCCACGGGGCCGGTCAGTCTCGAGATCCCGGTCGACATCCAGCGAAAACCTGCGCGCGGGCCTGCCCGGGTTCACAAACCGCAGCCGGCGCGGCCGGTGGCGCCTGAAACGGTGCTCGATGAGATCGCCGCGCTGGTCATGGCCGCGAAACGTCCGCTCCTTTGGCTTGGCGGCGGCGCGCGCGGCGCGGAAAAGCAAGCCACGGAGTTGATGCGTCGCGGCTTCGGCATCGTCACCTCCACCAACGGGCGCGCGGTCGTGTCGGAAGCCTCTCCGGCAAGCCTTGGCGCTTTCAACATGACGCCGGAGGCGTCTGAACTCTACGCAAGCTGCGATCTGATGATCGTGGTGGGGTCGCGGCTGCGCGGCAACGAAACGCGCAACAACAAGATGCCGCTGCCGAGTCCGCTGATCCAGGTGGACGCCGACGCCGCGCAGGGCGGCCGCAATTATCCAGCCGACGTCTTCGCGCATGGCGATGCCGCCGACACGCTGGCGCGTCTCATCGAGCGCTTGCCCGCGGCGCTCGACGTCGATGCCAATCTCTCCTTCGACATCGCCAGAGCGCGGGCGCAGTCCGAAGGACGCATGCGTGATGTGCTTGGTCCCTACCGGGTCGTTGCCGACACGCTGGCGGAGCGGGTGTTTGCAAACGGCCATCCCTGGGTCCGCGATGTGACGATTTCCAACTCGACCTTCGGCAATCGGTATGTACGTATCGCCGCTCCCAACCTTGGCGTTCATGCCTTGGGCGGCGGCATCGGCCAGGGCGTGGCCATGGGGGTCGGCGCAGCCTTGGCGACGTGCCGGGGCAAGGCCGTCACGCTGCTTGGCGACGGCGGCGCCATGCTCGGGCTGGCCGAAATGATAACGGCCGTCGATGAGCGGGCGCCGCTGGTCTATCTGCTGATGAACGACAAGGCCTATGGCGTGATCCAGAACATCCAGGACGCGCAATACGGAAGCCGTCGGCACTATTCGGCGCTTGCGACACCCGATTTCGCCGCCTTTTGTCAGTCGATCGGACTGCCGCACCAGCGCGTCGGCGATGTCGACGGCTTCGCCGCGGCGTTCGATGAGGCCGTTGCGACCGAAGGACCGTGCCTGATCGAAATCGACATGTGCGCCATTGGCCCGTTCGCTGAAGCGTTTGCCGGGCCACCCGCGGGCGCGGCCGGCAAGAGCGGATGAGGCGATGCGGCACGCAACGATCGGATCTGGCGCCGTTGCGGCGCGCATGTCCGAAGCGCTGACTGTGTCGGGTCTTGAGACAATCACCACCAGGCCGGGCGCTGCTTTCGCCTGCGGGCGGGTGGGCACGCGGGCGATCCGCGATTGGAGGCGGGTATGATCGAAATGCCGCAGGGCAAGCTCTATGTGGGCGGGGAATGGGAAGAGGGAAGCGGTCCCGAGATAAGCTCGGTCTTCCCGGCAGACGGAACCGTCAACCGCGTTTTGCGCGGCGCCAGCATCGCCGACGGCGAACGCGCTATCGAACGGGCGATCAAGGCGCAGGCCAATCCCGAATGGCGCGCCCTGAAGCCGCATGAACGGGCTCGCATTCTTTACGCGATCGCCGATGGCATCGAGGCGAATGCGCAGCGCATTGCACATATACAAAGCCGCGACACCGGCAAGACACTGCGCGAAACGGCGGCGCTCGCCGGCTCGGCGGCCGGGACGTTCCGCTATTTCGGAGCGGTGCTGGAAACGTCGGACGAGGCGCTGACGGTCCGTCGCGGCGATGCGCTGACAATGTCGATCCACCAGCCGCTCGGGCTGGTGGCGGCGATCACGCCCTGGAACTCGCCGATCGCCTCGGATGCGCAGAAAGTCGCGCCCGCGCTGGCCGCCGGCAACGCGGTGTTGCTCAAGCCCGCTTCCTGGTCGCCGCTTGTCTCGCTCGAGCTTGCGCGCATCATCGAGGCGGCGGGGCTTCCGAAGGGATTGTTTTCGGTGCTGCCGGGCTCGGGCGGCGAGATCGGAAACCTGCTGGTCGAGCATCCGGCCATCGCCAAGGTGAGCTTTACAGGCGGTACCGCGACCGGCCGGGCGCTGGCCTTGAAAGCCGCGCGCAAGCTCATGCCGGTATCCCTGGAACTCGGCGGCAAGTCGCCAAGCATCGTGTTTGCCGACGCCGACATCGAGCAGGCACTGGCCGGCGTTCTTTTCGGCATTTTTTCGTCCTCGGGCCAAAGCTGCATTGCCGGCGCACGCCTTTTTGTCGAGCGCCCGATCTACCGGGAGTTCGTCGAGCGGCTGGTGGCGGCGACCAAACGCTTGAAGGTCGGTCATCCATTCGAGACCGATACACAGGTTGCGCCTTTGGTCCACGTCGATCACCGCGACAGCGTTGCCGAGCATGTGCGCAGGGCGCGTGAGGACGGCGCCGAGCTGCTTGCTGGCGGATCTGCGCCCGCAGGAGCGGAATTCGCGCAGGGCGCCTACTATCTGCCGACCGTCCTTGCCGGCGTCGCCAACACGGCCAGGATCTGCCGCGAGGAAGTGTTCGGGCCGGTTCTGGTAGTTCTTCCGTTCGACGACGAAGCCGATGTCATTTCCCAGGCAAACGACAATGAATACGGCCTCGCCTGCGGCATCTGGACCCGCGACTTTCCGAAAAGCTGGCGCGTCGGCACAGCCATCAACGCCGGTACGGTCTGGGTCAATACCTACAAGCAGTTCTCGATCTCGACCCCGTTCGGGGGCGAGAAGGAAAGCGGCATAGGGCGTGAGAAGGGGCGTGACGGCATCCGCGCCTACATGGCGCAAAAGGCGTTCTACACCGATCTCTCAGCCGCGCCGCACCCCTGGGCGGCGGCGACGGTGCGCGCCTGATGATCCGACGATTGCCGCCGCGCCGGAAAGCCGCCGTCGCGTCAAGATCGGCTCGCGCGACGCCATGTCGGCCCCGTTCGCGGACGGCCTTGACTGCGGTGCATGCGAGCCGGCAATGCGCCCTATCGAGCGATGCGTTCGCGCGCGTCCACGCCTGTTGCTACAGTTGATCGGCCGAAAAGCCTCGATAGCCAAGCGCTTCCGACATGGCGCGCGCCGTGGCCTTGAGACTTTGCTCGATGCGAAGCGTCTGCGGGTTCTCGGTGGTGAAGATGCTTGCATGACCCGTGACGTTGACGGCGCCCACGGCACGCCCCTGATGATCGTGGATCGCGACGGCCGCCGATCCGATCTCCGGCTCGAAATTGGCGACGCTCCAGGACATGCCGCGTGCGCGGTCGGCACCAAGCTGGGCTTCAAGGTCGGCCAGCGTGGTCGGGGTTTTGGACGAGAACACTTCCATGTCGTGGTCGGCATAAAGCGCCCGCAGCGTGGCAACAGGCAGTTCGGAGAGCAAGATGCGGCCGATCGTGGTCGCATGAGCCGGCAATCTTGTGCCCTCGCGTACCGTGCTTGCGAGGTGCGAATTGGGTGTCTCGCGGGCGAGATAGACGATCTCGCGGCCCTCGAGCACGCCCAGATGCGCCGACAGGTTGAGGTCGCGGACAAGTTGGGTCAGGAACGGGCGCGCCACGCGAAGGATGCTGCGTTCATTGAGTGCCTCGGACGCCAGCGCGATCAAGCCAGTACCGAGGCGGTAGCCGCCGTCATCGGCAATCGCTTCAAGCAGACCTTCGGTCTCGAGCGTGGCCAGAAGTCGAATCAGGGTCGTCCGGTTGATGTCGAGCGTCTTGGCGGTGCTGCTGATATTGCGGCAGCGATTGCCAGCCGCAACGTGGCGCAGGACCGCGATGGCGCGCACGACCGGTGGCACGACATAGACCGGCTCGGCTTTCGCTTGCGTCATGGTTTCCCAACCCCGATCGGCTCTGTCCGCGTACGTACTTATTTGAACGTTTCTACCATATTTGAACACAATCGCAATCGGCTGGCATCTGCAACATTTTCGCAAATTCCGCATTGACCTGGATCAAATAGATGATAATATCATGTAAATCGATAGCCTCTCGATAGGGAGCGAGGGTGCATTCATCCTGAAAGCTAGCGGGCGCATGGGCCCTTCTTGGCGTCATTCACGAGGGTTCAGACTCGCCTTCAAAAATAAGATGATAAAGTCATGTAAATGCCACTCCTATCACCGTCATCCGTGCTGCGCCGAGTGGCGGCGGCCGCGGTGACGGGACATGCGACGCGGAAACATCAAGGCCAACACAAGATGCAATTGAGAATCGATCACCACCCCGATCCGATGATGGGCATGATGCCCCTGTTCTGTGCAATCGATTTCGGGCTTTTCCAGAAGCGCGGAATCGAGCCGGTTTTCGTCGAGCGTACCAATGTCCAGGCCATCGAGGATATGCGCTCGGGCCGCATGGATCTCTCGTTTTCAGGGCCGACCCTGACCATCATGGCTCATGAGAAGTTCGGACTCGATACAAAGTTCGTCTCGGCTGCCGCGTTGCGGGGCAGTTACAATGGCCACTCGGCCGACTTCATGAACATCGTGGCTGCAAAGGGCGTGGACATCCGTGTGCCCGCCGACTTCGAGGGCAAGACGATCGCCGTTTTCGCTCTGGATGGCGGCATAACCCATTCGGCGCCGCTTTACCTGTTCAACAAACATGGCGTCGATGCCGCGACGATTCACTGGAAGACGATGCCGTTTCACCGCATGGCCGATGCAATGGCGGCGGGTGAGGTCGACGTCGCGGTCAATGTCGAGCCCTTCGTGACGCTCATGCGCCGTCGCGATCTCGGAACGACCGTCGATGAGGTCTTCGGCGCCGGGTCGCTGGCGATGGCGGCCACCGGCAATCCGTCGCTCGTCTCCAACTGGTGGACAACCCGCCAGGCCTATGAGGAAAAGCCGGAGCTGTTCGAAGCCGTCAATGCGGCCCTCAACGAGGCGATAGAGCGCATCTATGCCGATCAAGGCGCGGCGTTGGATGCGATGTCGCGCCAGACGGGACAACGGCTCGACCTGCTGCGCGAGATCGGGTTTCAGACCTCCTTTTTTCACGCGTGTCCGATGAACGCTCCCGAGATCAGGGGGATGTACGAGGATTGGGTGAGAGTGCTCCAGGGAGCCGGCCTTCTGCAGGGTCCTGTCGATTGCGGCCGTTTCTTCTGATCCGGCGATACGACCAGAAAGCGACAACCAAACAACAAGGGGAAGTGCTATGATGAGAAGACACTTTGTGATCGGAGCCGTCTTTTGCGCGCTCGGCGGGACGGTTCCTGCGGTGCCGGCCATGGCGGCCGAGGGCGAACTCGAGAAAGCCGTACTCTACATCGGCTGGCGCGCCGAAGCCGAGTTCGGCGGCTTTTTCCACGCGCTGGCGACGGGGCTTTACGAAAAGCACGGGCTGGATGTCGAAATCCAGCTTGGCAATCCGCAGAGCAATCCCGCGCCGCAGCTCATCGCCGGCAAGGTCAATTTCACCGTCGGCTCCAGCGGCACGGCTCTCAACGCCGCCCGCGAAGGCGCGCCGATCACCGCCGTGGCGGCCGTCTTCCAGAAGGACCCGCGCATCATGGTCGGCCATCCCGACCAGGGATACGAAAAGCTGGAGGACATGGTGGGTCATACCGCCTATGTCGGAGCGCTGGGCATGGCGACTTTCTGGCCCTTCCTGCGCGAGGAATTCGGCTTCAGGAACGAGGACGTGAAACCCTATACGTTCTCGATCGCACCCTTCGTCGCCGACAAAACGGCGATCCAGCAGGGTTATGCAACGAACGAACCGCATGTGCTCGAGATGGCGGGCGTCAAGAACCCGGTGACCTTTTTGTTGCATGATTACGGCTACCGCCCCTACGCGGTGAATATCATGACAACGCACGACAACGTCGCCGATCGGCCCGACTATGTGCAGAAATTTGTCGATGCCTCGATCGAGGGCTGGCAGGACTATCTGCACGGCGACCCGGCGCCCGGCAACGCGCTGATCAAGGAGCGTAACCCGGACATGGCCGACGACGTGCTCGAGTTCGCGCTCGACGCGATCCGCAATGGTGGGTTCGTCGATTCAGAAGACGCCGCCGAGCTCGGCATCGGCGCGATGACGGATGCGCGCTGGGAGGAATATTATGACACGATGGTCAAGTCCGGCGTCCTGCCGGAGGGGATCGATCTTTCGCGGGCCTACACCTTGCAGTTTGTCAACAAGCGGGTCGGCCTGAAGTGACAGCAGAGACAGTGATGCCGGACGCAATCGTCCGGTTGCGGGGCATCTCCAAGACGTTCGGCAACGGCACCACAGCGGTGTCGAAGCTGGACCTCGATCTGGCGCCGGGCAGCTTCGTGAGCCTGCTCGGCCCTTCGGGGTGCGGCAAAAGCACCGTGCTGCGCATTATCGCCGGGCTGGTGGAGCCCAGCGAGGGCACGGTGTCGGGGCGCCGGGATGCCGGACGAATCGGCTTCGTTTTCCAGGAGCCGACGCTGATGCCCTGGGCAACGGCGCTCGCCAACGTCATGCTGCCGCTCGATCTCGCCGGCATGCCGAAAGCACAGATGCGCACCCGCGCGACCGAGGCTCTCGACCAGGTCGGCCTGAAAGGGTTCGAGGACGCCTATCCAAGGGAGCTTTCGGGCGGGATGAAAATGCGGGTGTCGCTGGCGCGTGCGCTCGCCACCGATCCCGACATCCTGCTTCTCGATGAGCCGTTCGCCGCGCTCGACGAGATCACGCGCTTCAAGCTCAACAATGATCTTCTCGCATTGTGGCAGGCAAAGCGGTTCACGGCGATCTTCGTGACCCATTCGGTGTTCGAATCGGTCTATCTTTCCGAGCGGGTTGTCGTCATGGCGGCTCGCCCCGGGAGGGTTTCGGATGATCTCGCGATCCAGACAGATCTTGCGCGAGGGGCGGAATTCCGGACTTCCTCGGCCTACTCGACCCTGTGTCGCAAGGCTTCCAGCGCCCTCGAAAAGGCAATGGCCCTATGAATACCTCATATCGCTGGCGTCAAATCGGCCTGCCCGTCGGGCTCGGTATCGTGTGTCTCGTTCTGTGGGAAGCCACGGTGCGCGGCTTCGGCATTTCACCGTTCATCCTGCCCGGTCCCACGGCCATTGCAGAAGCGTTGGTCAAGGATTGGCCTTTGCTGTCGGAAGCGCTGCTGGTCACCTTGCAGATCACCGGAATGGCGTTTGTGTGCGCCGTCGTCGGCGGCGGCCTGATCGCGATTCTGTTCAGCTTGTCGAAGACCGTGGAAACGACGCTGTTTCCCTACGCCGTCATCATGCAGGTGACGCCGGTCGTCGCGATCGCGCCGCTGCTGATCATCTGGATCGACAATGTCAGGCTCGCCCTTCTTGCCTGTGCCTGGCTGGTCGCCTTCTTTCCCATCCTGTCCAATACGACGGTCGGGTTGAACAGCTCGGACCATAATTTGCGTGACATGTTCCGTCTTTATCGGGCGACGCCGCGCCAGACATTGCTGAAGCTGAGGGTGCCCTCGGCCATGCCCTATTTCCTGACCGGGGTGCGCATTTCCGGCGGTCTTTCGCTTACCGGCGCCGTGGTCGCGGAATTCGTCGCGGGCACCAGCGGGCAGGGATCCGGTCTGGCCTACCGCATTCTCGAATCCAGCTATCAGCTGCAGACCCCGCGCATGTTTGCGGCCCTGCTGCTGATCTCGCTGACGGGTGTCCTGATCTTCCTGGCAACCAGCGCCGTCTCGCAGCGTATTCTCGGCCGTTGGCACGAAAGCGCGATGGATCGTGAAAAATGAAGCAACGCATCCTCGAGCATGTGGCGCGTTCGCGCGGTGCGTTCGCGCTGTCGAAGGCGCGCATTCCCGCCGGTCTTGTGGCAAATTCCACGGATTTCCAGAGCGATGCCGCCGGTTTCGTTCTGGCCGACATCGCCGTTGACGGGGACGTGTTCCTCGGAGTCTCGCCACCCGGTACGGCTCCTGCCGACGCGCTCGACCTCGGCGGCGCGTTGGTCTGGCCGACATTCGTCGACATGCACACCCATCTCGACAAGTCCCATCTCGGCCGGCGCGTGCAGAACCCGGACCGGACATTGCTGGGAGCCGTTGGCGCTACGCGAGGCGACCATGCCAACTGGACGGAGGAGGATCTGCGTGGCCGGGCCACGTTCGCCCTTCGCTGTGCCTATGCACATGGCACCTCGGCGATGCGCAGCCATCTCGATGCGCTCGGACCCCAGTCGGGCGCCGTCTGGCGTGTGATGACGGAGTTGCGCCGTGAATGGGCCGCTCGCATCGGGCTGCAATTCGTGGCCATGGCGCCGATCGGGTTTTACCTGGACGATGGGGCGGCCGCGTTCGCCGCAAAGGCGGCCGAGCACGGGGCGCTGCTAGGCGGTGTGACGAAACTGATCGGCGTTCCGCCGGAACGCCAGGCCGAAACGCTGTCGCGCTCGCTTGCAGCCCTGTTCGACCTTGCCGTCGCGCACGACCTCGACATCGACCTTCATGTCGACGAGAGCCTTGATCCGCAGGCCGACACGCTGCTCGCCGTCGCCGAGGCGACTATTCGCCATGGATACGAGGGGCGGGTGACCTGCGGGCATTGCTGCAGCCTGTCGGTCATGAGCGACGCTCGAAAACAGGCGATCCTCGAGCAGTGCGCCGAAGCCGGGATCGGTCTCGTAAGCCTGCCGCTCGTCAATTCGTGGCTGCAGGACCGCCATGCGTCCTCGACGCCTTTGCGTCGCGGTGTCGCTCCGTTGCAGGAAGCAGCCGCGCTCGGAATTCCGGTCGCGCTGGCGAGCGACAATTGCGGCGATCCCTTTCACCCGTTCGGGGATTATGATCTGCTCGAAGTGCTGCGGGAAACCACCCGAACGGCGCATTTGGAGGAGGTCACGCCCGGATGGGCGGCGGCGGTCACGACAGTTCCGGCAGCGCGGATGGGCAGGGACGTCACGCTGCGCGCCGGCGCGACGGCCGACCTCGTGCTGTTTTCCGCGCGGTCGATGTCCGAGCTTCTCAGCCGTCCGCAATCGGATCGCGTCGTTCTGCGCGCGGGTCGACCGGTAAATAGCGAACTGCCCCCCTATAGTGACCTCGACAGATTGTTCGCGATCGGCCAGTAGTGGTCGGGCGTGATAACAATTCCGAGGACCTAGCAGAATGAATGCAGCGCGGACGTCGTTTCCCAGCGCGGGCGACTTGGTCGCGCCGCACGTCAACACGTTGTCGAAATACCTCACCCGCGCGGCAGTACAGGATGCACGCAGCCGTTTCGGCCTCGGCCAGGTCGAATGGCAGGTGCTTACGCTATTGGGCGTCTTCCAGCCGATCTCGATCCGCGAACTCACTTTTCACGCTTTGCTCGATCCGGCTCAGGTTAGTCGGGCCGTGTCAGCGCTTGCCGAGCGTGGGTTCGTGTCGCGGCGCCAAAGCGCACGGGATCGCCGCGAGGCCGAAATTACCCTGACGGCGAACGGGCTCTCCCTTCATGCCGACCTGACAATCGCGGCGATCGAACGCAACAAGATTTTGTTGGAGGGTTTTTCGGGCGACGAGATTCGCGCGCTGATTGGTACGCTTGATCTGCTTTTGGAGCGGGCGAAAGGCTTGTCGGAAGGAAACTCGACTTGACGGGACGTGGCGATATCCAATCGGCTGGCCGGCATTGGTCAGCCAGCACCAAGGCGTGATTGCGGAAACGGGCCAGGTCCAATCGACATTGAGGGTTCAGTTCCGTTGTAATGTTTGTCCATGGAGTTCCAGGTTCGCTTATCTGGAGCGCCACGATGCCGAAACCGAAGCGCTGCGAACTGACAGGCAAGCAATGTCGCGGAGTCGAGGATTTGTTGCCCGGCAAGCCGGCGCGCTCGGCTGCCGACAATCTCAACGTCGTTAACGGCGTGCCGTAGGTGCCGCGCTCGGGTGCGCACTGGTACGACCTGCCCGAGCGCTACGGCAATGGAAGACCGTCCACAAGCGCTTCACGCGATGGGCGAAGGCTTGCGTATGGGAATGTGTGTCCGCTCACCTGAACGACAACATGGGACCGAAGCCGCCATCCCCTGGAGCCCGACCGGCAAGAAGCCGATCCCCTACGATTTCGAGGCCTACAGGGTCCGAAATACCATCGAGCGATGCCTCAACAAGCTCAAGCACTTTCGACGCATCGCCACCCGCTTCGACCGGCGCGCCGAAGACTTCCTCGGCTTCCTACGACTTGCGGCCTCAAAGCGGTGGATGCGCTGAATGTCGTTTCAGACTAGAAGGCCTGTGGATCGTGAATGGTTGGGGCTCCAGGGCGCTCGCCAACCATCTGAGACGGCAGGCGCGACCACGGGACCATGGAGGAAGCTTGAGCAAACGTTCCGACGATCTTCTGAGCGCCATGCAGCAGATGAGGTTCCGGCATCTGCGGGCGCTGATGAAGTTGCAGGAATCGCGCAGTATCGCGGCTGCGGCGCAACTGATGGGGATCAGCCAGCCAGCGCTGACAAAGATGCTGCGCGAAATAGAGGGCATGGTCGGCCAGCAGCTTTTCACGCGCAGCAGCCGCGGCATCAGCGCGACAAAGGCGGGTGAACTCCTGTGCTGGCATGCCCGCCGCCTGCATGCCGTCCTGCGCGAAACGGCCGAAGACATGCACGCGGTCGATGACGGTAGCGGCGGCCATGTTGTTGTCGGCTCGATGTTGACCGCGTCCTCAATCCTCATTCCGGCGACGATCGCGCGGCTCAAGGCGGATATGCCGGGTGTCACGATTACCATCCTCGAAGGCATCAACGAGCGTCATCTGCCGGGCCTGTTGGTCGGCGAAATCGATATGATCGTCGGCCGGGTGCCGGAAACCTCATTCCATCAGCAATTGCTGCAGGAGCCGCTGTTTGAGGAGCGTATTCAGCTTTTTGTACGCAAAGGTCACCCGTTGGCGGATTGCTGCAGCCCGACCCTGGCCGAGTTGGCCGAGTTGGCTTGGGTGCTGCCGCCAACCGAGACGGCTCTGCGTCGGCGGATCGAGGAGGAGTTCCACCGCCGCAGCCTGCGGATGCCGCGCGATCTGGTGGAGACGGTTTCTCTTCTTACGGTGCGAGCGCTGCTTCTGCAGGGTGATCGCATCGCCGCCTTGCCCCACCATGTGCTCGACCTTGAATGCCAGGTTGGTTTGGTGCGCCCGCTGCCTCTGGACCTCGCCGCGACGGACAGCCGTGTGGGCGTGATCCTGCGCCGGGACGCCAGCTTATTGCCGGCGGCGGCCAAGTTTCTGGCCTGTCTGCGAACCGAGGCGCAGCGTCTCAACATGTCCACTGATCGTGGCGCCTCCGGCAATAATGAAAGGTTATAGCGGCGTCCCAATTTTCGAACTTCCTGTTGGTGGTCTGCCTGCATAGGCTTCCCACGGCGCTCGCACTGGATTTGTCCGCAAGCTTGAGTGTCGAATGACAAGAGAAAAAGGGGAGCATCGATGATTTCGTTCCGTATGGCCGCATTCGGCCTCATGGCCACCACACAGGCCTTCATGTTTGGCGGGCAAGCCGCCGCGCAATCGCTTCCACCGCGCGTCGTGGTGGGCGCGCAGCAGGTCGGCACCCTGCAGCACACCGTCGCCTCGGCCCTTGCCAAAGTGGCCACCGATGCGGTCGACACGACGCTCGTCGTTCAGCCTTATGCCGGCGCTACCGCCCTTCTGCCGGTGCTCGACGGTGGCGAGCTTGATTTCGGGGTTTCGCCCAGCGTCGATTACGCGCTCAGCTATCGCGGTGCGGAGAAGCTGAAAATCGACGGGCGTAATCCCTATCCGCATGGTCCCAAGCTGCGACTGGTCATGGGCGGGTCGCCACTGATCGCATCGCTGATCGTGCGGGACGATTCGGATATCCAATCCGCCAATGATCTGGCTGGCCGCAAGGTGGCCGGCGACTTTCCCGCGCAGCTCGGTGCCTATGTCAACATGTTCGCCCAGTTGCGCAGCGCAGACCTGTCTTGGGACGACGTGACCGTGGTGCCGTTCTCCGCGATCAATGACAGCCTCGACGCGGTGATGCAGGGCACGATCGACGCGACCGTCTTTGGCGTCGGCGCGCCCAAGGTGCGCGAGGCCGATGCCTCCGTGGGGGTGCGTTTCATAAGTTCGGATTGTTCGGACGAGGGTAAGCAGCGCATCGTCGATACCGTGCCCGGATATTACACGATCGATATCAAGGGCGGTAAGCTGGCGGCGATTGACGAGGATATCTGCACGACCGCCTACCAGCTCTATCTCGTGACGCATGAGGCGGCCGATCCGGCCATGGTCCGGGCGGTGCTGAAGGCGATCTGGGACAATGTCGACGAGTTGCCGCAATATCACCCTTCATTGCGCAACTGGAACCAGGCGTCGGCGGTGCCGGCCGAACCGACGCTGCCATTCCATCCGGCCGCCATCGAATTCTATCGCGAGGTCGGGGCCTGGTCCGAAGCGATGGACGCACAGCAAGAAACGCTGCTCAAACTGGGTCAGTGACGCGGCGATGGCGGTGATTGGACAGCACGCGGTCGGGGAGCCGTCCGAGCCGCCCAGCCGATTCAGGAAATTGGCCGGGTGGCCCCGGCATGCGGTATCGGTCGGCTTCGTCATCCTCAGCCTGCTCGGTCTCACCTGGGGGGTGAACGCGCCTGGCCTGGTTGGGGTCACCTTCTTTTCCGAGCAATATCTGTCGATCTTTCTCGGGCTCTCTACCGCGCTGGTCTTTCTGCTGGCCAAGTCGCGGGAAAACGCATCCGACATCGTGCCTTGGTACGATGTCGGATGCACGCTGGGCGCCATCGGCTTTGGCGGCTATTGCGCGATTGTCTTTCCCACCATCGCCTACAGTCTCAGCGTCGTGACCTGGGACAAGGTGCTGTTTGGGGCGCTGGCGATCACGCTCATCCTGGAGGCCACGCGGCGGCTTTTCGGTTGGACGCTGGTCCTGCTTGCGGTGGTACTGTGCCTCTATGCGCGCTTTGGCTATGTCCTTCCCGGTCTGCTCTATACCCGCGGCGTCAGCTGGGAACGGCTTGCAACCTATATTTTCCTCGATTCCAACGGGATTTTCGGGATCGCATTGACGGTGACGGCGACCGTGGTCGCCAGTTTCATCTTTTTCGGGCGCGCCCTGCAGGCGGTTGGCGGCGGCGCGTTTTTTACCGACATCTCGCTTGCGCTGATGGGGCGCTATCGTGGCGGGCCGGCCAAGGTCGCGGTTACCTCCTCGGCGGCGTTTGGCATGATGTCGGGCAGTGTGGTGTCCAACGTCGTGGTCAGTGGCTCGATCACAATCCCGCTGATGACACGGCACGGCTATAGCCGCGATTTCGCGGCGGCGACGGAGGCCGCCGGATCGACCGGTGGACAGATCATGCCTCCGGTGATGGGAATCGCAGCCTTCATCATGGCTGAGAATCTTGGAGTCAATTACGGGCAGATCGCGCTGGCGGCCCTGATCCCGGCGCTTCTCTATTTCGTCGCCCTTTTCCTACAGGTCGACCTTGAGGCGCGCCGCTTCAATCTTCCGGCTTTGCCCGAAAACGAGATCAGGCGGCTGTCGGTGGTGCTTCGGCAGGGATGGCCGTATCTGCTGCCGCTTGCAACCCTGATCTATACGCTGGTCTTTGCCCATTGGAACGCCGGCCAGGCCGGCGTCGCCGCGGCGGCGACGGCGCTCGCGGTCGGCATCGTCAAGCACCCGCAGATGCGCAGCCTCTCCCTCATGCTGACATTGTTGCGGGATTGCGGACGCCTGCTGGTCGACATCGCGGTCGTCAGCGCGCTTGCGGGAATCGTCATCGGGGCGCTCAACCTGTCGGGACTGAGCTTCACCCTGTCCATGGTGTTGAGCGGGCTTGCGCAATATGGGCTGTTCCTACTTCTGGTCGTAACCGCGTTTGCATGTATCGTGTTCGGCATGGGCATGCCGACCACCGTGATCTATGTCATGTTGTCGGTGATGGTGGCGCCGGCGCTGATCGAGGTGGGAGTGGCGCCGATCTCGGCGCATCTGTTCATCTTCTATTTCGGCATGCTCTCCATGCTCACGCCTCCGGTGTGCATGGCATCCATCACTGCGGCGGCACTTGCCCGGGCCTCGTTCTGGAAGACCGCCTTCACCGGTATGCGACTGGGCGTGGCCGCCTACATCGTGCCGTTTTTCTTCGTCTATCATCCGCAACTACTTCTGCATGATATCAACGCCTTCATTCTTCTCGAGCTCCTGGCGACCAGCGGCGGCGTCATTATGGTCGCAATCGGGGCGGCCGGCTTTCTGCGCAGTGAACTCGGGTTTGGCCTTCGGGTCGGGTTCGTTCTGTCGGGTCTATGCCTCGCCTCGCCCACCACGACGCCCCTGGCGCTGGCTATAACGATCGGCGGGCTTGTGACCGGGGCATTCGTTCTCGTGCTGGCTCTTGTGCCGGCCAGCAAGCTGCGACTGTCGCGCGGCGGTGCGGATTGATGCCGTGCCAGAGCGCCTTGCGCCAGGAATCCGCCGGTTTTCGGCCGATCTCGTCGCCGTTTCAAAAAATACTCGCCGTAGCCGAGACAGACAGAAATGCGCTTGGTCGTCGACGACTGGCCGCCTGCGGCGGTTGCCTACATGAAGGATGAGCTGATGGGCGAGGGAGCCGTTTTCGCCGGAATGACCCGCGAGGAATTGAACAGTCAGTACGACCAGCGCACGCTCGTTCCGGATACCGGGCCGCTTTTCGACATGTGGCGCCAGGAAAGCGAGGCGACCGCAAGTCGGGTTGGCGCTCCCCGGCGGCTTGCCTATGGCGACAGAGAGGACCAGTTCATCGATTTCTTCGCTGCGCGCCAGCCCGCGAAAGGCGTGCATATCCACTATCATGGTGGAGCATGGCGGGCGCTGGAGAGCAGAGATGTCTGGTGGTTGGCGGAGCCCTGGCTAGCTGCCGGCTTTCACTTCGCCGCAGTGAACTTCGGCCTGGTGCCGCGGGTCACGATCGCCGAACAGGCCCGGGACGCAGCCCTTGCCCTAAAACGGCTACCCGGCCTGGTGGCGGATGCGACGCCGGTTCCCGGTGCGGAATTGGTCGTGTCGGGCCATTCCTCGGGCGCGCATCTCGCAGCGATGGCGGCGCTGACAGGTCTCGATCACGACCGGCCGCTGTCGTGGGAGCCGGACCATGTCATACTGGCCAGTGGCCTCTACGATCTCGAGCCGGTGCAGCTTTCGTCCCGCAACGCCTATCTGCAGCTCGATCGGGACGCCGCGCTGCGGCTCAGCCCGGTCCAGCATGTGCGCCATGTCGACGCCCGGGTTTGCATTCTGTGGTCAAGAAATGAACTGGAGGAATTCCGCCGGCAATCGTGGAGCATGGCTGCCGCGCTGCGCGAGCGCCATGTTGAACTGGTTGCGGTGCAGTGCGACGCGTCGACCCATTTCGACACATGGGCTCGGATCGTGCCCGACCTTCTTCGATAAAAGCCGGCGGATATCCGACCTGGCGCGAACTGGCTTCAACGACTGTCGGAGCGAAAAAGGAAGAGCATGACGAGCTCAGACGGCCACGCCACACTCGTCCTGACGGGCGGCAATGTGCTCACGGTAAACGCGTGCGATGAGGTCGCCGAGGCCGTAGCGATACGAGGTGAGCGCATAATCGCGGTCGGCAGTGATGCAGCGATCGATGCTCATATCGGTCCCGCCACCATGCGGATCGATCTGGGCGGACGAACAGTGGTGCCTGGGTTGATCGACGGCCACGCGCATATGGACCGTGAAGGGCTGAAATCGGTTCTGCCGTCGTTGGCTGGCGTGCGCAGCATCGACGACATATTGCAACGCGTGGCCGCCGAGGTCGAGAAAGCCGAACCCGGTGATTGGATCGTCATGAATCCCATTGGCGAGCCGCCGGAGTTTGGCGGCTATCCGGAGGCATTGGCGGAAGGCAGGTATCCGACGCGCACAGAACTCGACCGTGTTTCGCCCGCCAACCCCGTATTCATCCGTCCTATCTGGGGCTACTGGCGCAAGACCTTTCCCGTCGTTTCGGTCGCCAATTCCGCCGCGCTCGAAAGAGCCGGCATCGGCCGCGACGCCGTGGCTCCGGCTTCGTCGGTCCAGATCGACCGGGATCCTCTCAGCGGAGAGCCGACGGGCGTGTTTCGCGAGTGGAACAGGATGCCGGTCGTCGAATTCGCCCTGATGGGATGCGCGCCATCCTTCGACGTCGCGATCCGGACCGAGGCGCTTTTCGATAGCATGCGGGTCTATAATTCCTTTGGCACGACGAGTGTGGTTGAGGGACATGGCGTAGCTGCCGATGTTCTGGCGGCCTATCAGGCATTGCTAGGGCAGGAGCGGCAGACAGTGCGTGCGACCCTGTCGTTCAGCCCCGCCTGGGACGGGGTCAGCGTCGCCGACGTGACCGAGCTGATCGCATCGTGGGGCCGGTGGCTGGCCGGTACCGGGCTTGGCGACGATTGGCTGCGCGTGCAGGGAATTTACGGCGAGGCGGACAACAGTCGTGAACGGGCTCTGCGCGCCGCCGGATCGCCGCAAACCGGCTGGGCGGGCTTTAATTTCGATGCGCCGTTGCCGCGTGAGAAACTCAAGCCGCTTCTCGTCGCATGCGCGCGCTACGGAATCCGTGTCACCGGGATCTTGCCCCATATGCTGGATCTGTTCCGCGAAGTGAATGCCGAGGTGCCGATTTCAGGCCAGCGCTGGGTGTTCGGCCACATTACCAGCCTGTCGGCAGACGACATTGCCGCAATACGTGATCTCGGTCTGGTGATCACGACCCACACCAGCAGTTTCCTCTACAAAGGCGGCCTTGCGCAGCTCGAGCGCTTGGGGGCCGACCGGGAAGATGAGATCGTGCCCTTGCGTGCGCTCCTGGATGCAGGAGTTCCAGTCTCGTTTGGTTCCGACAATGTGCCGCCCAGCCTGTTTCATTCGTTTTGGCATGCCGTTGCCCGCCGGGAACGCAGCACCGGCCGCGTCATCGGTTCGCAGCAGGCCCTCACGCGTGCTCAAGCGCTGCGTTGCATGACGATGGGCGGCGCATTTCTGGGGCTAGAGGAGCGGAACAAGGGATCCCTTGAACCAGGGAAACTGGCGGATCTGGCCGTGTTGACTGGTGACCCGCTGACCTGTCCGGAGGATGGCTTGCGCGATATCAAGGCCGAATTGACCGTTGTGGGCGGGAAAGTCGTTCATGCCGCGGAGGCCGGTCGTGAGGCCGCCGGGTAGCATTTCCGCGATCGCCTTCGCGGCGGCGGGTTCATCGGCGTTGATCCGGTGAAGCGCGGTATCTTTGCCGACATCTGAGTGTGTTCAAATTGTCCCGTTTGCACATGATGGGCCCTGAAAACCGATCTTCGGCCTTCAGGCTTCTCGGCTAGTCGAGCCCCTGCTGCAGCTTGCTGGCGGGATCGGAGAACAGGAATTCGATCTTGTCGGCGACATTGGCGACAGCCGCCACGATCACCAGCGACAACACCGTCAAGAGCACGCCATACTCAATGATGGTGGCGCCCGACCGGTCGTTCCAGAAACGTAAAAGCATCGTGCGGCGCCTTTCCTTTGCCGTAAAACTAGTCCCAAAGCCGTGAGAAAGGTTTAACGAAGGCGGTTAACCGCGCCTTATCGGCCGAGTGTCGCCGGGTCGCGCCCGATAACGGCACGGGTCTTTCGGGAGGGCGCTCAGCAATCGCCGATCCGGTGGCCATTCGCGCTGATGATGCAGGTCGCGCCGGGAACCGATTGTAGAACGCTCTTGCGCACCGTGTAGGTTCTCCCGGAGCCGATCGAGCCGGTGCTGGTCATGTCCACGCCGTAAAAGGCGTCGGCGGCGGCGATGCCGCCGGAAAACCGTTTTTCGGCGAGCGGCGCGACGATGAGGCCGAGCGCTACGGCGCCGGCCCCGAACAAAAGCGCCAAGCGTATCGCGCTCAGGCCGTTTCCGTTCAGGAAATCGGCCCCGTCCCCGTCATCTGGTCGCCATTCGCGTTCTGATCGCATCGGTCCATCCCGGCAGTCGCGTCGCGCGCCGGCATCGGCCGGCCGCTCGGTAAAACTGTCACGTCTGGCTAAACGATCCATTAACGCTGTTTGCGCGAGCGGCGCGCCGGGAGATCACAACAGGTCGATCAGATGCGCAATCAGCGGTTCGTCGGCCGGTGGCATAGGGTAGTCGCGCAGCGCGCGCGGCCGGACCCATTTGATGGCCTGTCCCTCGCGTCCCGCCGCCGTGCCGTCGAACCTGCGGCAGACGTAGAGCGGCATCAGCAGGTGGAAGGTTTCGTAGCCATGGCTGGCGAAAGTCAGCGGCGCCAGGCACGAGGCCCGGGTCGTAAGGCCGAGTTCTTCCTCCAACTCACGAATCAAGGCCGCTTCCGGCGTCTCTCCGGTCTCGACCTTGCCGCCGGGAAACTCCCAAAGACCCGCCAGCGCCTTGCCGGCCGGGCGCTGCGCGATCAGAACGCGTCCATCCGCGTCGATCAACGCGCAGGCGGCGACCAGGACGACGGGTTTGCTGGGCTGGCGAGAGGTCATGAACCGGGGGGGCGCCGATAATGGTAGCGATAGGCTTCACGAAAGCCGAGCGCGCGATAAAGACCGAGCGCGTGGTCGTTATCGGCCTCGACCTGCAGCCATGCCTCCTGCGCGCCGCGCTGGCGTGCCCATTTCAAGGCTGCCCGCACGACGCGTCGGCCGTAACCGCGCCCGCGTTTTTCAAGCATTGTGGCGACTTCGAACAGGCCGGCCAGTCCGCTGTCGAGAACGCAGATCGCCGTCGCCACCGGCTCGCTTTCGCCTTCAAGCACGAACAGTCCCGCTTCGGGCTCGATCGAACCGATCACTTCCGACAGGCCCGGGCGCAAGGCCGGATCGAGGGCATGAATATCCAGCGCCGCGCCGACGAAACGTCCCACGTCCTGCAACGGGATCTGGTCGATGGCGGTCTTGAGCCCGGCCTCTTCCAGAGGTGCGTGCATGACGATCGATTCGCCGAACCGCGACCAACCCTCCCGGTCCAGGTGGCGGGTCAGGGTGCGGCCGGCAAGCGGCGACATGCGAAACGTCAGTGGCCGCCCGTAGCCCTCGAAGCGCCGGCGTACCCGCGCTAGCCGTTCTTCGAGACGGCCGTCGTCGCGCGGATCGAGCGGATTGACGGAGTTGAGCCGTTTCGCCGGCAGGCCGGCCGTCAGCCGGACGAGCCAAGTGCCGTCATAAAGCGCGACATTTGCCGGCCAGGCGCGAAATCCTGCCGCTTCGTAACGCCGAACTCTGGCCAGATCGGTCCTGTCTTCGACCTTGGTCCGCACGTGTCGCCCCTGCCTAGCTGCGGTAGTCGCCGTTGATGGCGACATAGTCCTTCGTCAGGTCGCAGGTCCATACGGTGGCCCGGCCGCGGCCGATGCCGAGGTCGACGCCGATGGCGATGCGCTCGCCCTGCATGTAGCGCGATACGGCGTCCTCCGAATAGGAGGGGTCGCGTTCGCC